>Ga0126378_10004764_pt1 | contig 10420 bp, 15 predicted proteins | sample PanSoiMetPlot_23_FD_92587 | JGI IMG/M metagenome (GOLD analysis project Ga0126378, IMG submission 92587) | Tropical forest soil microbial communities from Panama - MetaG Plot_23 | ecosystem: Environmental > Terrestrial > Soil > Tropical forest > Bulk soil | place: Panama | collected 2016-02-17
TGAACCGGCCGGCCAGCCGCATCAGGTGGGTCTTATCTAAGGTCTGATCGCTTCCCGTCAATTGTCGCCACCACAACCGGAATCCGCCGGCACTGTGACACAAGCCGAAGTATCCATTCAGCAGGATCCGATCTACACAGTCATAACTGCCTGCTACAACATCCCGATAGAGTGTGCTCAGTCGATCGCTCATGCAGCGCACCTTACGCGCACAACTCGCTGCTTCGCAACTGCCCCGCGGGGGCCACTTTTTCGCAGCGCAGTCTGCGAAAAAGCCTACAATGTTACATGTCGTGTCTTCATACGAACTTCGCTGTTCTGATAGGACCTGATCTTGTTGATGGTTGGGGTACTCGACCACGATGACATTTTCGGGAACCACAACTTCATCCGCAAGGCGCATAACCGCACAACGCTGGTCCACCCTCGGATCGTGATCAGCGTGCCTTCCGAGATTACGCAGGTCGAAGGGCGGGCAGTAATGGCTGCGTATCGCGCGCGGGCAAGTGAAGTGCACCTAGTTGAGCAAGCAATGATGGCAGCGATTGGCGCCGGACTGCCCGTGTCAAAACCTCGCGGCAACCTGATCGTTGACATTGGCGGGGGCACATCCGACATTTTTTAGCGATGCTCGGAGCAGGAAGTCGCGCACGGGACGAAGTGCCACAGGGAACACGCGTCCATTCTGTGCAGAGTCCAACGAGCTAATGTCGCCGATGCAAAGGAGAAGAACATGAGTAAACGACAATGTGCGGACTGTGGAGGCGAGTTGATGCTGGCCATGCGTTCAGGTCAACAGATAGGGCCGAGTCATCGACTAGGGCCGAGTCATCGACCAGGGTTGGTCAAAACCGTTTGTACATACTGGAGACCATACTGGAGATGCACCACCTGCGGCCATGCTTTTACCGCAGAACAAGTTCGACAAGGTGAGCGTAATCGTCGCAAACCCTAGAATTTTTCGCCTAACCGTTTCAGGGCAGATTTCAGCCGCTTAGGACTGGAGTGGCTATGCGGGACTACCATGCTGTCTGCTCGGATTGCCCCAAATGCAAGAAGGAGAACATCGCCTTCCTCGCGTATTCATTTCACAAAAAGGGCGTGAACATGCCCATGCTGAAGCGGATAACGTGCAGCCACTGCTTTCACGAGTACCACCAAAGTATTCAGGAGATGGTTTTGCGACCGAAGACTCAAGCAGAAATTGATGCTGCCGGCGGCGAACACGTCCTCGCTCGGATCTGAGATATCCGAACGACATTCGCAAACGGTGTCAATAGTAGTAACGGTCAGTCCTTTTCCGAAGATGTCTCGCAGATGCCCAATGTGCGCCCTGAACTCAGTAATTGCGTTTGTACGGCCTCGCCTTCACCCGTTGCACCGACTCGAAGCCCTTTCGCAAAGCTTCTCGTAAGCTTCGAATGGGAATCTCTTGGTCGTCCAGAATCGATACTAGGACCTGGACCACGAAAGCATGCCGCTGCGACTTCGTCAGCCGCAGCCCGCGAAACCAAGGATATTATACGTTAGTGTATTTATGAAATAGAGTACTTAGCCTACTCGTTCTCTTCTTCGCCTAACTGCCGTTCTGGAAAAAGGTCATGTAAGGGTGTGAACCGGAACTGCCTCTTCGACCTGTCCCTAGCCTCTCCTGTAACTTGTCTCCGTCGAGCGCGCGAGAATTTCGCAGTCCCGATCAATATCGACCAGCGTTCGGAACCACCGAAACTGATCTATTGAGGGCGTTGTTGCTGAGAACCGAAGTGAGAGAGCCTGTTACGCCTTGGTCTTCGACAAAACTGTTGCCCCGACCACTCGAATCGACAAGACCTCCCGTATTGAAGGCGTCTCCCACTTCACGATTGTTGGTCAATGCGTACTTCAGCAAGTCTTTGGCATTCAACGCACCGTCCTGAATAAATACAAAGACGTCCCCATGGAGAGTATTGACTCCACTTTTGGTGATGACGTTTAGGGAGCCACTCGCGCCTCCCCCGACTCTGCGGACAGACCGTTATTGACCACCATGAAACTCTTGCACGGTCTCAGGTGACAGTTCCGTGCGTGCGGAGCCTGTGAATTCGTCGTTGTTCTCAACACCATCAATGTAGAGGCGGTTGCTGCGAGAGCGCAGACCTGCGAAGGTGAACCCGCTGTCGGCAAGGGCACTCTTGCCACCTGTGGCTCCCTGAAGGTTTGACTGATTTCAAAACGGCCCGCCACCCGGAAATGGAGCTCACTATTGCTCAGCTTCCTCCGGAGGGCTTAGAGTAAGTTACTTGTGACCGTCCAAAGGACGCAATTATGGGTGGTCATCCCTTTCCCAGAGATACCGGCTACACGGAGCTGTTTCTTGGGCTGTTTTGCGGTCCGTAAAGCGCTGCCCCATTAGGCCAGGAGTGTCATGTGTGGCCATGGCGAAACCTACCTTATCGGTAATTTCTTGACGTCACCTACTCCGCTCGAAGGAAACCCATTCAAGCGATATCATCAAACGAGTGACAGCATTCATCTCAATCCTGAGACATTGGGGTGGGATTGGCGTACTCATTTTGGCCGCCCTCGACAGTTCGGTACTCCCCACCCTCGGGGCGGTTGACGCACTCACGATATTGCTGGCTGCAAGGCACCCAGATTTATGGGCCTACTACGCGATGTGCAGTACCACAGGATCGCTTTCGGGAGCATCGCTGGCATACCGCCTGTCGGGTCTTGGAGTCCTCCATCGGCGTATTAAGGGAGAGGTGTTCGACAGAGTTACGGCGTTCTTGAAGCGTTTTGGGAACCTTGCTCTGTGGCTCGCCGCATTGCTTCCGCCGCCATTCCCCACATCCGCATTCGTGCTTTCTGCTGGTGCAACTCGTTATCGCTTCAATGCGTTTCTGGTGTCTTTCGGCGTAGGACGGGCGTGCCGATTTGCTCTACTGGCTTATTTCGCGTCTGTGTTTGGCAGGAAGTTCGTAACGAGGGCTTGGTCGGCGCATACTTTGCAACTCCTGGCGGTAATCGGCGGTGTCTTCGTATGTGCCGGAGTGTCGTCGTGGCTCGCCTTCAGGAAATCACAACCAGCAGGGTAGTGTAGTTGATACTGGCTGGCCTTGACCATAGTTTGAAGGACTGAACCAGGAAGGTCTCAGCTTACCCCCGCGCGTTCAGGCGGGGAAATTCAGATCAAAACTGGCTGCCGGTGCCGTCCTCTATGATGCTGATTCCATTGCAGTGGGGCTTGGCAGTTGAAGTAGTTGATTGACAACAGCGTGCGAGGAGACTAACGTGAGAGTTGAGCGAGTATTGCTGCTCACTCTTTCAGATCCTCTGAACTAAGTCAGCCCATCTGAAGTTTTCCCTCTTAGATCTCCCCGATCAATCGATGGAGGTTGACCATGTTTGCTCGCAATGTCGCTCTGCGCCTTAGACCTAACTCCCTTAGCCAATTCACGCAGATCTTTGAAAAAGAAGTGCTTCCTACGTTACGGAAGCAGACAGGATTCCGGGACGAAATCGTATTCGCGACTCCCGGTAGCGTGGATGTAATCGCAATTAGTCTGTGGGACACGAAAGAGCACGCGGAAGCCTACAACACCACGGCATACCCTCAGGTGGTCAAGAGCCTGAATACCGTGTTGGACGGCAGTCCAAAAGTCCGAGTCGCGGATGTGATCATCTCGACTATTCACAAGGAAGCCACTGTTGTGGCGGCCTGAGTCCCGCGCCTTGCAATTCTTTGGGGCGGCACATTCGCTGCCCCGGTTCTTCCCTTCGGTGTGGATTTGGAGAGGACATGACAGCAGAAGTTCAAGTCGGCACTATTTTCATCGAAGACCGGCCTCTGATGACGCGGGCCCTCGGAATAGAGAGTGAACCATACGCGGGGAACTGGAGGCTGGTGGGCAGTTTCAACGCCCTTAGCCTCGATCGCAAAATTCATGCCCTCGGCTGGAACTTTTTCTTCATGGCAGGAGAAGTCAGGGCGACGTTCTTCGGTGCTCCCGGAGCAAAGAAGATTCGGAAAGCACTGAAGCGGATTCTGGCAAAGGTCAGCATCCACAATTTCAATTGCCTTGAAGTCACCGGGATCACTGCCAAGCACTTTGTGGGTGTGCCCTACACCACGATTTCCGCACATTGGCGGCATATCCAACCAAGTTGTCTTTTGGAGGATGCCCAGCACCGAAGGGCGGACCAGAAGGGCGCGGAATGGGCACGAGCCTGAGCGGAGGTGTTTTCGATGGATAGGGCAGACCAGTATCTCGCCGTTGTCGTTGGCATTTTGTTCCTGGCAGGCGTTCTCTCGATTGTGCTATGGGCACGTGAGCGATACAAGGCTTTGCAACGATGGAGTGGCGTGCCTCGCGGGCACAAGAACAACGCCGCATAGGTTTACATTTAGGTACGACCGACACAGGAGGAATACATGCTCACCAGGATTTTGAAGTGGACTGCGATGGCCATGCTGAGTGCAGGTGTTTTCTGGCGGCCATTCGCCGGATACAGCACCTTCCTGCAGTTCGTGGTTTCGGCGGCTGCCATGGTCGTTCTTGTCCAGACCGCGGGCATGCGCCAGTACGTATGGATGAGTCTCTTTTTGGTGGCCACTTGCCTGTTCAATCCCGTTTTACCCGTTGGATTCTCGAATCACACTTTCACAGTGGTGAGCGTCCTCACGGTGGTTCTATTTTTCTTTTCTCTGCAGTTACTGCAGCCGAAGCCCAGGCTCTCCATTGCTTCGATTACGGATCGTATGCCCGGAAGCGAGTCGTTATGAACCCGGAAAAACTCCATAGTCTCGACCGCATCCTGGAGTGCGCGGCTGTCGTGAGCTGGGCAGACCTGATGCCCCTTAACGGATCGGGGTTGATCCACATTGATTACGCATTCTGTCCAGGCGGTACAATCGAATATCTCAAGCTTTGGGCATCAACGACTCGAGGACACTGGCGCCTGGTTTGCGAATACTGGATGTCCGATTCTAGCTTTCATCTCAGGGGGATACACTTCGAGGTCGGCTACAAATCTGAAGACTTGGCGCATAGCCTGGAATTGATTATGCGGCACCAGAGTGCATTCGTAGCTTCGCCCAACCTTGGCCGCAATGGCTTGCTGCAGATCCAGCAGCCGACCCAGGAACAGATAGAAGCTGCGGGCGCTGCGGTTGCAGAGGCAAGGGAGCACATCCGGTCTGTTCCTATGCAACCGGCAATGGTGTCGCGCTGCATTAAAATCCGAGAAAATGCTGAAAACAAAAGGGTGGAATTCTCGGATTTAAGTGCATCGCGACACCAGTGCAAACAGCAAGATGAGCGCAGCTGGAAATCCCCACTTCCAGGCAAGCAGCATTGCGGCAAAAAGCACGATCAAAGAGCGCCATGCCAAGTGGCATACCGGCTGTTGTGTGACGGAGCATCGCTCAGCCTTTGACGAAACTGGCAATAGGCTCGAGCGAGTCGTTTTGGGTGGACCTGGATCTTCTCAAAGAGCGCACTTACGCACCTTGATTTTCCTCGCTTCTAACGAGGCGTGCGGTGACCTCCATCACCTGACGCTGTGTCAATGGCTCACGACGCGATTGTGGGTTCTTACGGTTCAACCAGGCAGTACTCGCCGACCTTCCGGTTCCTCTCTGGGGTCAGCTGCTATTGTGTACAGATTCACATCTCTACAAACGTAGGCGCCACGATGTTCGATTTCCGGAACCGTCCAGTCGACCATCCAATATTCGCCTGGTGCCTGAGCGCTACAAAACGGACTCTCTTGGTTGCACAGCAGGTTAATCGGCTTGCCTGCCGCGACAGCGTGAATAATTAATTCACCTGAGTCTAAAATGTGGTCCTTTACTGCGATGCGTACCTTGCCCGATGCAAACAATTGCGCAACAACCGCAAGAATAATAATAAGGACGATTCCTTTCTTCACGGCGTGCTCCTGGCAAGAAGTCCCGCCGAGCGATGCGAGAGTCCTCTCTACTATTAAACTGACGCGTTCGAAAGAATTACAGTGACTGTGGTTCGCGAAAATGTCATCGCTGGCTAGGAGCCTGAGAATCAGCAACATCCAGATCGAAGTTCACTGGGGGTTTACGAAGACAGGCATGTAACATTGTCACATGGGCCTGGAGGAACCCTTGCAGGACCAGACCAGACGGAGTTTTCGGTAGGCACAGTCGAATAAACTGCGTTTCACTGCCTTTCACGTGCCGCACGTATCGATTGTCAAAACAGAAATAAGGGACTTGACAGGGATACGGTAATCAGAGGAAAGTTAAGAACATGGAACATGCACCTTGGTGGAATAAACTCAGCATCGAAACTCGCTCCGATTCGCTCCGCAGTTTGCTCAAAGTAGTGAACGCACCGCATGGCCGCGCCCTTGACTTTGCATCGAGAAGTTGGGAAGCACTTCCGCGATGGGCACGTAGAGGGCTCAAGAGACCAAACGTGAAAGTCTCAGCATGACTTAGTCTGAGGATCGAGCGGTCTTGCATTCTATACCAACTGTTCTCGACATAAACTTGATCTAGTTCCAATCTATTTTTCCCAGGCTTCTCATACTCCCGACGCCCGATGTCCAGACAGCGCCGAATCAATTCTGATACCGGAGCACCTGTCTGTTCCGAGAGGGTTCGGAACCGCTTCAATTGCTCGACTTTCAAGAAAACTGCAATCCGTTTTACCGTTTGTTTCGCCATACCAAGAAGTGGTCGCACAAACATATCGATATGTAAACAGATATCTGTAAGCACATTATGAGGCAACTAAAACGGTCACGTGCGGTCAAGTTTGTTGCAATCACGGGTAGTTGCTGCAGGTCTGTGTCAAGTAAATCTCAGGTAAGCAGTGCGGTTGAATCCGGTGCATCCGCAGTGCATCACCGCATCTAAGCGCGTCCAGTTTTTTTCGAGATTATTTTCATTGTCCTTGGAACGAGGTAGCACGAACGCACGGAATGCATGATGCAGAGATGGGGCAAAAAGCGGGATTAGAGTGCTCAGCAGAGGTGCAAGAACCATGACAACCACTGTCACATATCTCGGTGGGAAGTATCGAGTCACAGAGCGGTGTCGCAATGAATCCCTCACCTTGATCACTATCAAGCCACAGCCACCAGCCCATCTGCGGATTAAGATCGCGCACGCTGCTGCCATGTTACGAGCCCAGCTGCAGAGCTATCGCTACCGACAGGACGCGCAGTTCCTGAAAGCGTGCGGCATAGTTGTTGATCTCCCGGTGGCGAACTGATCGCTTGACTTCAGAATCGCCATAGTAAAATGCTCCCGTCATGAACTGGCGAGCGGTCCTGTCGTTTCTCCGCAGCTGGCAGTGGCTGATCGCAGCAATCGCTGCAGGCGTGCCCATCATCTATTACGGCCCGAGAAAAGTGCTGGAGACTTGGGACTGGTATGTGGATCGGTTCCGTGATCAGTCAATTATGGATGCCATCCGGAATCGGAAACTACTCCCACCTGAACACAACCTGCTCCTGCAACAACATGGACCGTCCTTGCCGCCGACACTGAACATGCTCATCCTCAAAGACGGAATTTACACTGTGGGAGACCTAGCCAACATCCTGAATAGAAGCCGTCGCTCAATCGGAAAGTCCTCTCGCCGTCTAAGCGCCCAGGGGAAGGTTGAGTTGTACCAGGGTGGATTCAGGCTGAGAGAGAATCTGCAGGAAAAGAAGTGACCCCCTCCCCCAGGAGTGTCCCGGCATGGCAGAAAACGTGGAATACAAGTTCGGCGGAGATCATCGTAGCAACTGCGTCTGTCCCGTCTGCCAAAAGCGCGGCGGTGAGCACTATTCACACTGCGTCTGCCCTAACTGTCAGCAAAGAAGGGGAGAACACTACAGCAACTGCACCTGCCCAATTTGCCAAATGCGGGGTGGCAAACACTACAGCCATTGCGAGTGCCCCGCGTGCCAGATGCGCGGCTGAGCACCTGCACATTTGTGCAGAGTCGTGCGTACATTGGCTGAATTTCGCGCCGGAAGTGACCGCCCGCCACGATGCCCAGCGCTGAGACGCTATGGGGTCGCTGTGGCGTTCTCTCGCCTGAGGGTTGTGGTCCGAAAAACCTCAGACGGCAATCATGCGGCACAGTTTTCACAGGAATATTCGTGATGAAGGCCACCCAAGACACCTGTGGTTCGCGAAAATGTCATCGCTGGCTAGGACCCTGAGAATCAGCAACATCCAGATCGAAGTTCACTGGTGGGGCACGAAGACAGGCATGTAACATTGTTACATGGGCCTGGAGGAACCCTTGCAGGACCAGACGGAGTTTTCGGTAGGCACAGTGCCGCAGATACGGTCATGTGCGTAGGCGAAGCGAACATATCAGATCTGGTCGCCTTATGCCAGGACCACGGCAGACAAGCCAAGTAGATACCTGGGATGTCTCCTTCGCCAAAATCGAAAGCGGCTCACAGCGATCCTGCGGCTCACACTTGGTTGCGTTCAATCATAGGTGAAGCAGGGAAGCGAATATTGATTGCATGAAGTTCACGTTCTTAGCGTTTGCAACATATCTCTCATCGAGTCGAACCGTAGGGCAGGGTTGCCCCGGTAGTTCCCGGGGGGTCGCCACATCGGAAGTAATGGAGCGATCTGGCCTCCTGGAAAAGCAAGTGCGCAATCACGCACGAAGTAAACCAGACCCAGATCCACAATATTGACCGGAATCTCCGGGTCGTACACGGTCTTCAACTGATCCCAGACCATCTGCTCACTGAAATTCCCTTCGTGGACCGTAGGTGCTTGTGCTGTCGCCGCGTTGGAGAGCACCCAGGGCATCCATATCCTTAGCCTCGACACGGTACATGTATCCGCGATCGGTAGCCACCGTGTAGCCGCTGCCCAGGGACTGCATGATCCTTACGACGGCACCGGCCGGGAGGGTGCCGCGAATCCCCACTGGCCGGGGCAACTCAAGTCACGGTAATACCAGTAAACAACAGTAAAACATAGACTTATATCTTATCTGCCGAATTGTACTTGACAATGGCCGATTCAGATTCTACAACTAGCACTCATCTGGGTAGAGTGCCAACAACAATTCTTTCTGATCCTGTTATCTTCAGGCAAATGCAACCCCGAGTCTAAACTGACTGAGAATCGATAAAAGGAGCGCAAATATGGCTACGAAATTCACTCCGCTGCACGACCGCATCCTGGTTCGTCGCGTAGAAGAAGCGGCAACCACTCGCGGCGGAATCCTCATACCGGACAGTGCTAAGGACAAGCCGCAGGAGGGCGAAGTCATCTCCGTGGGCAAGGGCAAGAGCAATGAAGACGGCAAGGTGTTCCCTCTGGCGGTGAAAGAGGGAAACCACATCCTGTTCGGTAAGTATGCCGGCACTGAAATCAAGATTGACGGCGAAGATTTCCTGATTATGAAGGAAGAGGAAGTTCTCGGCGTGCTGTCTGGCGTGGCCAAGAAAGAAACCGTCGGAGCGCGGCGGTAGTCGTCAGGAGTTGGTCGCCAGAAACTATAGCTAGTAACCGAACCCCATGCAACCCAAGACATTCAGCAGGCCTGGCCTGCAATAAAATCCGTATCTTCTGATAGGAGATTTTGATTATGGCAAAACAAATCGTACAGGGAGAGGAGTCGCGGCAAGCGATTCTCCGCGGCGTCAATCTTCTGGCCGACGCGGTGAAGGTGACTCTAGGCCCCAAGGGCCGCAATGTTGTGATTGAGAAGAAATTCGGTTCGCCGACCATCACCAAGGATGGCGTCACCGTCGCGAAGGAAATCGAACTGAAGGACCCCCTGGAGAACATGGGCGCCCAAATGGTTCGCGAAGTTGCCAGCAAGACCAGCGACGTCGCTGGCGACGGCACCACCACCGCCACCGTTCTGGCTCAGGCCATCTACCGCGAAGGCGTCAAGACTGTCGCAGCCGGCGCCAACCCGATGGCCATGAAGCGCGGCGTTGAGAAGGCCGTTACCGCCATTTGCGGCAGCCTCGACAAGGAAGGCAACCGCATCAAGGGCGAACTCGGCAAGTTCTCCAAGCCCGTCACCGGCGACATGATCGCCCAGGTCGGCACCATCTCGGCCAACAACGACGAGACGATCGGCCGCATCATCGCCGAGGCCATGAAGAAGGTCGGCAAGGACGGGGTTATCACCGTCGAAGAGTCGAAGACGCTCGAGACTCAACTCGAAGTCGTCGAGGGCATGCAGTTCGACCGTGGCTACCTCTCCCCTTACTTCGTTACCGATCCCGAGCGCATGGAGGCCATTCAGGAAAACGCCTACATTCTCATCCACGAAAAGAAAATCAGCTCGATGAAGGACGTGCTTCCGCTGCTCGAGCAGATCTCCAAGAGCGGCAAGCCGCTGCTCATCATCGCTGAGGACGTCGAGGGCGAGGCGCTGGCCACCCTGGTCGTCAACAAACTGCGGGGCACCCTGCA
>Ga0126378_10004765_pt1 | contig 10420 bp, 7 predicted proteins | sample PanSoiMetPlot_23_FD_92587 | JGI IMG/M metagenome (GOLD analysis project Ga0126378, IMG submission 92587) | Tropical forest soil microbial communities from Panama - MetaG Plot_23 | ecosystem: Environmental > Terrestrial > Soil > Tropical forest > Bulk soil | place: Panama | collected 2016-02-17
CGCGAGTTGTTGAATACCGACGACGAGCGTGCAGCCTACGATCAAATGATCACGTTAGCGCATCGCGTCTTCCCCTACGTGGAGGGTCACAAATTTTATTGTGAGCACTGGTACACCAACCTCGTCTTCAACAAAATAATAGAATTCGGATCGTGGCTAGCCGACCGCGGATTTTTTCTGGACACCGAAGACGTGTTTCAATTGACACGGTTCGAACTGGAAGAAGCGATTGTTGATCTGATGACCTCGTGGTCCAACGGTTCGCCTCCACGCGGACCCTCGCACTGGCCCGCCATCGTACAGGAGCGCAAGGCAGCGATTGCAGAGTGGGCAAGACACACAACGCCACCTGCACTGGGCCCGGTTCCCGATGTAATCGACGATCCCGCGATAGTGATGCTTTGGGGCATTACTCGAGAGAATCTCGATGCCTGGTTGGCGGCGGAAGGTAAGCCGGACTCTCGCGAAATCAAGGGTTTTGCCGCATCGAGTGGCGTTGTCGAAGGCGTAGCTCGAGTCGTAAAGTCGGTCGACGAAATTGGCCGTCTGCGTCACGGCGACATACTCGTTTGTCAGGTCACGAACCCGACGTGGGCACCGGTATTTCAGAAGATTGCGGCAGCTGTTTCGGATATCGGCGGATCCATGAGTCATGCTGCGATTGTCGCGAGAGAATACGGCTTGCCTGCGGTTGTCGGAACAGGTAAAGCGACTCAGGCAATCAAAGACGGGCAGCGGATTCGTGTGGATGGCGGGCGTGGAGTGGTTACGATCTTGAGTTAATACTATCGGCGGCAATCGAGAGTAGCAGCGGCTTCCTAGTCCGCTCACGTGTGCGCGCCACTGATTTTCTGGAGACAGAGAAAATGTTTGGGGAGGATTATTGCTATGACTGAGTTAATGACGACCAGGATGACCGCTCCTGCTTCTACGGCTTACAAGATTGTCGATTTGCCGGAGCTGTACAGAGACGTCATCCAGCGACATGGCATTGCCGGCACATTTGTTAATTCGTCCGAACAGGAAAGCCCGTGGGTGCCTTTCGGCCCTAATGCCGCAATCCGCCATCTGCTCTTTGACACTCGACACAATATCTTCAGCAACATTTTGTGGCTGAAGTCCGCTGGCGTCGTCGGCACCCACAAACATCGTGGCACCGTCGTGATGATGTGTCTGGAAGGTAGTACCCGCTATCTCGAATACGACTGGGTGGCCGGACCGGGTGACTTCATCTACGAGACGCCGGGACTGACACACACACTCGTAAGTGACAACCCAACTGGAGTGAAACTGTTCGCGTGGCTTCAGGGGCCAATCGAGTTCTATGACGATCGCGGCAACTTCGTCGAAACAGTCGATGTCTTCTGGTCCATCAACCATTATGAAAGTTACTGCCGCGAGCACGGTATACCGATCAATCAGAAGCTGTACTTGTGAACCATCGGCGATGGGCTCATCGGGAAACGTCCGCTGGTTCGGTGACATCACACTGAACGATCGCCTCATGGTTGGTGGAAAGGGCGGATCTTTAGGCGAGTTGATGAATGCCGGGATTTCTGTGCCGTCTGGTTTTGTGGTGTGCACAGCAGCCTTCGAAAGATTCCTGGCTCTTCTCGAAAGACAAGGGCCGATCAGGCCTCGAATAACGGCATTGAGTTTGCAGGACCTCAGGGGCATCCGGCTTCTCTCGCAAGAGGTACGCGCGCGAATCCAGGCCGCTTCCATACCGGAAGATGTCCGCGAGGAGATCATCGCCGCACACGCGAAGTTGTGCGGCGACAATCTTCAGTGGCCTCTGGCCGTGCGCTCTTCTGCCACGACGGAAGATTCAGACGACGCGAGCTTCGCCGGACTGCAGGATACCTACTTGTGGATAACGAGCGCTGATGCCGCGCTGAAGAGTATGTTGTCTTGTTGGGCCAGCCTCTATTCACTTCCATCTCTCGCGTACCGTCTTAAGCGCAAAATTCCGGAAAATGGAGTGGCAATCGCAGTCGTTATACAGCGAATGGTCGACGCGCGCACGGCGGGAGTCATGTTCACCCGCAGCCCGCTTACTGGCGACCGCTCGGTGATCGCGATTGAAGCAACCTGGGGGCTGGGGTCGGCCCTAGTCGGCGGCGAAGTGACGCCTGATCGTTTCGTGATTGCGAAGATCACGGGAGAAATCTCGTTTCGGGAGATCTCTGATAAGCACATCCAACACACGCCCGCGGAAGGCGGCGGGATCAAGAGTTTGGAAACGCCTGTCGAGCTTCGCCGTGCACCGTCGATCACCGATCAGGAACTGATCGAACTGAAGGAGATTGCTCGCACGGTCGAGCGCCACTACGGGCGACCGCAGGACATTGAGTGGGCTATTGACCGCTCGGGACAAATTCATCTGTTGCAGAGCCGGCCCGAGACCGTGTGGTCGCAGAAGGATCAAACGCCGGTGGCCAAACCGGCCGGAAACCCACTGATGCACGTGATGAATATTTTTGGAGGTCGCCGTTGACTCTTACGGCCAAGGATGTGGCCGAGATCATGCGGCTTCTCGAGGAATCCAGCTTCGACAGCCTTACTCTCGAAATTGACGGCGTGAAGCTCAGCTTACAACGCAACTCAACTCCATCGACGTCTGCGGGCTCATCAACTGCGGGTGCTCAGACTATGTTGTCGGAGCCGGCCCCAAGGAAAAAGCTCAAACCTCCGTCGGAACCCGGCCTAATAGATGTCCCTTCTCCTCTCCTCGGAATTGTCTATCTTGCGCCGAGGCCAGGTGAGCCACCTTTCGTTGACGTCGGCTGCAAATTGGAAGAAGACACGATCATAGGAATCATCGAGGTGATGAAGTTGATGAATTCTGTGAGGGCGGGAGTTAAAGGCGAGGTGGTTGAGATTCTCGCCACCAACGGCGCGCCGGTCGAGTACGGAGAGATCCTACTCCGAGTGCGCCCTGTCTCCTGAAATTTATGGCTGGTTTGCAAATCGTCGAGACATCGCTACGCGATGGAAATCAGAGTCTCTGGGCGGCGCTCGGAATCGACACTGCCCGGACTTTGACGGTCGCTCCAGTGATGGAGCGCGTCGGATTCAAGGCTATCGATTTCACGACGTCAACCCACATGGGTGTGGCCGTCCGCTACAAGAAGGAGGATCCGTGGGAACGGATCCGTCTTATGGCGAAGGCCATGCCGCGGACTCCGCTGCAATTTTTGTCAACAGGATTTCGATTCATCTCTTGGGAGACAGCGAGTCCTGAGTTCATGAAACTGGCGTTCGCGACGTTAGTGACAAGTGGAATGCGCCGCTTCGCATTGGCTGACCCGATGAACAATGCTGACTCAAACGTGGCCTGTGCACGAATGATCAAAGAGGTCGGCGGCGAATACGTAGTGGCAGCTCTGGTTTTTACTCTGAGCCCGATTCACGACGATGACCACTACGTGGCGTGTGCCCGAAAGCTGGCGGCAAGCGCGGATGTGGATGCGCTGTACATCAAAGACCCCGGTGGCCTTCTGACGCCGCTGCGCGCCCGCACACTGATCCCCGCCATTCGCGCAGCGATCGGTGACAAGCCGCTCGAGTTGCACTCTCACTGCACGATTGGGCTGGGCGAACTCATCTATATGGACGCGCCAGGATGGGGTGTGAGTGCGCTTCATTGCGCCTCTGGCGCCGCGAGTGACGGAATTTCCAACCCTTCCTCAGAACGGGTAGTAGCGAATCTGAAAGAGCTGGGACATCACGTTGACGTTGACATGGAAGCGCTCGCGGAGGTCAACCGCTACTTCACGCGCCTCGCCGAAGGGGAAGGGCTTTCGGTCGGGCGCCCTCAAGCTTTTGACGCTTCATACTTCCACCATCAACTACCCGGTGGGATGGTCGGCACCATGCGTCGGCACCTGGCCGAAAGCAGGCTAGGGCACATGGAAGGTGCGGTGACTGAGGAGTTGGATCGTGTACGACAAGAGTTGGGATGGCCGATCGTCATGACTCCGTTCTCCCAGATGCTGCTGACGCAAGCGGTCATGAACGTAACTGGCCAAGAACGCTATGCCGTCGTTCCAGACGAAGTGATCCGATACGCATTGGGGAAGTTCGGAAGACCTAACGTACCCATCGCGCCCGATGTTATGGATCGCATCGACGCTCTGCCGCGAACGCGTGAACTTCGCGACGAGCCCGGCATGCTGCCGTTGCCCGAATTGCGAAAGCGAATCGGACCGGAACTCACCGACGAGGAATTTCTCCTTCGCGCGACGATGCCGGCGGAACAAGTGGACGCCATGAAGGCAGCGGGGCCCGCATCGCAAATCTACGATCCCGTGCGAACCCCAGTTATGAATCTGATCCGCCAACTCACCGCTCGGCGTGACATCGCGCACGTCTGTGTGGAAAAGAGTGGATTCAAGCTTGAGCTAAGGAGTTCGTCAGCAAGGGCAGAGACTTAAGCATGCGAGCATCACGCAACGGCAATAGGGGATCGATTGGGCCGATCGAGGGTTTTATGTTCGATCTCGACGGAACTCTGGTCCTGCTTGACAAGTCTCTGGGTACGTATCAAGTGCTGCCGGGCGCGATTGAAGTACTGACCGAACTAAGCGCTCGTGGCACTCCCTTCGTAGCGCTCACAAATGGAAGCGCCTATCCGGCAGCACAGCAAGCGCCCAAACTGCGAGCCGTTGGCTTGCCCATCGCTGATAACGCTTTGCTTACGCCTTCGACTGTAGCGGCGGACCTGATGCCTCGGCGAGGGGTGAGAAGAGCGCTAGTGTTGGGAACGCCGGGCGTCGGATTCCCCCTCGCGGAAGCCGGAGTTCAAGTTTTGTTCCCCGATCATCCAGAAGCCGACCATGTCCACGCTGTCTACATCGGATGGCATCCCGACTGCACCATGAAGGACATCGAGATTGCAGCGAAAGCGATCTGGAACGGTGCGCAGCTCTACGTGGCGTCGGATGTTCCATTCTTCGCCACGGCGTCCGGCAAGACGATGGGGTATTCCCACGCTATCGCCGCAGCCGTGCGCAAGCTGACGCGTGCCCCCATGATTCTCACGGGGAAACCGTCGCTTCATGCCCTAAGGCTGGTTGCCAAGAAACTCAGAGTTCCGATGCGCACAGTCGCCGTTGTGGGCGACGACCCCTTGGTGGAGATGATCATGGCCCGTCGGGGTGGTGCATTCGGTTTCGGAGTAACCACTGGGATGACGAGTGCGCGAGATTGGGCAAAACAGCCTCTGAACCGACGACCGCACCGCGTGTTGCAGGATGTGCGGGAAGTGCTAACGCTCATCGCACCCGAGTGAGGAGTGTTTTGGCTCCCCGGCCGATGTCATTTTCTGGAGGATCACGCCAAGTTGCGCAAGCGTGCCAAAACTCAAACGTGCATGACTCTGCATACATTATGGGCCCAGAGCGGTGCAAAATGGTTGTTGCAAAGCCGTAAGGTATACATTTTCCGATTGACATCGAACATTCAAGATGCTACACACCTAGCCCAGCCGGGTGGGGATTTTGCAGGGCAGAGGTCTTGAGGGGGACGCACGTCCGCCCCACCACGTCGGACTACACACATCGAAAACGGAGCCGAGTTGCTCGTCCCGTAGGAGGGGTCGATGAGAGTGTGTTCAGCACTGCGAGTCCTGCTTGCGACGTTCATTTTCCTTTCGAGCATCGAGCTAAGTTTCGCGCAAGGCAGCACCGGCAACGCGCAATTGAACGGCACGGTTACCGACCCCAGCAACAGCGTGGTCGTGGGTGCCAGCATTTCGTTGCAAAACGCGGCCACAGACGTTTCGTTCAACGCGGTTTCCAACGAGAAGGGCTTCTACGCGTTTGCGAACGTTCCGCCCGGAACCTACGCCTTGAAAGTATCTAACAAGGGTTTCGCCAACTACACCCAGACCGCCATCGTGCTGACCGTGGCCGAAACACGGACAGTCGACGTCGCATTGAAGGTGGCGAGTGCAGGCGAGACCGTGGTCGTGACCACGGAAGCGCCGACGATCGAACCGACGCGCAGCGAGATCAGCCAGGTGATCAGTGAACAGCAAGTCGATTCGCTGCCCATCAGCAATCGCGTGTTTACAGATTTCGCGCTTTTGACACCTGGTGTAGCCAGCAGCCGCACCAGCCTGGGCACGACGTTCACAGAGTTTGAGGTGACTCAGATTTCCTTCGGGGGCATGCGTTCGTTCAGCAACATGATTACCGTGGACGGCGCGGACTTCGTCAACGCCGCCAGCGGCATTCAACGGTCCACACCACCACAGGAGGCGGTGCAGGAATTCCGGGTAGTGAACAACAGCTTTGGCGCCGAATACGGCCGTGCGGTTGGTGGCATCGTCAATATCGTTACAAAGTCGGGAACCAACGACCTCCACGGTTCTGTTTATGAATATTTTCAGAACTCCGCTACAGACGCGCGCTCCCTTCTTCAAGCCGCACCGCTACCGCACACTTTGCGGCAGAATCAGTTCGGAGCGACGCTCGGTGGGCCGCTGGTGAAGAACAAAACCTTCTACTTCCTCAACTATGAGGGCAAACGGCGTGCCGAGTCCCCCGTGTACCCGCCCGACCTCGTCAACAATATTCAGTTGATCGATCAGGCGAAGGCGCTGATGGGATTAGCCCCGGAAGGTTGTTTGGGCGCCGTGAACACGTGCCTTCCGAATTTCGCAGGCAATCCCGCCAACATAACGCAGCCCCAAGCTTTTAGCTTCCTAAAGGGTTTCTTGAAAACAGGCGACGACGACTTTGGTTTTGTCCGGGTCGATCATCAGTTCACAACCAACAATCGCTTTGCTGTTCGCTACAACGTCGAAGACATCCGCGCTCTCAATGAACTGGTTGGGAGCACTCTGGATGGTGGCGGAATCGGCGTTCCCAGCGGCGGGCGCAATCTGTTCGTGAGAGACCAATCGGTGGTCGCCACGTTGAACACACTGTTTTCGAGCAACGTGGTCAACACGGCACTCGCACAATACGCCCGTCGGCACTACAACTTTTATGGGGCCACCGGTCAGCCGGACTTCAGCATCCTGAATGATCTCGAGTTAGGACACAATTTCGGAACGAACGACCGGCTTTACGAAACGCGTGCGCAATTCTCCGATTCAGTCTCTTGGGTAAAGGGAAATCACATCGTTCGATTTGGAGGGGATGCGAACTGGCTCTCGAGCTTGGAAAACTTCCCTGGATTCACACCGGTCCGCATGCTCGTGCCAGGAGTGACCTGTCTCGCCAATTTCGCCGAGTTCTTCAATACCACCTTCGGTGGACAATACCCCACGACGGGCACCGGGCTCGATCAACTCGCGGGTTTCTGTCCAGTTCCCCTAGACAATGGAGTGGTGTTTACCTATGCGGGCGTGCCCCTCCCCACCGACCCCACAGCCTGCTCCGCAACGCCGTGTGCGCCGACTGTTACGACAGCCAACCCCCTCAATGGCGGTGGATTTCCGAATTCGACATGGGCGAATGCATATCCGCCGCAGTTCTTTGACCGCTACAGCCGGCTGATTGACCATGGATATTGGGGCCTGTTCGCTCAGGACCAGTGGAAAGTCACTCCCAAGCTCACCCTGAATTACGGGTTGCGCTGGGATGTTGAGACGGGCTTGTCGGGTTTTGTAGTCAACGACCACAAAGCTTTCCAACCCCGCGTGGGATTCGCGTATTCGCCGGATTCGAAGACTGTCATTCGCGGCGGCTACGGCCTTTTCTATGACCGCCAGAATCTGACTTTCTTCTTTGTCCCAAACACGCAGAAGATCGTGGCGGGATATCAATGTGGCAATCACGCGCCTGCGTCCATCGCGGCGACGTGCAGTGCGGCCGGTATTCTTCCGCAGGAGTTTCCCAACATCATGGCCAACCTAGGCCAGGCCAAGCAGGGCTATCAACTGCTCGGTTTTCCGGGGAGTCAAGGCGCGGCAGCTTTAGCAGCCAGCATCATCCAGACCGGCGCCTACGACAAAGCAGTCCCCCAGGTCTCGATGGCTGGCACCTGCTCCACCACAGGTGCCTGCGGAATTGGCGAGGGCGGCATGGAGCGCAACTCGAAGTTGCCCTATGCCTCGCAAGCCAGTTTAGAAATAGATCACCAATTTGGCGGTGGTTTCGCAGTCAATCTGAACTATTTGTTTGTGAGCGCGCACCGGTTGGTTCGAGGCAACAATATCAACATCCCATGCCCCGCAGGCACCACGAAGTCGGGGCCCCCAACCGATCCGACACTGCTCTTTCCAGGAGGTCCTCCTGAATGGGTACCAGGACTTCTAAACGCGAATGGCACCCTTTCGCCATGCACAGGCACACCCACGTTGGGGACCGGAGCGCTGAGCGGGTTAGGGCCATTCTTCGGAGGGGCAGCGGGTTCCGGCCTGCAGACGCTGAGCGGAGGACTGGAGGACTACAACAACAACGTCGCGAATGCTAATTACCATGGTGGCACCATTACCGCCATCGAGCGCATCAAGAATTTCCACTTCGTAGCGAACTACACCTATTCGCACACCATCGACAATGGCAACTTCACCACGTTCATCAATTTGCCCGTCAATCAATTTGATTACGGAAACGAGCGCGCCAACTCGAACCAGGATGCCCGCCATCGGTTCGTAGCAAACTTCACAGCAAACACCCCCAACACGGGTTGGTGGCGGAATTTCGAGTTCAGTGGAATTATCACCCTACAAGCGGGGCGACCCTTCACCCTCTTCTATGGAAACAATACTCTCAACGACGTCGCGGGTGGTGCCACGGACCGGGTTGGAGGCGCCCCCATTCCAAGTTCGTGTCCTTCTGTCGATCACTGTAAAACCATGGTTTCGAGGAACACCTATACTGGCGATCCGCTGTACGCGGGGGATCTCCGCTTGTCGCGTGAGTTCCATTTCGGTGACCGCATGCGGATGAATCTGGCTTTCGATGCGTTCAATGTTCTTAATCGGCCGAATGTAGATGAGGTGACGTCCGTCTACGGGTCACCGGTGTTTTGTGGCAATGCAATTCCCCAGCGATACAACGATTCCACCACCCGTGCCATTCAGCGGGGAGCAGTCTCTTGCCCGGTCGGGGATGGTCTCGTCATTCCCGGGGTTGGAAGTTTCGCCAGCACGCCGATCGGAACGAATCTGTTTATTCCGGCGAGTCCGAATACGAACTTTGGTCTCCCGCGCACTATGCTCAACCCGCGGCAACTGCAGTTCTCGGTAAAGTTCATGTTTTGACGAAAGGATGGGAAGTCTCACAAGCTGGAGGAGGATCTTCTATGCGAATGCGCTGTTGGACGTGCATCATCGCAGTGTTAGTCGCTGGCTTGGGGATTGCCCGCGCCCAGGAATCACAGACTACAGTTAAGCGCGAAGCCGCGCCCATGACTTCGCCCGCGTCGGGCAAAGAGATGTTCATGAGCTACTGCGCATCTTGTCATGGCAAGAATGCCAAAGGCGATGGTCCGGCCGCCAACGCTCTGAAACAACTCCCGGCAGATCTGACGACATTGGCCAAGCGAAATGGAGGGAAATACCCTTCCGACAAGGTCACCAGCATTCTTCGCGGACAAGCAAAACTCATGGCTCATGGAGATCAGGAGATGCCAGTGTGGGGTCCAGTTTTCTGGCGCATGAGTCAGGGGCGTGAAGAGCAGGTACAGATGCGCATTGCCAATCTGAATCACTATTTGGAATCGCTGCAGGAAAAGTAGGCTGCTTTTTTGGCTTGCGAGCGCGAACCGATAATAGGCTGCACTCTACGGCGCCACGTCTAATTCCCACTTCTCGCGAGGAGAGGATGAGTAACTCCAAGACGACTCCGGCAGTTCGCAAGCCTGCAGTGCACGACGGCTGGGTCCGAAAGCATGAGTTGGATGACTACCGGGATCGCCATTTGCCGATCCCCACGCAAGTCGTCTCCAACGAGGAGTTCATTCCGATCCCTCAGACCCGAAAGCAACGTGCTGTCGAAAATGTCCTGCTGGAAACCGGCTCGAGAGTCTCAACGAAGCTCGGAATCGATCGCCGTGAGTTCTTCCGGACGGCATGTGGAATGGCGGCCGGCTTCGCCGCCATGAACACCGTATTTGGCCATTTCTTCCGAGTGGAGGCCGCAGAGTTGTACGATGTTGCTGCCGCCGCTACGAACAAGACCGACTACTTCATTTTCGACGTGCAAACCCATCACGTGGCCGCAGGGCGGCATTTTATCGGCCCCGCGGATGTCTTCGATACTCGACGCAGTGGGGGGCAATTTAATCCTGCACTCAAGGGCAAGGAGCCGAAACAATCCGATTTCGAACTGGACAACTACATCAAGGAAGTTTTCCTCGATAGCGATACGGCCGTCGCTTGCCTGAGCGGCATCCCAGACACGACTGAGGCCAAGATGATTATCCCGCCAGACGAAATGGTGAGAACGCGCAACATCGTCAA
>Ga0126378_10004767_pt1 | contig 10420 bp, 10 predicted proteins | sample PanSoiMetPlot_23_FD_92587 | JGI IMG/M metagenome (GOLD analysis project Ga0126378, IMG submission 92587) | Tropical forest soil microbial communities from Panama - MetaG Plot_23 | ecosystem: Environmental > Terrestrial > Soil > Tropical forest > Bulk soil | place: Panama | collected 2016-02-17
TAGAACTCGTCGGCCTCCCTTTGGCGCGTCGCGAATACTTGATCGAAGTGGGCGAACGGCGTGGGCAGGTTAACCGGGGCCATGTCCGAGAGGCGCAGTCGCAGGACGGACGTCTGCCCTGGCGCCACCTCGATGACGTGGTGAGAGGCGGCCTTGGTGCCCGTCCTCGCCGGGTTCACTGCGTCCGGATTCGCGTGAACGAGGTGCTCGTTGATGCCGTCCTTTGCGAAAGGTCCGGCGTTCTTCGTGCCGAAAAGGCGCTGGTTGTTGGTCTCATTTTCCGTGAACAGCAGCGGAACGTCGCCATCGATGTAGAGCCAGCGGTCCCCCAGCGTCGCGTGAGACGCCGCGATGACCCGCGTTCCGCTGGGGCGGAGCTCCTCGCGAAGGGAAGGCTTCGGCGGCTCCGCCCACCAGCTCCAGGTGTTGCGGAACCAAAGCGTTGGGAGGACGTGAAGCCTGGAGGCTTCCGGGCCGTGGTTTCCGACAGTGATGCGAATGCAAAGGTCCTCGGGTGCTGCCTTGGCATACTCGACGAAGACATCGAAGTATCGATCGTCCTCGAAGACTCCCGTGTCGAGCAGCTCGTACTCGAGCTCGGTGCGCGAGCGGCACTTGTTGGTCGCCACCAGGTCATCGTAGGGGTAGGCGCGCTGCGGATACTTGTAGAGGTAATTCATGTACGAATGGGTCGGGGTGTTGTCGAGGTAGAAATAGTATTCCTTGATGTCTTCGCCGTGGTTTCCCTCGCTGTTGGTCAGTCCGAAGAGGCGCTCCTTGAGAATCGGATCTTTCTCGTTCCACAGCGCCAGGGCGAAACAGAGGCGCTGCTTGTCGTCCGAGATACCGGCCAGCCCGTCTTCCCCCCAGTGATACGCGCGGGACCGCGCCTGATCGTGCGGGAAGTAATCCCAAGCGTTGCCGCTTTCGCTGTAGTCCTCGCGAACGGTGCCCCATTGGCGTTCGCTCAGATAGGGTCCCCACTTCCTCCACGGAACCTGCTGCTCGCGAGCTTCCTTTAGCCGCTCCGTCTCACCGACTGTCTTTAAGGTCTTCACGTCGCTGTCCTGCTGTTCGCACCGCGCGTCCGAGGGTGTTAACCCTTGGGCGGCGATTTTTGGCGAGCCTCAAGGCGGCAGGTGCAAAAGTGAACGCGCGGCCGAGCACCGATGCCAAGGCGCCGCCGCGCGTCACCGACTGCCTTTGAGTTGCACTGCCCTCGCCGTGTTCGGTCCCGAGCCGTGCCAACGCGCCTCTCAGAGCACCTCTTTCAGTGCTTTTCGGGCCGACACCGAGAATGCCAGCCGGGTCACCCCGCTCACACAGAGGTTGACACCGACGATGGCGCCGATGGCCCACGATGAGCTGCCGGGCCAATTTCGCACGATGAGGAAACCCAAAACCACCGCCACGATGCCGTCGAAGAGAATTGAGGGCGCTACCGATCGTCTTCCCCAGGGTCAACGCGAAGCGGTCTTGCTTAAGGATGTGGCAGGGCTGAGCTACCAGCAGATCGCCACCGTCAGCGGAGAATCAATCCCGGCGATCAAGAGCAGCGTTCGCCATGCGCGGTTGAGCCTGCAAGAAACAATCAATCGGTTTTATTGCAAACACTGAGGAGGCGAGAGGCGGCGACCCGTCCGAGCGGTCCCCGCTACCAATACTTCTCTACTGGGCGGACCTCGATCGCGCCCCCGAGACGAGCAGCGGGGATCCGCGAGGCCATCTTGATCGCCTCGTCGAGGTCCTTGGCATCGAATACGTAATATCCGCCGATGGCTCCCCCGACATCGACGAACGGACCTTTCTGCGCCACCGTCTTGCCGTTTTGCACGCGCACGGTCGTTGCCTTCTCTGGAAGCCCAAGCGGGAGCCCCGGGGTGACGCCGGGTGTTTGGTTGATGGCCGCGTACTCGGCGTAGATCGCTTTCTTTTCGTCTTCCGAGACAGTCGCCCAAGCCTGCTGCTGTGCCGGTACGGGCGTGGTGGCTTGATAAATCAACAGTACGTATTGCATCGCTTCTTCCTCCTTGTGGTGAGTCCGTTCCTCAAAGGCCGCCTCTCTTCTCGGCGAAGCTCCCGTTTTCTCCACCGGCGGCAGACCGTTTTTGTTGTCCTTTCAGCACCCAAGGCGAAGCTGGCCATCGAACGCGAGAGGGCAGGCCTGCATCGTGCTTTCTTACCGATACTTTCTTGTCACATCGACCGCGGTTCATCCGTCATCGCTGTCTATGACGGATGCCCCTGAGGAAATGTGACGGACCGCAAATGAACGGTGGGCAGTGCGCCTCGGCCACGAGGCGAGCGCCCCGCTTGGAAGGTGACGAACCATGCACGTCCTGAAAGACAGAGTAGCGCTCGTGACGGGGAGCTCGCGGGGAATCGGCGCAGCCATCGCCAAGCTCTTCGCGGCTGAAGGCGCGCGAGTGGTGCTCCACGGCAGAGATCAGCAGGCGCTCGGTTCGGTTCAGGCTGAAATCGAGGGCAGGGGTGGCTGCGCGACTTTCTTCCGAGCGGAGGCCACCAAACTCGCCGAGATCGAAGCGATGCGTCATCACATCGAGGAGAGATTCGGACCCGTAGACATTCTGGTCGCGAATGCCGGCGGGAGCTTCTCTCCGGTTGGCCCGATCGAGGAGACGGATGAAGCTGCCTGGCACGCCTCGGTCGACGGGAATCTCACCGCCACGTTTCTCGCCATCAAGACCTTCTTGCCCGGGATGAAAGCCCGCAAGGCCGGAAACATCATCACGATGTCATCGTCTGCCGGGCGCCGCCCGCACGAAAAATCCCCAGTCCCGTATGGCGTGGCGAAAGCGGCAATCGAACTGCTGACGCAGGACGTCGCTGCTCAGGCTGGCCCCTACAACGTGCGCGTGAACTGTATCGCGCCGGAGACGATTCTAACTGAACGGAACCAGCAGCGGATCCCGGAAGCAACGAAGACTGCATTGGTGGATATGCATCCTCTAAGACGTCTCGGTACGCCCGAAGACGTTGCGCGCGCCGCGCTCTTCCTGGCATCCGAGGAGAGCACATGGATCACCGGCGTTATCCTCGATGTAACCGGCGGCGCTGTGATGGTGAGCTGAAAGGACGTCGCCGCGGTCCGTGACAATTGAAACGCGCCCCACCAAGCTGGAGGCCAAAGCACGGGAGGCAACGGCGTATTCCTCGTGCTCTGTCGTCAGGCGGGTGACCAAAGACACATTGACATTCCAAGTCGCTCTGCATCCAGTCGTGGTCCAAGCGTTCAGCAGGGGCACGTCGCCGAGACGCAGATGGGGTACGTCGGAGAACAGCACCGCCTGCTGGAGCACGTTCTGCAGCTCGCGCACGGCAGCAGGCCGCAGACCTGTCGGTTGTCTCGCTTTTCATCGTGGCCGCTGTCGGGGCAGTTTTTTTCTGACGAGAGCTCGTTCGATGCAACACATTCCTCGGCACCGATGAGGGGAGATCTCTGATTCGCACAGTGAAATGCGAAACGCCAAGCCCTCTGCGGTCGCATTCCCAAACATCAAAAAAACGGAGCACCGCCAGGATCAAGTCCATAGGGTACGTCGTAATGGATCACTTTTCGCAGTTAATTTTTTCGCAGTTAATTTTTCCTCACCGCGGGGAACGAAAGAAGACCCGGAAAAGTCATGCGGGAAGCGTCCCGGCCAGGAATGATCCGCGGCACGCCGGCTCGCTGGACGGGGCTTGGGCACGAGGTGTTCCTCGCGAACTCGCGTGGGACCGATACGCTTCGCGAACTCGCTGCCGAGACGGGGGCGAAGGCGGTCACCGTCGTCGAAGGCCCGCCCCGCGGACGTGGTCGTCTTCTCGGTCCCCGAAAAAGTAGTTGCCGACCTCCCGAAGGATCTTTCGCGAACGTGCCGAACGGTGTCGTGGTGATCGATACGGGCAACTACTACCCCGCGCGCGACGGAAGGATTGAACTGATCGAGGGAGGCAAGCTCGAGAGCGAGTGGGTGTTGGAACGAATCAGCGGCCGCCGGGCGCCCAATCCGCGCGTTGACGAGCGGGTCCTCGCCGGTGTAACCGGACCTGCATGGAGAACCCGCTCGCCCGTCCACGGTGGCAAGCGATCTCGGAGGATGTCTTCGCTCCCGCGGTTGCCGCCACGGGCGAGCGGAGCCTTGCGCTGATCATGCGCGGTGGGCATGGCGAACTGCTGCTGCGCGCGCGGGAAGGGAACTCGTGGGGCGAGCCGCGTTCGCTCGGGGTTCCGCTGGCCCGGAGCGACGGCTCGAGCGCGCTGATCCCGGTTGAGTGGCCCATCTCGGCGTGCGCCACCGGGCCGGCCGAGGTCCAGCTCGTCGCCCGGGGACCGGAGGGCGAGCTGCTGCGCGCCATCCTGCGCGGCGGCGCGTCCGGCGGATTCGAGTGCGTCGGCTTCCCGGCGGCCGGCGGCCTGCCAATGGGGCTCGCCGGAGCTCCTAGCGCGTGCAGCCGGGCCCCGGGACGCATGGACGTGTTCGCGGTCGGTGCCGCCGGCGCGCTCCTGCACACCACCTGGGACGGCGAGGCCTTCGGCGAGTTCGAATCGCTGGGGGGACTCGGCCCGCGCGGCGAGGCCCCCATCGCCGGACCCATCTCTGCGTGCAATTGCGGCCGCGCCATGGCCGTGTTCACGCGCGGCGCCCCGGGCGACTTGCTGCTCAAGTGGTGGAACGGCTCGAGCTGGAGCGCGTTCGAGTCGCTCGGCGCGCCCCAGGAACCTGATTCGCTGTATCCGGCGGTGGGGGTCCTCGTACCTCTGTCGAGCGCACCGGTCGCCTGCGGCGGAGGCAGCGCCCGCCTCGACGTGTTCGCCAGGGGACCGCGCGGCGACCTGCTGCACAAGTGGTGGGACGGTAAAACATGGAGCGCTTTCGAATCCCTCGGAATGGCGCGATCCGCGTCCTCCGACGCCTGGATCCCCTTCACCGGCGCTTCGCTGGCCTGCGCCTGGGAGAAATATCGCCTCGACGTCTTCGCGCGCGCTCTGGATGGAAGATTGTACACAGCCTCCTTGAGCGGATCGTGGGACGACCCGGCCCTTTCGCCGGATGCCAGCCCGCAATTGGATTGATCGTCTTCGGTCGATCTCCCGGCGAACGATGGAGCGCCTGAGCTGCTGTGTATTGACTGCTGCGCGCCGGAGGGTATCCGGAGCTGCAACGGCGCGAATTGGTGCGCCGTCGGCTCAGCGAAATCGAAGAATAATAAGGGGGAATGCGTATGTCCAGACCGCTAAAATGGAAAGAGACCGGAGGCACCTGGCAGGAAGACCACACGTTGCTCAGCGAAGAGCAGCTCGCTAAGTGCACGCGCGCGTACGACGCCGAGGATCCCGACTTCGTGTCGCCAGTACCGACGCGGGTGATCTCGAACGGCGAATACATGCCGCCGCCGCAGAGCGACAACCAGAAGAAGGTGGAGGCCCGGCTCAAGGAGCTGGCCGACGGCGCTGCGAAGAAACTGGGGATCAGCCGGCGGAAGTTCCTCGGGACCGCAGGTGGCACCGCGGCCGCGTTCATCGCCATGAACGACGTCTTCGGACAGTTCTTCAACGTCGACAAGGAGGAGATGTTCGAGCCGGGGGCGAGAGCCCAGGGGGCTCCGCCGAAGAACCTGTTCGTCGTCGACGATCAGCTCCACTTCGTGCGCCAGAACCGCATCGGGAACCCGATCGGCGCCATCGGGCTGCGCGCGATTGCGCAGGGCCCGACCATCACGCAGGCGATGATCGATGCGGGGGTCGAGCCGATCACGTACAACCCGTTCAACCCGGACGGCGTCGTCGACGAGTTCGGCGACCCGTGGGGCGTGTGGAACCCGGCGCTGATCGGGATGCCGGTCACGACGGACATGTTCAACATCGTGAACTTCATCAAGAGCGTCTTCCTGGATTCGCAGGTGACGGTCGGCCTGATCAGCAACGTGACCGCATTCGTCGCCGGTCCGAGCGGGAGGGATCCGGGCATGCCGCCGCTCGACGTGGACGATGCGCGAACGGGTGAAGTCCTCACAGCAGCGCAGACGGCGGCCGGCCGCGACTTCATCAACCAGCTGGCCGGCTCGAGGCGCGCGATGGCGCACGGCCTGCTCTATGTCGGCAGAGGCAACCTCGATTACATCCAGTACCAGGTCGACAACCACCACCCCGACGCCTGGAAGGGCTACAACATCTCCAATGCGGCCAAGGTCGACTCTGGGCCGATGCACCAGTGGCAGCACGACGATGAGGAGGTGGCGTACCCGACGTTCGAGCTGATCAGCCAGAACGTGCGGGCCCACAAGCTCTCAGCGGGCGGGAACATCATCGCCGTGCACAAGGGGCTCGCTCGCGGGATGCCGCCGCTCGCGCACAACGGGTATCCCTCCGACCTGCCGAAAGCGCTGCGCGACTGGCCCAACCTGAACTTCATCACCTACCACTCCTGCATCCAAGACAGTTTCTTCGACGACCAGGCGCTGGCGCAGATCAGGGCGAGCGAGGCCGGGAAGAGGCCGCTGATGGAGGGCGTACCGAACATCGACTGGGTGACGCCGTTCGCGGTCTGGACGGGTCCGTTCACGAACTCGTTCGCGGAGATCGGCACCACGTTCGCTTCGTCGGTGGTGACGTTCCCCACGGTCACGGCTCACATTCTCGGGCAGTTACTGAAGTTCAAGGGGGACAGGCAGATCGTCTTCGGGTCGGACTCCCTCTGGTACGGAGCGCCGCAATGGCAGATCGAGGCGCTCTGGCGCTTCCAGATCCCGGAGCAGATCCGCGAGCGCTGGGGCTACCCAGAGCTCACCGAGACCGCGAAGAGGCGGATCCTCGGTCTGAACTCGGCGCCGCTCTACGGACTGGAGGTCGGAGCGGAGTATGGGGCGATCCCAGCGGACTTCGAGAGCCGCATCACCGAGCGCCTGAGGAAGAGCCTGGAGATGCCGCCGTTCGCCGACGCATGGCAGAACCCGACCGGGCAGAACGACAACCTGTCGAAGTGGCGGGAGCGGTACGTGGCCATGGGCGTGGAGCCCAGGCACACTCGCTACGGCTGGATCCGCACTTCGGTCTGATTAATCCAGGGGGCCGTCGCCGAGGCGGCCCCCTTCAGCCGTGCGAGATCCCCGCCGGCGCCCAGGTCGAGCGGGTGCGGTGGGCCTGGTCGAACAGCTCGATACCTCCCAGCACGGCCACGCGGCGTTTTACATCGACGTTGGAGGTGGAATGCCTGCCGTGCCACTCGCGGGGCGGTCAGGACAACGAGGTGTTCGCGCGGCGCGCCGCGATACTGAGCCAGGTCTACGGGTGCTTGATGCCTTTACAGGGATCGCAACAGCCTTCTCCAGAGCAGCGCGCGGAGCTTCTCGCCTGGCTCGTCTGCGGCGCGCCCAACAACTAAGCCCACGGAGCACGCAAGGCAGGCCACTAAGACGCAGCGGACCCACTGCAGGAGGGTAAAGAAGAGTATGAGACGGAGCTATCTGCTGGCGATTAAGCATTCCGAGCTACGTACTCTCTTCGACTAGAAGCGCAGAGACACAAAGGTAGCAGAGACACAAAGGTATATGAGCCAGGTTCCTGGCGAGAAATTCACTCACGAGGCAGAAGAGAGGATTCATGATAAGAAATTTATTCTGTCGGCTGCGGTCATTGCTGCAATTCTGCTCGGTGTTGGCGCCGGAAAGGCTTACGCGCAAAACATAGAAGCCCGGGCGGATTTTGTTAGCTGTGGAAAAACGTTCATCACCGGGGTCGCCTTGCTGACGGAACGGGCATCTGAAGAAGGCGTCAAGTTGGTTGATGTCTCAATTTTTATCAACGGTTTGTCCGACGGAAAGCATGCTGTACACATTCACGAGACCGGGAATTGCACGCCCTGTTCGGCCGCCAACGGGCACTTTGATCCGGGTCCCGCGGGTGATTCCCGCCCGGATGCCAACCATCCGTTTCATTCCGGGGACCTAGTGAACGTGAACGTGGTCAATGGCGAAGGCCTCATGCAAACGACGACGAGCCGGATCACTCTTTCACCGGGGCCGCTCAGCGCATTCCCTGATGGCGGGACCGCGATCATCATCCACACCGATCCGGATACCTACTGTCCGAATGGCGAAGTCGCGGGCTGCGCGGGCGGCACGCGCGAAGCCTGCGGCATCATCCAGCTAAGAAAGTAACTCTTTCCACAACGCCACACCCGATCACAGCGGTTTGAGAAGAAAAGGTAGAGGTGGCCGCTCAAGGGGTCGTGAACGAATGAGGAGCGAATCATTGGGAACATCCAATTTTCTTTTTCAGGCCGATTTCACTTCTAACTCTTAGCCTAGGCTCTAGAGGATGTAGAACCCGAAACGAGGTACTAGGAGGCTTCGATCCTTTTCAAAGACATGGGCCGCGAAGGGTTTGCGTCCAAGGACGTAGCGACCGATGCTGGTGCCGCGCATGTCGCCTCCCCCGCAGGAACCACGCCCCGGGACCTCTTTTGGGTGTTTCGTTCGCGGATGCAACAACGGGACCGTAGTGGGCGACTCTGGAATCATTCTGCACACGACAACTGGGGGCGAGTTGAGTCCGCGAATTCTGCCGCCGCCTGCTGCGTAGTCCCGTCGATCTCGATCCGTAATTCCGTAGGCACTTGGGATCGACACATTTGCTCAGAGAAGAAGCTTGCGACTGCACTCTCTGCCCATGGCAACCTTCGTGGACCGAGGGTGCTCCACCGCTCAACCGGAGAACCGCTCTCGCAGCAAACGCTGCGGACGTGGCTGAGCACCGCCCAGAAGCGGGCAGGGCTTCCCGTTACCGGAGCGCTACACATCCTGCGGCACACGTTCTGCTCGCACTTGGCGATGCGAAACGCGCCGGCGCTGGCCATCCAGCAGCTGGCCGGGCACACCAGCTTGCGCACCACGCTTCGGTACATGCACCTAGGCCCGGCCGAGAAGGACCGGGCGATTCGTCTCCTCGATGAAGGTCGAAGAGCTTCTTCTCTTTGGAGACATTCTGGAGACGCGGCAGCGTCACTTTCAAAAGCACCGCTGCCGCAAGGAGTTAACTAGCGTCCCCGACGGGATTCGAAGACTCGGAGTAGGGTGCGAAAAACTTAACCGAGACGCGACCTTACCTCGCACCCTCTCGAAATCATTCGGAATGCCGTCCCGCCGCTTCCCGTCTCGTTCCGCGGCGTACCTCCAAAAAGAGCAGCGTTACGGCAACCTGACGGCAACGCCAATGAATCGTCTTGCGGCCCGCAAAGAGTCCGAGGGGAAAGTGATCGTCGTGGTGTTGGCCGATACCGGTGAGCGGTACGTAAGCACTGCCCTATTTGCACCGGAGCCGGCGCTCTGAGGCTCTTCAGGCCGCTCAGCGGCCTACAGCTTCCACATGTCTGGAAGTGCGCTCAGCGCGTCAGCGAGTGCCCGGTAGATATTCGGCGGGTACTCGGCTAGCCGATGGCAGAGATAGAGATACCACTCCTCGCCATAGGGCAGGTAGACGCGGGCCGCGTAGCCCAGCGCTTGCATGTTCTGCAGCCGGTCCTGGGCAATGCCGTGGTTCAGCTCGAACTCGATCGGCCCCCGAGGTAGCCGCCGGCTTTCGATGAAACGGTGGGCATGCTCGAGGAGGGCTGGGTCGTGAGTGGCGATCGAGCACGGATGACCGCTCGCTAACAGAGTCTCCATCAACGCGCGAAAGGCGACGTCAGTGGGCGGGCCGAGCGGCCGTGCCACCTCCGCTGGCTCGGCATAGGCGCCCTTCACCAGCCGGATGCGCCCAGGGCGCTCGATGGCGTCGGCGAGATCGTTTTCGGTACGGTAGAGGTATGCCTGCAGAGTTACGCCAACGTTGTCGTACCGCTCACAGAGGCGCTGGTGGATAGCGAGGATAGTTTCGGTGCGGTCACTGCCTTCCATATTGAGAATGACCTCGGTACTCGCTGCCTGAGCAGCGCCAGCCAGTACCTGCGCGTTCTCACACGCGAGCTGAGGGTCGATGGCCATTCCGAGATGCGAGAGATCTGGCGAGATCGAAGCCATTGACCGGCGATCGGCGAGCGCCTCGATCACCCGAAGGAACTCCCGCGTGACGTGCGTCGCGCGCTCCCGATCGCGCGTACTCTCACCCATGTAGTCGATCGCGGTGGCGATTCCCCGCTCGTGGAGCCCCCGCGCTACGCCGAGGCACTGGGAGAGTTCTTCGCCGCCAATGAATCGGGAGACGGCCCGGAGCAGCACCTGTCGGAGCAGGGGCGTCTCCAGGACGCGCGCCTTGTATACCTCGTTTCTCGAGATACGCCGAAGTGCGGCGATGGCCGCCTGCGCATCGGAACCGTCATTCATAAATTCCTCTCTGGCGTTGCCGCCTGACCCGACGGTGCCACGCGATCTCGTGCGGTTCTTGTAGGAAGGAAGGTTCTTGGTAAGGAACTAGGGTTGA
>Ga0126378_10004768_pt1 | contig 10419 bp, 8 predicted proteins | sample PanSoiMetPlot_23_FD_92587 | JGI IMG/M metagenome (GOLD analysis project Ga0126378, IMG submission 92587) | Tropical forest soil microbial communities from Panama - MetaG Plot_23 | ecosystem: Environmental > Terrestrial > Soil > Tropical forest > Bulk soil | place: Panama | collected 2016-02-17
CGTTTCGATTGCTACCGGGTGGAGCGAACCAGTTCCCGGGCGGGAGTTTCACCCGCTGAAGTCCAGCGCCTTTCACGGCGCACTCTTTCAACAACTACAAAGCTTGCGTCGCTGACAATCGGGTCTGTTCTTCGCGGGTGACCATCGGCTGTCGGTCTTTTCCGGCACGATTCGCGAACGGTTGACATTGATCTTGCAAGTGCTATTCTCTACCCGATGCCCGAAACGCCTGTTCATAATCCAAAACATGTTGCATTGACGCTCGACGACGCCGTTGCCGAGCTAAAGCACATGGTTCGCGATTCCACCTCAAACGACGATATCGAGTATTTCGATCTTCATAAACAGCGCTTCCAGCGTTCAGTGAGCAGACTTCTCGAATTGCTTATGCCCGGTTCAACGGTGCTCGATGTTGGAAGTCACTATCTGCACCAAGCCGCGTTGCTGCAGTTCGTAGGAGCAGGATTCCGTATCATCGGGGCGGACGTCGGGGTATTTACGGATCTTGATCTGGTTCGAGCCCGGGCCCGTCAGTTGAGTATCACGAACGCGACGATCAGCGATTTGGGCGCCGGCCAATTGGGCGTCGAACTGAATCCCGACTCTGTGGATTGTGTGGTTTTCTGCGAAATTATCGAGCACATCACATTTAATCCAATGACCTTCTGGCGTGCAATCTACGACCTGCTAAAGCCCGGAGGTTTTGTTTACATTACGACCCCGAACTCGCTGCGGTTAGCTAACCTGCTCAAGACCCTCTTCCGCGCCACGAGTCTGTCGGGCGTCGGCCTTCCGGTGCAGGAGATCTTCCGTCACGTGACATACGGGCACCATTGGAAAGAGTACTCGGCAGCGGAGATGAGAGCGTATTTTTCTGCCTTGTCGCCGGACTTCTCAATCAAAGTGACTACCTATCCTTGGCCTGATGGCCATAAGCCCGAGGGCCAAGAGCTCAAGCAGATTGCCAAACATGCGTTTGCTAGCACAATCCGCCAATTGGGCAATTTGACTCCTATCTGCAGAGAAGGAATGGAGGTGGTGGTCCGGTTGCAAAAAAAGGAGACTCCACCTCCATTCTCACCCCTGCCTACGTGAAATCGAGAAATTTGTCTCAGTTGCTGGAGCCCGCATTTGTCGTATGGAGGTTGTTTCGTCAATGTTGTTTCGTCAATAATGACTGACAGTTTCACCAAGCGTAGAGTGTTTCCATAAGCCGGTGCACCGAAGGGGTTCACTGCGGGTGGAATGACTGAACTTATCGTGGTCTTCTGGCGTTGTGGAGCAAGGGTCGGACTTCGTGCCTGGAGATGGCTTTTCGTTGACCGAGTCCAGCGAGACACCGTCACTATCAATCATCATCCCAGCCTTGAATGACGCGTTTGGAGTTGCAGATTATGCAAATCACTCTTGCAAATGCAGGCGGGGACTTGGTGGTTATGTGGAATGTGAAGGGCAGCAAAGAGTGTTTGGGACTGAGGAAGCGAGATTGGATGGTGAAAAGCTGCAGCATTCTGGAATTTCAAAGCCTGTGCTGACGATCGCGATTCCGACGTACAACCGAGCTTGGTGCCTGAGAGAGCTTCTAACTCTTCTAGTTGATCAAATTAAGGATGAACCGCGTATTGAGTTGATCATTTCGGACAATGCATCTCCTGATGACACGACGTCGGTCGTAGGCGAGTTTGTAGCGCACGGACTTCGTGTTCGTTACATTCGGAATGATGAGAACATAGGGCCTGACGCAAACTTCCTGCAATGCTTTGAGCAGGCGCGCGGGAAGTACGTTTGGCTTTTCAGCGATGACGACCTCATCGTTCCTGGTGGACTTGCCAGAATTCTCAGCTATTGCGAGGTTGCCGAATATGATTTGATTTCGCTAGGCAGCTACTATCCGTTCGGAGACTCCTATACCCCTCGGTCACTTGAAGCGTGCAACGCGATCGAAATCTCAGATCCAAGCGAGTATGCGAAACTCGTCCATGTTTTCTTCACTTTCATCTCAGGCCATATCATTAATAAAGATCGCGTATTGGCAGCGGGTCCGAAACCGTATTCAAGTTTGGTCGGAACCGCCCTCGTACAGCTTGGGTGGGCCTACACGGCTTTAAACGTATTCGTTCGCGGCCTTTACATACGAGAAAACCTCATTGCGGTGCGCCAGAACAATACCGGGGGCTACAAACTATTTCAGGTGTTCGGACCAACATTGGCAACAATCACGAAGACCTGGGTGAGTTCAGCCAGCATCGCGCAGATTGTCATGAACGGAACGCTCCTGCGATTCTGGCCATTCTGGTTGCTGAAATATAAGAAGTGCGCAAAGAACTTCGCGCAAGAGGGTAAACCCCAAGCCGTCTTGAGTTCCATTTTCAAGGACAATATTCGCTATTGGGTTTTTGCTTATCCGGTTATCGTGCTGCCATCTGTATTGGCGTCCGTTTGGGTCTTCGGTGTCCGAGTTCTGAACCGATTAGACAAAGCCGCAGGATCCCCGATGCTGGATGCTTGAGGCGAGGAGAGCGCAAGGACTCAGGCGTCACCAACAGAAGGTCAAATGGCTTCGGGGTCAGGCACCGGGAATGTACAATTCTGGGGGAGAAAACAGTCGTCTGTGAGGGTATTCTGCTTGTTGGATCGATTGCGACGATTCGAGCGAGAAAATGGGTTTTATGTGGTCGCAACAACTCTAGTGGAGCGTTGCTCCGGGGTTATTCGAAATTACCTGATCTCCAAGAAGCTTGGAGTCAAGAAGATCAGACTTGGCCCTCGCTCCTTTTTGCGTGGTTTATCGTCGATTCAGATGGGCGAGGATTTTTCCGCCGGGCCTGGATTGTGGCTGGCGGCGATTACTCAATACAGGGACCAGAGTTTTTCTCCGAAAATTGTCCTCGGGGACCGCATTCAAATCAGTCACTACGTGCACATAGCGGCTACGCACCTGGTTGAGATTGGAGATGACGTCCTGATCGGGAGTAAAGTCATTATCACCGATCACAATCACGGCCAATACTCCGGTGATGTACACACCTCGCCGCTCATTGAGCCGACGACACGTCCGCTTGATCGAGATCGCCGGGTAGTGATCGGACAAAACGTCTGGCTTGGCGACGGCGTCGTGGTAACACCCGGGTCTTCGATTGGAGAGGGGGCCGTGATCGGCGCAAACTCTGTCGTTATTGGGAACATTCCACGCTTTGCGATAGCGGTCGGCACACCAGCAACAGTACGTAAGACGTTCAACACTGATACGGGGAAGTGGTCCGACGTTGAGTGATACGGACGGCGCACCCCCCTGTTCCGCCAGGGCGTTGTACCCTCCTCCCGGCAATTTGCACAGGCCCCCTTACAATTGCAACTCTGGTGGCTCCATTTTGAGGGCGTTAGCTCGTATGCCAAAATGGGGGACCAAGTGGTGGCGGGTGAACAGAGGGCACCGGAAACACGCCCACGTAAGATGGTTGACTCGGGACTTCCGTCGCAGAAATGACATTAAACGTTCATATTGTTGTATTGAATTGGAATGGCTGGCGGGACACTATCGAGTGTCTCGAGTCATTGTTTCATCAGGACTACCCGGACTATACCGTAGTCGTTTGTGATAACGGATCCTCCGACCATTCGCTGCAGAAGATCGCCGAATGGGCCAACGTTCAAATTTCGGCCGAATCCACCAACTCGCAGTTATCGCGCCTAGTACTCCCTCCGCACAGAACACCGATTCCATATCACGAGTTGACCCGCGATGAAGCAGAGTCGAGCACGGCATCTGACCGAGTTCCGCTGATACTCATCCAGAACGCGGCCAATGTTGGCTTCGCCGGTGGAAATAACGTTGGCCTTCGCTACGCTCTTGCTAGATCACACTGTCAGTACTGCTGGATATTGAACAACGATACGGTGGTTGAGCCGCATGCTCTTTCCGCGATGGTGCGGCTAATGCAGCAGGAGCCCGAGGTTGGGCTCTGCGGCTCGTTGAACCTCGATTACCACAATCCGAACGTTGTGCAGGCGCAAGGCGGGATGACGTACAACCGGTGGACGGGCCGGGTTCGCAAAGAGCCACTACGCCTGATAGACGATCTGGACACGCGGACCGCTGACATGGACTACGTCAATGGCGCCTCCATGCTGGCGAGCCGTACCTTTATCGAGACAGTCGGATTGATGGAGGAATCCTACTTTCTTTACTTTGAAGAACTGGATTGGGCGATGCGAGCGAAAGGAAAATTCACTCTGGGGTACGCTCCGGACAGTGTGATTTACCACAAGCAGGGAGCGACGATCGGCTCGGACCCGGATCGCAGGGAGCGCAGCCTGCTCTCGGATCAATATCTCTCTCGGAATCGAGTGCTGTTTGCCAAGCGCTTCATGCCTTGGGCCCTTCCAACAGTTTTAACATCTGTCTGCTTGGCGGCTGCGGAACGGTTTTGTACCGGAGATGCACAGCGCGCAGGATCGATGCTTTCCTACATGCTCAGTGGACTTGCGGACCGAATCCCCAGAAGCGAAAACCACCTGGGGGAGTAAGGACTCTTAGAAGCCGAATTCCGGATCTCGGCTAGCGCCTATGGCGCCAATGTCAGCCCCGTCCGTTTGTTAATATACTCTGATGTGGCTTTCTTCGACCCCTGGGGCCTGGAATTTGCTGTATGTTCTCGATCTCTTTGCCATAGGTCTGTTCCTGGTTTCCTATTATCGAGAATGCTACCGCAAAGGGTATCGGATCGATTTTTGGCACGCGCAGTTGTTCGTTGTGTGCGTCCTTCCGAATATGCTGATGCTGCCGTTTGCCAAGAGTGAATTGAATGAGATTGTCCTAGGTAAGTACCTATGGCCCGTGGTTGATGTGCTGCCAACGATTTTCTTGATTACCCTGCTCGGGTATTTTGCGGTACTCGCGGGCGGAGGCCTCTGGCGACTCCAACTTGGCATTGGCCTTCGCAAGACGGCGATCCAAGTGATGGAAATTATTCCCCGAAGTTCCCTGATGCTCATGTCCTCGAAGAGTGTTCTGGTATTCCAGGCTTTATTATTTGTCTTCTTGCAAGCCGTCGTCCTTAGTGTGTATTTTTCTGCGAGCGGTTTCGGATTTGATCTGCGAGGTTACACTTTTGCAAACCCAACTTTGCGGCCAGTTGTCTTAGTCGTATCAAATTACTCCGTCATCATCGCGGCACACTGCTTTGCACGATATGTAGAGAAGCGGGAAAGAGCTCTCCTCGCATGCACTTTACTCCTAAGCTTTGGGTTGTTGTTCTTCGGCGCAAGATCCAACCTCCTCGGAATCTATGAAAGTGTACTGTTATGCTACCTAGTGAAGCTCCGGGGTCGAGTTAGCCTTCTGCGGATTGGTAGTTTAGTTTTTGTCATCATAGTAGTTGGATTCTATCTTGGGGAGTTACGGCAGGGTGAATACTCATTGATTGCGTTCGCGGGCTCTCTTGCATTTCTATTGTTCTATGGAAACAATTTTTCTGATCTCCGTGATTTTGCTTGGGTGTACGCAGCGTGGGACCATGTGTCCTGGAGTGGCAAGACGTACTTGGCAGCCATTCTGGCATTTGTTCCGCGTTTCGCCTCTGAATTCCGCGACACATGGGGGCTCGGCGTAGCGACAAGTTCTACTGCTGGTCTTGATACGCAGACACATCCGGGATTAAGACCCGGAATCTTCGGCGAGGGCTTCTTTAACTTCGGTATCCTAGGAGTCGTCATAGTTGGACTGTTGTTCGGTATCATTGTGCGACGCGTAGACATCGAGGTTAAGCGAGCGTTGGCAACTCCCCGCCCTTCTATGATCAGGGCTTTTGCCGCTACCATGCTGTTATCGATCAGTGCTTGCGTCGTCCTTTCGAATAATTCTTCCGCCTTCTATGTTCTCTGTGGCGCATACGCTTTCTCGTGGTTTTGCCTTTGCGTAGAACGAATGTTCCGACCGCAAAAGATCGTGCTTGGGAGTGGAGACTAACGCCGTTCTTGCTGACTGTCGATGGCACCGAATCAGCGGAACGCAATCCTGCCATGCGGTTTTGTTTCTAGATCAGGGTCGATTGGTGAGTCCTAGTAAATGCTGCGGCATGCGTTTGCCAAGGAATACAGGGTTGCAGAACAAAAGGGGGCACCGTGCTTCAAAGCGAATCACAACTTGTCACACTGTACGCAGAACAAGCGAGCATCGGAAAGGAGGATTATTTAGATGCTCACTCTCACAATTTAGCTGTTATACGAAGACATACCAGCATATTTGAACGTTACAGCCGCTTTGTGCCTGATTCTGGTACAGTTTTGGATTGGGCGTGCCATCATGCCCCCGATGCGTGCCTTGTCAAGATGCTGCGCGGCGATGCGACAAAACTCTACGGCTGTGACCTGCATGCTGAGGAGTACCGAGCCTTTTACGATTTCGCAAGACTGCAATATACAAAGTTAACGCATCCTTATCTACTTCCGTATGATGACAACTTCTTTGATGCTGTGATCGGCTCTGCCGCGCTGGAGCATGTTCCGAACGACTCGGAGTCCTTAAAGGAGTTATATCGCATTATCAAGCCGGGTGGAGTCTTGATTGTGACAACCCTTCCAAATCGCTTTTCATACACCGAGTGGCTTAGCCGAAGGTTACGAAGGCCTCACCACTTGAGGCTCTACAGCCTCAAAGAGGCGAAGCGCATGTTTATACATCACGGCTTCCTGCCAGTTGCATCGGGATATCACCAGGTTCTCCCCAGCATGTGTAGCGTGGGTGGCATTTTCGATTCACAATTCATAAACAAGTTGGTTGGTGCCATTGGCTCGCAGAACACGATCGGGGAAAAACTGTGGCCTGTTCGGTGCTTCGCTTCCAATGTTTTCGTGGTGGGCAAGAAGGTTACCGCGATCGATAACGGCGATTTTGACATTCAAAAGCGTATGAGTCATAGTTCCTAGGCTATGTAATGTTGGCAAACCGCCACAGTAATTCTTAGTTTTGTTTCACTGGAAAGCGACCACCGGGGACAACCCGGATGCCGCGGCCGTTATATAGACGGAGTTCAGATGCAGATTGTGGCGATCACCCTACTCTTAGGGGGAGAACTGATGGCTACCCTCGCCTGCGGTTGCGGCGGAGTAAATCCCTGTCCGGTGCAACGTCCTTGTGTTCATGTACAGCGCGGCCAAACCGTCAAGCAAGCCATTGATAGTCTTCCAACTACTGGCGGAGTCGTATATCTAGGAGTCGGAACTTGGTCTAGCGGCTATTACTACCCGGATGTCATATCCAAGCCAAACATCACAATTCAAGGCTCAGGCATGGCAAACTACAACTCCACTTTTACCGCGCTGATCGACGGAACAATTGTTCAGGGTCCCCTGCTCGCGTCCTCAGGTGCAAACTATCTCACGGTACGAGATTTGGGAATCGATGCTGGTTCGGCATACATCAATGCGAACAACAACGGCGTGCCGACCGACGGCCTTGCGCTCTTCAACTTAGGGCAGGTTATCGGCGCTCCCCAATTGGAATCCCCGCTGATCGAGAATGTCTCTTGCCTCGGTTACACTCCGACTTCCCGGGTTCACTGCATGCTGGTTGAAAACGTGAATCATGCCTACGTGCACAATGTCGCGACTGTAATGAATACCCACGGTCTAGCCTTTAAGGGCACGAACTCAGTGATCGATGGTCTATTTGCCCGAGGTCATCATACAGACGGACTTATCATCAAGAACGATATCTACGCTCCCTCGGCCAACGACCAAGTTTTCAACATAAACATTCAATCATTGCACTCTCCCACGGATACTCATGGAATTATCTTGCAGTCGATTGGCGGATCCCTCGAGAATATCAGCATCATGCATGTCCACGAAGACAACGTGTGGGCTGGATTCTTGGTACAGGGGACAAGCCCGTCCACTATGTCTAGGGGCATGAGCTTCTCCGACATAACTGTCAACTACGACGCGGGAAACGTGGCCGGGAGCAATGGCTGCTTTAATTTTACTGGTTATGTGCAACAGGTCAGCATCGCGTCTCTCAACTGCCTTAACATGGGTTACGGGATCAAGCCCGTAGTTCCAGCTGCCACGTTTACTGATTTCAGGATAACGAATTCCAACTTCACAAACATCGCCACCTATGGTATCGAAACCTACGGGGCGTGGACCGTACTGAACACCCGATTCGACAATATTGTGCAAAACGCGATATTCAATCCTTTTGGCGTAACGACAGTATCAGGAAATACCTTCACCAATGTCGGTGGGAGCGACATGCTTGCAGGCGGGGGAACCTTCGTGGAATTAACTAGCACACCCGACGAGACGAAACGGTAAGCCGCCCCTACGTTAGGTCACTCGATGCGATTTTTCGCCCCGCCCTCTCATGCTGAAGTTGTTTTACCGTCCAGCGAATATCCACCCTACAAATTAATGCACCCATGCGCTACTGTTTCCAAGTCACGCCCGGGTAAAGGCTCGGGATGCGGTAACCGCGATAGGCAAAGGCCCCTGTAATATTCATCTGCCACACCACCTGGGGACTATCGGTTTGGGTCACTTCGATGATTGGCGACCCGGTGACTGCAGGGTTCGGATCACTGCTGTCGAATTCGACATCCCCATTGCTCAGGACGTCAATGCTGCCTCCCCAAAAGGTGTAGAAACCCGGGAGGTACTGCCACTGGAGAGTAGCAACGTTTGTGCTCTCGTCAATTTGGAAGATTGTTGCGCGAGTATAGCAATGTGGCGCGGTTGCTGATGAACTGCACTCTACGCCGTTCGAATCGGGTCGATAATTTCCGTCGTCGAAGACAGCCAAGTTCGTTGTGGAGCCGTTAACACTTAGCACGTTCGGGTAATGTTGCCCATAGAACCATTGGCTCGGATCGCCACCCAAGAGGGTGAAGTCCCCACTGTTACCCAATCTCCATGAGATATTTCCCGAGCCAGAACCGTTGGCGTAATCGATCTTCAAAACCCAGCTTTGGTTCCGCATTGAAAGCAACAGGTTGCCATCTGTCGTGTAGACGATAGCATTGCTGTGCGTCCAATCCGGCAAGCCGAAGGGATGTCGGTTGATGTCCAGTCCCTTACCGATTTGATCGAACGATGACCACGCCCACGCCACGTTGCCGCTCGGGTCGACGTCCAGCAAAACATCTCCCAAAACCCCCGTAGTTCCGGGGTAACCAGGTAAATCGGTGAAGTTCGTTGTTACCTGGGAGAGCAGAATCCAGTGCCCGTTGGGCAGAACCAGCGTGTCGTGATGGAATACATTGAGAGGCGGAAAAGAATAGCCTTTAGCCTGAAGCGATTGATCCATTTGAGTGAGAGAGATATCCCGTATGGGGTTGCACGCCAAGTCCAGTTCCAGCACGTCCGTTCCCACAACGGCCATGTAGTGGCCATTCGGCATGGGCTTGATCGGCAGTCCGGCCTGAGGACAGTACCAGATGACCCGGCCCTTGGTGTCAGTAACCACATCTGCGATCATTCCGCTCCCAGCCTGGGTAGCAAGGCTCAGTAGCTCCACCCCCGGCGCCGGGCTAAGCCCCGCAGTCGGTGTTGAAACGCTGAACGTGGCGAATTGCGGTGCCGCTGACGTCCCAGGCAGCGCACCAGTGGTGAAGGTCTGGTCTTGATCGACCCACGTACCGCCTGGCCAACTTGCATGCGCTCGCATGTGGTACGCCGTTTGCGGCAGCATGCCGGCGACTAGGACATTGAGTTTCCCCCCCGACGAACTCGTCACTGCTGAGGTCTGTCGGCCGTAGTTTGTATCGGTGCCAAACTCCACCCACGCAGATAATCCAGAGTTAAAATGAGAAATCGTGTATTGCGCCACCAAGGGGTGCGAAGTCGCAGCCACAGCTCCTACCGGTTGTGACGTGGAACTTCCCGAACCACAACCAAGACCAGCAAGAGCGATCACAATGGCAACACAGAGACACACCGTTGCTCGCGATATTTTCATCCCGACTCCTTTGTTGCCCTCTACCGGAAACACTCTAAGGTTGAGACGTTAGTGGAAAAACGTAAGCGGTGTTTTTCTCATGCTTCTCTCAGCTTTGTCAAGTGATTTGTTGGAGGTACGTAGGATGCACATCACGCGAAAGACCTAATCGTCTCGAGGGTCTCGCGCGCGCATTTCTCCCAGCTGAACCTTCTGGCGAACTCCTTCAGCTGCTGAACCGGGGGTGGAGCGTCAAGGGCGCGTTGGATTGATAGGGCGATGTCTCTTGGATCGTAGGGATCGCAAAAGAACGTTGCCCCATTAAACAACTCCGGCAACGAGGCGATACGGGAGACCACGACCGGGCAACCGCTCGCCATCGCTTCTAATGGCGGCAGGCCAAATCCTTCATACAACGAAGCAAATACGAAGCATGCCGCGTTTTCGTACAGAGCCTTTAATTCCTCATCGGTCACATGTCCCAA
>Ga0126378_10004770_pt1 | contig 10419 bp, 7 predicted proteins | sample PanSoiMetPlot_23_FD_92587 | JGI IMG/M metagenome (GOLD analysis project Ga0126378, IMG submission 92587) | Tropical forest soil microbial communities from Panama - MetaG Plot_23 | ecosystem: Environmental > Terrestrial > Soil > Tropical forest > Bulk soil | place: Panama | collected 2016-02-17
CTGCCGGCGGACCTCGACCGGGTCGCGGCCCAGCTTCCGGGCCAGCCGGTCCATCAAGCGCTCGATGGCGAAGTTGCCGATTGGGCGCGCCCCGCCCCGGACGAAGCCGGTCGGAACCGCGTTGGTGTACACCACCGCGGTCTCCACCGACATGGCCGGCAGGCGGTAGGCCGAGAGCAGGTGCGACACGATCAGGTCGCCGAGCCCGGCCCCGGAGGCTGTATAGGCACCCGCGTCGACGAAGATCCTGCCGCGGAGGCCGCGCAGCGTACCATCGGGTGCGGCCGCCAGTTCGAGATCGACCAGTGTTCCGTGCCCCTGGGCGGTCGCCTGGGTGTCCTCGGTGCGGCCGGCCACCCACCGCACAGGCCCGCCGAGCCGCCTGGCCGCCGCCGCGACCAGCGCCTCCTCCGGGTACAGCTCGCCCTTGGGCCCGAAGCCGCCGCCGACGTCAGGAGCGACGACGCGTACATGATCGCGCTCCATACCCAACACGTCAGCCACCTTGTCGCGGACCCCGAACGTCCACTGCGTCGACACCCACATGGTCAGGCGGCCATCCTCGTACGACGCCGTGATCGCTCGGGGCTCCATGTAGCCACCGCAGATACGCGGCACCTCCAGCCGGCATGAGGCGACGACCGAGCCGGCGCCGAACGCCGACTCGACGTCTCCGTAGGAGCGCGTGATCGACCCGGAGACGTTCGACTCCAGGTCGTCGTGCACGCGTGGCGCGCCCTGGGCCAGTGCGTCCCCGAGCGTGCCGACCGCAGGCAGCGGTTCCAGCTCCGCCTCAACCAGCTCAAGCGTGTCCGACGCCGTGTAGGCGCTCTCGGCGACGACAGCCGCCAGGGCCTCGCCCTGGTAGCGTGTCTCACCAGAGGCGAGGATCGGACGCGAGCGAGCGGTGAGCTGGCGGGGCGCCAGGTCTCCCATCCCGGCGGCAAGCTCCGGGAGGTCCTCGGCCGTCCACGCCGCGAGTACTCCGGGGGTGGCGCGGGCGGCATCCAGGCTCAGGCGGTCGATCCTCGCCCGGCCGAAGGGGGATCGGAACACGACGAGGTGCGCAAGGCCTTCCAGGTGCGGGTCGGACGCGTAGAGGCCGCGCCCGGTGATCAGGTCTGGGTCTTCCACACGCCGGGCTCGCCGCCCGATCGATGTCGCGTCGGTAGCCACCCGTCGAGTATCGCTTGTCGCCCACCAAACGGTGCGGCGGGCACTGATGCGAAATCTCGGACAATGACCCGGTGAGCGGCGGGCATTCCCACGGCGGTCTGTACGACAGCCGCGACGCCGTGCGGGCCGTGATCATCAGCGCCATCGCGCTCGGGGTGGCTTCGGCCGTGGAGCTCGGCGTTGCCGTCGCCGGCCGCTCGGCCGGCGTCCTGGCCGACGGCCTCCACAACGCCGGCGACGTTCTCACCACCTTCGTACTGCTGTTCGCCTTCGCCCTGGCCAGGCGGCCCGCAACGCGCCGCTTTCCTTCCGGCTTCGGCCGCATCGAGGACGTGGCCACCCTTGTGATCGTGGGGGTAATAGTGGTCACGGCGGCGCTGGCCGCGTTCGAGTCGATCCGCAGGCTGCTCGTGCCCGAGTCGTACAGCAACATCCCGTTGAGCCTGCTCGCGGCAGCCGTTGGCATGGTCGCCAACCTGGGCGTGTCGGAGTACAAGATCCGGGTTGGACGCTCGGTCGGCTCCACAGCGCTCACGACGGACGGCGTTCACTCGCGGATCGATGCGCTGGTGTCGGCCGGGGCCTTCGTGGGCATCGGTCTGGCCGGGTTGGGGCTCCGCCTGGCCGACCCCATCGCCGGCCTGGTGATCACGGCTGCGATTCTCCTCATCCTGGGCGGCACGCTTCGTCAGCTCTTCCTTCGGATGATGGACGCCGTCGACCCGCACATCATCGATGAGCTGACAGAGGCGGCTCAGCGGGTCGACGGGGTGCTGGGGGTGCACGACGTCCGAGCCCGGTGGGTGGGTAGGGAGCTGGTCGCCGTAATGCACCTGGATTGCGATGCCCGGGCATCGCTCGCGGACGCGCACGCCGTGGGGCAGCGGGTCGAGCACGAGGTGGCGCACGCGGTGCCGGGGGCACGGGTGGACATTCACATGGACCCGGGCGTGGAGGCGCATGACCACGCGCGCCACGATCGGCCCTGACATGGGCGCCGCGATCCGCGATTCACAGACTTCGGGAGTTCGTACACTTAGGTACCGATGACCGTCCCCTACAGTCCCGGGCTCGAAGGTGTCGTCGCCGCTCAGACCGAGATCAGTGAAGTAGACGGTCAGAATGGACGCCTCATCTACCGCGGCGGCTACCTGATCCACGAGGTGGCCGACCGCTCATTCGAGGAGGTCGCCTACCTCCTGTGGCACGGCCAGCTTCCCAATCAGGCCCAGCTCGCCGAGCTCAAGCGACAGCTGGCGGCGGCCTGTGCCCTCAACCCCGCGGCGCATGCAGCGCTGTCTGGCCTGCCCCGCGACGCCGACCCGATGGACGCGCTGCGCACGCTCGTCTCCGCCCAGGGTGCCGGCCCTGACTGCCCCAAGCCCGACATGCAAGGAGCGATGGCAGCCACCGCCGTCACTCCGACCGCGGTCGCCGCCTTCTATCGCCATCAGCGGGGTGAGCAGCCGGTGGAGCCGCGGCCCGAGCTCGGCCACGCCGCCAATTTCCTCTACATGATGGACGGGCACAAGCCCGACGCGGACCGTGTCCGATACCTGCAGACCTACCTGGTCCTGCTGGCGGATCACGGTCTCAATGCATCGACGTTCACCGCCCGTGTGGTCGCCTCGACAGGCACCGACCTCTGGTCGGCGGTGGTGGCCGCCATCGCTGCTCTTAAGGGGCCCGCACACGGCGGTGCAGCCAGTGCGGCGATGAAGATGCTCGAGCGGGTCGGCAGCCCTGACAAAGCCGAGCAGTTCGTCGTCAACGCGCTCGACCGCAAGGAGCGCCTGATGGGGTTCGGGCACCGCGTCTACCGAACCTACGACCCCCGGGCCAGGATCCTGCGTGACCTCTGCAAAGAGGCCAACCGCGAGTTCTACGACGTGGCCTTCAAGGTAGAGGAGGTCGCTCTGCGCGAGCTGGTGGCTCGCCACCCCGAGCGACCCAACGCGACCAACGTCGACTACTACTCGGCTGGCATCCTGGCAGCAGCCGGGTTCCCGACCGAGTTCTTCGCCTGCGTCTTTGCGACCTCGCGGATGGCTGGCTGGACGGCCCACGTCCTGGAGTACATGGCCAAGGACGGGCGCATCATCCGGCCCGCCTCGCAGTGGACCGGCCCCGACCCGAGCAAGCGCGCTGCGGTCATCGCCGATGCTCGGTGATCCTGGACGGTACCCGCACCTACACTGAGACTCGTGCCGGACGATCAGTTTGAGGTCGCGGTCCTGGGCGCGGGGACCGGCGGGTACACCGCGGCCATCCGCGCGGCGCAGCTCGGCAAGCGAACCGCCATCATCGAAGTCGCCAAGGTCGGGGGCGCATGTCTGCACGTGGGCTGCATCCCGACCAAGGCTCTGCTCGAGTCGTCGGGGCTGTACCACAAGCTCCATGACCGGCGTCAGGAGTACGGCATCGTCGCGTCCGAGATCGCATTCGACTACGAACGGATCGCGACCAGGCGCGACGGCGTTGTCAACCAGCTCTGGAAGGGCGTCCAGGGTTTGATGCGCAAGAACCGGATCGAGGTCATCCAGGGTTGCGGCGTGATGGAGGGAGGAGGCCGCATCCGCGTCGACGACCGCATGGTTCAGGCAGAGGCGATCATCGTGGCCACAGGCTCCTCGCCGAAGTCGCTGCCCGGCGTCGAGTTCGACGGCGAGCGCGTGGTCAACTCCGACCACGCCACACTGGCCCGGAAGCTGCCGGAGTCGGTCGCAATCATCGGAGCCGGTGCGGTCGGCGTCGAATTCGCGACCTTCTACCGACAGATGGGGGCTTCAGTCACCCTTATCGAGGCGCTGGACCGGCTGGTCCCGCTGGAGGAGGAGGAGGTCTCCCGCGTCCTGCTCCAGGCCTTCCAGAGAGCCGGCATCGACTGCCGCCTTAAGGCAAAGGTGCAGAACGCACGGCTCGGCCGCGGCCAGGTGACGGTCCAGCTGGAGGACGGCCAGGTCGGTGCCGAGCAGCTCCTGGTGGCCGTAGGCCGGGGTCCGAACAGCCGGGGCATCGGCCTGGAGGAAGCCGGCGTGGAGGTCGATCAGCGGGGCTTCGTGAAGGTCGATGAGTGGATGCGGACGTCGGCGCCCGGTGTCTGGGCGATCGGCGACGTCGTGGGCGGCTTTCTGCTCGCTCACGCCGCGGCTCACGAGGGAGTCGTCGCCGCCGAAGACATCGCCGGGAAGCGGCTGCACCCGATGGAGCAGGAGCTGGTCACCCGCTGCACCTACTCCACACCCGAGATCGCCTCGGTCGGCCTGACCGAGGCGGAGGCTCGGGGGCGCGGGTACGAGGTCAAGGTCGGCAAGTTCCCGTTCCTCGCCAACAGCCGCGCCGTCATCCACGGTGAGACCCAAGGCTTCGCCAAGATGGTTGCCGACGCCAGGACCGGCCAGGTCCTCGGCGCACACGTCGTGGGCGTGCAGGCGACCGAGCTGATCGCCGAGCCGGCGCTGGCCCGGCTCTTCCTGGGCGACCCCTGGGAGATCGGTCGCAACATCCACCCCCACCCCACGATGAGCGAAGCAGTCGGCGAATCCGCCCTCGCCGCCGACGGCGTGGCTCTGAACATCTGACCCGGGTCCAATGGCAGAGACCAAATCCCCCCCACCCCGGCCCTCCCCGTCAAGGCGCGGGGCGGAAGTGGAGAAGGAAACTCTCGCGCCGGAGTGGCGCTTCCAGGAGCCGGTCGACTGGCGTGACACCGACCTCGACGAGAAGACGCTCCTGGAGTGGTTCTACCTGATGCTGTTGGGCCGGCAGATCGACTACCGCTGCCAGGTGCTGAACCGGCAGGGGCGGGCGCCGTTCATCATCTCCTGCGCGGGCCATGAAGCAGCGCAGATCGGCGTGGGCTGGCCGCTCAAGCCGAAGTACGACTGGATCTCGCCCTACTACCGCGACGTGGTCCTCTGCTTTCGGATGGGCCTGACCGCCCTCGACCTCATGCTCTCGGTGCTGGCCAAGCCGGCCGACCCTGCCTCGGGGGGCAAGCAGACCCCTGGACACTTCTCGGACAGCAGCCTGAACATCATCTCTGGCGGCTCGCCGGTGGCCACGCAGATGGTGCACGGCGCGGGCGTGGCCTACGCTCTGAAGATGGACGGCACCGACAAGGTCGTGATGACGTCTTACGGTGAGGGCGCCGGCTCCGAGGGCGACACCCACGAGGCGTTCAACTTCGCGGCGATCTACAAGCTGCCAGAGATCTTCGTCTGCCAGAACAACGGCTTCGCCATCTCCGTGCCGTTCCACAAGGAGTACGCCGTCAAGCACGCCGCCCAGCGGGCGGCCGGCTACGGGTTTCCCGGCGTGACGCTGGACGGCCGAGACCCGGTGTCCTGCTACCACGTCGCCAAGCAGGCGGTAGCGCGCGCCCGGGCCGGCGAAGGGCCGACGCTGATCGAGTGCCTGGTGGATCGCCTCGGCGCTCATTCGTCGGAGGACGACCAGCGCCGGTACCGCAGCCAGGAGGAGCTCGACCAGCTGGCCGCCAACGACTGCCTGGAGCTTTTCAAGAGGCGGCTGCTGGAGGAGGCGATCCTCGACCAGGGGACTCTCGCGGAGCACGAGGAGCGCGTCAAGGACGAGGTCACCAGCGCCACCCGCCAGGGCCTGGATTCACCTGACGCAAAACCTGAGGACGCGTTGACCAACGTCTACGCGACCGACGTACCGGCCGCGATCGACCCCGACCCGGGCAGCGAGACCGAGGACATGAACATGGTCCAGGCCATCCGGGACGCGCTGACGCGGGAGATGGAGCACGACGAGCGCGTGATGGTGCTGGGTGAGGACGTCGGCCCCAAGGGCGGCGTGTTCCTCGTCACCGACGGCCTGCACGCGCGCTTTGGCGAGGAGCGGGTGATCGACACGCCGATCGCCGAGTCGTCCATCGCGGGGATCGCGCTCGGGTTGGCACTGGCAGGCAAGCGGCCGGTGGCTGAGATCCAGTTCACCGACTTCGCCCACATGGCCTTTAACCAGATCGCCAACGAGATCGCGAAGTTCCGCTACCGCTCGGACGGCGACTGGGGCGCTCCGCTGGTTATCCGGGCACCAATGGGCGGCCACTCACACGGCGCCCTCTACCACTCGCAGTCGATTGAGGCGCGCTTCGCGACGCCGGGCTTGAAGATCGTCATCCCCTCGACGCCGTACGAGGCGAAGGGGCTGCTGGTCGCGGCCATGCGCGACCCGGACCCGGTGCTCTTCTTCGAGCACAAGCGCCTGTACCGCATGTTCAAGGAGCCGGTGCCGAAGGGCGACTACCTGATCCCGCTCCAGCAGGCCAGGGTCGTCCGGGCGGGGGACGACCTGTCCGTCTTCTGTTACGGCTTGATGGTTCACTATGCCCTCGAGGCGGCAAGGAACCTGGAGCAGGAGGGCTGGAGCGTCGAGGTGGTCGACCTGCGCACGGTGTATCCGCTGGATTGGGAGTCCATCGTGGCCTCGGCGCGCAAGACCGGCAAGTGTCTGGTGGTGTACGAGGACAACTACAGCATCTCTGTCGGCTCCGAGGTGGCGGCCGTCATCGCCGACGAAGTCTGGCGCTGGCTGGACGCACCGGTCAAGCGGGTGGGCGGTCTGGATGTGCCCGCGATGCCGTACGCCCAGCCCATGGAGGACTTCTTCATGCCCAACCCGGAGAAGATCACGCAGGCGCTTCGGGAGCTGGCGGCGTTCTGATGGCCAGCACGCGCGTGACGATGCCGCAGCTGGGCGAATCGGTCCACGAGGGCACAATCTCGCGCTGGCTGGTCAAGCCCGGCGACCAGGTGGTCGAGTTCGAGCCGATGCTGGAAGTCGACACCGACAAGGTCAATGCGGAAGTCCCCGCCCCGGTGACCGGGATCCTCAGGGAGATCCTGGCCAGGGAAGGCGAGACGGTCGCCGCGGGCGCCGAGATCGCGGTGGTGGAACTCCAGGGCGACGCCGAGGCGCCGGCCACCGTCGAGCTTCGGGCCGAGGACGCGCGGCCGGTGCAGCCCGCGGCGGTCGCACCGCCCACCCCCTCCACGGCGGCTCCGGTCGTGTCGAAGGACGGGGGCGAGCACCGGTACTCGCCCGGAGTGCTGCTGCTGGCGGAAGAGCACGGGGTCGACCTCGCGCAGGTGGAGGGAACGGGCCTCGGCGGCCGCGTCACAAAGCGCGACGTGCGCCAGTTCGTAGAAGCCCAACGCGGCAGAGCTGCAGCGGCGGCCCCGGCCTCGCCGGTCAGACCGCCGGCGCCGGCGCCCACTTCACGCCCCTCGCCGCCGGCGGCTCCGGTGCCCCCGCCGCCCGTCAGGCCTCCGGCTCCAGCACCCACCCCGCCGCCCGCCAGACCTCCGGCTCCGGTGCCCACCCCCGCCGAGGATCAGGTCGTTCCGCTCAGCCGCATGCGCAAGCTCATCGCCGAGAACGTGACGCGGTCGAAGACCACCATCCCCCACGCCTGGCAAACGCAGGAGGTGGACATGAGCGGGGTGGTGGCCAACCGGAACGCCAACAAGCCAGCTTTCCAGGAGCGCGAGGGCTTCTCGCTGACCTACCTCCCGTACGTGATCGCGGCTGCGATTGCATCTCTTCGCGAGCACCCGGAGGTGAACGCGACGTTCACCGAGACGGAGATCGTCATCCACGGCAGCGTCAACCTCGGCGTCTCGGTCGGCTTCGAAGACACTCTGCTGGTGCCTGTGATCCGCAACGCGGACGGCCTCTCGATGGCCGGGCTGGCCCGGGCGGTCAACGACCTGGCCACCCGTGCCCGGAACCGCCAGCTCAAGGCGGACGAGCTGCAGGGCGGCACGTTCACCGTCAACAACTCGGGCACCTTCGGCACCCTGTTCAGCTACTCGGTGATCAACCCGGGTCAGGCGGGCATCCTGACCATGGAGGCGATCGTGCAGCGGCCCGTGGCTGTGAGCGGCATGATCGCGATCAAGCCGATGATGTACCTCTGCTTCAGCTTCGATCACCGCGTGCTGGACGGTCTGCAGGCTGCCCGCTTCCTGACCAGCTGCCGGACGTGGCTGGAGGCGGTCACAGCCGACACACCGATCTACTGAGCCGCTGACTCGAGGACGCGCTTCAGGTTCCTGTAGTCGCGGCGGATGTTGCGCACAACCATCGCCCTGAGCAGGGGCGTGGCGATCGCATAGAAGCCGCTGGGGTCACCCTCCACCTCCTCTGTCACATGGCTGCCGCCGTCGGCGCGAGCATCGACGATGCGCGTCACCTTGATGGGAAAGGACGATCCCTCGCGTGACTCGATCGTCACCAGGCGGCCGGGGTGGTGCTCGGTGACCTCGAAGCTGGTGTGGATCACGCGGCCGAGGAACTGGGACGTCTGCTCGTATCTCGAGCCGACCCCCACCGGCGCCGCCGTCGTCCAGCGGCACGAGCGCATGTTGGGTATCCACCGCGGGTTGTTCTCCGCATCCTCGAGGTAGTCGAAGACCTCGCGCGGCGGCCGGTCGATGTCGACCTGCACGGTGACGCTGATCATGGGCGCTCCCTCTCCTGCAGAACCCGGGCTCGCTTCCGTGGATCGCCCGTCGGGTACTTCTCAGGCGCAGTCCTCGCCAGGACCGCGCCGAGCCTGCCCAGGAACGCCGTCCAGCCCTCGTCGTGGAGAAGCCGGATCTCGCCGGGGAGGCGGTCGTGGGTCAGACGCAGCCGGGTGCCGTTGGCCGATGGCGCCAGCTCCACGCGCACCCGCGAGCTGCCCGGCGGCAGGTTGAAGAACGGGTCGGTCCAGCCCCAGCTCACCTCGAGGGCACGTGGCGGGTCGAGCTCCACGTACTCACCCTCGCAGTACTGGCCCGGCTCGATCTCGAACCGGAAGCGGCCGCCGGGGCGCGGCTCGAGCTCCGCCGCGCGGCCGATCCAGCGGACCAGCTGGACTGGATCGACGAACATCTGGAAGACCTCTTCGGGCGGTGCGGCAAGCTCGACCTCATGCACCACCAGCTCTCCCTCGATCATCGGCTCCTCCCAGGCTTCGCCAGGCTCTCGGCCAGCAGCCCGAGCCGGGATGCCCAGAACTCGTCAAGGAACGCCCGAAGGCGGGCGAGGTTCTCCATCCTGACGCGGTAAAGGCGGCGGTTGCCGTCGACTCGCACCTGGACGAGAGCGGCATCGCGAAGCGTGCGAAGATGCTGCGACGTCGCAGCCCGGGTGAGGCCACAGGCGTCGGCGAGTGCGCCCGAGCTGATCTCCCCCCCGGCCACCACCTCGAGTACTCGTCGTTGTGCCGGGTTGGCAATCACGCGCAGGGCCGCGTCTGCGTCCAGGTCGCGCGCCTCAGAGCCTCGCCTCACAGCTGAGCCTCGTCGCGGGTCCGGAACCGAGCCGGCGCACTGCCCATGCTGTCAGCATATTGCTATTTGCCTGAAATTGCAAATAGTTGCTCGGAGCCTGCCCGCGTTCGCGGTGTCAGGCCGGTGCCGCTTGCCGGTGGCGGTCGCGGAAGAAGCGCTCCGCAGCGGCGTCGAGCATGGCTCGTGAGCGTGCAGCATCCGGTCGATCGCAGCTTGATACGGAGCCAGGTTCGGGCTGTCGAAGGCCAGGTGCGGGTAATTCGCCGGCAGACCAGCGGCGTGCAGAAGCTGGTTGGACTCCCGTAGTCCGACGCCGAGCGCGTCGCACAGCCGCAGCACCATCTGCCGGCTGGGACGCCACCGGCCCGTCTCCAGGAACGACACGTGTCGCGGGGTCGATCCGACCTCTGTGGCGAGGGCAAGCTGACTGATGCCGCGGTGACGGCGCCACTGCCGTAGGCGCACACCGAACGGACTGGCGACTCGCTCCAAGGTCATTGTCGGCAGTATCGCAGGGGTCGGGGCGCGCGACGATTCCCTCCCCGGGAATCGCCAGGAGGCCCGCCGCCGTGCACGCTCTGCTCATGTCCAGACTGTCCAGCGCCTTCATCGTCGAGGCACCCGCCTATGCCGTCTGGGAGGTCGTCGGCAGGGGCTTCCATCGCATCGGCGAGTGGGCCACTGCAATCCCGGCCTCCACCGCAATTCCGGCCTCCACCGCGATCCCCGCACCGGCCGGCCCACGCTCCGACAGGTCAGCGGCCACCCAGGTGCGGCATGCGCCGGCGATCCTCGCCGCCCCGGTCGCCGGCCGCGTCTGCCAGCTCGGTGTCCGTCTGCTGGCCCAGGTGGAGGAGACGCTCGTCGCCTACGACAATGCGAACCGTACGCTGACCTATGAGGCCGGCGGCATGCCGGCATTCGTGACCACCGC
>Ga0126378_10004772_pt1 | contig 10415 bp, 7 predicted proteins | sample PanSoiMetPlot_23_FD_92587 | JGI IMG/M metagenome (GOLD analysis project Ga0126378, IMG submission 92587) | Tropical forest soil microbial communities from Panama - MetaG Plot_23 | ecosystem: Environmental > Terrestrial > Soil > Tropical forest > Bulk soil | place: Panama | collected 2016-02-17
CGCTGCCCGACCTGGCGGACCCCGAGGACGTGCTGCGGCTGGCTCCGATCACGGCCGCGTTCGCCTGACGCGCGCCGCGCGGAGCGCAGCACCTGGAAGCGCGAGATGATTTGGATTGGCAGCGCATGGGTAGTCCAATATCCGCGTGGCTCTTTCTCCGGTTCGCCCCCCGGGGCAGAGCGCGACTCGTGAGGCTGTAGAAAGACATGGGACCCGCCCGGTACGCCCGCCGGCCCGCCTTCCGCCGCCGCCAAGCAACCTCCGCTGGCGCGCAAGCCTCCGGCCCCGAGTCAGGAAGTGTGGCGCCGATGACAACCATTATCCCGTTGCGCGCGTCCCGAAGTTGTGCTTGGCCGCCAATGTTCGCCCGCGGGCCAGGGCATGCCGCGGCAGGATCTCGCGCTGTCCTGCGTCGTCTTTACCGGCATCGCTGCACCGTTGCCGCAGGTCAGCGTAGTAGGCCGGGACAGAGGACCGGGCAATCCATGATCACTGAAAGTTGGACTTCTGAGCCAAGAACGTCACCGAGCGCACTCCGGTTTGTGGTAATTTACCGCCGCAGGCACCCGGAAGTTCACGGAAGGCGCGCAAGCACTCTCGGTTGCCGCGATGAACTCCGCCTGGGCCGAGCCCCCCGCGATCGGGCGGCGGCGATGCGGTGAGTTCCGGACGCTGTCGGCTCTAGGATTCTTCGCCAGGGCAATGTCACCGCGGTGGCAGCCACACAAATGGAGGTTCCAATGAAGGTAATCGGTGCGGGGCTGCCGCGCACGGCTACTCTGACGCAGAAGATCGCGTTGGAGATGACCGGGTTCGGCCCGTGCTATCACATGGTCAACGTGCTGTCTGACCTCAGCCTCGCGCCGCAGTGGGCTGCCGCATTCGACGGCAGCGCCAACTGGGACGCGATCTTCGAGGGTCACCAGTCCACGGTGGACTGGCCTGGGTCATTCCACTGGCGCGAGCTCATCGACGTGTACCCGGAGGCCAAGGTTCTGCTCAGCGTCCGCAGCGGCGAGAGCTGGGCGACCAGCATGAAGAACACGATCTGGGGCGTCTTCTACGATGACGTGCTCATGCGGCACCTGTCTGACGCCCGCGCCAACGTCGACCCTGGCTGGCACGATTACATCGAGCTCATGAAAGCCATGTGGAACAAGAGCGGCCTGATCGGCGGGATGACGAACCAGTTCGACCCGAGTGTCCTTGCCGCTGGGATGGAACGGCACAACCAGGAGGTTCGCGACACTGTCCCGGCCGACCGGTTGCTCGAGTGGACGCCGTCCGACGGCTGGGAGCCGCTGTGCCGGTTCCTCGACGTGCCCGTGCCGCCCGCGCCGCTCCCGCACGTGAACGACTCGGCGCAGTTCGCCGGGCGCATCGTTGACGGGTCGCTCGCGGTCCTCAACGGCTGGCAGGCCAAGCAGCAGGTGGAGGCCGCAGGGCGATGAATTTCCGCGTCGGCACCCTGCGGAACCGGACCGAGGACAGGCAGGCGTCAGGCGGCGAGCAGGGCAATCGCCTGGGCTGGCTACTCCTGGTCTGCTGTGTAGCGCAGTTCATGGTCATCCTTGACCTGTCAATCGTGAACGTCGCGCTGCCCTCGATCCAGTCGGCACTCGGATTCACACCGGTCAACCTGCAATGGGTTGTCGACGCGTACGCCATCATGTTCGCCGGGTTCCTCATGCTCGGCGGACGAGCTAGTGACCGGTTCGGGCCGCGGCGGATGCTCGCCGCGGCCCTGGTGCTGTTCGCGCTCGCCTCGCTGGTGGGCGGAGCGGCGACCAGCCAGTCGATGCTCATCATCGCCAGGTCCGCCCAGGGCCTGAGCGGCGCGCTCATGGCGTCCTCCTCGCTGGCGGCCATCACGATGTCGTTCCCCCAGGGACCGGCCAGGCACCGGGCCATCGCCCTGTGGGGAGCGATGAACGGCGCTGGCGGTGCGTCAGGCGCGCGCTTCGGCGGGATCATCACTCAGGAGTTCGGCTGGCGCTGGATCCTGCTGATCAACCCGGCGATCGGCGTCGCGGCGGCCGGGATCGCCTGGGCGGTGATCGCCGAGGGCGCGAAGAAGGAGGGCGCCGCTCGCAGCTTCGACCTGCCAGGCGCGATCTCGCTGACGCTCGGTCAGATCGTGCTCGTATACGGGATCGTCCAGGCCGGCAAGTATGGCTGGGGCTCGCCGAACTTCTACGTGCCACTGATCATCGCCCTCGTGCTGCTCGCGCTGTTCGTCGTCATCGAGGCGCGCTGGGCGAAGGCACCGCTGGTCCCGTTTAAGGCCCTCACGAAACAGCTCAATGACGCGAACCTGATCGTGTTCTTGTTCAGCGCCGCGGTGTTCCCGATGTGGTTCGTGAGCTCGCTGTACCTCCAGGAGGTGCTCGGGCTCTCGCCGCTAATCGCCGGCCTCGTGTTCTTCCCGATGGCGGCCGCGATCATGCTGACTGCGCGGCAGACCGGAAAGCTCGTCGGGCTCTTCGGCCTGCGCGCTGTGCTGACCGGCGGCCTGGTCATGATGGCCAGCGGGCTGCTGCTGCTGGCCAGGATCGGAGCGAGCGGCAGCTCGATCGGGTGGGTCGTGCTGCCAGGCATCCTCACGACCATGGGCATCGGAGTGGCGGTCGTGGCCTCCACGATCGCCGCGACGCAGTCAGTCCAGCCGGCCCAGGCCGGCCTGGCATCCGGGCTGGTCAATACCTCGCGTCAGGCGGGCGGCGGACTCGGCATCGCCTTGCTCATCACGTTCGCGACGTCATACACCACGCACCTGGTCAGCCACAACACGCCGGTGCCGAACGCGCTGACATCAGGATTCCGGCTGGCCTACCTGATCGCGGCCGGGCTCTCCGCACTCGCCGCGCTGCTCACGTTCAGGCTGATGCGCCATGCGTCCAGGCCGGTGCACGTGCCCGCGGCGGCGCCGGCTGCCGAGGACATGCTGGACGCCGTTCCCGAAGGGGCCATGCAACCTTCTGGGTCGTCGAAGCCTAGGTTCGCCTCCGCCCTCGCGGCGGTGCCGATGCGATGGCGGCTGCCAGCGCTCGTGATCGGCGTTCTGGCGGTCTTCGCGGCGCTCGATTTCGCGGTCGCCAAGCCCGGCCCGGCGATCGGCTATTACGTACAGAAGGACGCCTACACCTTCAATTCGGCGCCTGGCCTGCACCCGCCGGTCGTCACGCCGGCCAGCCACACGACCGGTGACCCGGCCCCCGGCTACATCCTGACTGGCGCCTTCTACGACCTCGCGTACCCGCCGATGCGGGGCCAGAGCGGCCCGTTGATTCTCGATAACAAGCTTCAGCCGGTCTGGTTCAAGCCGGTGCCAGAGAACATCGTCGCCTCGAACTTGGCCGAGCAGACCTACCGGGGCAAGCCGGTTCTGAGCTGGTGGCAGGGCGTTGTCACGAACACGGGGCAGACCTCGAGCGGCGAGTACGTCTTGGTCAACCAGCACTACAAGACCGTCGCCAGGCTGCGCGGCAAGGACGGCTGGGTGCTGACCTTGCATTCGCTGGTCATCAACGGCAATGACGCTTGGGTGACGGCGAACAAGAACATTCCGATCAACCTGTCCAAGTGGGGCGGGGTTTACAACGGCACGCTCGTAGACTCCGCGTTGCAGGAGTACAACCTCACCACCGGCAAGCTGCTGTTCTCGTGGGACGCGTACAAGCACATCGGCCTCGGCGATACGCATTCGCTGCCGCCAGGCAATGGTTTCCCTTGGGACGCGTACCACATCAACTCGATCTACCTGCTCGGCAACAACTCCGTGCTTGTCTCGCTGAGGGACACCTGGGGCGTTTACAAGATCAACACTCTGACCGGCAAGATCGAGTGGACCCTGGGCAGCCGTCATTCGGACTTCACATTCGGGAAGTACGCCGAGTTCAAGTACCAGCACGACGTGTCGATGCTGCCGAACGGCGACCTCATCATGTTCGACGACCACTGCTGCTTCCTTGAGAGCGGCGGCACGTACCTCGCCCCGACAGGCCCGTCCCGCGCCGAAGTGCTCAAGCTCGACATGAGCGCCCACACGGCCACCCTGGTCAGCCAGTACCGGCACTACAACGAGCACGGCCGCAACGGCACCGACGCCTCATACATGGGCTCGGCCGAACTTCTGCCCGACGGTAATGTGTTCGTCGGCTACGGCAACCTGCCGTTCTTCTCCGAGTACACACAGTCGGGCCAGATGGTCATGGACGCGATGTTCCCAGGACCCGACCTGACCTACCGCGCGATCAAGATCAGCCCGACCGCGTGGATTGGCCAGCCCCTCACGAAGCCGCAGGCAGTGGCCAGGCAGTCGACCGGCCATGCCACGGTGTTCGCGAGCTGGAACGGCGCGACGCAGGTAGCCTCCTGGCGGGTCCTGGCAGGCTCGGGGCCAGGTCAGCTGTCGCCAGTTACGACAGCCTCCAGGTCCGGTTTCGAGACCGCGATCCGGCTGAGCCAGACCTACCAGGCGTACCAGGTCCAAGCGCTCGACTCCAACGGCAAGGTCATCGGCGCCTCCAAGGTGTTCAGATAGCAACGAGCTAGGCTGACCGGTATGTCGCCCGAAAGGAAGGCACTAGTGGAGGAAGTACCAGTCCGATCGAAGCCCGCATCGGCGATGCCCAAGATCCGGCGCGGACTGCTCGTGGCCATCACGGTCCTCGCCACCGCGTTCGGCGCGGCGGCCTGCAGTTCGCACCATCACCACCACCACCACACCTTCCACCCCGCGGGGTACTAGGGAAAGACAGTGGAGCACGCACCGGTCCGATCGGCGCGGGCGTCGTCAAAGATCCGGCGCGGGTTGGTCGTGGCCATCACGGTCCTCGCCACCGCGCTCGGCGCGGCGGCATGCGGCCCCTCGCACCACCCTCACCACAAGTCCAACTGCTGCGCGGGCTACTAGCGGCCGCGCGCTCGGTTCCTCAGGTGAGCAGGTAGCGCCTGGACAGCGGCACCTCTGCGACCGGCGCGGCGGCGATCACCCGCCCGTCCAGCCGGACGGTCCCGTCGGCCGGATCGACCATGACCTGCGGGCACGCGCGGCCCGCTGTCAGGTGATCGCGCCTGACCGAGCGCGTGCCTGACACCGCTACAAGCAGCCGCTCGCCGCCGAGCCTGGCCGCAAGCCCGGAGTCAAGCGCGGCGCGCGAAACGAACGTCATCGCCAGCGACCCTGCCGCGCGGCCGTGCCCGCCCCAGTGCGCGCCATACCGGAGCGGCTCGGCGCCCTCGACGGTCGCGTTGCCCTCACCCAGCGGACCCCAGGCGAAATGGCCGCACTTCAGCGAGAGTTCAGGCTTGACGCCGAAGTAGCCAGGCCGCCACAGCACGATGTCAGCGATCCTGCCGGGTGCCAGCGTGCCGACCTCGCCAGCAATGCCGTGCACGATCGCCGGGTCGATCGTGTACTTGGCCAGGTAGCGCAGCACCCGCTCGTTATCGTCTTGGCCGAGCCCGTCGTCGGCCAGTGACGCCGCCGACCTTGGAACTGCCCGCCGCACCCTCGGCGCGTCAGGCCATCCGTTTCCTTCGGCGCTGGCCCTCCAGGCCTTCATGGCGTGCGCCAGCTGCCACGTGCGCCTGATCGTCTCGCCGATCCTCCCCATTCCTTGCGAGTCGCTGTTGATGATGCTGATCGCGCCGAGCTCGTGCAGCGGACCCTCAGCGGCAAGTGTTGCGGGACGGACTCGCTCAGACGCGAGCACGAGGTCCTCCGCGTCGGCGCCCGAGCCCCCGTGCACAGCCGCGATCATCTCCGGATGCTCGGCCGCCGTGCCTGTGCCGTACGGGATCGTCGGCGTCGTCGACGAGCAGACGATGCTGGGCTCGCGTACCAGGCCGATCAGGTCGGGGATGTGCCCTCCCCCGGCGCCCTCGACGTGGTAGGCGTGGACCGCTCGGCCCGCGATCGCCGCGACCGTGTCCTCGAGCTCGCACGACTCGTTGAGCCCGTCGGTGTGCAGCGCGACCGCGACGTCGTGCTGGTCGGCGAGCGTCAGCACCGCGTCGATGATCTCCGGATACGCTCCCCAGTCCTCGTGGATCTTCAGCCCGACAGCGCCAGCCTCGATCACCCGCTCGGTCGAGGCGCTGACCTCCGACCGCGCGCTGGCCTGCAGCCCGAGGTTGACCGGCAGATGTTCGAACGCCCGCAGGGTAGCGGCCATGGCGGAAGGCGGCTCTTCGAAGCCCGCTGTGATCAGGGTCGTGACGCCTGCCGACAGCGCGACGGGGACGAGTCGCGGCGTGATCAGGTGCACGTGCGAGTCGATCGCGCCGGCCGTCGCGATCAGGCCATACCCCATCAGGGGCAGCGTGTTCGGGCCGATGGTCAGGTCCACGCCGCTTGTCACGTCCGGGTTACCTGCCCGGCCGATCCCGACGATCCTCCCCTCCTTGACGCCGATGCTGGTCTTCACGACGCCGAGCAGCGGGTCAACGACGAGCACGCCCGCGATCAGCACGTCGAGCTCGCTGTCAGCGGTCGCGCTATCGTGCTGGGTCATCCTGGAGCGGATGTTGCGCGCGTATCCCCAGAGCGGCTCGTCGCCGTAGCCGACATGATCGTCTTCGACTCGCAGCCACAGGTCCGTGTCGCCCAGCCTGACCCGGTCACCAGTGGTCGGCCCGAACCTCGCGCTGTAGTCCGCCTGCCGCATCGCAGTCAGCCCGCTGACCCGCCAAGCGCGACAAGGTCAACCTCGCGCACCTGGCCAGGCGCCCACCGAACCGAAGATCCCGCCGGTATGTCCAGCCTGAAGCCCACCGCGGCGGCCCGGTCGAAATCAAGCCGCGCGTTGACCCGCCAGAAGGGGTAATGCGAGGAGACCCTGACTGGCCTCACTGACCGGCTCCGCACCGTGATCCTCCGGCGCGGCAGGCCGGCCGCGAGGACGACGTCTCGCTCAGGGCTGCGGATCTGGCCTGGCTGGCCGTTCACGACTCACTCCAGGCATCCCGAAGCACGACGAGGCGCGTCCCGTCGCCGAGCAGCACCTCTAGCCGGATTTCGCCGAGCAGCGCCTCAACCCCGTCCATCAGGTCCTCGCGGCGCACCGCAGCGCGCCCCGCTGCGAGCACGCCATCGGCCGATGCACCAATTCTGGCCGCTCGATGCATCTCGTCGCAGATCAGCGCGGTCGCTTCGGGAGCGTTCAGCCTGGCGCCATCGGTCAGCGCGCGACGCGCCAGCTGGGCGGCCGTGAAGATCACCAGCCGGTCTTCTTCGGTGGGGGTGAGGTACATGTGTACGTCCTCCTGCTGACCGCCGGCCGGCAGCCAGTGCTTGCTGATGCTAACCGAACCCGGGCGTTGACGGCCGAGTCGCCAGTCGTTAGCGTCCGCTAGAACACGTTTCACTTCCTGGCCCAGGAGGTGCGGATGGCGGTACCGGCCGAACCGAAGGCCGAGCGATCGGACCAGCGTCCAGATGACCGCCAGGACGCGGAGCGGGTGCCTGGCGAGCGGATCCAGATGACCGTCAGCAGGCGCGATCCAGCCGCACTCGCGCTCGCGCTGCGCGGCTGGCTGGCGGACAGGCTTGGCGAGCTCCCCGAACTCAGCGGGGCCAGGATGCCGTCAAGCGGCGGGTTGTCGAGCACATCCCTGCTGTTCGAGGCGACCTGGCTGAGCAAGGGCCAGCCGTGTCGCGGCGCCTTGGTCGCCAGGATGGCACCAGAGGACAGCGCGATGCCCGTCTTCCCGCGCTACGACATGCCCGGGCAGTTCCAGCTGATCGAGCAGGTCAGCAAGCGGTGCCAGGTACCGCTGCCGCGCTTGCGGTGGAACCAGCCGGACGGAGAACCGCTCGGCACGGCATTCTTCGTCATGGATCAGGTCGACGGCCGCGTGCCGCTCGACAACCCGCCGTACGTCTTCGGCGGCTGGCTGCTCGAGGCGACGCCAGATGAGCGGGCCAGGTTGCAGCGGGCGAGCGTCAAGATCCTGGCCGACCTGCATGCGATCGCCGACCCGCGAGATGCGTTCGCCTGGCTCAAGCCGCCCGCCGGGACGAGCGCGCTGCGCTGGCACGTCGACCAGCAGTACGAGTACTACCAGTGGGCCCTCGGCGGCGACGGGCTGACAATCCCGATCATCGAGCGCAGCCTGCAGTGGCTCGAAGAGCACTGGCCGGCCGATCCCGGCCCTGACGTCCTGTGCTGGGGTGATTCGCGGATCGGCAACATCATCTACGACGGCTTCACGCCGGCGGCAGTGCTCGACTGGGAGATGGCCGCGCTCGGCCCGCGCGAGATCGATGTTGCCTGGTTCATCTTCCTGCACAGGTTCTTCCAGGACATCGCTGAGTTCTTCGGCCTGCCCGGGTTGCCTGACTTCCTGCGCCGGTCAGAGGTGGAGAGCCAGTACGGCGAATTCAGCGGCCACGCGCTGCGCGACATGGACTTCTACCTGACCTACGCCGCACTCAGGCACGCGATCGTGATGGCCAGGGTGAAGCGCAGGATGATCCACTTCGGCGAAGACCAGGTTCCAGACGACATCGACGACTTCGTCATGCACCGGGCGAGCCTGGACAAGCTGCTCGCCGGAACCTACCGATGGGACTGAGACTGTGCCGCAAACCCCAGTGCCGCAAACCCCAGTGCCGCAAACCCCAGTGCCGCAAACCCCAGTGTCGCAAACCCCAGGGCCGGGACCGATACCGCTCGATGAGTACCCGATCCATCAGGCGCCGCTGCCGATGAACCGGGTCGCGAGCACCGACAGGAACTTCTACGACCGCTGCTACTTCAACGCCCACGACCGCTCGGGCAAGATTTTCCTGGTGACCGGGCTGGGCGTCTACCCGAACCTTGGCGTCATCGACGCCTACGCAGTGGCGAGGTCGGGTGACAAGCAGTGGAGCGTGCGGTTCTCCGACGCGCTGGCCGAGCGGAGCCTTGATCAGTCGGTCGGCGGCTACCGGATCGAGGTACTCGAGCCACTTCGACAGCTCCGCCTGGCCTGCCGGTCTCCCGACGGTGACCTGGACTTCGACCTGCACTGGACGGCCGCGTTCCCCGCCGTGGCTGAGGAGCCGCACGTGCTGATGTCGGGGAACCGCCCGATCGTTGACTCATCGAGGTTCTGCCAGCTCGGCAGCTGGGCCGGGCGGCTGAGCGTCGGCGGCCGCGAGTTCGAGGTCACCGACGACCGCTGGTCAGGGGCCAGAGACCGCTCATGGGGAATCAGGCCGGTCGGCGAGTCAGAGCCGCCTGGGCGGGCCGCGGAGTCGCTGAGCGGGTTCTGGTGGCTGTACGCGCCGCTGCGGTTCGGGTCGTGCGCGGTCATCGTGATTCTTCAGGAGAACCCGGACGGCTACCGAACGCTCAGCGACGCGAAACGGGTGTGGCCGGACGGCAAAATCGAGCAGCTCGGCTGGCCACGGGCAGAGATCAGCTACGCGCCGGGAACCCGGCATCCAGTCGCGGCGCGGATCCACCTCGCGGACAGAGCCGGCCAGCAGGTCTGCGTTGATATCAAAACCATGACTTCCGTCCCGCTGCACGTCGGCGCCGGATACAACGGCGACCCCGAGTGGACGCACGGCCGCTGGATGGGGCCGAACTGGGCCAGCACCGCCGTGTACGACCTGACCGCGCCCGAGGTGGCCGGGCGGATCCCCTGGGGCGTGACCGACCACCTCGCAAGAGCCGTCATGGACGGCGAGGAGGGCTGGGGGCTGTTCGAGCACGCCAGCATCGGCAGGCACGATCCGTCGGGGTTCGCCGACTGGTCGTCCGTAGCTCCTGGTTAGGGCGACGAGCTCGGAGATGGCGTGGGAGTCGGGGTCGGGGTCGGCGTAGGAGTCGGTGTCGGGGTCGGCGTCGGGCTTGGCGAGGTCGACGAGGGCTGCGACGATGACGGGCTAATGGTCGGCGACGGGCTCCCCGTCTTCTTCTGCTGGCCGGGAGCGTGAGTGCGGCCCTGACTCGGGGGCACGAGCGTTGGCCCATGCACGAAGTGGTGGCCAGGCAGGTACAGCAGCGCCACGGCCGCCGCCACCACGGCTGCCGCCGTGACCAGGCCTCCCGCGGCAGCGCCGGCGGCAAATGACCGCCGGTCCCTGCGGTACTCGGTGGTACGGCGGGCGCGCAAGTCGGCGGGCAGCGCGGCCCGGCGGGCGGCCCAGCTATTGAAAGGGGCGGCCGCCATTCCCAGCGTCGGGAACACGAGCAAGGCGGCCAGCAGCTGCCCGCTGAGCTGCGTCGGCTTGGTCAGCGCGGCCGCGATCCCGGCCAGCCCGGCCATGGCGAGCATCGTTTCTGCCCAGTTCGCACGCAGCGCCTCCCACCACCTGGCCCGCTCGCTGGTCTTCGGGGTGCGCAGGAAGGCCGCCTTACGCGCGAACAAGCCGACGATCGAGGCGCGAGCCACGACTAGCGAGGTGGACTGCCAGATGA
>Ga0126378_10004773_pt1 | contig 10415 bp, 12 predicted proteins | sample PanSoiMetPlot_23_FD_92587 | JGI IMG/M metagenome (GOLD analysis project Ga0126378, IMG submission 92587) | Tropical forest soil microbial communities from Panama - MetaG Plot_23 | ecosystem: Environmental > Terrestrial > Soil > Tropical forest > Bulk soil | place: Panama | collected 2016-02-17
AGCACCGCAAGCCCGATCAGCGCCTGGAGAACCAGAAACAACGCGGCCTGGATGATGCTGACTTGCCCCGACGGGATCGGACGTGAGCGTGTGCGCTCAACGCTGGCGTCGAGATCGCGATCGACGATGTCGTTCCAGGTGCAGCCGGCGCCGCGCATGGCGAACGCGCCGATGAAAAACAGGACGAGATGGGTAAGACTAGGCGCCCGCGCATGAGCGGCGACCGCGGCCAGCGCCGAAGACCACCAGCAAGGCAGCAGCAAGAGCCAGGAGCCGATCGGCCGGTCGAGACGTGCGAGCCGCAGATACGGCCGCAGCCAGGCTGGCGCCAGCGTGTCGACCCAATTGCCGGTGGAGTCCGCAACCGAGCCGGTCGCTCGGATCATTTGGCGAGCGGATTGCCGGTGAGCGTGTCGAACGTGCCGTGGCCGGTCTTGGTGTTTTTCGCCGTGTCCACCTTCGGCGTGCCGATGGCGTCACTGAGCGTCGGAATCTTCGGCGCCGGTGCCGGCGCGCAAACCACTTCCTTGAATTTCAGTGTTTTCTCGTGGGTGGCCTTGGCGTTCTTGACCGCTTCGCCTGGAACGCCGCACCAGGTTTGGTTGGTCTCGAGGAATTTGACCACGGCAGCCTCCGCGACCGAAAACTGCGAGACCAGGGTGCACATTTCCTTGCGGTCGGGATGATGCTTTTGCGCCGCCCCGATGGCCGCGCCGCGTTTCTGAGCCACTTCGCTCAGCGGCACGAATTCGGCGCACGGCGAGGCTCCCGCGTTTGGCGTAATCTGTTGTGCCGCAGCGGTGCCCACCGCCGCGGTGTTGAGGGTCAAGGCGAGCGTCATGGACGCCATGATGGGCGCCATGCCGGCCCCGATCAGCCTGCCGATGCTGCGCTTGATCATGCGTGTTTCCCCGGTGCCCGCATTGTGCCTGAATCCGCCGCGCCGTTAAAGGCGCCTGAAATCCGGCGACATGGGGGCAGGGCAGGCCGCCAACAGGCCGGAAAAGGGGGCGACAACGCCGCAGGGTTCGGGAACGGCATTAATACGCGGTTAAATCGCCGCCCCGGCCCGCCGTCGCCGACAGATGCCGCAAGATGCGCCATGATGCGGGCATGGCCCGATACGATTTCCGCAGTCCCCGCCTGTGTGTCGAGGCGCCCCTTGAGGCGGGCGCACTGGTACCGCTGGCGCCGGCGCAGCAGCATTATTTGACCCACGTCCTGCGGCTCAATGCCGGTGGGCGGGTTTTGGCCTTCAACGGCCGGGACGGGGAGTGGGAAGGCCGCCTTGAAGCGAGCAAGCGTGCTCCGGCGTTGCGGATCGGTGCCAAGACGCGCGAGCAGACCGCGGCAGCCGATCTGCACTACCTGTTCGCGCCGCTGAAAGCGGCGCGGCTCGATTACATGGTGCAGAAGGCGGTCGAGATGGGGGCCTCGCGGTTGGCGCCGGTTTTGACCCGGCGCAGCCAGATCGCTCGCGTCAACGCTGCGCGCATGCGCGCCAACGCCATCGAGGCGGCCGAACAATGCGGCATCCTCACCTTGCCGCGGATCGACGAGGCGGAGACGCTGCCGCGCGTTCTCACCACGCGCGAACCAAGCCGTTATCTGGTGTTCTGCGACGAGGACGCCGACGGCGGCGATCCGCTCGAAGCGCTTGCGGCCGTGCCGCCGCACGCGCCGCTGGCCGTCCTGGTCGGTCCCGAAGGCGGCTTTGCCGATGACGAGCGCGCTACGCTACTCAAGCTGCCGAATATCGTCCGCTTGGCGCTCGGCCCGCGGATTCTGCGCGCCGATACCGCCGCGGTGGCGGCGCTGGCGCTCCTTCAAGCGGTCGTCGGCGATTGGCGGACCGCTGACGTCAGTGAATGATCCGCGGGATGTCGATGCAAGAAAAGCTGATGTAATCGCCGTAGCGACGGTGCACGCTGGTGATGTGCGACAGCCGTCCCCACTGCGCGCAATGCGCCGCGGCGATGTCGCGATAAACGGGCTCGACATCCGGCGAGTAGACAATGATGCCGCCGGTGTCATTGCCGGTGACGCCCGGACCGACGCCGGTAAAGGTGTGATAGGCCAGCGCCGGCGACACGGCCGTCAAGCCGACGATGCTCAATGCGACGCCGATCGCAATTGCCGATTTTCGCTGCATCGACGTATCCCCCGCGTGATCCGCTCAAGCCGAGTGTACAAAGTCGGGCGACGCGGCGAAAGCGTTTGTCGGCGCGGCTGTGCGGGTCACCCCAGGCGCGTTGCCGGTTTGCCACGAGGCCGCGCAATCTGTGGCGCGGGCCGGCTGCGATCTTGACCGTCCCATGGGGGCACGGCACGGTTGACCTCGATTGACGGGGGAAGGAGGGCCGCCATGTCCGGTCGCGTCGCGTATCTTGCCCTGGCGTTGGCATTCGCGACGGGCGTCTTGCCGGCGCGGGCGGCGGGTTTTCTGGAAAAGAATTTCTGGCTGTCCGGACCGCGTTACGATCGGGCCATTCCGACCTGCGACTATGCGCCGGCGCTTGACCGGATCATTGCCCGCTTCGCGACCAAGGAGCGCCGCTTCTGGAATTCCGAGTTGCACATCGTCGGCATCGAGGACATCCGCGAAACCGCGGTGCTGCCGTGGGCCGCGCAAACGATTCAGCGTCGCTTCTGCAGCGGCACCGCGCTCATCGACGATGGGCGGCGCCATCCGATCTACTTTTCGATCGCCGAGGACACCGGCATGATCGGCGCGGATTGGGGCGTCAATTTCTGCGTCGTTGGGCTCGATCGCAATTGGGCCTACAATCCGGCCTGCCGCGCGGCGCGGCCGTAACTAACGCGCAATTTTGAAGTTGAGATCGGCGCGCTAGCTCCGCATTGCCTGCAGAACGTGTTCGCGCAAGCGCGCGGGATCGCGCTCGCCACGCTGGGCAAACTCGATCACTTTCTTGGCAACGGCGTCCGCCTGCGGCCGGTCGCGATCGCTCACGCCGAGCGTCTGACACACCTCCGCATAGGCCGACGTCATCGTGGCGATGATTTCCGGTTCGAACGCCTTGTTCTTGAAGAGCCGATAAACGGCCATTGCGAAACGCTCACGTTCTGGGGCGAAAGGAACCGGTCGGCAGCACGCCGCCGAATCCAAGCTCGCCGCGAGTATTGGCGTGGCGCAGACGAATGCGCAAGCGCGCTGCCGCAGCTTTGAAGGCCCAACTCTGCTGTGCCGTTGCGGCGCCGGTCGACATTCGTCTGGGCCTGTGGACGGCTGCAAATTTTGTTCTTGCTTTGTTCCAAAGACCATGTTACGGCCCATTCCGACGTCTGGTTCACGCGTCGTTAGGGGGTCGTCATGGTTCGGTTGCTTGCTCGTGGTGTGCTCGCCCTTTCGCTGCTTTCCGTAATGGCCAGCTTCGCCCTGGCACAGGACAGGCGGCAAAATCAGCCCGGTCAGTTCGATTTCTACGTCCTGTCGCTGTCGTGGTCGCCGTCATTCTGTGCGGCTGCGGCGGAGCGGACGCCGGGACGCGCGCCGGGTCTGCAATGCGGCACGCGCGCCTATTCGTTCATCGTCCACGGCCTGTGGCCGCAATACGAGAGCGGTTTTCCCGAATATTGTCAGGTGCCGGCGCCGCGGCTCGATCACCCGACCATCTCGGGGATGCTCGATCTGATGCCGGAGCCGCGCCTGATCTTCGGCGAGTGGGACCGCCACGGCACCTGCTCGGGGCTCTCGGCCCGCGCCTATTTCGACACCGTGCGTAAGGCGCGTGCGGTGGTGAAGATTCCGCCCGAATACCTTAACCCACAACAGCCGCTTACGGTCACGCCGGCTGCGGTGGAAAGCGCTTTCCGCAAGGCCAATCCCGATCTGGCAGCCGGCAGCATGGCGATTGCCTGTGACGCCAAGCGGCTCACCGAGGTGCGGTTGTGTCTGACCAAAGATCTGAAATTCCGTGCCTGTTCGGATGTGGTGCAGCACAGCTGCCAGCGCGAGCAGGTGCTGATGCCGGCGCCACACCCGACCGCGACGGATGCCGGCCATCGCGGCGGTTCGGGATAGTCGCAGCTTTTCTCACCGGTGGCCGGTGCGTATTTGCCGGCCGAGTAGAGGGTCCGGCTTATGGCCGGGCCCTCATGTTGTTTGGCGCCAATCATTGCAGCCGGCGCCGACCTGATGGATGGTCGCAGCCGCAATGAATTACCGCCACGCTTTTCACGCCGGCAATTTTGCCGACGTGCACAAGCACGCCGCGCTGGCGCGCATCCTGGCGCATCTGCGGCAAAAGCCGGCGGCGTTTCGCGTCATCGACAGCCATGCCGGCGCCGGCCGCTACGATCTTCTGGCCGAGGAAGCCACGCGCGGCGGCGAGTGGCGCGACGGCATCGATCGTCTCTGGAATGGCAGGACCAAGGACGCCCCGGCGCAAGCGTTGCTGGCGCCTTATCTCGACGCCGTTTCGGCGTGCAACGTGGGGCTGGACCTGCGCACCTATCCGGGCTCGCCGCTGATAGCGCGGCAGCTGCTACGGCCGCAGGACCGCCTGATCGCGTGCGAGACCGAGCCGCGCGCGGCCGCTCAGCTTGCCGCCACATTGCGCGGCGATTCGCGCGCCAAAGCGCTTGCGATCGACGGCTGGACCGCGATTGGCGCCTATGTGCCGCCCAAGGAACGCCGCGGTCTCGTCTTCATCGATCCGCCCTTCGAGGAGACCGCCGACTTCACCAGGCTTTCGGCAGCTTTGTCAGCCGCCCACCGCAAATGGCCGACCGGGATCTATGTGGCCTGGTACCCGATCAAGTCGCGCGAGGGGCCCGATGCGCTGGCGCGGCGGTTGCAACGGCTGTCGATCGCAAAGATTCTGCGCAGCGAACTCATCCTGCACGCACCGGCCGCGAATGCCGGATTAGCCGGCTCCGGCCTCATCGTGGTCAATCCGCCATTCACTTTGGAAGCGGACCTTCGGGTGGTTTTGCCGACCCTTGGCCGCATACTGGCGCAACCCGAGGCGAAGCCCGGATATCGGCTCGACTGGCTTGCGGCGGAGCGTTAGCCGCTGGGTTGCCACTTTTCCACAGGTTCAAAGTACGCTAATTGTTCCATCTGACTGTTGCTGGCTTAGACGTTCCGCCTCCAGTGGGGGCCGGCGGAGTGGCTGAGGCCGTTGCGGCCGATGCTCTTTGCCCGTGTGAATGTTTTGGCCGATCCGCCGTGCCGTGGGGGTGGGCGGCGAAGCAACACGGGGCAAGGAGTCGCTCGATGGCGATGCAGGGGACGGTCAAGTTTTTCAATGGTGAGCGCGGCTACGGTTTCATCAAGCCCGATGACGGCGGCCGCGACGTGTTCGTACACATCACGGCGGTCGAACGCGCCGGATTGAAGGCGCTCAATGAAGGCCAGCGCATCAGTTTCGATGTCGAGCCCGATAAAAAGGGCAAAGGGCCGAAAGCCGTCAACCTCGTCATCACCGGCTAATCTGCCGCCTCTCACGAGACGGCGCTGCACGCAACGCCAGTGGGCCGCGTGTAGCGAGTTGCTTTCGGCTTTCGCATCGGCCGACACGGTTTGCTTTCAACAACAGCGGTGCTGCAATGATGATTCTGCGCTTCTCGCCGTCGTCACCTTTCGTGCGCAAAGTGCGCATCGCGGCGGCGGTTCTCGGCTTGGACAATGAGATCACGATTGAGCGCGCCGACACCACCGATCCCAACGACTCGCTGCGCAAGATCAATCCACTCGGTAAAATTCCCGTCCTCATCCTTGAAGACGGCAGCGCGGTGTACGATTCACGCGTGATCCTCGATTATCTCGACGAGCGCGCCGGCGGCGGCAAGATCGTGCCGCGACAAGGACCGAAGCGGATTGCCGCGCTCTGCCTGCAGGCGCTGTGCGATGGAATTCTCGATGCATCGATCCTCACCGTCTATGAGGGTCGCTTCCGCAAACCCGAAGTGCACGAGCCCAAATGGCTCGACCTGCAGGCCGGCAAAGTCTCGCGTGCGCTCGCGGTGCTCGAAGCTGCGCCGCCGGCGCTCGATGCCGGACAAGCGCTGCCGGATGTCGGTCAGATTACGCTTGCCTGCGCGCTTGGCTACCGCGACTTCCGGTTCGGCGGCAGCTGGCGTAGCGAACATCCGCGGCTGGTGGCCTGGCTCGATAGTTTCGCGGCGCGCGTGCCGGCCTTTGCGGCGACCAAGCCCGCCGGCTGAGCGGCGTAACGCCCTCGTCGCATTGGCGCTGCGGATAAACCCGCGCTCGGCAACAAACAAAAACCCCAGGACTCGCGTCCCGGGGTTTTGCGTGATGTCCGATCGCGACGATCAGAACCGGTAATTAACGCCGCCACGGAGCAGATTCGTCGTGAACGTGACGTTCTGCGTGGCGGCACCGCAGGAGAGGCCGCAGTTGAAGTTGCCGAGGTCGACGTAGAGATACTCGGCCTTCGCGGTCCAGTGACCGACGATGGCGAACTCGATGCCGCCGCCGATGGTCCAACCGGCATTCGTGGTGCTGCCGCCGGTGAAACCGGGCAGCGAGGCCTTGATATCGCCGAGCGCAAGGCCGCCGGTCACATACGGCAGGAAGCGGTCGGCCGCATAACCGACCCGGCCGCGCACGGTGGCAAGCCAGCTGTCCTTGGTGGTGCAGCCGACCGCACAGACGCCGACCGCGGTGCCGGTGCCGCTGATATTGGCCCAATCGATGTCGCCTTCGACGCCAAGCACCACCTGGTTCATTTGATAATTGTAGCCGACGGTGCCGCCGACCAGGCCGCCCGACGGGTTGAAGCTGCCGCTCGTCGTCCATTGCGAGGTGCCCCAGGCACCGCCGCCGTTGATGCCGACATAGAAGCCGCTCCAGTTGTAGAAGGGGACAACCTCCGGCGCCTTGTAGTAGGGCGCCGGCGGCGCCCGCCCCAGGTCGGCGGCCGCCGCCGTGCCGGCCCAGGCCACGAGCGCGGCGAACGCAAGAACTAGCCTTTTCATCGGGAAGACCTCCTCAATCGCGAGTGGCGGATAGTATTCGCCATTCCTCCGAGGTCTAGTGCTGAAAAGACACACGGCTATTCTAATTATTGGCAGTTTTGTGGCGTGATTAGACTATGGCATGACAAAATTATAGCTAATTAAGACTTAAGAGGGCCAAAATATTGGTGAACTAAATACTAATTTTTGGCATGACGCTCGGGCGGACGCCGAGGCGCCAGCGTGCCGTCAGAATCGATAGTTCACGCCCATGCGCAGCAGATCGGCGGCGAGGCCGTTGCTGGTTCCAGTGAGCGAAAAGTTCCGGCCGGAGAGGTCGAGATACAGCCATTCGGCCTTGGCCGACCAGCGCGGCGTCAAACCGACTTCGATGCCCAGACCGGCGGTCCAGCCCACGCTGACATGCGACTCGCTGAGGGTGAACGAGTTGGCGCGCAGTTCGCCGTAGGCCAGGCCGGCGGTGCCGTAGAGCAGCACGTTGTTGAGCGAGTAGCCGGCGCGACCGCGCACCGTTCCGAACCACGGATTGGAAAACTGGAACGGCGACAGTGTGTCGTCGGCGCTGGAGAGTTGGATGTCGGTTTCGCCGCCGAAGACGAAGGCGCCGCGCTGCCAGTTGTAGCCGGCTGCGATCCCGCCCGCGATTCCGGCCGGACGGGTCGGATTGTTGCTGACCGCGCCCCATTCGTAGCCCAGCGTGGCGCCGAGGTAAGGACCCGCCCAGCTATAGGCGGTCAGCGGCTCGCGCGCGGTATAAAATGGCCCGCCCGGCAGGTCGGCGGCGGCTGCCAAGCCGCTCGTCGACAGGGCCAAAGCCGCGGCCAATACAGCTCTCCGCATAACGCCTCCGCAGGAATGGTTTTGGGCAGGCCGCGCAAGATGAAGCAAAGCAGAAGCCGCACGATTGCGCCGCGCCGCCGGTTCGCACCAAGAATTTATCGGGACAGCCCAGTTAAACGTTGCTGAACGCTGCAGTCGTTCCGCGGCGTAGTGTTAAGAAACGCTTGCCGTGCCAAGATCGCGCGCAGTTTGAGCTTAAGGCCGGGCCCTCGCCGCGCCCGGCGCCAACGCCTATTTTGATGCCAGCACGATCAGGCCGATGAGCGTCCCGAAGAAAACCACCGATGCGGACATCGAGCCGGCGGATGCCGCCGAGCCGGGCGCCGCAGCCGAAGAAGAAGACGCGGAGCAATCGCTTCCCGAAGTCGATCCGGTCGATGCGGAACCGCTGACGGCGGAGGCGGCGCAAGGCTCGCTCGCGGAAGGCCGCGCCGCCATCGTCCAGTACGCCAAGCTCGCGCCGTCGCGGCCCGGCGTCTACCGCATGCTCGATGGGCGCGGCGACGTGCTCTACGTCGGCAAGGCCAAGAACATCAAAAAGCGCGTGACCGCGTATGCGCGGCCAACCGGCCTCGACACCCGGATCGAGCGCATGATCGCCGCCACGCGTACGCTGGAATTCGTCGTCACCCGCACCGAGACCGAAGCGCTGCTGCTCGAGGCCAACCTGATCAAGCGGCTGCGGCCGCGCTTCAACGTGGTGCTGCGCGACGACAAATCGTTTCCCTACATTCTGATCACCACCGACCATTGGGCGCCGCAGATTCTCAAGCACCGCGGCGCGCACACGCGGACCGGCCACTATTACGGGCCTTTTGCCTCGGTATGGGCGGTCAACCGCACCATCAATGCGCTGCAGCGCGCGTTCTTGCTGCGCTCATGCAGCGATCCGTTCTTCGAAAGCCGCACCCGGCCGTGTCTGCTCTACCAGATCAAACGCTGCTCAGGCCCGTGCACCAAGGAGATCGATTATCCGGGATACGCGGCGTTGGTGCGCGAGGCCAATGCGTTCCTGTCGGGCCGCAGCAAGGCGGTGCAGGACGAGCTTGCCGGCGAGATGGAAAAAGCCTCCACCGCGCTCGATTTCGAGCGCGCCGCCGTTTACCGCGACCGCCTCGCGGCGTTGTCGGCCGTTCAGTCGCATCAGGGGGTCAATCCGCGCGGCGTCGAGGAGGCCGACGTGTTTGCCGTGCACCAGCAGGGTGGCTTCTCCTGCGTCGAAGTGTTTTTCTTCCGCACCGGCCAGAACTGGGGCAACCGCGCCTATTTTCCCAAGGCCGACCGGTCGCACGGACCGGGCGAGGTGCTGTCGGCATTTCTTGCGCAATTTTACGACGACCGGCCTCCGCCGCGGCTCATCCTGATCTCGCATGCCATCGAGGATCGCGCGCTGCTTGCCGAGGCCTTGTGCACCAAGAGCGGCCGCAAGATCGAGATCCTGCTGCCGCAGCGCGGCGAGAAGAAGGATCTGGTCGAGCACGCGCTCGCCAATGCGCGCGAGGCGCTCGGCCGCAAGCTCGCCGAGACCTCGTCGCAGCAGAAGCTGCTGGCCCAGCTCGCGACGACGTTCGCGCTGCCGCGCGTGCCGCGCCGCATCGAAGTGTTCGATAACAGTCACATTCAGGGCAGCAACGCGGTCGGTGCCATGATCGTCGCCGGCCCGGAAGGCTTTCGCAAAAGCCAGTACCGCAAGTTCAACATCCGCTCGGCCGAGCTTTCGCCAGGCGACGACTTCGCCATGATGCGCGAGGTTTTAGGCCGCCGCTTCAAGCGTTTGCTGGCCGAAGTGCCGCGGCCCGAGCCGGCCGGGTCAGGCGGCGATGGAGACGCCATCGCGGTGGAACCCGACGAATCCCCATGGCCGGACCTGGTGCTGATCGACGGCGGTCAGGGCCAGCTCACTGCTGCTCGCGAAACGCTGGCGGCGCTAGGCGCCGACGTGCCGCTGGTTGCGATCGCCAAGGGTCCGGACCGCGACGCCGGTCGCGAGACGTTCTTCGTCCCCGGGCGCGACTCGTTTAAACTGCCGCCGCGCGATCCGGTGCTGTATTTCGTCGAGCGGCTGCGCGACGAGGCGCACCGCTTCGCGATCGGCTCGCACCGCGCCCGGCGCAAGCGCGATTTGCGCGAGGGCGGCCTGCAGGAGATCGCCGGCATCGGCCCGAGCCGCAAGCGGGCGCTGTTGCATCACTTCGGCACGCTCAAGGCCATCGAGCGCGCCGCCGTGGCCGACCTGATGCAGGTCGACGGCATCAGCGCCGAGACGGCGCGGCGAATTTACGCGTTTTTCCACGGCGGGGCCGTGTAAGTAGAGGAAATCGCGGCACAGCCCTGTTGGTTGCCAAGCGGCAGCGCTATCTTACGGCCATGAATTCGACCACGACGACGACTTCGGGGCATTTGCGCGTCCACCCGCTGGCGCTGCCCAACATGCTGACGTATGGGCGCATCGTCGCCGTGCCGGTCGTGGTCGGTTGCATGTTCTACCAGAACATTCTGCACGGCGGGCTGTGGCTGCGCTGGGTCGCCCTCGCGGTGTTCATCGCCGCCGGCATTTCGGATTTCCTCGACGGCTATTTCGCCCGCATCTGGGCGCAGCAATCCTCGCT
>Ga0126378_10004774_pt1 | contig 10415 bp, 9 predicted proteins | sample PanSoiMetPlot_23_FD_92587 | JGI IMG/M metagenome (GOLD analysis project Ga0126378, IMG submission 92587) | Tropical forest soil microbial communities from Panama - MetaG Plot_23 | ecosystem: Environmental > Terrestrial > Soil > Tropical forest > Bulk soil | place: Panama | collected 2016-02-17
CTCCATGATGCCCAGGAGCTCCTCGTGCATGAGGCCTCGGGTTTGGGCATCGAGCGCGCCGAAGGGTTCGTCCATCAGCAGGATCGCCGGATCGATCGCGAGCGTACGCGCGATCGCCACGCGCTGCTTCATGCCACCCGAAAGATGCGCGGGATAGCTGTCCTCGAAGCCCGTGAGGTGGACGAGGTCGATGAACTCCTGCGCCCGGTGCTCGCGCTCGGGCCGCGGCAGCTTCTGCTTCTCGAGGCCGTAGAGGATGTTCTGCTTCACCGTCTTCCACGGGAAAAGGGCGAAGTTCTGGAACACGATGCCGCGGTCCGGGCCGGGCCCGGTAACGGGCGCGCCGCCGACGCTGATCCGCCCGCTCTCCACCGGCAGGAAGCCGCCGAGGAGATAGAGCAGCGTGCTCTTGCCGCAGCCGGACGGACCCAGCAGCGCCAGGAACTCACGCTCGCGAACCGCAAGGCTCACTTCGTCGAGCGCCAGCACCGACCGGCCGCGGGCCGGCCGGTAGGTGTGGCTGACGCTTTCAAAAGAGATGCCGGTGGCGGCCATGCCCTCGCGCGCTCGCTCGCCTACCGTAGGCGCTTCGCCGCGTCCTCGACCAGGCTCAGGTCCGTGTACTTCGCGATGTCGATGTCGATGTCCAGCAGGCCCAGCTGTTTCTGGACGTCGAGGTTGTCCTGCAATGCCTTCAGGTTCGGCTTCCCGTCGGGGTCGCGGTAATAGTCGTCCTTGGTGAAGACCCAGTCCGTGAACTCGGAGGCCGGCTTCTTGGTGAAGTCGGCGAGGATCGCGACCGCCTCGTCGTGGTTCTTCGGATCGAGGTACCAGCGGGTGGCGCGGATCCAATCCTCGAAGAAATCGACGAGCGCCGCGCGGTGCTCTTTGATAAAGCCGGCGCGCGCGGCGAGTAGCGTCACCTGCGAGGGCCCCATGGCCTGCTTCAGCGTGAAGAGCGTGCGCGTGCCACCAGCCTTGTGCGCCTCGATCGTGAAGGGCGTCACCTCGCCCACTAGGTCGACCCTCTTCTCGCGCAGCGCCGGAACCATGTTAGCGAAGTCGATCTCGACGATCCGGTAGTCGCGCTTCTCCTGCATGCCATGATCGAGCATGATCTTGCGGATCGCCATGTCGATGGCGCCGCCGATGCCGTTCGACGCCAGCACCTTGCCCTTGAGATTCTCGATGGTCTGGATAGGGCTGTCCGCGAGCACCATGTACTCGCTGGTGCGGTAACCCTCGATACCGTCCTGGTAGAGATCGGCGATCACGCGCATGTCATCCATATGCGCGTTCTGGATCGCGAGCCCGACCGAGGAGAACGCGAGCGCCGCGAGATCGAGCTCGCCCGCCGCGAGGGCGGTGATCTGCGGCGCGCTGCCGCGGAACTTCACGGCCTCAAAGGTATAGGAGGTCCCGTCGTGCTTCAGGATCTCCTTCTTCATGAAGATGATCGAGGTGAGCTGGCTCGGCACCACCGCCCATCCCACGCGCAGCTTGAGCGGCTCCGCGCATGTGGCGCTCGTGAGGCCGATCGCCGCGACGAGCGCAAGCCCCGCCCCAATGAAGCGATGTCCGCGCATGCGTTCCTCCCGAGCCGATCGACGACGAGTTCAAGTTTATCGCGCGACCACCAGACTCTCGCCGCATCATCCCCGCGGCCTCCGGCTACGTCAACGACGCTCGGCAGCGCGTGAGCCCATTCACGTCCGGTGATCGCGCCGCGATTCCGCCGCCAAGGTCCTGCCACAGTCGTGGCACGAAAAATCCATCTCGTCCGGGATCAAGCCCGCCGTCTGAATCGTTATCTCCGGCAGAGCACGACGCTCCCTGAATGGAGGCCATCATGAACCGTCCGATTACGCGAATTTCTCCGGCCCGATGGCGCGCCCTCGGGGACGCGACGCTGGCCCTCGCCGCGGTCGCGGTCATCGGTTTCACGTCGATCGCGCCAGCGCGGGCTGGTTACGACGACTGGCGCTATCGCCAAGGCTGGCACCACCACCACCGCGACCACTGGCGGCCCTATGGGTACGGGTACTCCTACTCTTATCCGTCCTACAGTTACGGCTACAGCTACTCCTATCCTTCCTAAAGTTACAGTTACTCCTACCCGTCCTACGGCTACTACTCCCCCTACGCGAGCTACGGCTACTACTCCTCCTACCCGTCGTACGATTACTACTACGGTGGCTCCGACTACGGGTACGACTACTCGCGCTGACGCGAATAGCATCTTTCTCCAACTCGAGCCCTGCTTTCTCGGGGCTCCTTTTTTGGGCAGCCCGACCGCGTGAAGTCCGTGCTGAACTGAGGGCGCGGGTCAGCCCGCGCCCATCCGGGTCTCGTCGACGAAGCGTTCGACCTTGTCGTCGATGGCGCGGCTCACCCGGCCGCGCGGCGCGTGGATGTAGAGGCTGCTCGGCCTGAGCCCCGCGACGGGCGGCGGCGGCAGCGGCATTTCGTAGCGCACCGGCTTATCGTGGTCGGCCAGCATGAGCGCGGGGTCGTAGACGCTGTTGAATTTGAAGAGGCTGCGGACGAAGTTCGTCTGGCCGCGCAGCAAGAGCCGGCCCGAGATGCCGGCGACGCTCCGCGCCGCGCGCCAGCTCAGATGCTTGCGGGCGATGATGCGCTGCGTCCTGATGAGTTCCTCGTAGAACTCCGCGAGCGGCAGCCGTGCCGGCAGCACGCAGTGCTGGATGTCGAACAGCCGATAGTCACGGCTCTGCAGGCGGCGCTGCTCGGTGTGCCAGGTCTCGGTGCCGGGATAGGGCGTGTTCACGCTGAGGTTCACCACCTCCGGCACCTCGAGGCACCAGCGCCGCACCACCTCGAAGCGCTCGCGGTCCCAGTCGGGATCCGCGATGATGTTGATGGAGACGTTGATCCCGAGCGAGCGCGCGAACTCGAGCGCCTCGAAATTCCGGCCGAGCGAGACGCGCTTGCGGTACTTGCGCAGACCCTCCTCGTCGATCGCTTCGAGGCCCAGGAACATGTAGCGCAGCCCGATCCTGGTCCAGAACCTGAAGACGTCCTTGTTGCGCAACAGCACGTCACCCCGGGTCTCCAGATAGAATTTCTTTCGGATGCCCTTGCGCGCGAGCGCCTCGCCGATCGCGAGCCCATGACGCTCCTGGATGAAGGCGACGTCGTCGACGATGAAGACTCCGGGCTCGCGGATGCGCGCGAGATCGTCCACCACCCACTCAGGGCTGTGCACGCGGTAGCTGCGGCCGTAGAAGGTCCAGGCGCTGCAGAACGTGCAATCCCACGGGCAGCCGCGCGAGAACTCGACGGAGGCGCAGGGATCGAGGGTACCGATGAAATATTTCCGTCGATTCTGCAACAGATCGCGCGCGGGTCGGACGTCGTCGAGATCGGTGATCAATCGCGGGGCGGGTCCCTCGCCCGCCGCGGTCACCGCGCCGGGCACCGTGCCGAGCGCGGCGACGCCGCCTTGAGAGGCGGCGAGTGCCGCGGGCAGCGCCGCCTCGCCCTCGCCCTTGAGCACGCAGTCGATCGCGCCTTCGCCGTGCTCCAGCAGCGCCTTCGCCGTAAAGGACGCACTGTGGCCGCCCACGCAGACCAGGCACCGCGGCAGCCGTTGCTTCGCGAGCTTGGCAAGGTCGACGATCTCCGGAACGTTCGCGAGATAGTTGCAGGAGAACGCGATCGCGTCGGGCTGCCAGTCCCGGAGCCAGCGCTCGAAGGCGCTATGACTTTCGACCTGCAGATCGATGAGGCGCACCTCGTGGACCGCGCGGCGCGCGGCTTCCGCGGCAAGCTCGAGCCCGAGCGGCTCCAGGCGCAGGAACACCTTCGTGTACATGAGCGGTCCCGGGTGGACCGCGAGGACCTTCATCGGTCGACCTCGCCGCGCTGCAGGCTCGACTCTGCCGGGCGCGAGCGGTTCTGCCCTGTGGCAAATGGGTGGCGGCTCAGCGCCCCGTGAAGGCGGGCTTGCGCTTCTCGAGATAGGCGGCGACGGCCTCACGATGATCGGCGGATGTCGACACCACCGCGTAGTGTGAGGAGATGAGGTCGAGCGCGCCGCGGAGGTCGCTGCGCAGGCCCTCCTTCACGGCGCGCTTGATGAAGCGGATCGAGAGCGAGGGCCCGCTGGCGATCTTCTGCGCGAGCGCGCGGGTGGCCGTCGTGAGTTCCGCGTCCGGCACCACCCTGTTGACCAAGCCGATGCGCTCGGCCTCGCGGGCGTCGATGACGTCGCCGGTCCAGAACAGCTCCAGCGCCTTGGCGGTGCCGACGAGCCGCGGCAGGAACCAGGCGCCACCGGCACCCGGAACCAAGCCCACCCTGACGTAGGTCTCGCCGAGCCGCGCGCTCTCGGCGGCGATCCGCAGGTCTGCCATCAGCGCGAGGTCGAGGCCCGCGCCGGTGGCGGCGCCGTTGATGGCGGCGATCACGGGCTTGTCAAGCGCCTCCAGCGCCAGCGGGATCTTGTGCACATGGCCTTCGAGCTCGATCTTGCGCTGGAGCGGCGTGCGGTCGCCGCGCTTGCGCATCTCGCCGATGTCGCCGCCGCTGCAGAACGCCTTGCCGGCGCCGGTCACGATCACGACAGAGACGGCGTCATTGGTTCGGCATTCCGCGAGTGCCACCGCCCAGGCGTCGATCATCTCCGAGGTGAAGGCGTTCATCCGCTCCGGGCGATTGAGCGTGATGGTGGCAATGCCGCCCTCGATCGCGAAGCGGAGGCTGTCGGTCATAAGCGTCTCCTCAGGCGGTGCGCGGCATCGGCAGGATCGGCCGCGACGGGCCGCGCGCGAGCAATCCCCCGATCACGACGAGGTTGAGGATATTGAAGACGACACCCAGTGCGAAGGCGGGTTTGTAATAAGCGAACCAGTCATAGAGTGCGCCTCCCAGCCAGGCGCCGAGCGCCATGCCCACGAGGCCGAAGAACAGGACCGTGCCGATGCGCCAGCCGGCCTCGCGCGCGGGAAACAGGTCCCGCACCGTCAGCACATAGCTGGGGATGATGCCGCCGAAGCCGATCCCGAAGGCCGCCGAGACCGCGTAGAGCGCGTAGAGGTGGTCGACGAAGAGATAGCAGGCGAGGAACGCAGCCTGGGCCAGCGAGCCAACCAGGATCGTGCGCAGCCCGCCGATGCGGTCGGACATGCGGCCCCAGATCCAGCGGCTGAGGAACGCCGCGACCAGCAGCAGTGTCAGCATTTCCGTGCCGCGGGCCTGCGCATAGCCGAGGTCGCTGCAGAACGCCACCAGATGCTGCAGCGGCAACGCCATCGGCACGCAACAAAAGACGATTGCGATACACAGCGCCGCCTGAATGAGGTTGGACGCCGCGGTCGGTCCCCCGCCCGTGGTCGAGGCATGCGACGCCGACGGCGCCGGCACGGGCGGCTTGTGACGCAGCATCACGCAGAGCGCCGGTACCACCGCAAGCACGAAGGCGCCATACCAGAAGAGCGTCGTGCGCCAGGTCGTGGCCTCGAGCGCGTAGCGGAACACCTGCGGCCAGAACAGGCCCGCGAGCTGCTGGCCGCTGGCGACGATCGCCAAGGCGGTGCCGCGCCTGGCATCGAACCAGCGGCTGGTGTTCGACATCAGCGGCGCGAACAATCCGGCGCCGCCGAGCAGGCCGATCATCGCGCCGAACCCGAGGTAGAGCTGCCACTCGGCGCCGCCGCTCGCCACCATGGCGCCGGCGCCGACCATGATCGAGCCGAGGAGCGCGGTCCACATGGCGCCCACGCGATCCGCCCACCAGCCCATGAAGATGCCGCCGACCCCGATGCCGATATAGCAGAGCGAGCTCGCGAGCGACGGTACGGACCGCGCGGCGCCGAGATCCGCCGCCATCGCCTTGAGCGCCACGGAGATCAGATAGGGCGCGCCCCAGCCGATCGCGATGATCAGCATGGAGACCACAGCGATCCGCCAGGAGGTGCGTGTCTCGATGACGACGTCGTCGCGGCGGAGCGGCGCATGATCGGGCATGATGTCCCTTGTTCAGCGCTGAGCGAGGAAGGGCCAGATGCCGTCCGCGCCCTGGCTCGCCACCAAGCGGCCGAGTTCCAGCGCCCAAGCGCTCTCGACGCCGAACTCGTCGCGCCACGACCAGAGACGCCGCGTCAACTGGTGCAGGCGATGCTCGTGGGTGAAGCCGATGGCGCCGTGCACCTGATGGACGATGTCGCAAACCCTGCCGGCGGCCTCGCCGACCCTGAGCTTGGCGGACCCCGCCGCGAAGGCGAGATCGCCGGCCTCGGCGGCCGCGACTGCCGACGCGACGGCGACGCCCGAGGCGGCTACTTGCTCCGCCGCCAGCGCCAGCTGCTGCTGGATCGCCTGAAACTTCGCGATCGGGCGGCCGAACTGCACGCGATCGCCGGCATAGGTAACGGCGAGCTGCAGCGCCTCCTCCAGCGCCCCTGCCATCTGTGCCGCCCGGAACAGCGCACCCAGCCGGTAGACCACCGCAGCGTCGGCATCGACGGGAGCGCCGGCCACCGACCGCGCGTCGAGCTTGAGGTCGAGCGTGATGTCATCCCGCGGCTCGCCCGCCAGGTTCTTCCCATGCTCGATCACGGCACCCACCGGCGCGACCAACGCCACCGCCGCATCTGTCGACACCACGAGGCCTCTGGCATTGCTGGCCCACGGCACCCGACGGGCGGCGCCGGAGATCTGCCAGCCGGTACCGGTGCGGCGCAGCTCGACGTGGTCCTCCGGACCATCGACCACCAGCGCGAGCGGTCCCTCCGGTGGCGTCAAGCCCGCGCGGCGCGTGAGCCAGCGCGCCAGCATCGTTTCCGCGATCGGCAATGGCACCGCGTGCCGCCCGGCCGAGCACAAGATGTCGGCGGCCGCGCCGAGCCCCTCGAGTCCGCGTCCGGCATCGCCGCCGAGCGCGTCAAGAAAGCCGGCCTCCGCTACTGCGCTCCACAACTCCGAGGCCCAGGTGCCGGCCTCGGCGGCGTTCACGACCGCGGGTGTGGCGAGATCGGCGAACAGGCGCTCGGCCGTTTCGGTGACGAGACTCTCGGTCATCGGAGACCGAGACCGCGGGCGATGATGCCGCGCAGGATCTCGCGCGTACCGCCGCGCAGCGTGAAGGAGGGCGCGTGCAGCACCGCCTCCGCCAGCGTCTCCTCGAAACGGTCGTTGCCGCCGCTGCGCGATCCCCGCGGCGCCAGCAGGCGCATGAGCTCGGGGATCTCGCGCTCGAAGGCGTTGCCGAGGTCTTTCACCAGCGCGGCCTCGAGGTTCGGCGTCTCGCCGGCCTGCAGCATGCCGGCAACCGAGAGCGACATGTGCCGGAGCGTCCAGAGATGCGCGGTGAGCCGGCCCAGCGCCTCGGCGGCGCGCGGATCGGGATTGGCGCCGACGCGGCGCGCGAACTCGACTAGCAGGCGGAAGGTGCTGACGAAGCGCTCGGGGCCTGAGCGCTCGAAAGCGAGCTCGCTGGTCACCTGCTTCCAGCCCGCGTCCTCGGTGCCGACCAGGCGGCTCGCCGGCAGGAATACGTCGTCGAAGGTCACCTCGTTGAAGTCGAGATTGCCCGCGAGGTTCTTGATCGGACGGACGGTGACCCCCTTGGCCTTGAGGTCGACGATGAATTGCGATAGCCCGGCGTGCCGGTCGCCGTCCGCGGGCGAGGTGCGACAGATCGCGATGGCGTAGTGCGAGCGGTGGGCGTGGCTGGTCCAGACCTTGCGGCCGTTGAGGCGGAAGCCGCCGTCGACCTTCTCGGCGCGGGTGCGGATCGAGGCAAGGTCGGATCCCGAGTCCGGCTCGCTCATGCCGATGCAGAAGTAGCACTCGCCGCGCGCGATCGCAGGCAGGAACTCCTGCCGCTGCTCCTCGGTGCCGAAGCGCAGCAGGAGCGGCCCGCTCTGCCGGTCGGCGATCCAGTGCGCCGCCACCGGCGCGCCCGCCACCAGCATCTCCTCGGTCGCCACGTAGCGCTCGAGCATGCTGCGATCGCCGCCGCCGTACTTCTTGGGCCAGGTCATGCCGATCCAGCCGCGCGCGCCGATCGCGCGGCTGAACGCGGGCGAGTGGTTGGTGGCGAAATCGCCCGCGGGCGCCCAGAGCCCGCTTGCGCGCGCATCCGCCAGGAAGCCGCGCACCTCTTTCCGCAGCGCCTCGCAGGCGGGCGGCAGGGTCGCGGGATCGAAACGGAAGGCGACAGCCACGGGAGGCCGATCGTATCGGCGCACCCGAATCGGGTCAAACCCGCGTGCGCGGAGCTACTTAGAGGTGGACCCCGCGATCGAGGATCACGGCCGTGTATTCCCGGTAGCTCATGCCCAGCTGCTGCGCACGCGCCAGCCGCGCGAGTGCGATCTCCCGGCCGGGGGTCTTCCAGGCACGGCGATGGGCGCGCCGCCAGCAATAGGCGTTCCAGCTGAGACCCAGCTCCTCGAGTGGCGGACCTTGGTTGTGACCGATGCCGATGGACACGTCAGGCGCTCCCTGGCGGCGCAACCTGCGTAAAGCAAATTCAGTGCCAGGGAGTACACCGCGGCTGCAATTCGCGCAGGACTCGGCTAACGGGTCTGGATGACGCTCCGTTCGCGCGGGAGGTCACGAAGCCTCGGCGACCCCGTAGAAGCGCGCGGCATTCCCGCCCAGGATGCGCTCGCGGCTCGCCTCATCCAATCGTCGAAGCAGCTCCGCCGTCGTGGCCCACCATCGACCGTAGCCTCCCGCCAGCTCGACCACCGGCCAATCGCTGCCCCAGATGAGGCGCGCGGGGCCGAAACAATCAACAAGGTGCTCGGCGTACGGCCGCAGATCCTCCAGCGTCCAGGTGGCACCCGCTTCCGTGACCAGACCGGAGAGCTTGCACCACGCGTTCGTTTCCCGCGCGAGGGCGCGCATCTGGGTGGCCCAGGGCTCCCGCGCGCCGGCGGCGATCGCCGGCTTGGCGCCGTGGTCGATGACGATCTCGAGACCGGGATACCGGTCGAGCAGCCTGCGGAGGTTGGGCAGGTGCCTCGGCTGCACCAGTGCATCGAAGCGCAGGCCGAGATCAATGACGGCGCGAAATGCAGGCTCGAGAGCGGCGTTCAGCATCCAGTCGGTGTCGGCGATGTCCTGCATCATCGGCCGGATGCCGCGTAGCAGCGGATTGCGGGCGAACCGCTCGAGGCGCTGGCTCGCGTCGAGCGCGTCGAAATCGATCCAGCCCACGACCGCCTTCACCATGCCGCCGCTTTCCGCCGCGAGGGCCAATAGGAATTCCGTCTCGGCCTCGGTCGGCGCCGCCTGTACCAGAACCGTACCGACGATCCCCGACGCGGCAAGGTGGGGCCTCAGATCGGCGGCGCCGAAATCCCGGTAAATCAGCGCGAGCTTCGGCGTGAGCCAAGCATAGTCGCCGCGGGCGAGACGCCAGAAATGCTGGTGCGCGTCGATGCGCATCAGGGTGTCGCGGTCGGCACCGGCACTTCCGGCGCTAGGAGGCCCCGATCCCTGAGCGCCAGCCAGAAATCGCCGGGGATCCGATGCGCCGCGAAACGGAGATTGGCCTCGACCTCCGCCGCGCTGCGTGCGCCCGGCAGCACCGTGGCGATCGCCGAATGACCCAGCGGAAATTGCAGCGCCGCCGCTTGCAGGGGCACGTTGAAGGTAACGCAGACCTGGGCGACGGCGCGGACGCGCTCGAGGACGGCGGGCTCCGCCGGCCGGTAGCTGAACGTGGCACCCGCGACCGCGCCGCGGGCGAGGATGCCGGAATTGTACGGACGACCCAAGATGATGCGGGCGCCGCGGCGCTCGCAGGTCGGCAATAGCTCTGCGAGCGCGGATTGATCGATCAGGGTGTAGCGGCCCGCCAAGAGGAACCCGTCGAAGTCGCCGTGCTTGAGCGCCTCCAGGCAGACCTGCCAGTTGTTGACGCCGAGTCCTATGGCGCGGACGGTCCCCGCGGCCTTGAGCGACGCCAGCGCGCGGTAGGCGCCCTCCATCGCCTCGCGGAACCGCTGCGGCTGGACATCGGCGCCGTGCGTGAAGGTATCAATGTCATGGATGAGAGCAATGTCGATCTGCCCGAGACCGAGCCGCTGCAGGCTGTCCTCGATCGAACGGAGCGCGCCGTCGTAGGAGTAGTCGTACCGCTGCCGGAACGGCAGCACGCCAACGAAGCCGTGCTGATCGCGCGGAGCGGCAGGATCGGCACCCAAGAGCCGGCCGACCTTGGTAGAGAGCACGAAGCTCGCGCGATTGACGCCGCGCAAAGCCTCGCCCACGCGGTGCTCGCTGAGGCCGTTGCCGTAATGTGGCGCGGTGTCGACATAGCGCACGCCCAGCGCGAGCGCACGCCGCACCGTCTCGACTGCGTCCCGCTCGTTGACGATCGAGAAGAGATTGCCGAGCGGCGCGGTGCCGAGGCCGATCCGGCCGAGCGAGAGCGCGCC
>Ga0126378_10004775_pt1 | contig 10415 bp, 7 predicted proteins | sample PanSoiMetPlot_23_FD_92587 | JGI IMG/M metagenome (GOLD analysis project Ga0126378, IMG submission 92587) | Tropical forest soil microbial communities from Panama - MetaG Plot_23 | ecosystem: Environmental > Terrestrial > Soil > Tropical forest > Bulk soil | place: Panama | collected 2016-02-17
TGGCTGGTTAATCTTTTCTTCGGAGCCGGTGTGGGTGACAGCTATTGCGGTTTGCGAGGTTTCAGCCGCCAGCTGTACGACAAATTGGATCTGCGTTGTTCGGGAATGGAATTTGCGCTGGAATTCGTTATCAAAGCCAGCCAGATTGGCGCGCGCATCACTGAAATCCCCATTATCCTGTGGCCTGACAAGCGCGGTAGGCCCCCGCATCTACGGAGCTTCCGGGATGGCTGGCGCAGTCTTCGTTTCATGCTCTTATACGCGCCCAACTGGCTTTATCTTGTGCCGGGGGGAACTTTCTTGCTCTTGGGCTTTGTACTGGCCCTTTGGCTGCTTCCCGGTCCACGGCAGTTGACTCCGCGCGTCACTCTGGACATTCATACCATGGTCTTCGGTGTGATTTTTGCGCTCCTTGGTGCAGAGATTCTTTCGATTGGCGCCTTTGCCAAGGTCTTCAGCTATGCGGCGCGCTTCGATCGCGGGACCGTATCTCTGAAGCGTGTTCTAAAACGCGTTACCCTCGAAACCGGTCTTCTGGTGGGCGCTGGGCTTTTCCTGGTGGGCTTTTTCAGCTGCTCATGGATTACGTGGAAATGGGTTGCCAGCGGTTTTGGGCCCCTCTATGCCATCCGCCAGATCCTTTTCTGGTCCATGTGGTTGTTCCTGGGCATCCAGGTCATTTTTTCATCCTTCTTTTTGAGCATGCTGGGCGTCAGTCGGGAGACCTTTATTGGCGACTACGATCTCAACTGAGACCTGCGGCAGGACCTGCCTCAATCGACACCTACATCAAGTCCGCTTGGTCGATGCTTCTTAGAGCTTGGGAACCGGCGGGAAAGATGGGTCCATCGACGCCGTCGCCCACCGCTACGTCGCTACGTCAATCCTTAGCGACATAGGGTTTCGATGAGGAGTTCTTTCTTTTCTTCGGCAAGCCGGCTCAACGGATTGAGCGAGGCGGCGTAACCTCCCAGAGCTGCAGCCGTGAATCCGGCAAACAGCGCAACAGGAATCCACGTATTTCCGAACCACCGCCCGAGCAAGAGAACAACAGAAGCAATCCCGCCAATTACAATCTGCGCGCCAAACGCCGTCCAAACAGCGATACCGGAATTCCGCTGTCCTTTCATTTTTCCAATTTCCATTTTCTTCGGGAAGCTCAGGGACGACCAGTTGGCTATCGTCAATTGAGCCACCACGGCGAAAACACCCGCAGTAACCGTGGAGAGGAAAGAGGCCCATCCGGGAAAACCAATCCGCCAGGCCAGGACAGAAAGTGAAACGCCAAGCTCAACGGCCACCAAGCATCCCAGAAATACGTTCTTGCCAACCAAGACATCCCGCATTGGGATTGGCGCCATGAAATAGGTTTGAATGCCCCGCCCCTCAAAGGCGAACGCGTTATATGCCGGTGAAAGCAGAATCAGAATCAAATACGCCATTACGGAAGGGTAGAACACTTCAGGCGACAGTCCATGTTCCTTAATCATGGAATTCTTCCCGGCGAACTGCAGCGAAAAGAAAATCACCATGATCGGAGGCAGCAGCAACGAGATGGCGGAAAATCCGTTTCGGGTAACGTAGTGAAATTCCTTGCGAACCACCCCAGCAATGGCCGGCGGCAAAATACCGATCACTCCCTCGGAGGAGCGGCGGGTGGTTGTGCGGCGGGTTGCCGGGGCGGTCCCCTCGCTCAGCTGCTCGCCGAAGTACTGCTTTCGGTAACGCAGCCACAGCAACGCGCTAAGGGCCGCCACCCACAGCAAAAGCCCGGAAAATTCGGCCACAAGGCCGCGGAAATCCCCGTTCATCGCGTGTGCTGCCGTCTTTCCCGCCAGCGGCGCCGGCAACCAGGAAAGGTAGGGAAGGTAGTGAAGGACTGCCGGCCTGGCTCCGGAGCCCCATTTTTGCAGCGCCGGATTCAGAAGATTCAGCGAAACCATCGAGAGCAAGAAAACACCGACCATGAGCTCGCGCGCGCGGCGGTTTGCAAAGATACGTTCCAGCCAGGAACCGATGAGGCGTTCCAGTGTGACGTTAATCAGCACAAACAGGACGCATGCAAATGTGAAAGCCGCAAAAATCGGCGGGCGTACCTTTACTACGGCCGCCATCATCGAGGCAATCCAGCACATCGCTGCCACGGCTGAAAAGTCCGCGAATCCGTAAGCCAGACCCAGGATGTAAAACACACGCAGGCTGAGGGGAAATCGCAGGAGCTTCCCGAATTCGAAGTTCGCGCCAAAGCCTGCCACAAACAGGGGAACAATCTGCCACCACAAAAAGATCGCCCAGAACAAGATGGCAATCCAGCCGGCCCGGTTTTTCGCCAGGAAGGAATACGTGCCGGCGAAAAACGCCGCGCAGAGGCCAATGATGAGCAAACCGCTGAAAAAGCCGGCAAACACGATGCCGACGATGTCCCAGCGGTTGTTCTTACGCCGTAAGCCGTTCTTAAACAAGCACCAGCGCAGTCGAACGATCAACTTGAGCTGTTCACCCACGCCCGGCAACGGGGCTAGGTAAGCCACGTGAGTTCCTCTAGTCGCGCTCGTTCTCCGCCGCTCTGCCCAACAATAGAGAGGAAAATTTCCTCCAACGTTTTCTTTTCACCCTCATCACCGGGAACGCCCGCGCGCAGGTCCTCCATCGAACCCTGGGCTACCAAACGGCCTTTATGGATGATGGCCACGTGGCTGCACAAGCGCTCCACAATCTCCAGAACATGCGAGGTTAGAAAGATCGTCACGCCGCGCTCGGTCATTCTCCCCAAGAGTTCTTTCAGGGACCCCGCTGCCAGCGCATCGACGCCTTCAAATGGCTCGTCGAGGAAGAGAATGCGCGGCCCGTGGATAACGGCCGCCGCAAGTGCGAGTTTTTTTTGCATGCCGTGCGAATAGTCGGCAATCAGCGTCTTTTCGCGGTCCGCAAGCTGCATGAAGTCGAGCAATTCCTCGGTCCGTTTTTCTGTTGTTGGTCTGTCCAACCCGTACATGCGGCCAACGAAATGGAGATACTCTACGCCGGTGAGGCGCTCAAATAAGCCCATACCCTCCGGTACCACTCCGATCTGCCTTTTCACCTCAATCGGATTTTGTTGAAAATCGAGGCCAAGCAGTTCCATGCGGCCCGACGTGGGAGCAAGCAAGCCCGTCAACATTTTGATGGTGGTCGATTTCCCTGCCCCGTTGGGCCCCAAGAACCCGAAAAACTGGCCCGCATTGACTCGCAGGTCCACCGAGTCCACGGCGGTCAGAGGGCCAAACCGGCGCGTCAGTCGTTCTGTTCGAATGGCAATTTCATTCATCTTGGAGCCTAGGACCGGATCTTAGCGAGGAAACTCTATCATCAGTTTCTACGCATGCGAGCCAGAGAATGTTTCTGTATGGATTCTCGCCGACGGCGGCTAGGTCTGTTTGCTCGAAACCGACGCCTGGGTGGGAGGCACATTCCCCCGTGAAGGAAAGACGGCAAGAACCGCGGGCAATTCCACGCGAAACACCGCTCCTCCAGTTTGGCCGTTGTAACAGAGAATTTTGCCTCCGTGCTCCTGGACTATACCGTAGCAGATGCTCAATCCGAGGCCGGTGCCTTTTCCGACAGGCTTGGTGGTGTAGAACGGGTCGAAGACGCGATGCGGCTCTTTAATGCCCGGGCCGGTATCGGAGAAAAGAATGACCACATTTCCGCGGTCGCGCAGCGTTTTGATTGTCACCAATCCGCCGCCCGAGTCGACCATAGCATCCAGCGCATTGTTTACAATGTTGAAAAAAACCTGCATCAGTTGATTATGATCCCCGCGCACTCCGGGCAAAACGGATTCCAGCTGTGTTTCGATGCGCGATCCGCCGCTGTGCAGATCGAGCGCTCGCAATTGCACCGCGTTGGTAATTACCGAGTTGATGTCCAACAGCGTCCGTTCAGGAGGCACCTGCCGCGCGAAGCTGAGCAGGTTCTGGACCAGGCTGCGGGTGCGCCGTGCCTGCTCGCGGATTTTTCCCGCTGTGGCGCGCGCTCTTTCCGGAAGGGCTGGATCGTCCGCCAGAAGATCGGAATATCCCAGGATAGCGGTTAGCGGGTTGTTGATTTCATGCGCCGCTCCGGCCGCCAGTTGGCCCAGGGAAATGAGTTTTTCCGATTGCACCATCTGTGCCTGCAGCCGCTGCAGGTTTTCAATGGATGATTCCGATTTGACCAGCAGCATCGCACGATCTTTGTCCGCAAGATGCGTACGCAAAAAAACGAGCAGAACCAGCGGCACCGCCGCAACCAGCGTGACCGTCAAGCGAAAGTCCCGAATCGCAGCGGTGTCCCGTTCGAAACGCATCGCATAGAGCGCGAACAGGGGTAGAGATAGCACGGCAGCCATCGCAAATCGCGCCGCCCAGACGTTGCCGCTCGCCGGGCGTTCGGTGTCTCCCTGGAGGCTGGCATCGGCAGGCAAGTCCAGCTGGTTGCGCCTTTTAAACGCGACCCCTCCCGCCAATGCATACAGGAAAAAAGTAGTCAAAAGCGGCAGGTCATACAGGCTGCCCGTATAGTATTCATTGTGCGCGATAGCCACGTTGGTTGTCAGCGAAGTAAGCATGTACAGTGCCGACGCCGCAAACAAATACCCGTACACTGCGCGCCATGCGTTGCGCGTCCGCAGCCAGAGAATCCCGAAGCCCGTCACGACTACCAGTTGCTGCACGGTATTCAGGAGGTTGTAGGCATAGTTGTAAACTTCATTTGATTTCGTGGCGTACATCCAGGGCAGGACGAAGAACGCGTAAACAAAGGTCCACCAGGTCAGCAACAGACCGAAGTCGAGATAACCCAGACCCACTTGCAACTCTTCGCGTTTCAGATGGGGCCGCAGAGCCAAAGCGGCAATCATGGGAATACCGCGCAAGAAGAAAATGATATCGCCGGCAAAGGGATCCGGCACGTCGCGGTGGAGATAGACCTCGTAGTAAGTCCACTGGAACTGCCCGATCATCCACATCGTGCAGCTCAACGCAAGCAGCATCCAGAAAATGTTGCGGCGCCAGTGCGGCGTCCCGGCGTTGATCAGCAGACCCGCATTGGCGACCAGGGGAACGAAACACTGCACCAGGTCGCCAAAAGTGGTGAGGGGCGTCCCCTGTTTTAAATAGAAAGAGGCCCCGGCGTAAATGCCGAGGAAAACGACCCAGGGTCCCACGAGCCAGGAAATTCTGCGGGCATCCGACATAGGTTTGCTAACCGTTTATTTTAGCCGCCCGGGATAGGACGAGGCGGACTGTTCCTGGAGCAATGGCGTAAGGATTACCGGAGATCCCCGAAGCTGGCCCTGGCAGCAGCGTGCCCGCGAGGCTCAGGACCTGGCGTCAAGCGTGTGCATGAAATCAAGGATCGTTCCGACCACGGTGTCCTCGCCAACTGCAGTGTTCAGCATGAGGTGATACAGGCATCGCGTCGGCCATTCGACCCCGAAATATTTCTGAATGAAGGCGACGCGCCCGTGATCCACAGTGTCCACCAGTTCCTCTGCTTCGGTTTCACTTTTGCCTTGCGCCACGACGCGGCGGACCTTTTCTCGTCTTGACGCATAGAGAAACACGCGCAAGGTGTCATCCCGGTCTTCCAGAAAATACTGTGAGCCGCGCCCGACGATCACGCAATTCCCCTTGCCTGCCGCATGCAAAACGACCTTTTCGGTGAACTTCAGAATGCTTTCGCTGTCTACCAGGTTCAGCTTGTGCGCGTTAATGCTCCCTTCAAAGCTGCCACGCAGGAAAGATTTGAAGAGGCGATAGTACAGCGGATCGGTGCGTTCCTCACGCACCGCAACGACAGCTTTCGGGCAATTAGCCAGCCGTGCAATCTCCTCGGTGAGCAGCTGATCCCATAACTTCCAGCCAAGTCGATCGGCAAGCTGATGGGCGATTTCACCGCCACCGCTGCCGTATTCGCGTTCGACTGTGACAACCTTGATCATTTTCGTCGACCGGGCTCTGCTTCACTTAGCCTACCGCAACTTCTCCCCCGCCGCCTGGTTGATTCTTTTTGAGAATAAACGCAAGGACAAACATGATCCCCGAGCCGGCGGCAAGCACCATGAATGTATCCATATACGCGAGCGTCGCGGCTTGCGACAGAAGCGTCTGATAAATTCTGGCGTATGCCGTCGCCTGTGCTTCATGAGGACTGAGGCCACCGTGGGCCAGTTGGGCAGTCATGCCGCTCACCGTTTTTTGCAGGTTGAAATTTCCCTCGCGCACATAGTCGACCAGAACTTGCTGATGATATTGCGAACGCCGCGCGATGAGCGTGGTCACTAGAGAGGTTCCCACGCTACTGCCAATGTTGCGCATGAAATTTACGATGCCCGCCACCGCATTGTTCTTTTCCGGCGAAATTCCGATATAAGCAGCTAGCGTGATGGGGACAAACAGGAAGCCCAGCCCGATCACCTGGACGACGCGCAAAAACGCCGCAAACTTGAAGCTGATATCCAGATCAATGCGGTGCGCGGAATAGTACATTGCCAGCGCCAGGCACATCCAGCCAATAGCGATCAGGTGGCGCGCCTGCATCTTGCCGGTCAGATAACCCATGACGGGCATTTCGAAGAGCAAAACCAATCCCCCTGCAGAAAGTGCAAGGCCGGATATTTCAGACGTGTAGCCCAGCAAGGTTTGCAAGAATTGCGGCATCATCACCAGGCTGGAGAAGAGCATCACGCCGAGCATGAACATCATTAGGTTGGAACTTGCGAAGTTGAAGCTTGTGAACATGCGCACGTCAATAATCGGTGCCTTCTGGAACCACTCCCAGACGACGAGCGACACCAGGCAAACAACCGCGATCACGGCAAGCGCCGTAATGGAGTTGGATCCGAACCAATCGTCTTCCTGGCCCCTATCCAGTAAGATTTGCAGCGCGCCAATACCGAAGGTCAGCAACGCGATGCCGATGTAGTCCAGTTTCACGCCCGCACGGTTTTGCCGACTGAGGTAGGGCGGGTCTTCCACAAAGCGTCTCACCAGGAACCAGGTCACGATGCCGACCGGCAAATTGATGAAGAAAATCCAGCGCCAGGAATAATTAAACGTGATCCATCCGCCTAGGGTTGGGCCGATTGTCGGTGCCGTTACCGCCGTGATTCCGTAAAGCGCGAAGGCTAACCCGCGTTGTTGCGGCGGGAAGGTATCGGCAAGAATTGCCTGCGCCATAGGCTGCAATCCACCGCCACCCGCTCCTTGTAGAACCCGGAACAAGAGCAACAGGCCGAGGCTCGGCGCAAGTCCGCAAAGGAGCGAACTGACCGTAAAAATACTCAGGCAAGCCATGAAAAAACGTTTGCGCCCGATGGCTCCAGCCAGCCAGCCGCTGATCGGCAAAATGATCGCATTCGAAACGAGATAAGACGTCAGCACCCAGGTGCTTTGATCGTTGCTAGCGCCCAGATTGCCCGCCATGTAGGGCAACGCAACATTGGCGATGCTCGTATCGAGCACTTCCATGAACGCGGCAAGAGCCACGACCACAGCGATCAGCCAGGGGTTGTACTTTGGCCGCCAAACATCCGGTTCGAGCGTTAGGGTTCCGCTGCTCATTGCAAGTACACGTCCGGAACCACGTTCATACCCGGCCGAAGCTGACGGTCTTTGTTTTCGCCGGGTTCGAGGATGATTTTCACCGGGATGCGCTGCACGATCTTCACGTAGTTGCCCGTAGCATTTTCTGGCGGAAGCAGACTGAACAAAGGTCCCGTGGCACCGGCGATGCTGTCTACGTGTCCCTTATAGGTCTTGCCGTTTGAATCCACGTGAATGGTTGCCTTTTGGCCCACGCGCATGCGGCGAAGTTGCGTTTCCTTGTAATTCGCGGTGATCCATACCTGATCGAGTGGTACGACGGTCAGGAGCTGTTGGCCAGGCTGCACATTCAAACCGACGACGACGGTTTTATTCACTTGGCCGCTCTCGGGGGCCACGATCTTGGTGTACAGCAGATTCAGCTCGGCTTGCTCGAGGGCGGCCCTCTTTTGCTCAACGTCGGCGATTGCCGCACGCGCGCGCGCCCGGGTGGAGGAAACTTGTTGCGGACCCGTTTCCGCGGATTGCCGGTTCGCTTGCGCCTCAGCCAGGCGGCTGTGCGCCTGCTCCACACCTTGTTGTGCAGCGGATTCATTGGCATGGGCCGCCGCTACGGTGGCCGTGCTAGCTTTTGCGGCGGCCAGGGCTTGGTCGTATATCTGTTCGGCAACCTCTTTTTTATCTACCAGCAATTTATAGCGTTTCAGGTCGTCCTGCGTTTTCACGTCGTTGGCTTCAGCCTGCTCGACCTGGGCGTGTGCAGCAGCAAGTTGTTTTTCAGCCGCTGCAATTCCCGCAGAGGCGTTCTCCACGTCTGAAGAAGCATACTTCAGCTGGCTCTCCGTACTCACCGACGTGATCGGCACAGAAATGTTTAGCGACTGCGCGGTGGCTTCCGCATTAGCAAGAGCTGCCTTCGCCTGGGCCATGGCGACTTCATAATCTTTGGGATCGATCTCCACCAACACCGTGCCTTTTTCTACATACTGGTTGTCGTCCACGTTCACCTTCACGACGTAGCCTGAGATGCGCGCGCTTACAGGGTAGAGATGCACATCCACCTGCGCGTCGTCGGTGGACTCATAGCTATTCAAATGCCGCCAAAAGAAAAAGCCTCCGACCAGGACGATCAACCCTGCAACGAGAAAAAGAAGTCTCTTGCGCTGTGCCGCGCGGGTAGAGGCACGCGAGTGCTGTGCTTCGTCTCTTGTCGTGGAAGACGCGACGGCTGATTTTTGGCTTGCTCCCGACACTGAGGGAGACGTGTCTTTTTCGGCCATCGTCAGATTCCTTTGAAATACTCTTTGACGCCCTCTTCCGCGATGCCAAGAGCGCGCGCCAGAGAAATTTTTGCGAAGTTGTAGTTGTAGAGGCTGGAAATGAACCGCTCGTGAGCGCTGGCCACTGCTTCCTGCGATTGCACGACTTCCACCGTGTCGGTGACTCCCGCACTAAAACGGTCGCGCGATTGCGCCAGAGTCTGTTCGGCCAGTTCGATGTTGCTCCGCGCCACGGCGACCTGCTCGGCTGACGACTGAATGTTCAACAGCGCGGTCCGCACGTCGGCGTCTATTTGCGCCCGGAGGTTCTCGAGCCTCTCCCGGCTTTGCTCCAGCCGCGCATCCGCCTGCAAAACCGCGGCGTGCACGCTCCCGCCTTGAAAAATAGGAATGCTGAGCGTTCCCCGCACATCGAATACCTGCGTGGCGGTGGAAGGGTGCGGTCCCGCGGTGCCGTAGTCAGCGTTAAACGAGAGCGATGGAAAATACCCGGCAAAAGCCGCCTTGCGCGCGAATTCGGCAGCATGCGTGTCGGCTTCCGCTGCGCGATAGTCAGAACGCGAGGCGTAAGCGTGCTTCAATGCATCATCTATCGTCACTTCATCGAACGCCCTGTAGGGCGACTTGTCGGTAAGATCGAACTCCTGGCCGGGCGCCAAGCCGATCACGCGTGCCACGGTCAGTTTCTGGATGGCAAAGTTGTTTTTCGCCTGAATGAGTTGTTGCTGCCGGGTCTGCAATTCCACCTTAGCCCGCAAAGCATCAATGGAAGGGGAGGTCCCGGCCTTCACCTGGTCTTCGGCCTGATCATAGAGCACTTGCGCCGTCTTTACCTGCGCATCCGCCGTCGCGATGCGAGCCTCATCGGCGATCGCTTGCAGGTAGGTGTAACCGACGGCCAGCACGACTAGGTCGCGCGCGTCCTTATAAGTGTATTCCGCTGACTTCAGGGATTGTTGCGCTGCCCGCTCGGTGTTGATGAGTTTCCAGTCAAAAAGAGATTGCGAAACGTTCAAGCGGGCATCGAAATAGGAGAACGGGCCGATCGATTGCGGAATCTTGAATCCTGGAGCATTCCCGATTCCCAGTTCCCCCAGGTTTATTTTGGAATCGGCGATGTAGGGATCTACGCTCACGTGCGGCAAGAGCGCACTCAATTGCTCCCAGCGGTTCCCGCGCGCCGCCTTGATTTCTGCGTTGGAAAGAAGCGCGCCGAGATTTTGCTTCAGTCCGCTATTTATCGCATCCTGCAACGAAAGGGGCAGCACGCCGGGAGAGGCCTGCGCAGGCACGCTGGCGGCATAAGGACTGACGCCCTGCGTTCCGGGAATCGGCTGTCCTGGTGACGGCGGCGTGCCGGTCTGGGCGAACATTTCGTTTGCAATGAACACGAGGGCCCCCGAGAGAAGCAAAGCGGAGGGCCAGCTTCGACACAATCAGACCCTCAAGCGGGCCTCCGTGATGTTGCGTTTTCTCTAACTCACCATGGAGAGGCGCATCCTAGCTCGCGCCTTTGTGCGGAGAACGCGAGCGCCGGAAAAAAGAAACCCCCACGCGCCAATCGCAGGAA
>Ga0126378_10004776_pt1 | contig 10415 bp, 5 predicted proteins | sample PanSoiMetPlot_23_FD_92587 | JGI IMG/M metagenome (GOLD analysis project Ga0126378, IMG submission 92587) | Tropical forest soil microbial communities from Panama - MetaG Plot_23 | ecosystem: Environmental > Terrestrial > Soil > Tropical forest > Bulk soil | place: Panama | collected 2016-02-17
CATCAACGCCTTCCCCACCGACCACCCGAGCGAGCACCAGGCCATCAAGCAGATCGCGGCGGAGATGGGCGCCCGCTCGGCCGTCAGCACGCACTTTGTGGACGGCGGAGCTGGCGCGGTCGAGCTGGCCGAGGCGGTGGAGGAGGCCTGCAACGAGCCGTCCCACTACGCGCCGCTGTACCCCGACTCAGCGACCCTGCGAGAGAAGATCGAGACCGTGGCGACCAAGGTCTACGGCGCGGGTCAGGTCGAGTACTCCCCGGAGGCCGCCAAGCAGCTCGACACCTATGAGCGGGCGGGTTTCGGCCACCTGCCGGTCTGTATCGCCAAGACCCACCTATCCATCTCCTCCAACCCGGCGCTGAAGGGTGCGCCGACCGGGTGGACGCTCCCGGTACGCGAGGTACGCGCCTCGGTCGGCGCCGGGTTTGTGTATCCGATCTGCGGCGAAATGCGAACGATGCCCGGCCTCGGCTCCAGTCCGGCCGCAACCCGGATCGACCTCGACGAGGAAGGGGAGATCGTCGGCCTGTCCTGAGCAGCCCGACCCAGCCCTCGCGGCCGGCAAGGAGGGCCGCAAAGGTAGCTTTGCTGCCCCTCTAGAGGCAGCAGGGGTTCCCTCACGCCCCAAAGCTGCGGCTCGGTCGGGGGCGGCGGGCAGGTAACAGCGGCCGCGCAGGGGAGCTGCTGTCGTGGGATACCGTCGAATTAGGCGTCCTACCACGGCAAAGGCGGCCGGTCCATGCAGGTCCACGACTCCCTGATCGATCTGGTCGGCAACACTCCACTGCTGCGGCTCCGCAAGGTCACCCGTGGCCTGCCCGGCGGGGGCGCCGGCCCGGTTGTGCTGGCCAAGGTCGAGTACTTCAACCCCGGCGGCTCGGTCAAGGACAGGATCGCGCTGCGCATGATCGAGGCCGCCGAGCAATCCGGCGAGCTGAAGCCCGGTGGCATCATCGTGGAGCCGACGTCAGGAAACACGGGCGTAGGACTGGCCATCGTGGCGGCCGAGAAGGGTTACCGCTGCCTGTTCGTCTGCCCCGACAAGGTCGGCCAGGACAAGATCGCCGTGCTCCGCGCCTACGGCGCTGACGTCGTCGTGTGCCCGTCCACGGTGTCACCGACGCATCCGGATTCCTACTACTCAGTGTCCGATCGGCTGGCCCGCGACACGCCGGGCGCCTGGAAGCCGAACCAGTACGCCAACGCGGGCAACCCCGATTCCCACTACTACTTCACCGGCCCGGAGATCTGGGCGCAAACCGACGGCCGGGTCACTCACTTCGTGGCCGGGATCGGCACCGGTGGCACGATCTCGGGGACCGGGCGGTACCTCAAGGAGGCGTCCGGCGGCCGGGTCAAGGTGGTCGGGGCCGACCCGGAGGGCTCGGTCTACTCCGGCGGCTCCGGTCGCCCCTACCTCGTCGAGGGCGTCGGCGAAGACATCTGGCCAGACACCTACGACAAGAGCATCTGCGACCAGATCGTCGCGGTCAGCGACGCCGACTCGTTCCTCATGACGAGGCGGCTGGCGCGGGAGGAGGCCCTGCTGACCGGCGGTTCGTCCGGCCTGGCTGTGGTCGCCGCGCTCCGCGTCGCGCGGCAGGCGGCCGAGGATGACGTGATCGTGGTACTGCTGCCCGACGGTGGCCGCGGCTATCTCGGCAAGATCTTCAACGACGACTGGATGGCCGACTACGGCTTCCTGACCGCAGAGACGGCCGAGCCCAGGGTCGGCGACGTGCTCGAGCGCAAGGCAGGATCGGCGCTGCCCGCGTTCGTGCACGCTCACCCGACTGACACAGTGCGGCACGTGATCGCCAGCTTGCGCGAATTCGACGTCTCGCAGCTTCCTGTACTGAGCGCCGAGCCGCCCGTCATGGCCGCGGAGGTGGTGGGCTCGATCGTCGAGCACGATCTGCTGGACGCGCTCGTCACGGGCAAGGCAGCGCCAGACGACGAGGTAGCCGGCCTCATGTCGCCGCCGCTGCCCATGGTCGGTTCCGGCGAGCCGGTCAGCGCGGCGGCCCGCGCACTCGGCGAGGCCGGGGCCGCGATCGTGCTCGTTGACGGTAAGCCGGCGGGCGTCATCACCAGGCAGGATGTGCTGACATTCCTGTCCGGCCAGCCGGGATGACGGCCGCGCCGGTCAGTCAGCCCGTTCCCTCCTAGACTGGCGCCCTGGCCGCAGCGAAGGGGTGACGCCCACCATGCAGCATGAGGGTTTTGAAACGCTGGCGATTCACGCTGGCCAGGACGCGGATCCGGCAACCGGCGCGGTCGTGCCCCCGATCTACCAGGTGTCGACGTATAAACAGGACGGCGTCGGCGGACTGCGTGGCAAGGAGCTCGGCGCGGCGGCGCGCTGGATCGAGGGTTACGAGTACTCCCGTACCGACAACCCGACGAGAGGCGCGCTGGAGGAGTGCCTGGCCGCGCTCGAGGGCGGCACCCGCGCCCTGGCATTCGCGTCAGGGATGGCCGCGTCGGACTGTTTGCTCCGCGCCGTCTGCCGGCCCGGAGATCACGTGCTCATCCCCGACGACGCCTACGGCGGGACGTTCCGGCTGTTCGACAAGGTCCTGACGGGCTGGGGCGTCACCTACCAGCCGGTGCCGATGGCCGACGCGGAAGCCGTTCGCGCGGCGCTCGCTGAGCGACCGGCCCGCGTCGTCTGGGTCGAGACGCCGACGAACCCGCTGCTCGGTATCGCCGATCTCGCGGTGCTGCGGCAGCTGGCCGCCGATGCCGGCGCCCTGCTCGTGGTCGACAACACCTTCGCCTCGCCTTACCTGCAGCAGCCGCTCGCGCTCGGCGCGGACGTCGTCCTCCACTCGACCACCAAATACATCGGCGGTCATTCTGACGTCGTGGGCGGAGCTGTCGTGGTCAGCGACGCGGAACTGGGCGAGCGCCTTTATTTTCTCCGGAACGCGGTCGGCTCGACCCCCGGTCCGTTCGACGCGTGGCTCACGCTTCGGGGCGCCAAGACCCTCGCGGTCCGGATGGACCGGCACTGCGAAAACGCCGCCCGGATCGCCGACATGCTGATCTCGCATCCCCGAGTGACGCAGGTGTACTACCCAGGACTAACGGGACATCCGGGCCATGAGGTCGCGGCGAAGCAGATGCGCGGCTTCGGCGGCATGGTGTCCTTCCGGGTCCGCGGCGGCCCGGCCGAGGCAGTGGCGGTCTGCGGGCGCACCCGGCTCTTCACCCTGGGCGAGTCGCTCGGCGGAGTCGAGTCGCTGATCGAGCACCCGGCGCGGATGACGCACGCCTCGGCCAGCGGATCGCCGCTGGAGGTCCCCGGTGACCTGGTGCGGCTCTCGGTCGGCATCGAAACGTGCGACGACCTGATCGAGGACCTGCGGGCGGCACTCGGTTAGACCGCGGCGCCTGACGCCGCGAGGCTGGCACCGCGACCCCTCAGTGGACCGGCCGCGCTGGCTCGCGCCACCGCTGCCAGCCCGGATGTACCGCGAACAGGCGTGAGGGAGCGGGTGGCACGGCGGCCATTTCCCTGCGAGACCGCAGCATCAGGCCGGACGGCACCGGCTCCCACCACGGCTCGGCAGCGAGCACCGCGCTGTACAGCTCGGCCTGGCCATCGCGCCGGGACTGGCCGTCTGCGGCCGGGCGGAGCACAAGCTCGGCCGGAGCCGGCTGGTCGGCGGCCTGCCAGCGGAAGTCGGCGGAGATCCGGATCTGGTCGGCGTGGTTCGGCATCGCCGCGTGGGCGGTCAGGCAGTGAAAGAGCACCACGTCGCCTGGCCGGAAGTCGGTCGTCGCCCAGCCCGGCTCGTCGGCGGGTAGCAGCCGCGGTCGCTGGGGCGGGCCGAGGTGGCTGCCGGGCCGCAGCGCCAGTCCGCCGAGCTGTGGCGGGATGTCCATCAGCGGCAGCCAGGTCGTCAGCATGTCCTGGACACCGGAGATGCCGAAGTCCTGGTGCACGTAGCGGCTGTGGGTGACCGCGCCGCGGCGTTCCGGGTACACCACGCGCAGCACCTTGACGGGGTAGCTGAACGCGCCGGCCCCGAGGATGAGGCGGACGAGGCTGCGCAACGGCGGCAGATACGCGAGCCGGTTGAGGCCCCGGCTGGCCAGGGCGGCCCGGAACGACGGGTCCGCGAGGGCGTCGCGCACGCCTGTCATGCGGCGCAGGCCGACCTGGTGACGCGCGGGAGTTGTCCAGCCGCCGAGGGTCAGCTCGGCGTGCACGCTGTCGTACGCCGCCTGCACGTCGGCCGGTCGCAGCAGCCGCCGGAAGAACAGGTAGCCGTCCTCCGCGAGCCGCCGACGCAGCCCGGCCTGATCGGCCGCAAGTGCCGTGGAGTCGACCAGCTCGCGCACGAAGCTTACGGTAATGCCGCGTAGCACAGCGGCGGCTCACGCCGCGCTCGGAGGTGCGTGGCAGGCTGGCCGGCCGGCGCCGCTGCTCGCTCACCGAGACGGTAGTAGGTAACGGCCCGTTCACTTCTATGACATCGTTGTCCAAGTGTGTTGCCTGCCTCAGGTGGCGCTCCGCAATTCACCCCTGACCTGGGTAGACGCAGTAACGTCTGGTAAGCCCAACGCCGCAGACCGGCCGGGAGCTGGCCGCGCAGAATGGAACCGCGATGGCCGTCGACGATCAGCCCATCACACGTCCGGAGTCCAGGACCGCTAGCACCCGGAGCCGGCCCACAATGGAGGACGTGGCCGCGCACGCGGGCGTCGCCCTGAAGACGGTTTCGCGAGTGGTGAATGAGGAGCCCGGCGTCACGCCTGCCACCGCCGACCGGGTGCGGGCGTCCATCGCGGAACTGGGATTCCGCCGCAACGACAGTGCCCGCATCCTGCGGAAGGGACAGACCGCCTCGATCGGCCTGGTGCTGGAAGACATCGGCGACCCGTTCTACTCGGCGCTGTCGCGGGCGGTCGAGGACGTGGCGCGCTCTCATGGGCACGTGCTGTTCACGGGGTCAAGCGACGAAGACCCAGAGCGGGAGCGGGAGATCGCTCTGGCATTCTGCGCTCGCCGGGTCGACGGGCTCATTCTGGTCCCCGCCTCGGAGGATCACACGTATCTGAGGCCCGAGATCGCCGCAGGCATCGCGACTGTCTTCGTTGACCGCCCGGCGAGCCTGATCGACGCCGACACGGTGCTGACAGACAACGCCGGCGGCGCTCGGGAAGGGGTCGCCCACCTGATTCTTGCGGGGCACCGCCGGATCGGCTTCATTGGCGACTCCCCGCGCATCTATACCTCGATGGAGCGCCATCGCGGCTACCGGCAGGCCATGACTGCGGCCGGGCTGAGGGTGGACGAATCCTGGGTCGCCCAGGCCCCTCCGACCCCATCAGGTGTCGAGACGGCACTGCGCCGGATGCTCGCGGGCTCGGTCACGGCCGTCTTCTGCGGCAACAACCGGATCTCGGTGATTGCGCTGCGCGTCCTGGCCACCATCGGCGACCAAATGGCGTTCGTTGGCTTTGATGACTTCGAGCTGGCGGACATGCTGACTCCTGGCGTGACCGTGGTGGCGCAGGACGTAGCGCGGCTCGGGCGTCTTGCCGCGGAGCTTCTGTTCCGGCGACTTGGCGGGGACCCGAGTCCGGCCGAACGCACCGAGGTGCCAGCCAGGCTCATCGCCCGGGGGTCGGGCGAGCTCCCGCCTCCCCGCTGAGGACTTTCTTCCGGACGCGTTGTCTGGACCCGACGCAGGTTTTGCGTTCGCTGCCAGCCAGGGCCTTGACAGCACAAGCGCACGCGGCCAATGATCGGAGGAGCTTTGACATCGTTGTCAGACCGGAGGATGGCACAAGCGCTGAGCAGCGGCTGAACTGGCCTCGGGGGGGTGTGAAGGCGGGTGCTTTGCCCCCCGCTCCTGTGGAAGGACGTCCCATGAGGCCCAGATACGCGGCTGTTCTTGCCCGCTGGCAGGCGGTGGTCGGCTTAGCCGCAGCAGCAGTTCTCGCTGTCGGCATTTCTCTCGCTGGCCCGGCTGCCGCTGCCTCGCAGCCGACACCCAGCGGCACCACGAGCCCGGCGCCGAGCGTCAGCCCTGGCAGCACCACCACCAGCCCCTCCCTGAGCACCAGCCCTGGCGCCCACGGCATCACCTGCACGATCAACAACGTCGGCCACCTCGCTGACTGCGCGAAGCCAGTGGCCAAGAGCAAGCTTCCCGCGGGCGCGAAGAACAACGCGACGCTCGCCCAGCCAGTCACGGATATCGCGTCCATGGTCGACACCCGGACCTGGACCAGCGGCGGCGGCAACACCTATCCAGGGGCCGATGTGCCGTTCGGCATGGTCCAGTGGAGTCCCGATACCTCGCCTGACCGCAATGCCGGCGGGGGCTATGGCTTTGGCGACACCAGCCTCATCGGCTACAGCCTCACTCATATCTCCGGTCCTGGCTGCGGCGCGGCAGGAGACGTGCCGATCCTGCCGATGACCGGCGCCCTGCCTGGCGGTAACCCCAACAGGGTCCAGACGTCCTTCACGAATACTGGCGAGACAGCGCAGGCCGGCTACTACTCGGCGCAGAGCAACGGGCCGGACAACACGATCACGTCCGAGTTCACCGCCACGCCGCACACCTCGATGGGCCAGTTCACCTTCCCGTCGACCACCTCCGCCGATTTCCTGATCAAGTTGCAGGACAGCCAGAACGGCGACTTCGGCGACTCCGCGCAGATCGTCGGCAACAACGAGGTCACCGGATCCGACACGAGCGGCGACTTCTGCGGAGAGTCCAACAACGACGGGCAGGTGCAGCACTACACGGTGCACTTCGACATCGTGTTCAGCCAGCCGTTCACCGCCTCGCAGGTGATCACCGCGTCGGGCCAGACCACACCGCGGGCCGTGTTCCTCACTTTCGACACCACCAGCAACCCGGTGGTCGACGCCAAGGTCGCGATCTCCTACGTTTCCACCGCCAACGCTCAGCTCGATCTGCAGACCGAGAACCCTGGGTGGGACTTCGGCTCGGTGAAGACCGCAGCGCAGACGTCCTGGAACAACCTGCTGGGCAAGATCCAGGTCTCCGGCGGCACTGCGGCCCAGACGCAGGAGTTCTACAGCCTGCTGTACAAGGACTTCATGCAGCCCAACATCTCCAGCGACGTCAACGGCCAGTACACCGGTTCTGACATGCAGACGCACACGATCAGCGCGCCGCAGCAGGACCAGTACGGCACCTTCTCCGGGTGGGACATCTACCACTCGCTGTCACAGCTGCAGGCCATGCTGGACCCGCAGGCTGCGTCCGACCAGGCTCAGTCGCTGCTGAACTATTACTCCCAGGATCAGCTCCTGCAGCAGTGGGGCTACCTGAATCTGAATAACTACGTCATGGTCGGCGACCCCGCTCAGTCGATCATCGCCGACTACTACGCGTTCGGCGCCCGCAGCTTCAACACCGGCGAGGCGCTGACCGACATGCTGAAGCAGGCCACCACCGTCAACGACGTCCGTCCTGGCGAGGCGCTCGAGCAGCAGTACGGATACTTGCCTGCCGACGGAAGCTACGGCTGCTGCAACCCGCACGGAATGGTCGCGACGCTGCTGGAGTATGACACCGAGGACCTGGCTCTCTCGCAGTTCGCCAGAGCTCTCGGCGACAGCTCTGACGCGGCGATGCTGGAGGCGCGGGCGAATAACTGGCAGAACCAGTTCGACGTCGCTAACGGCCTGCTCAACCCCAGGAACGAGAACGGCCAGTTCGTGCCGGGAGTCGTCCCGACGTTCCCAGACAACAACGAGCTGTACTACGTCGAAGGCGACGCTTACGAGTACCTGTGGAACACCCCGAACGACTATGCGGGGCTGTTCTCGCTGATGGGCGGGGACAGCAACGTGGTTCCTGCGCTGACGCAGTACCTGTCACAGCCGAACGGGTTCGGGATGTTCGCCCAGCTGTCCAACGAGTTCGACTTCGGCGAGCAGTACGCGCTGAACTATGCCGGTGACCCGGCGGGCACCCAGCAGGCGGTCAACACGATGCTGACCACGATGTTCCCGCCGGGCCCGAGCGGGCTGCCGAACAACGACGACCTTGGCGCGAACAGCTCCACGTTCATCTGGCAGATGCTCGGCATGTACCCGGAGAACTCGGGCAGCGACACCCTCGTCTTCTCCGGCCCGCATTTCCCGCACGCCTCGATCGCGCTGGCCAACGGCCACACGATCACGATCAACGCGCCCGCCGCATCGGCTAGTAACTACTACGTGCAGAACCTCAAGGTCAACGGCAACGAGTACCAGAAGCTCTACGTGCCGTTCTCCACCCTGGCCCAGGGCGCCACGCTGGACTGGAACATGGGCAGCACCCCCAGCGACTGGGGCAACGCGCCGCAGGATGCCCCGCCGTCCTACACCGCCGGGCTCAGGTCCGCAGTGGGGTTCCTGGGCAGCCAGCAGGTGACGGTGGCACCGGGCGCCAGTACCACGGTGCAGATCGGCGCGCACGACGCCGCCAGCAGGGCGCAGGCCGTGCAGGCCAGCGTGTCCGCGCCCGCCGGGCTGAGTGCCACCCCGGGCTCAGGCACTCTGCATGTGCCCATGGACGGTGCCGACTCGATCAATGTCACCATTACCGCGGGCTCGTCGACCCCGCAGACGTTCTACTCGGTTCCGGTTACCTTCACGACAGCGTCGGGCAGCACCCAGTCGCTCACGCTGCTCGTGCTCGTCGCCCAGCCCGGCAGCCTGCTGAGCACGTACAACAACAGCGGGATCTCCGACGACGGCGGCGTCAGCGGTCAGTTCGACGACAGCGGGTTCAGCTACTCCGAGCAGGCACTGGCCGGGGCCGGCCTGGCCGCGGGCCAGCCCGTCATGGTGGGCGGGGTCGAGTTCACCTGGCCGCTGCCGGGTCCGGGGTTCCCTGACAACGTGATCGCCGGCGGTCAGCAGGTCACCGTGAACGCGCCAGCGGGGACGCAGACACTCGGGTTCCTCGGCGCGGCCACCAACGGCCCGAGCGAGGGCGTGACGACTCTCCACTACTCCGACGGAAGTAGCGCACAGTACTGGCTCGGCCTCAGCGACTGGACGCTGAACGGCGGCAGCGCGTCGCAGCCCTCGTTCGGCAACCTCGTCGCTGCGCACATGAGCTACCGGGACTGCATGGGCTGCAGCGGACATGAGAATGTCGGTACTAACGTCTTCTACACAGGCCTGCCGGTCGATCCGACGAAGACACTCACCAGCATTACCCTGCCGAACGGGGCTGACCAGGGCAACCTGCACGTCTTCGCGATAGGGACGTCAGCACAGCCGCTGAGCCCGCCGGGGATCAGCTCGCTGAGCCCGGCCACCGCGTCGGCAGGCCAGCAGGTCACCATCAACGGCTCCGGCTTCGGCGCGACGCAGGGATCGGGTTACGTCGCCTTCTCCGACAACGGCGTCAACTGGGGCGCGCCAGGCAACGCGGCGCCGTTCCAGATCGACAGCTGGAGTGACACGGCGATCACCTTCACGGTGCCCACCCCGGCAGGGCCGGGCGGTGTGTGGAGCGTAGCGCCCGGGACGCCTGCGTCGGTGACCGTCGTGAACAGCGCTGGGGGCATGTCCGACAGCCCCGTCCTGCAGATAACTCCGACTGCCAACCCGGCCGACTACTACGACAACGCTGGTACTTCGCCGGACAACAACCAGGCCTGCGCCGACTTCGACGGTGGCGGCTTCACCTACTCGGCGACCGCGCTGGCTAACGCCGGCCTGACGCCAGGTGCGACGGTCACCGCCGATGGCCTGACCTTCACCTGGCCCAATGTGGCCGCCTGCTCGCCGGACAACATCCTGGCCGCAGGGCAGACCATGCTGATGAGTCCCGTGTCCGGGGCCTCCACCCTTGGGCTGCTCGGCTCGTCGAGCGACGGCGGCTCCCAGGGCACGATTGTGATCAACTACACCGATGGCACGTCGTCCACTGCGACCGTGTCGTTCAACGACTGGGCGTCCGCGCCCGGCGGCGGCGACACGGCCGTGGCCACGATGCCCTACCGCAACTCGGCGAGCGGTACATCGCAGGGCATCACGATGTACGTGTTCGCCACCACGGTGTCCGTCGACTCGTCGAAGACGGTGGCATCGATCACCTTCCCGGACGTCAGCAACCAGGTCGGGCAGACGGCGATGCACATTTTCGCCGTCAGCCTGGGCGGCTGACGGCTGGTAACCAGATCGCGGAGGCCGGAGCCTGAAGGCTCCGGCCTCCGCGCCCTTCTGCCACCGTCCCGCAGCCGCCCACACGTAGCGCATGATGGACGCGTGAGCCAAGCCGATCATGGGTTGTTCGGTGATCTGTTCGGGCGCGGCGGCGCCGGGCCGGCCGACCAGGACTGGCTGCAGGCGATGCTGGACACCGAGGCTGCGCTGGCCAGGGCGCTGGAGCGCGCCGGGCTGGCGCCCGCCGGGG
>Ga0126378_10004777_pt1 | contig 10414 bp, 10 predicted proteins | sample PanSoiMetPlot_23_FD_92587 | JGI IMG/M metagenome (GOLD analysis project Ga0126378, IMG submission 92587) | Tropical forest soil microbial communities from Panama - MetaG Plot_23 | ecosystem: Environmental > Terrestrial > Soil > Tropical forest > Bulk soil | place: Panama | collected 2016-02-17
AGCGGAGAAGCGCGCCGACGACGTCAAGCTCTCGAGCGCGATCCAGAAGGTGATCGAGGAGGACCCGACGCTCGAGCTCCGTCACAGCGAGGACGGCCACGAGCTCGTGCTCTGGGGCCAGGGTGATATCCACCTGCAGATCGCCCTCGACCGGCTGCGCACCAAATACAGCCTGCCCGCGAAGACGAAGCATCCGCAGGTGGGCTACCGCGAGACCATCCGCAAGCCCACGACCCAGCACTCCCGCTTCAAGCGTCAGACCGGCGGCCACGGGCAGTTCGCGGACATCGAGATCGAGGTGAGGCCCCTGCCGCGCGGCTCCGGCCACGCCTTCAAGAACTCGGTGGTGGGCGGCGCCATCCCCAAGAACTACATCCCCGCCGTCGAGGATGGCGTGAACGAGTACCTGGTGCGGGGACCGTTGGGATTCCCCGTGGTCGACGTCGCCGTCAATCTCGTCACCGGCCAGTTCCACGCCGTCGACAGCTCCGACCAGGCCTTCAAGACCTGCGGCCGCATGGCCATGAGCGAAGCCATGCCGAAATGCGACCCCGTACTGCTGGAGCCGATCCATCACGTGGAGATCTCGGTGCCGAACAGCTTCACGTCGAGGGTGCAGCGGCTGATCTCGGGCCGGCGCGGCCAGATCCTCGGCTACGACGCCAAGGAAGGCTGGACCGGCTGGGACACCGTGAGCGCCAACATGCCGCAGTCGGAGCTGCACGACCTCATCATGGAGCTGCGCTCGATCACGCTCGGCGTCGGCACCTACACCGAGCGCTTCGACCGCCTGCAGGAGCTCACCGGCAAGCTCGCGGAGAAGATCATGGCGACCCGCGCGGAGGCCGCGGCGGAGTAGGGGCCTGCTCAGCCCTTCTTGTGGTCGCGCAGATAGGGCGCGAACAGGAAGGTGTAGTCCTCGGCGGGTTTCGCGCGAGCGCTGTGGCAGCCGAAGCAGGCGTCGAAGGATTTGACTTCGGCGTTGCGGGAGCCGTCGGGCTTGAATTCCGCGTATTCCCAATCGCCGTTCTGCTGCTTCTCCGTGTGGTCGGCGCCCCAGCCCTTGCCTTTCTTCTGCACGGCGACGCCGGTGAAATCGCCGTCCGGGATCATGCGCCCGTTCTTGTCCAGCACCGGCTCGCCATTGGCGTCCACCGTTGCCTTCTTGAACGCCATCACCAAAGTCGTTCCGTCGGGCATGGGTTGTCCGTATTTCGCCGCCTTGAGCGAGGCGCGGTCGACGTAAAAGAACCGCACCTGCTTTCGATCGGGACGATCGATCACGCCGTAGAGCGTGTAGCTCTTCTCGAAGCCCTGGGGGAATGCGATCCTGTCGGCACCCGCGCGCACCATGCCGGCGGGCGTCAGGGTGAGCGCGGCGATGCCCGTTGCCGCCGCAATCGTGCGCTTGCGCATTGGTGCTCTCTTCCGCTCTTACTTCACGCTGACCGCGATGGTCATGGTGTCGTGGTAGACGCACTGGATCTCGAACTTGCCGCGCTTCATCAGCGCGATCCGCTTGGTCTCCCCGGGCTTGATGTTGCCGGGATTGACGCCGTAGCCGAAGGTGGTCACGAGGGCGTCGTGATCGACCGTGTCGTCGTTGGTCAGCACCAGCACGTCGCCGCGCTTGGCCGCGATCTTGCCGGGCTGGAACTGCATGCCCTTCATGGTGACGGTGATGTCCGCGGCGCCGGCCGTGCCCGAGGCCAGGATCAGGCCCGCGAGTGCGTAGGCGATCGCGCGCATAGCCGTATCCCCCTGTGTTCCACGATCTGTTTCGCGGGAGCGTGGGCCCGGCTCCGGGGCCTTTCAATTGACAAAGCCGTGAGCGGGGGCGACAAGCTGAGACTGGATCGGGCGGGCACCAGGCTCGCGAGGGCGTGATTTTGCGGCGCGCGTCAACGACGCTATATCCCCGGCCGGTCCATTCGGAGGCAGGCATGTTGATCAAGCGGAAGCGCGGCTGGGAGATTCCCGAGCGCGAGGCGACGCCCGAGGCGGTCTACAACGACCGGCGCCGTCTGCTGAAGGCTATGGGCCTGGGCGCCATCGGTCTTTCCGTCGCGGGTCCGCTGGCCTCGTTCGCGGAAGCCGGCACGGATGCCACGGCGGACCCCTCAGCCGGCCTCTATCCCGTCAAGCGCAACGAGCGCTTCACCCTCGATCGTCCGGTGACCGACGCGAAGATCGTCGAGCACTACAACAACTTCTACGAGTTCGGCTCCCAGAAGGAGATCTACGACGAGGCACAGGCGCTGCCGATCCGGCCCTGGACCGTGACCATCGACGGTATGGTGGAGAAGCCGATCACCATCGCGATCGACGATCTCCTGAAGCAGATGCCGCTCGAGGAGCGCGTGATGCGCCACCGCTGCGTCGAGGCGTGGTCGATCGCCGTGCCCTGGAGCGGCTTCCCGATGAAGGCGCTGGTGGAGTTCGCCAAGCCGCTCGGCTCCGCGAAATACGTCCGCACCGAGAGCTTCAACGATTCCAAGGTTGCCTCGGGCCAGAGGGCGTTCTGGTATCCCTGGCCCTATATCGAGGGCGTCACCATCGAGGAGGCGACCAACGAGCTCGCCTTCATGGTCACCGGCACCTATGGCAAGCCGCTGCCTAAGCAGAACGGCGCGCCGCTCCGCATGGAGCTCGCCTGGAAATACGGCTTCAAGTCGGCGAAGTCGATCGTCAAGTTCAGCTTCACCGATAAGCGTCCGGTCTCGTTCTGGGAGACGCTGCAGGGGAGCGAGTACGGCTTCTGGGCGAACGTGAACCCCGACGTGCCGCATCCCCGCTGGAGCCAGGCGAGCGAGCGGGTGCTTGGCATCGACGAGCGCCGGCCCACCTTGATCTGGAACGGCTACGGCGAGTTCGTCGCCTCGCTCTACGACAACCTCAAGAGCGAGCGGCTGTTCGCTTAGTTTCGTACGTCCTTCGACGCGCTCGCTGCGGTCGCTTGCTCAGGATGAGGGCGTTTGTTGAGCAAGACCCAATGCTCCTCATCCTGAGCAAGCGAAGCGCGTCGAAGGACGCACGATCCTAGCGCGATTACCGCGTCACGCTGCCTTGCGCAGAATTTCCGCCGCCGCATCGGCGAAAGTCTGACACCCCAGCACGATATCCACTTCCTTGGTGTCCTCGGCATAGTGGTGGCTGATGCCGGCGACGCTGGGCACGAACAGCATGCCCGCGGGGATGTGACGCGCGAAGGTCTGCGCGTCGTGGCCGGCGGCGCTCGGGAGCCGCGTGTGGAGCTTGGGGGCGCGGCGCTCGGCCGCCGCCTCGAGCGCATCCTGGAAGCCCTTGTCCATGGCGTGGGGCGGCGTGCGCGAGACCGCCTCGAGCTCGACGCGGCAGGGCCCGCGCGCGTTCGCCTCGACGACCATCGCCTCGAGTGTCTTCTCCAATATCGCCAAGCGCTCGGGCTCGACGTCGCGGAACTGGAACAGCATCTCGGCCTTGCCGGGGATGACGCTGGGCGCGCCGGGATCGAGCGTGATCTTTCCGGTGGTCCAGACGGACCGCGGCCCCACGACCTTGGGGAAGCGCTCCTCGACCATGTTGCAGAATTTGATGAGCGCCACGCCGGCGTCCTTGCGCACGGCCATGCGCGTGGTGCCCGCGTGGTTCTGCTGGCCGTGGAAGGTCAGATTGTAGAGGTGGATGCCGACGATCCCCGTGACGATGCCGAGCCGGAGCCCGCCGCTGTCGAGCGTGTCGCCCTGCTCGACATGGGCCTCGAGGTAGCCGACATAGCGCTTGCGATCGAGCCGCTCGCGCGGCTTGCCGGCGAGCCCCGCCTCCTTGAGCGCCTCGCGGAGCGGCTTGCCGGTCTGCCGGTTGCGCGTCGCGTCGATCTGCTCTTCCGTCAGCTCGCCGCAGAAGGAGCGGCTCCCCAGCAGCGAGCCGTAGTGTCCTTCCTCGTCGGCCCAGGCGCCGACCTCGATGCAGAGCCCGGCGGTGGTCTTGTCCTCGGCAAAGGCACGCGCGACCTCGAGGCCATAGAGCACGCCCATGGCGCCGTCGAGCCAGCCCGAATAGGGCTGCGTCTCCACATGCGAGCCCACGAGCAGGCGCGGCCCGCCGCTCTCGCTGCGACCGAGAACCGTGCCGATGCCGTCGATCACGGGATCGAGCCCGGCCTCGCGCATGCGGCCCACGAGCCATTGACGCGCCGCCATGTCGTCCGCCGTGTAGGTGGGGCGGTGGACGCCGGTCTTGTATTTGCCGAACTCCGCAAGCTGCCGCAGATCCGCGATCAGGCGCGCGCCGTTGATTTCGGGCATCGGACCTCCCCTTGGGTTTTCGCGATGCTAATGCAGGTGTGCCCGCCGCGAAAGTCGTGCGCCATTTTGGATAGAGCCGCAGGCCCAGAAATGCTCGCTAAACGATCACACGGCGGCCGCACCTTGACATGGGTCAGACCGTTGTAAACGTCGGAAACCAAACTCTCTTGATAAGGAGTAGAGCGGCCGAACCGGTGACCGAATACGCTCCGCCGCGAGGGAAGATGCCTGAGCGCATTCTTGTGATCGAGGACGAACCCGCCGTTCGCGATTCAGTCGCGATGGTGTTGGAAGCCGCAGGCTTCCTGGTGGATCAGGCGGACCACGGCGCCACTGGCATGCGCCTGCTGCAGGCCTAGCGCCCGATCTCATCATTACCGACATTCTGATGCCGGAGAAGGAGGGCATCGAGACCATTCGCGAGATCCGGTCTATCCTGCCAAATATCCCAATCATCGCAATCTCCGGCAGTACCGACGGCGTCGACTATCTCAAGATGGCGCAGACCTTTGGTGCCACCGCGGCCATGTCCAAACCCTTCCTTCCCGCGGCGATGCTCGCGCTCGTCGATCGCCTGCTGGCGGGGTGCGGCGCCGGCGCGGCCGCTCGGCCATAGGAGCGCTCGCCGCTCAAGTCCGCCGCCGCTGCTCGCGGAGCGCGATGTAGACGCCCGAAGCCACGATCAGGCCGGCGCCGATCCAGGTCCAGGAATCCGGGAAATTGCCGAAGACGAGATAGCCCAGCGTCGTGGTACCGACGAGCTCGAGGTATCCCAAGGGCGAGATGAGCGCGGCGGGACCGAGCCGGAAGGCGCGAATAACGAAGTAGTGCCCGACGCCGCCGAACACGCCGAGGCTCGCCAGGAGCACGGCATCGAGGAGCCGATGCGGCGTCTCGAAGCCGAACGGCACGAGCAGGCTGGCGACGAGGGTGCCGACCAGCGCGGCGTAGATGATGCCTGTCTCCGCGCTGTCGTGCTGGGTGCTGCGGCGGGTCGCGATCTGGTACAGCGCGTAACACGCCGACGCGCACAGCAGCAGCAGGGTCGCTGCCGTCAACTGTCCGCTGCCCGGCCGAACCACGATCAGCACGCCGACGAAACCCGCGAGGACCGCACTCCAGCGCCGCGGCCCGACGCTCTCGCCGAGCAGGGGCACCGAGAGCGCGGTGACGATGATCGGAGACGAGAATCCGATCGCCGAGGCGGTGGCGAGCGGCACGTATCCGATTCCGCTAACGGAGAACACGGTCGAGCCCAGCAAGAGAAATGATCGCGTGATCTGGATGACTGGCCGGTTCGCCCGGAACACGCGCCAGCCCTGGCTCGGTAGGAAGACCGCGATCATGGTCAGGAGATGGCCCGTGAACCGCGCCCAGACGATCTCGACGACGGAGTAGTGCGGCGTCAGCAGCTTGATGCAGGTATTGAGGAAGGGAAACATGCTGACGCCCAGACACATCAGCAGAATGGCTCTCAGCGCGTCGCTCCGCCACGCGCTCTGCGGATCAGCGGTCATCGCTCGGAGAGCGCGGTTCCACGGGCAAAAAAATGCCGGGAACCCGAGGGTTCCCGGCAGTTGAACAGGGCGGCTTCACGTCTGGGAGACGTAAGGGTCCTAAGACCCTCTTTCCGGGTTTGGGGGCCCGGAAACCCGCTACCGCGCACCACGCGCGGTGAAACTCGTGCGAACCACGTTCGCGAGACGAAGAATGCTGCACCGCACGCCGATGCGCCACGGTTAATAGCGGGATTCTCCGTTGCAAAAACCGCAAGCCTCGAAGCCCGCGGTTTTCCGCGATTTCTCAGGGCTCGCTCCACTTGTCTCGACACGAGTTTTTTGGCTGCGTCCGAGCTCCGAGGCCGCGCCTGCTCAGGCGTTCCGCGCCTCCGCGACCTTGCGCAGCAGGAAATCCCGGAACACCGCGATGCGCTTGGAGCTTCTGAGCTCCTCGGGATAGACGAAATACGCCTCGACCTCCGGACCCGCGAGGTCCGGCAACACGCGCACGAGCTCGGCGGCCTCGTGCGCCATGTAGTCGGGGAGGGCGGCGATGCCGAGCCCGCTCGCGACCGCGCGGAAGATTGCGGGCGTGTTGTTGACCGAGAGGATCGGCCGGCGCTCGGAGCCCGGCCTGACACCCGCTTCTAGGAGCCAGTTGGTGTTGCGCGTGGGCGGGCGCGCGTCCGTGCCGTAGATGATCACGCGATGCCGGTCGAGTTCCTCGGCCTTCTGCGGCGTACCGTGTTTCTTCAAGTATTCCGGCGCGGCATAGATGTGATAGCGCACCGTCAGCAGATGCCGCTGCACCAGATCGGGCTGGCGCGGCGCCGACATGCGAATGGCGACATCGGCCTCGCGCATGGAGAGGTCGAGCTCGCTGTCGTCCACGACGACGCTGAGCTGGATTTCCGGATAGAGCTCCAGGAACTCGCGAATGCGCGGCACCAGCCAGCCGGTGCCGAAGGCAACGGTCGTCGTCACCTTGAGCGGCCCGCGCGGGCGGTCCTTTGATTCCGACAGCATCGCCTCGGTCATCGCGAGCTTCGCGAAGACCTCGCGCGCGGTGCGATAGAGCAGGTCGCCCTGCTCGGTCAGGATGAGGCCGCGGGCATGCCGGTGGAACAGCGGCACCGAGAGGCTCTCCTCGAGGGCGCTGATCTGGCGGCTGACCGCGGACTGGCTCAGGTTCAGCGCCTCGCCCGCGTGCGTGAAGCTGCCGGCCTCGGCAACGGCGTGGAACACGCGCAGCTTGTCCCAATCCATCCCCTTGCCCTGAGGCAAGGGCAGGGGAGCCGCGGGGCGGGGTTTTCTTTGTTCGCTCATTCGGCCGCCCTCAGCGCGGCGGCGGCTTCCTGGGCCGCGAGGAACTTCTCCGCCTCGAGCGCGGCCATGCAGCCCATGCCGGCGGCGGTGACCGCCTGCCGGAATACCTTGTCCTTCACGTCGCCGGCGGCGTACACGCCGGGGATCTCGGTCGCGGTGGACTCGGGCCGCGTCACGATGTAGCCGCCCTCGTCGAGGGTCAGCTGCCCCTTGAAGAGATCCGTCACGGGTGTATGGCCGATGGCGACGAAGAAGCCCGACGCCGGGATGGTGCGTTGTTTGCCGGTGACGACGTCGCGCAGGCGGACGCCGGTGACGCGCGCGGGCGGCCCGGGCTCGCCCACGATCTCCTCGACCACGCTGTTCCAACACATGTCGATCTTGGGGTTGGCGAACAGGCGCGCCTGGAGAATCTTTTCTGCGCGCAAGCGGTCTCGGCGATGGACCAACGTCACGCGCGCAGCGAGATTTGCGAGATATAGCGACTCCTCGACGGCCGTATTGCCGCCGCCGACCACCACGACCTCCTTGCCGCGGAAGAAGAAGCCGTCGCAGGTGGCGCAGGCAGAGACGCCGGCGCCGCGATAAATCTCCTCGCTCCGCAGGCCGAGCCAGCGTGCCTGTGCGCCGGTGCAGATCAGCAGCGCTTCTCCGACGTAGGTGTCACCGGAGTCTCCGGTGCAAACGAACGGCCGCTTTGACAGGTCGGCTTTGACGATGATGTCCGAGATCATGCGGGTGCCGACGTGCTCGGCTTGCTTGCGCATCTGCTCCATGAGCCAGGGGCCCTGGATCACCTCGGCGAAGCCCGGATAGTTCTCGACGTCCGTGGTGATGGTCATCTGCCCGCCGGGCTGCAGCCCCTGCACCAAGAGCGGGCTCAGATTAGCCCGTGCGGCGTAAACGGCGGCCGTATAGCCCGCCGGTCCCGACCCGACGATGAGCAGCTTCGTGTGGTAACGCTCGGACATGATTGTCTCGCAACAAGAAAGGCCGCGTAACCGGCTCAAAAGCCGAACATGTGGTCGAGGCTGAAGGCGCCGTCGCGGCCGATCAATCCATGATAGCCGAAAAGCCGGCATGTCGCGTCGCGAATCACGATATGGGCGCGCTCGCCCGCGCTCGCCCGAGTCGCGGCGGAAAAAGTCTCGTGATAGCGCCAGAACAGCGAGCCGGAGCAGGCGATCGCCACACGCTCGCGCGCGATCTCGCGGCCCGCCCCGTCATGCAGAATCAGATCCGTCTGGCTCCGGGCATGCCACGGCGTCGAGGCCGGGTAAATCAGATGGCAAAATGTGTCGTAGGGCGATTCGCCTAAACGAAGGAACAGCCGGGTCGACAGTCCCGGCGGCCGCCCGGCGTAGGACTGCGGCTCGCTCCTGTAGGTGAGGACAGTGTTGAACACGTGGGCGCCGAAGCTCGTCTCTGCGGCGTGACCGCTCGCGCGGTGCTCGTAGCGAAACAATCCGTGCAGCCAGCCGTCGGCCACACCGCCGTCGGCGAAGTCATAGACCAGCTCCATGTGCCCATAGCCGGAGCCGAGCGCATGGCCGTTTAGCCAGTGATCGACATCGAGCGCTACCGACTCATGGCGCTGAAGTCGACCGAAGCGATGGCGCGCGGTCTCCTTTCCGCTGCCGTCGTAGAGGATGGCGCCGATCGGCAGCTCGGTCTGCGACGTCGCCATCGGCGTCGGCAAAGCAACCGATCGCCACGTCTCGCGCGGCAGGACGGGCGCCGGCAGCAGGTAGCCTTTGCCCATGAGATTGCCGAGCTCGCCGATGCGCGCGTCCGGCTTCAGGTCCGTGCGCTCGACATTGACGTGGGCGATGCGCGTCTGTCCCGCGCGGACCACCTCGTAGCGCGGCCGCACCATGTGCTTGCCGGCCTGCACCTCGACCTGCTGCGGCCAGCGCGCCTCCGGCAGCAGCGCGCTCACATCGATCGCCACGCTGGCAAAGGGCGCGATGGTCTGTTCCCAGTAGCGGATCTCGCTCTGCCCCATGAGGTTGAGCCCCACGGAGCCCGGCGGGATCGGACGGGGATGGCTGTTCTGCACCCAGAGCCGCACGCGCTCGTCCGCGCGCGGCGCTGGCAATCCCGCGTAGAGATCGGCGGGCCAGGAGTTGGCGTCGTGCGTGCAGGAGAGCGGCGCGTCGTCGTGCTCGCCGAAGGTATCGAGCGCGTATTTCACCACGTCGTGCCCGGCGGCGCCGATCGCGTGCGCGAAGAGCTGCCCAGTGAAGGCGGGGAGACGGAACCGGGTCCGGATTTCGCGGCTGTCGATCACGATGGCGCCGAGCGCGGACGGCACTGGCTCGCGCCACTCCGCAAGCGTGTTGCCGCTCGCGTCGAAGAGCATGAGCCAGAGGCTCACGTCGCTCGCGCCGTAGCCAGACCAATAGTTCGCCGTAACGAGCCGCGTGTGATGCTGGTCATCGTCGCGGAAGAACGCGAAATTCGTCGCGAAGTTCAGGGGATCGAGATAGGCGCGGCGGTTCGTGAGGAGCTCGTCGGGCAGGCGCAGCCCATCGAGGCTGAGCACTTCGGTGTTCTTCGGTAGGAGATGACGGATGTGCGCCGCCGGTCGCTCGGCGTCGAAGGCGGCGATCAGCACGACCTCGGCGCCGCTCTCGCCGATCTCGGTCGCCGGTTGCGCCGCGCGGCCGAGCACGGGCCTGCCGATGGCGGCGACGTCCTGGACGTAGCTGCCGACCAAGCGCAAATGGCCGAGTCCATAAAACTCCGCAAAGCCGTCGGCGAGGCCCTGGGGATCGTAGAGAGCGACCTTGCGTTGGCCGATTCGAGCGAGCAGCCGGGGCACCGCGCGCGCCGCCAAGGGATGCGTCACCGCCTTGTAAAAGGCGTTGCCGCCCCTGATGTTGCTGAAGGTTTCGATATTGAGTTTCATGGTCTCCGCTGCGCCGCCGCCCGGCCGCCTTTCACTTAGCAAGCGTGGGGGCCAAATGCTACACCTGGGCCCCACCCCAAGAAGAGCGATCCCCGAGGGCCATGGCGGTTGTGCAACGGTCGGTTCCGGACATGAGCGCCGACGAGCGCGTATTGCGCCGGACATTACTCGTGCTACTCGCCGTCACCGTGGCTCGGCTAGTTTGGCTGCGGGTCGGCGGCCTCGACCTCTATCCGGACGAGGCGCAGTACTGGCTTTGGTCGCTGACGCCGGATTGGGGCTATTTCTCCAAGCCACCCTTGGTCGCCTGGGTGATCCGCGTCACCACCCTGCTGCTCGGCGACGACGAGGCCGGCATTCGCGTGGCCTCGCCGCTGTTCCACTTCGGCACC
>Ga0126378_10004779_pt1 | contig 10410 bp, 10 predicted proteins | sample PanSoiMetPlot_23_FD_92587 | JGI IMG/M metagenome (GOLD analysis project Ga0126378, IMG submission 92587) | Tropical forest soil microbial communities from Panama - MetaG Plot_23 | ecosystem: Environmental > Terrestrial > Soil > Tropical forest > Bulk soil | place: Panama | collected 2016-02-17
AACGGCCGCGTGCGTTTGCAGGCATACACCCTGACTTTTATCGATGGATTTCACCTGATCGCCTGGGCATGCGTGATCGCGCTTCTGCTGATTGCGCTGCTCCACAAATCGCCGTTGAACTATGGCGAACTCGGCTTCCCGGACGGCGAAGCCGCGGCAAAAGAGAGGACAAAGTCATGACTCGACGCACTTCACTTTTTTGCGCCGTGTTTTCCCTAATTATCGTTTCCCGGCTCGGCGCGCAAGAAGCCAAAACGCCTGAGGCCCGCCGCATCACCTTGCAGGAAGCGGTGCAGCTGGCGCTCAAGCACAATCACGTCGTGCGCATTGCCGCCTTCGGGGTGCAGGAGAAGGAGCACACCAAGGATGTTGCGCGCAGCGCGTATTACCCTCTCCTGCGGAACGACACCTATCTCGTGCAAATTACGGACACGCAGTTTGTCGGTATTCCCGCCGGAAGCTTGGGAGTGGTTGGCGGCACGCTGCTTCCGGAACGCACCATCATCCTGAACCAGGGTGGCCACACGCTGACTACCAGCGGAACCTCCTTGACCCAGCCGCTTTCCGAGCTTTGGAAAGTCAAATCGGCGAATGATGTTGCTGCCGCGGAACTAAGCGAATCGCGCAGCAAAGCCCACCAGACGGAAAACGAAGTGGCGCTGCGGGTTCACCAGCTCTATTACCGCATCCTGGTTCTGCAATCGCACAAGGAAGCCGCGTCGGCCAAAATCGAGGCCAATGACGCGCTGCAGGCCGAGCGCATGCAGCAAGTGAAATTCGGCAGCACGCTCGAGGAAGAAGCCATCGAGAGCCGTGCGCAGTCGCTGGAAGCGAAGCAAGACCTGCTGACGACGGATTTGCAGCTTGCGGACCTGACGATGCAGCTGAACGATGCCATCGGCCTGCCCTTGAATACGCCTTTGACGCTGGACCCGGCCGTGAAGCAGGTGGCCAACACCTGCGAGCGCGAACAGTGCCTGCGTACAGCGCTCGAGTCGCACCCAGAGATTGCGGAGGCGCGAGCCACAGTGGAAAAGGCGTCCGCCGCCGAACGGTTGGCGAAACGCCAGTACATTCCGGACGTGGAAGCCTTCGCCCGCTACAGCTATCAGAACCAGGTTCCGTTCCTGGTGCACAACTTCGGTACTTTTGGCGTGCACTTTGGCTACGACCTTTTTGACGGCGGCCGCAGAAATGCGGCCATCGCCGAACGCAAGGCTCAGGTGTCTCAGGCAGAAGAGAACCTGGCACGCGTGAAGGAAGAGGTGGAGCTTCGCGTGCAAACCGCTTACAACAAACTGGAACGCACCCGCCAGATGATGAAGGTGTCCGAGCAACTCCTGGCGTTGCGAACAGAATCGCACCGCGTTTCGGTGCAGCAAGTCCAAGAAGGCAGCGCGCTTCGTTCGCAAGCCGATATGGCCGCGGCCCGCGAACTGGAAGCCAAGACCATGTTCCTGCAGTCGCAACTGGAATATATCCAGGCCAATGACGAAATGACGGAAGCGATGGGACAGACGCCAGAGTAAGGGGTATCCCCCCCCTTGTTGCATCCCAAAATGCAGGGTATTAGCGCATCGGGTAGACTAAGAAGATGCGCGTGCGGCTGATCGCATTGGACATTGACGGAACGCTGCTCAGCAACCGTTTTACGGTTTCCGAGCGAAACCGCGAGGCCATTGCGGAGGCGACGCGGCGGGGCATCGAAGTGGCGCTGGTCACCGGGCGGCGGTACGACTTCGCCATGCCGGTGGCCCGGCAGATCGATTCGCCACTGACAATGATCGTGAATAACGGGGCGCTGGTGCGCACCAAGGATGGCGAAACCCGGCTGCGCCATCTGCTGGCGCGGGAAACGGCGGGGCGCGTCCTGGAAGCTACCTTGCAGTGGCGTGAGACCGCGTCGGTAGTGTTTGATCGCCCCCTTGCCAACCAGGTGGTGGTCGAAAAGATCGATCTCGAAGACGGTATTCGAGGCGCGTATTATCAGCGCAATTTGCAATTCCTGGGGGAGGCCAGGCCGCTCGAAAGCTGCCTGACGGAAGATCCCATCCAGGTCATGCTTGCGGGTCCCCTCGAACCCATGCGGGCAGCCGAACAAGCCCTGCGTGGCGTCCAATTCACAGATGAGTTCTCGCTCGCGGTCACTGTTTATGAAGCGAAAGACTTTTCCATGATCGACGTGATCAATCCGCGTATTTCCAAGGGCACGGCACTGGCCGAATGGTCGGGGCTGCGCGGCATCTCTCCTCAGGAAATCCTGGCCATCGGGGACAATCACAACGACGAGGAGATGCTATCCTTCGTGGGAATACCGGTGGTGATGGAGAATGCAGTGCCGGAACTGAAAGCTCGCGGGTGGCACGTGACGCATACGAATGATGAAGACGGCGTGGCCGCGGCTATCGAGCGGTTTGCATTGCGGGAGACGCCGGAATGCGCGTGAAGGGTTTAGTCCTTGCGGCGGTGGCGGCGGGTATTGTGCTGGTTGCCGCGCCCGCAACACGCGCCGACTACGTGGTATTGCGGAACGGCGCGCGGTTGAACGTAACCGGCTATGAAATTTTGGGCGACAGATACCGGCTGCACCTGCAAGGTGGGGTGGCCGAGGTGCGGGTGGAGGAGATTGCGGCGATCGAGCCGGAAGAGATTTTCGAGCCCACCACGGAGCCGCTGACGGAAAAGACGCCATACCAGAAGCTGATTCTGGCGGCCGCTTCGCGGTACCACCTGGATCCCGACCTCATCCATTCCGTGATAGCGATCGAGTCCAATTTCGACCCGAAGGCGGTTTCGCCGAAGAACGCACGCGGGTTGATGCAACTGATGCCGCGCACGGCGGAGGTTCTCGGCGTGAAGGATTCGTTTGACCCGGAGCAGAATATTGACGGAGGAACGCGATATTTGCGCGACCTGATGGCCAAGTACAAAAGCAATTTGACGCTGGCACTGGCCGCCTATAACGCCGGGCCGGACAGCGTGGACAAGTACGGGCATCGTGTGCCGCCCTATCTGGAGACAATGAAATACGTGCAGCGGATCACGAAGACGTATGCGAAGTTGAAAGCGAGAGCTTCGGGGCCGGGAAGTTTGCCTGGGATTTCCTTGAACTAAGAAGCGCGGGGAGGCACCCGAGAAGAGCAGAAAATCGGGCGCCTTCGGATCCTAAGACCCACCTCACAACCCGAGGATGGGGCACCCTCAAGTTCATTGTTTCGTGGCGTCAGGGCGGGCGCACTGGCAGGAGTGCCTGTGCCATAGTTTGCAAGGCGATTATTGGGGCGTGGGGGAGGTTTGGCCCAGAGGGGGCTGCTGGCCGGAGCCGGGACCGAGGGCGCCGGGATTGCCTGTGGTTCCGCCGGGCTGCTGACCGAATCCGCTGCCGCCCTGGCCACCAAAAAGCGAGTTGGCGGGCTGCTGGGGAATGCCGATGACGCCCGCGTTCGCGCCGCCGTTGATCGGCTCTTTCGAAGGATCCCAAATAAATTCAAACTGGCGGTAATTCTTGGCCTTGTCGTACCAGATGATAGAGCTCTGGTTGACCTTGCTGCCGATGCCGATGATGTTTCCACCGATGACTTCGGTGGGGGTATCGGAATTGGCAATAGGTTGCGGGGTGGAGATCTGGTCGGCGCCGGCGTCAGTTCCCTGCTGCGGATTTGGGCCGCTGCCGGGACCAATGCCGGGCGTGTTCGCGCCGGGGCTCGAAGCGGAATTTCCAAAGGAAGAGTTTCCAAACGACGAATTCCCGAATGAGGAATTCCCAAACGACGAGTTGCCAAAGGAAGAATTGCCGAAGGAACTGCCGCCAAGCGAGCCGCTAGCCGCTGAAGATTGCGCCGGGTTACCGAACAGGGAGCCGAATCCGCCAGTGCCGGGGGTGTTGGCATGCAGGGGCCGCTGCTTGAGGCTGCCGATCAATTGGCCGTTGGGTCCGACATAGATCAGGCGCCAGGAGCCGTCGGCGAAATTGACGGGATCCTTGTAGGCCTGGCGCATGAAGCGGATACCCACCTTATTTTTGGTGAGATCTTCCAACGAGGTCGGAAAGCGCGTGGCTCCGCCATGCATCTGGTAGTAGCGGACGTAGAGGCGAATGCCGCGGACGTATTGCTTGCCGCGCCAGATCATCTCTTCTTCCTTTTGGCGGCGTCCGTTGATGAGAACGTCGGGTCGCACGACGGCGAGGGAAATGACAACGAGAGCCATCATGAGAACCGCGAGGAGAAGAGCGTAGCCCTGCTGGGCGTGGCGCTTGCGGCGTAATGGAGTGACGGCGCTCATGACGAGGGCGGAGCCTCGAGGTTGTTAGAACCTCTGAGCCCGGTGTTGATGTCTTCAAAATCGATGCGATCGTCGCCGATGCGTAAAATACGGAGGTGATTGAGGAGCAGATCGCCTTCATTGACGATGTGCACGTCGTCATTGTCTTTCTCTTTCAGGAAAGCCTGGCGTGGGCCGCCGGTCGGGACGCTACCGTAGCCGAAGAAAACCCAAGGCAAAACAGGAGGCGGCGGAGGCGGCGGCGGTTGCGGCAGATTGAAGATACGAAACAGTTTTTTTTGCTGTACCTGGCCGTTGGATGCCGTTTGTACGGGCGCGGGTCCCATCACAAAGATGTTTCGTCCGGCGCTTTTGTATTCGGTGCCTTGCGTCTTCTCCAGGTCAACAATGAATTTCCCGAAATCCTGCGCATTGATCTGCTTGAAATCAGCATTCCGGGGGACGCCTGTCCCGGCTGCCGCAGACTGGTGGGAATAGCCATACCAGACCACGGCGGCCACCGCGAGGAGGCCGAGCAGAGCGATCCATTCCTTCTGTTGTTTCGTAAGCGCCATCAGACCTTCCGGAAATAGGAACGCAGCTTAAGAGAAAGCTTGATGTTTCCCGTGGGCGCTTGGCCGCCTGGCCCGGAACCCTTTTCGGAATCGAGGCCCAGGGAATCGACCACATAAGTGTTGTGGGAGCGCTGCAGGCGATTCAGGAAGCGAACGATGCCGGTGTAATCGCCGTTGAGGGTGGCCTCAATCTCGATTTCATCCAGGTTGCGCGCGCTCATTTCTTTCTGATGAAACTTGGTGTCCTGGACCTGAATGTGGGTCTCGCGAGCGATGTCATCGAGTTCCTGGGAAAGAACGGAGTAGCCCTTGCCCTGAGGAGGCAAGGTATTTTCGAACTGATCGAGATATTTCTCGACGTTGGGCCGGTCGGCTTTAATTCTGGTTGCGCGAGCCACATCATCTTTTGCGAAATTCAGGTGCAGGGTTTCCGCTTTCAGGGCCAGCTCAGGATCCTGGGCCCGGGAAGCGATCCTGGAATTGTAGTAGGCCAAGGCGGCGTCGGCCGCCAGAAGGAGACCCAAGGCCGTGAGGATGACCGTTTTTTTGACCTTAAAGTCGCGCATCATCATCAAATCGTCCGGTACTCCGCGATAAATTCAACCGTCAAGGGATCAGCCCCTGGCTGGTTGCCCGCTTTCTCCGACAGCAACGCCACATGGGAAAACGAGCGGGAATTTTCAAAGGCCTGGAGCATCTTGATTTTGGACTCCTGGTTGGTGGCGCCGACGAAGAAGTGCACGGTGACCACGCCCTTTTCGAGCTTAGGCTCAATGCGCACCACGTGCACTCCCGGGGGCAGGGTCTTTTCCAGATCCATGAACATTTGCGTCCAATTGATGCTGCGGGCCTGCAAAACGCCGACGGCGAATCTCGCGTGTTCCTGGAAACCCGCAGCGTCCTGCTGGGCGAAATATCTTTCGAGGTCGCGGCGCTGCGCTTCGACGGTGGTGAGTTCTTGGTCGATTTTGTTGCTGCGGGCACGGAGGTCTTCCGCCGCCTTGCGCAGGTCATAAAAGCTCCAGCCCAGACCGAGGAAAAGAATCACGGCAATGGCGCCAACCACAGAGGAGCCGGCAAAGAAGCGGCGGTGGCTGACCAGGGGGCGCGTTGCTAGATTTAAACGGGCGTACATCGGGCTGCGGCCTATTCTCCTCTAATTACGATGCATCATCCAGCCGACCAGGCCGTCGAGTTCGCGGTCGGCCAAGGGCCGCGCGTCGCCGCGCAGACGGCCTTCGGAAATCGCGGAACTCAAAAGCGAGCCGACGTCGCATTTGAACTCATCCTGGAGCGGGCGGACAAATTCCGGAAGGCGGCGCTGCAGGCCCGCCACACGCACGGCTTGAATGCTCTCCTGCCAGGTGTCCTGGTAATACGCAGCCAGGGGATAGATTTCTTCCAGGAGGACGTGCGGGGTAATCTCCGCCGCGGTGGACGGAAGCTCCGTGCAGCGATAACCGGCGAGGACGCCCTCGCGGACAATGGCGGTGGTGAGAGAGGTTCCCGAAAGGCGCGCCAGAAGGGTGGGGCGCGAGTCCTGCAGCAAGGAAATGGCGGCGAGGGTGGAGCTGAGCACAACGCCCGGGAGCACATCCTTGGCGTCGAGCACGGACTCATATTCCTTAATGATGCGGAGGCGGGCAATGGCGGTGACCACGTCTACGCCTTCGCCGCGGGGCCGCTGGCGCATGTAGGAGAGCAGAGTTTCCTCGACCTCGAAGGGGACGCTCTTTTTGAGTTTCCAGCGCAGCATGGGGACCGCTTCCTCGGGGGAACGCGGGAAATCGTCGAAGTGCTGCACAAAGACGCGGATGACGGGATCGGGAACAATGAGGGCCGCTGATTCCTGTTCTTTCACCTGGAGCTTTTCGGCCAGGCGACCGAAGGCGATCTTGACGGCGGCGGGATTGGTGATGTTCGTTTCGATCGCCGAAGGGACGACCGCTCCCGGAGGCAGCATCTCGAAGCTGAAGATTTCTAACGAACCGGCACGTGAAAAGCGCGCGCCGGAGATTTGCTCCGGCGTAATTTCGACGGCCAGTGTGGGGTGCGGAGTGGCATCGAGCCAGCGCACCAGACTGCGAACGGCGTCGAGCCTAAAGATGCCGGTCTGATATGCGGAGCCGTTACTCAACGAAGGTCACCTTGTTGATTTCGCGCAACGTGGTCAGGCCGTGCTCGACCTTGAGGAGGCCGCTTTCGCGCAAGGTAATCATACCCTCATCGATGGCGGCGCGCTTAATTTCCGAGGTGGGGCGGCGGCTGACGATCATTTCGCGGATATGGTCGCTCAGGTCGAGGAGTTCGCAAATGGCGGTGCGGCCATGGTAGCCGGTGCCGGAGCACTCCAGGCAGCCGGCGCCCTCGACAAAAATAAACTCGGCGGCTTTCGCGGGATCGATCCCCGATTCGCGCAACTCTTCGGCGGTGTATTTCTTCGGACGCTTGCAACTATTACAGATGAGGCGAACGAGGCGCTGAGCGAGAATACAGTTGAGAGCGGAGACGAAGTTGTAGGGCTCGACGCCCATGTTGATGAAGCGGCCGATGACGTCGGTGACGTTGTTGGCGTGGACGGTGGTGAAGACGAGGTGGCCGGTGAGCGCAGATTGGATGGCGATCTGCGCGGTTTCCTGGTCGCGGATTTCCCCGACCATGATTTTGTCGGGGTCGTGGCGAAGGATGGAGCGCAATCCGCGGGCAAAGGTGAGACCCTTCTTTTCGTTGACGGGAATCTGGGTGATGCCGCGCAACTGATATTCGACGGGGTCTTCGATGGTGACGATTTTGTCCTCGTCGGTTTTGATTTCGTTGATGGCGGCGTAGAGAGTGGTGGTCTTGCCGGAGCCGGTGGGGCCGGTAACAAGCACCATGCCATAAGGCTCACGAATATAGCGGCGGAAGCGTTTAGTCTCTTCGGGAGAAAAGCCCACGACGTCGAGGTTCAAGCTTTGGAATTTTTCGGAGAGGGTTTCCTTGTCGAGGACGCGAAGGACCGCGTCTTCGCCGTGGTTTGCGGGCATGATGGAGACGCGCAAGTCAATGTAACGGCCCTTGTACTTGACGCGGAAGCGGCCGTCCTGGGGGACGCGGCGTTCGGCAATGTCGAGATCGCTGAGAACCTTGATGCGAGAGAGAACGGTGGAATGCCATTCCTTGGCGATGGGCTGCATGGCGTGCTGGAGAACGCCGTCAATGCGGTACTTCACGGCGACTTCGGTGTCGCGCGCTTCGATGTGAATGTCGCTGGCGCGGCGCTCGAGAGCGGTGAAGATGATGGTTTCGACCAGGCGGACGACAGGGCTGACGGTGGTGTCGCGGGTGAGGCGGTCGGCGGAGATGGTTTCGTCGCCCTCTTCGTCGTCCTTGGAAACCTGGAGCGTGAAGGCTTCGGTGGCCTGCTCGAGCACGCGCTGGGACTGCTCGGTGCGTTTCAGCAGGTCGCTGATCTGACGCGGAGTAGCGACCTTGTAGGCGAGCTTTTTGCCCAAAAGCAGCGGTAACTCGTCGCTGAGGATGACCAGGCCGGGATCGGCAACGGCAATAACCAGGGTGTTGTTGTGAGACACCAGCGGAACAAAGCTGTAACGGAACATCAGGTCAGCAGGAATGGTGCGGAAGAGCTCAGGGTCGATGCGCTGCTCGGCAAGGTCGATAAAACCGCAACGATACCGCTCCGCCAGCTTGCGAGCCTGCTCGCGTTCGTGGGTAACGTCCGCGGGGCCGCCCGGCAGGTTGGGATCGTGAATGTTCGAATCTGGGGTCGCCATAAGATTTATTGAGCCTTACTACGCGCCTCCGGCGCCGTTAATGGAAAACGAGAAAATGGGCAGATACAAAGAGATCAGAATAAAGGCTACCAGGAGCCCCATGAATATAAGAATAACGGGCTCGATGAGAGAGACCAGGGCTCCCAGGCGAAGGCTGACTTCTTCCTCATAGAATTCAGCGACGCTGTTGAGCATGGGGGCGAGGGCGCCGCTCGATTCGCCGACTTCAATCATGTCGAGGGCGAGCTCGGGCATGATGTTGCCCGAAGCGAGGGCGCCGTGTAGGGATTCGCCTTCGCGGACCATTTGCGTAGCGTTGCCCACCGAGCCGCGGAGCAGCCTGCTGGTGATGGAGTCCTGCGCGGTGTGCAGCGCGGCGACCAGGGGCGTGCCGCCGGTCAGGAGGGTGGCCAGGGTGCGGCAGAACTGGGAGGCCTGGAATTTGAGCAAGGTGTCTCCGAGTACAGGAACGCGGAAGAGCATGCGGTCGAAGGCGACGCCGCCCTCTTCGCTGCGCGACCAGAAGAAAACGCCAACGATACCCAGAACAAAGACCCCGAGCGCGCCGAGGATGTAATTGCGATAGTCGACGGTGATAGAAATCAGGAACTGCGTGGGCTTGGGGAGGGCCACTCCGAGGTCGCGGTACAAGGCGGCGAATTTCGGAACGACGCCGGTGACGAGGTAGCTGACGATGCAGGAGGCGACCACGACGAGCAAGATGGGATAGACCAGCGAAGCGACAATCTTCTTTTTTACCCCGGTACTGACTTTCTGGTAGGCGATGTAATAGTCCAGAACGCCGGAAAGGTTGCCGCTCTTTTCGCCGGCGAGAATGGCCGTGGAATAGACCTTGGAGAAGACGCCGGCCTCATCGACGGCCTCGGACAGGGACCTCCCTTCGCGAACACGGTCGCGAATCTGCGTAAGCATGGGACGTAGCTTGGGGGCGGTTGCGCGAGTAGCCAGGAGATCCAAAGCCCGCAGAATGGGAAGGCCGGCTTTAATCAGGGTATTGAATTGTTGATTGAGGATGAGGAAATCATTGCCGCCGATTTTGCGGTCTTTACGCACGCCCAGCATGCCGCTGACAAGGCTGTTGCGGGCCTGCACGGAATAAATGTAATAGCCGCGGTCGGAAAGCTTCTGACGAGCCTCGTCAAGGCTCGCAGCGGCCTCCACGTGCGAGAAAACCCGCCCGTTGGCATCGGCTACACGACAAACAAACTCCCCCATAGGGCTTTAGTTTACCTCATCCAAAGGGTACCCGAAAAAAAGGGTCCAAGGCTGGTGGGTTGAAAGTCAACTGCGAGCAGGCCCGCGGGAGAAGCGATAAACCCTACAATATTACTAACGCATTCCGGGAGCCTCGGGTAGCACGGCATTCACGATGACGGTTCCCGGCGGCGGATCAAATTCGAAGAGCGTCTTTGCCAGAGCGGGATTCCACACCCAATTCCTGAAGGCAAACTCGATCTGCAGGCCCGCTTCCTGGGGCACCACGATGCGCGCCAGCTCGCTTTGTGCGGTGACCTCGAAGAGCACGGCATGCCGCCCGGCGGGAGATTCGCCAGGCTCGCCGCGCAAAACGCATCGGTAAACAACGTTGCCGGCGCCCGCGGGCTTCTCCTCCGGCGCCAAACCCACTTCAGAACAGATGCGCGAAAGCTTCATTCCGGTTGTCAGGAAGGCGATGGGAGTCCGCCAATCCTCGCTTTTGCGCGTAGGCATGCGCGTGGCGGTGCGGTCGGCGGGAGCGTAAAACCAGACATATTTGCCGTCCACAAGGAAAACTGTCC
>Ga0126378_10004780_pt1 | contig 10409 bp, 10 predicted proteins | sample PanSoiMetPlot_23_FD_92587 | JGI IMG/M metagenome (GOLD analysis project Ga0126378, IMG submission 92587) | Tropical forest soil microbial communities from Panama - MetaG Plot_23 | ecosystem: Environmental > Terrestrial > Soil > Tropical forest > Bulk soil | place: Panama | collected 2016-02-17
GATATTCTCAGGGCTCGCCGCCGGCGCCGTCTATGCCAGTCTGGCACTGGCGCTGGTGATGATCTATCGCGCCACCGATCTCGTGAACTTCGCGCAAGGCGAGATGGCGATGTTCTCCACTTATATCGCCTGGACGCTCGTCAATGCCGGACTGCCGTTCTGGGCCGCGTTCGTGATCACACTCGCAGTGTCGTTTGTCGGCGGCATGCTGATCGAACGCATTGTCATTCGCCCGGTCGAAAGTACGTCAATTCTCACCGCGGTGGTTGTCACCATCGGGCTGCTTTTGATCTTCAACGCGACTGCGGGCTGGATCTACAGCTACACCTTGCAGGAGTTCCCCAGTCCGTTTCCCGATCGCACCTTGTTCGGCGCGCTGATGACCACCCGCGATGTCGGCGTTATCGCGGTGACCCTGGTGATGCTCGCTGCGCTGTTCTGTTTTTTCCGCTTCACCGCGACCGGGTTAGCGATGCGCGCCGCCGCGCAAAATCCGGAATCGGCGCGGCTATCCGGAATTCGCGTGGGCCGCATGCTGGCGCTGGGATGGGGCTTCGCGGCGGCGATCGGCGCCGTCGCCGGCATCATGGTCGCGCCGGTTTTGTTTCTTGACCCGAACATGATGGGCGGCGTGCTGCTCTACGCCTTTACCGGTGCGCTACTCGGCGGCATTACCAGCCCCGTTGGCGCCGTGATCGGCGGCTTGATCGTCGGCGTGACGGAAAATCTGGTCGGCACGTATCTGATCGCCAGTCAACTCAAACTGACGGTGGCGCTGATACTCATCATTCTGGTGCTGGTATTGAAGCCGAACGGCTTGTTCGGCACCGCGGTGGTGCGGCGAGTTTGACCATGGCCGAAACCCTTCCCGTCGACGGCACGGCAAAGCTCGCGTTGGACCGCGAGTCCGCGATGGTCTTTGCTGCGTGGCGCTGGGCCGGCACTGCCGCATTGATCGCAGTGGCTGTGGTGCTGCCTTTCACGTTGAGCAACTATCACGTCTTCGAACTAACGCAGGTGATGATCTACGCCATTGCCGTGCTCGGGCTTAACATTCTCACCGGCTATAACGGGCAAATCTCGTTGGGTCATGGCGGCTTCTTCGCCGCGGGCGCCTATACCGCTGCCATTCTGATGTATCGCTACGGCGTACCTTATTGGGCGACGCTGCTGCCGGCGGCGCTGGTCTGTTTCGCGCTTGGCGTGCTGTTCGGCTTGCCAGCGCTGCGCTTCGAAGGGCCCTATCTGGCGCTCGTCACTTTGGCGATGGCGGTCGCCATGCCGCAGCTCTTGAAATATTTCGATAATTGGACCGGCGGCAAACAGGGCCTGGTTCTGACCAAGCCGATGCCGCCGCTGGAACTCGGCATTGACCGCGATCGCTGGCTCTATTTGCTGGTTCTCCTCGTTCTTTTGATCGCGATCCGTGTCGCCGCCAACCTACTCAATGGCCGCACCGGCCGCGCTTTTGTCGCCATCCGCGATCATCCGATCGCCGCAGCCGCCATGGGCATCAATACTGCCCGCTACAAGACGCTGGCCTTTGGCGTGAGCACCCTGTTCACCGGAGTCGCCGGAGCGCTTGCCGCAATCGTGATCGGCTTTGTCGCTCCCGAAAGCTTCACCCTCTTCCTGTCGCTATCGTTCCTGATAGGCTCGGCGGTCGGCGGCATCGCGACGATCGGCGGCGCCATTGTCGGCGGTTTTTTCATCGAGTTCGTGCCGAATTTCGCCAACGACATTTCCGACGCCGCGCCATGGGCGATTTATGGATTGACGCTGCTGTTGTTCATGTACGTCATGCCGCGCGGCGTCGTCGGCACACTCGGCCCTTGGCTCGCGCGATCAATGCAACGGTTTGGATCGGCGCGCCGCGCCGCCAAATGACTGGGGAAAACGCAAAGGAGGTTCGTCATGAGAGCAAAACAGATGATGGTGGCCAGCCTATGCATGGCTGGTTTGATGCTCGCCGGCAACACGGCTTACGCGGCGGGCCAATATGGACCCGGGGTCACCGATACCGAAATTAAGATCGGTAACACCAATCCCTACAGCGGGCCGGCCTCGTCCTACGGGATCAACGGCAAAGTCCACGCCGCTTATTTTAACATGATCAACGAAAAGGGCGGCATTAACGGCCGCAAGATAAACTACGTTAGTCGCGACGACAGTTACAGCCCGCCGAAGACGGTAGAGCAGGTGCGCCAGATGGTCGAGCAGGACAAGGTGTTCATACTGTTCGGCACGCTGGGCACGCCGTCAAACATGGCAATCCACGGCTATCTGAACGAGAACAAAGTCCCGCAGATGTTCGTCGCCACCGGCGCCGACCAGTGGAACGATCCCAAGCATTTCCCGTGGACCATGATGTGGCTGCCCAGCTACGGCATCGAATCACACATCTACGCGAACTACATCCTCAAGAACCTGCCGAACGCCAAGATTGCCGTGCTCTACCAGAACGACGATTACGGCAAGGATTATCTCAATGGGCTGCGCGCCGGGCTTGGCGACAAAGCCAGCAAAATGATCGTGGCGACGCAATCTTATGAGACGACCGATCCGACCGTCGATCAGCAGGTCGTCGCGCTGCAAGGCAGCGGCGCGGACGTGCTGCTGACCGCAGCAATTCCAAAATTCGCTGCGCAGACCGTTCGCAAAGTCTACGACATCGGTTGGAAACCGACGCACTTCCTCAATTCGGTCGGCAATTCGGTGGGTCTGGTAATGAAGCCCGCAGGGTTGGAGAAAGGCGTCGGCATCATCTCCGCCACCTACCACAAAGATCCAACCGATCCGCAGTGGCAGAATACGCCGGAATACAAAGAGTGGCTCGCCTTCATGAACAGTCATGGCTTTTCCGGCAATATCACCGACAGCCAGGCTGTGATCGGCTATTCCTATGCGCAGACCATGGTGGAAGTGCTCAGGATGTGTGGGGACAATCTCACGCGCGAGAATGTGATGAAGCAGGCCGCGAGCCTTCACGATTTCAAGCTGCCGATGCTGTTGCCGGGCATCACGCTCAACACCAGTGCTGACGATTTCGATCCGATCAAACAAATGCAATTGGAGAAGTTCGACGGCGCGACCTGGCAGCTGTTCGGCGACGTGATTTCGGGTTCCGGCACCTAGCGCGAAAATTGTCACACGGCGTGATGCGTCTTCCGCTAATTTCCGCATAAGCGGGAATCCAGATACTGGGTCCCCGCCTGCGCGGGGACGAGCGGACGACTGCAATCGCGTCGCTACCGTTCCGGCTCGATCACGATTGGCGCGTCGAGCGTGAGACGCCGCTTGGCATCGAGTCCGGCATCGATCGCAGCCTTCCAGTTACCGGCCTGCGACAGCGGGATGACGTCGACTTGCCAGCTGCCGTCTTGAGCCTGGGCGGCAGGCCACGTGATTGGTTGGCCCCCTGGCGGTGTCAGCGTGAATGTCAATCGTTCGGCTGCGAGCGGTTCAAAGTCATCGTTCCACAGCCGAATGATGGCGCGTGCCGTGCCGACACGGCCGGGCATAATAGTGACGTCAGCCATGCCGGCGTTGGAATGGATGTGAACGAAAGCGACGCCCTCGGGAATCCCCGCGTCGTGGTGCATGTGGCTCGCCGGCGCAATGGCGCCGAGAAAGCCGACCACTACGACTGCCGCGAAGCCCAATCCGGTTTCGGCCAGGCTGCTATGGTACAGGCGGCGAACGGTGCCCGCGGTCGCCAGCCGCGGCGTCAAATAGAAGCGATTGATCGCAGCGACGCCGAGCATCGCCGCAAACAAACCGATCTTGATCAGGACGAGCTGGCCGTATGATGTCGCGAAAAGATTATTGAAGGTTCCGACTTCATACCGGCTATTGGCGATTCCGGACGCCAGCAGCGTGCTGACGCTGATGACGCCAAGCAGCGAAAATCTCCGTACCGCGATCGCAGTCACAATGGCCCAGCGCGGCTCTTTCCCCCGCCACGCGGCGGCGAGCAGCATGGCAAGCGGCGCCAGACCGCCGAGCCAGGCGCCGGCCGCCAGCAAGTGCAGTGCGTCGGCGGCCAGAGGAAATTCACCGGCGACTCCGGGCGTCGCCCCGGCATGTCCGGTCCAGGCCGGTCCGATCAGTACGATAATCGCGAGAACGACCGCGCCCGCACGCCACGGGCTTCGCACGGCGGTGCGGTTTAGGGCCGGCAGCGAAGCCGCCAGCAGAGCGGCCGCGATCAATCGCACCAGCGACACTTGGCCGAAACGGGTTTGGCTCGCGACAGTCCACACGCCGCCGTCGCGCCAGATTTCCGCGATCGGCGCAGCGTAGATATCGCCGGCGAGCAGGACGAGCCAGATCGCGCCGGACACTGCCGCTACGGCAAGGCTCGCCCATACCAGCCAAGACCAGCGGCGGCGCCAGCGCCGTAGATCGGGATCGAGCATTCCGGCTGCCGCCGCGAAGGCCGGCGCAGCCACGATGACGTCAAACATCACCGCGCCTGCCGCGATGATTGTCGCAGCGAAATGAATAGCGCGGAGGTAAGCGAGCGGATCGTCCAAAGCTAACGGCCGCCGACAGTGAAGGTGAAGCTTCCTTCCGTCTTGTGCGTGTCGACCGACAGCGCTTGCCAGCGCACGCGGTAGGTGCCCTGCGAGAGCGATTTCAGGCCAATGCGCATGGTATTGCCGCTGATCTGAGGCTTGCCTTGATCGACGCGCGCGCCATTGGCGTCCGTCACCCGGACGGAACTGAAAGCCGCTTCAAGGTTCTGCGAAAAGGTCAGTGAGACCTCGCGCGGCGCGCTCGCCACCGTACTGCCGACGGCTGGACTGGCGCGGTCAAGCATAGCGTGGGCATGCGCGGCGACGCTGCCGAATGCCATAGCGAGAAATGAAAGAATGAGGACGCGCAGTCGCATGGGAATGCCTCAGAATTTGAGCTGTTGCGGAGGAGCCGAGCTGCCGCCAAGCAGCGGCCGGCCGATCGTAGTCGGGAACATGTCGTCAAGATAAAGGTGCAGCTGGCCGAGGAAACCGACGCCTGTGCCGCTGGCATGATTCACCGGAAATACGGCTTCCGCACCCACCTGGAAATAGGTGCCGGCCCAAATCACCCCCGGATTGATTGTGCCGATGGTGATCGGGCTGTTGCCGAAATTATTGGCGACCGGCGTTGAAAGCTGCATCTCGACGATCGGGATGAGGTGATTGATGAAATCGGGCAGCTGGTAGTCGCGAATTTCCGATTTCAAGTACGGCATGCTGTATTGGATCGACGCCCCATAGACCAGCACCTGTGGGATGAAACTGCCGGAATCGACATCGAACGAACGGGTCGGGAATTGGTAACCGATTTGTCCGGTGACGGCGAAGGCGCGCAGCCAGCCGAACGAGTCGGGCAGATCGCCGAAGCCTTTGCCGAAATAGAAAGTCGGCGTGAGCGTCGACCACGGCGTCGCCAGTCCGGAATCGATCGCGCCGGTGCCGCCCCACTCGACGACCAGCCCGAGCAACAACGCCAGCTCATGCTGACCATCCTTGAGGAGCTGGTACTGCAGCGTGGTTTCGAGATTGCCGAATCCGGCCTGGGTGAAGCCGCCCGGCTGGTGAATGTTCGACCAGGTGTCGCCGATCGAAATACCGAGATCCTCGGTGATGCGTTTCGATAGTTCCACCGAAATATCCCACTCGGTCGCCGCCGGCACGTCGCCGGTCTTCGACCATTGGACCGTCGGCAGCGACATCTCGTCGGCGACGCAGGGGTCGTCAGTGGCGAGTGTTGCCGGAAAGAAACGCGCACCGACGAAACAGTGCGCCAAGGCCTCGGCGGCCGAGAGCGCGACGAAAAGGAGCGCTAACGCGAATGCGCGCCAGCAGCTCGAAGAGCGAAGCATGAATAACCTCCATTGGCGCTTAGGTAGATGGCGGCCGCCTGGTGGCCGCCAGCCTTCACAGCACCGGGGGAGGGCCTCGCGAGCGATGAGCATTGGCTTTGGCGCTGTCGAGGCGGACCAAACGCACCGGCAGATCGAGCCGTTTGAACGAGAGCTGCGGCGGGCCGGCTGCGGCAACGGTCGGTGGAATGACCGTCGCCAATGACGTCATGCAGCCGATGCAGGATTTGAAGCAAATAGTGCCGTCGTCTTCGTGCGAGCCGGTTATCGGTCCCCCGGCTAGGTCGCTGTGGCAAATGACGCCACTTCCACCGTCAACCGCTGCAGCCGCGGTTTGGGCCGCGCCAAAGCTTGCGATCAGGCTGGCGAGCGCGATCGCATAAGCGGCGACGAGCGCGACGATGCGCTGCCGCAATGGCCGCTTCGCGAAGATCTTGCGCACAACCGGTCTCCCCACCCCTCGACCGTTAAAAACAGCTTACCGGCAAAGAAATTCCCTTGCCAGTGGGAAAACCGGCCACGATGGCCGGTGATGCGTCTTGATGGGCAACCCAGCTATTGCTCGCGAATATGGTAGAGTCGGCCACCAGATCCGGAGAGGACCAAGAGCGGAGCCATGAGGCGGCGTGACTTAATCGCAGCGCTCGGCGGCGCCCTTGCGACATGGCCGCTTGCGCTTAAAGCGCAGCAGGGGAACCAGCTTGCCGTAGGTTTTTTGAGTTCGCGCTCACCCGAGGAGTCCGGGGATCTCGTCGATGCATTTCGCGGCGGTCTCAAGGAAGGTGGCTTCGCCGAGGGCGAGAACGCTGCGATCGAGTATCGCTGGGCACACGGCGATTATGCGCGCTTGCCGGCTCTGGCTCACGAGCTCGTAAATCGAAAAGTCGCCGTCATTGCTGCGGTCGGCGGCGATCCGTCCCCGCTCGCCGCTAAAGCCGCCACCTCAACGATCCCCATAGTGTTCGCGGTCGGTAGCGATCCGGTTGGCATAGGTTTGGTCGAGAGTTTCAATCGTCCCGGCGGCAATGTGACCGGAATCACCACGTCGACCAACGCGATGGAGCCGAAGCGGCTCGCGCTCCTGCGCGAGCTTGCCCCTGGCGTTGCTTTGATAGGCGCGCTGGTCAATCCCAATTTTCCGGCGGCGGCGCGGCAGGCGCTCGACATCGAAGATGCCGCGCGCGCCATCGGCCAACGGATCGTTGTTGCAAAAGCAAGCACCGACGCCGAATTGGACACGGCCTTCGCGTCACTGGTGAATGCCGGAATCGGCGCCTTGTTGGTGACCGCCGATCCCTATTTTGATACGCGGCGCGATCGAATCGTGACGTTCGCGGCGCAGCATCGATTGCCCGCCATTTATCAATTTCGCCAATTCGCGCTCGCCGGCGGGGTGCTGAGCTACGGTCTGAATTTCAATGACGTGTATCGGCAAGTTGGGGCTTACGCCGCGAAGGTTCTCAAGGGCGCGAAGCCGGCTGATCTGCCGGTCCAACAGGTTACGAAATTCGAGCTGGTCATCAACGTCAAAACGGCGAAAGCGCTCGGGATTACAATTTCGGACAATCTGCTGTCGCTTGCCGACGAGGTGATCGAATAAGCAGCAGAGGCAAAGAGAGCGCAGCCACTTGGACGCAGCCACTTGGATATGGAACGGAGTCAACGATGCGTAGCATTGCACTGGCGATTGCACTTCTGGCGGTTCTAGTCGCGCCGGCAGCTGCGCAAAAAGCGCAGATTGAAGCGGCCAATGCCAAATGGATGGATTTTTTCAACAAGGGCGATTTCGACGGCTTGGCCTCGCTCTACACCGCCGACGCCACGGCCTTTCCGCCCGGTTCCGCGATGGTCAAGGGTAGGGCCGCGATCGGAGCGATGTGGAAAGGCATGGCCGAGCAAATAACAGATCCAAAAGTGACGACCATCGACGTCAAGCGATTGGGCCCTGCCGCGGCGCGCGAGATCGGCACCTTCAGCCTGAAGACCAAGGGTTCGCCGTCGAAAGAAGTGACCGGCAAATACGTCGTGATCTGGGAGAGAGTCGGACGCGACTGGAAGCTCGCGACCGACATTTGGAACGAGGGCAAATAACTGCGCTTGGGCCTTTACAGGACGGCATCATGACATCGAGCGAGACCTTACATTCCCTGGTGCAGTCCGGCCGCGTGCACCGCCGGCTTTATACCGATCCGGCAATCTTCGAAGTGGAGATGGAACGGGTTTTCGGCAGGGCCTGGATCTATGTCGGCCACGAGAGCCAGGTGCGCAAGCCCGGCGACTATGTACGCACCTTCATCGGCCGCAAGCCCGTGGTTCTCGTTCGCGATGCCGAAGGCAAAATTCGCGTCATCCACAATCAATGCGCTCACCGCGGTTCGCTGGTAGTCGCCAACGACAAGGGTAACACTGACGAATTTCAATGTTGTTATCACGGCTGGACCTATCATCTGGACGGCCGGCTCAAGGCGGTGCCGCTGCAGCACGGCTATCCGCGCGACTTCGATCCGAACAACCCGAAGACGGCGATGGTTTCCGCGGGACGGGTGAAAAGCTATCGCGGTTTCGTGTTCGCCAGCGAGGCGACCGACGGCCCGAGCCTAGAGGAATTCCTCGGTCATATGACGACGTCCTTCGACGACATGATCGATCGCGCACCCGATGGCGAAATCGAGGTAGCCGGTGGCACGTTCAAGCACGCATACGAAGCTAATTGGAAGCTATATCTGGAAAACCTGTGCGACGCCGCGCATCCCTTGTTCACGCATCGCTCCTCCATTGATGCCGCACAACAGCAGTCGGATGCGGTTTATTCCGACGGTTCGGGAGAAATCGCGATCCGGCAAATGCGTCAAAACGGGGCGCCGTACAGCTTCTGGGAATCCCAGGTCGGGATCTGGACCTATCCGAACGGCCATTCCTATCTCGGCGATTACCACGACGATGCCAAGCTGGTGGCGGCGCTGAAAGATCCGGTATTTCGCGATTACATCGCAGCGATGGAGGTGAAGAAAGGCGAAGCTGAAACTCGCCGCGTGCTCGAAGTGCGGCGCTGGAACAGCAACATTTATCCGAACCTTTCGTTCATGAGTCAGTTTCAGCAGTTGCGGGTCGTGCATCCGGTCGCCGTCGACCGCACAGTGGTTGCGACCTACAATTTTCGGCTCAAGGGCGCACCGGAGCAGATGTTCCGCAACACCATCAGTTTCGCCAACACTGTGAATGGTACCGGCTCGCTCGTGCTCACCGACGATCTCGAAATCTACAATCGCATCGGCATGGGCTTGTCGAGCGAGGGCGCGGAATGGATCGAGATCGGCCGGGGTCTGCAAAGCGACGCTCCGGATGCGCACGGCGGGAGGCGGGGAAAGAACTCCACCAGCGAAGTCTATATCCGCAATATGTTCGACGCTTGGCTGCGCTACATGGCCGATGGCCGCGCCGCAATGCGCGCGGCCTCATAACCTTCCGTGGCAAGAAAGCCGAAACGCCCGCCGCGATCAGCTGCGATCCGTGCGCGCCGCCCGATTGCGCGGCGACCGCGAAGCACGCCGCCACCGGCCGCAGGACTCGATCTGCACCGCTGCGAACAATTCCTCATCCTCGAGGCGCGCCTGCTTGATGAGGGCAAATTCGACGAATGGCTGGCGCTGTTCACGCCGGACGCCTGGTATTGGGTGCCGAGCGAGCCCAATCAGCCGGATCCGCACGAAACCGTTTCGCTAATCTACGACGATCGCCGCCTCTTGGAGACGCGGGTGCGCCGCCTCGCTAGGCCGCGCATGTATTCACAGGAGCCGCGCTCGCGAACGAGCCGCATCGTCAGCAATGTCACGATCGAGACCAACGACCGCAATGCCTGCACGGTGCGCTCCAAATTCGTCATGATCGAATTTCGCCGCGAACAGCAACGCATTTTCGCCGGCACCGCGCTGCACCGGCTGGTGCAATCTGGCGGCCGCATCATGATCGCCTGGAAGCGCGTCGATCTTGTCAATTGCGACGCGCCGCTCGACGGCATCACCATTCCATTTTGAAGTTTATTCAGGGATTGGCCTTTTGCCGCTCATTCCCGCGTAAGCGGGGAATCTAGCCGGATTCACCCGAACTGCGGTGAATTACGGGGTCCCCGCTTTCGCGGGGACGAGCGAATGCTTTCCTCAATTTCACGTCCCGGTCGGCCGGTGCAGGGCGGTGCGGGTGCGCTGCGCGGTGAGCCACTTGGAGCGACCGGCAAGATCGAGCGCGGCGGCGCGCAACGCGGGTGGCCAGGTTGTCGGCAGGCCCAGCAAATAAGAAATGCGTTGGGTGTGTTCGGTGATCGGACGTTCGTTGCGCTCCCAGATTTGCAAGGCCGCATTTACATCGGCCCCCCGCTCCAGATAAACCGCAAGCGACAGCGCATTCATCATGGCGCAGCCGCCGCCCTGGCCGATATTCGGCGGTAGTGCGTGCGCGGCATCGCCGAGGAGCGCGAAATGGCCGGCCGACCAGCTTTTGAGCTTGATCAGCTCGAAGCGGTCATACCGGCCTTGCGTGCCGA
>Ga0126378_10004782_pt1 | contig 10408 bp, 10 predicted proteins | sample PanSoiMetPlot_23_FD_92587 | JGI IMG/M metagenome (GOLD analysis project Ga0126378, IMG submission 92587) | Tropical forest soil microbial communities from Panama - MetaG Plot_23 | ecosystem: Environmental > Terrestrial > Soil > Tropical forest > Bulk soil | place: Panama | collected 2016-02-17
GCCGGGGCATGTCTCGCTCCCGAACGGAACCGGACTTTGGTATCCGGATCGCGAGGGACAGGAATTCCAGAACGGCGTCGCACCCAACGACCTGACGACCACCGAGGATCGCGATTGGTTTGCTGGAACGCCGTTTCACAAGCATGTGCGGGCGCGTATCGAGGCGATCGCAAGTTAAGCGCGAGCAAACTTTTGCTGTTCATGGTCATCGAGCGGTTCAGGGATCGCGATCCGCTTCCGATTTATCGACGGCTGCGCGAAAGCGGGAGGATGCTGCCGGAGGGGCTCACCTACCTCGATAGCTGGGTCGAGCCTAACTTTGATCGCTGTCTTCAGTTGATGGAGTGCAATGATCTGCGGCTGATCCAGCAATGGGTCCTGAATTGGCGCGGTTCGGGCGTGACGATCGAGATCGTGCCGGTGGTTTCAGGCAAGGACGCCATGGAGGTGGTCGAGCCGCGCCTGGATAAAGACTCCTGACCTGACTCTCAGCCTCCTCGGCACACAGCGCGCCGTCTCGCGGCTTTACCTGGGAGCGGCTGCGTTGCGCGACCGAGCCGGGTCTCGATCAGACTTCTATTTGTTTTCGAACTGGGTTATGAGTTTTCTCACCAACCCACTCATAGTTGAGAAAAGCAATGGATTTTTCGCTCAGCTCGAAGTCTGAAGACCTGCGCAAACGCGTGGGAGCGTTCATGGATCAGCACGTCTATGCAGCCGAGAAGGAGGTTCTCTCGCATGAGCGTGCCGATTCCCATGAAGAACATCCCATCATGAAGGAGATCCGGAAGAAGGCCAAATCCGAAGGGCTGTGGAACCTGTTCCTTCCGGACAAGGAATTCGGCGCAGGACTTACCAACCACGAATATGCGCCGCTGTGCGAATTGATGGGTCGCAGCCCGCTCGGGGCGCGCGCTTTCAATTGCATGGCGCCCGACACGGGCAACATGGAAATCCTCGCCGAGTACGGCAGCAAGGATCAGAAGGATCGCTGGCTCAAGAAGTGTCTGGATGGCGAGATTCGCACCTGCTTCTCGATGACCGAGCCTGACACCCCCGGCTCCGACCCGACCCAGCTTAAGACGCGTGCCGTGCGCCAGGGGGACTACTACGTAATCAATGGCCACAAGTGGTTCACCTCCGGGGCTATCGGAGCCGCGTTCGCGATTGCAATGGTGGTGACGGACCCGGACGCGGAGCCGCATCGGCGCGCCAGCCAGATTATCGTTCCGACCGACACTCCGGGCTTCAACCTGATTCGGCCGGTGCCGGTCATGGGCCATGTCGGCGGCGGTGGACACTGTGAGATCATCTACAAAGATTGCAAAGTGCCGATCACCAGCCTGCTCGGCGGTGAGGGCGACGGCTTTGCCATTTCCCAGGCGCGGCTCGGCCCCGGGCGAATCCATCATTGCATGCGCACGATCGGAATCGCGGAGCGCGCGCTCGAGCTGATGTGTAAACGGGCGAACACGCGATGGACGCACGGAAGCCTGCTTGCGGACAAAGCCAATATCCAGGAATGGATCGCGGACTCGCGAATCGAGATCGACTCGACGCGCCTGATGGTCATGAACGCCGCGTGGAAAATGGACACCTTGGGCAAGAAGGAAGCGCGCAAGGAGATTTCGATGATCAAGGTGATGGCGGCAAACATGGTGATGCGCGTGCTCGACCGCGCCATCCAGCTTTACGGTGCCGCGGGGGTTAGCGACGATTATCCGATCGCACGGTTCTGGCGAGAGAGTCGCGCATTGCGCATCGCGGATGGTCCGGATGAGGTTCACCGCCAGACCATCGCGCGCCGCGAACTTCGGACCTGGAAGTAATCGCACTACTTGGGTAAGTGGCCAGAGACCACGCGAAGGGCCACAGCGCGAGCTGGCCTCCAACGCCGCCGAGAGAGAAATCTCGGCGGCGTTTTCTTACGAGAAAGCGACGCCGATTGCGATCCCGGCCGCCATGATCAAAAACGACAGCACGATAACTATCCGGATCGTGGTCGGCGCCACTGGGGGCGCGGTATGACGCGAATGCTCGGCCATCGCGCCCATCTGGTGGGCACCCTGCGACTGTTGTTGCATACCGGCCATACCCTCGTGGTTTGTGGCGGCCGCTCGACGCACCGTCAGCATTCCGTGTTTGAGCCGGCGCGCAACCAGCCACCAATTCATCGGATAGGCAGCGATGAATCCGGTCATCAGGGCCATGCTCATGACGAACCAGAAGCTGGGTGAGAGCGGGCTTGTGGCGCCGGGAATCCGGGACTTGAGGATCATCGCGACCGGGATCATTCCAGCCATCAGACAGTTCATCGAGGTAAGCTCGGGGATGAACGACCTGGCCAGCGCGCGGGGGTAGGAACCGCCGACCATGTCGCGCATAAAAAGTGCCTGGAAGATTCCCAATCCGAAAGCGAATCCGAGGACATACTCCACGGTGATGTCGAGGGGGGCAGGCAGCAGCAGGAAGCCGCCGATGACCGCGCCGGCTAGAATGCCGACGCCGTCCCCCGCGACACAGTGCATCGTGGAGCCGAGTGTCTGCCGCCATTGCGCGGCGACGTATTGCTCGTGCGTGCCGGCCAGCGGTTCGCGGCAGCCGAGTACATAGAGCATCGCTCCGACAGGACCGGTGAAGAGCGTCACCAGTACGAAGCCCCATTTCAGGACCGGCGATTCGGGCGTGGTACGGATATCGATCGCGACGAAGGCGACTGAGAGAGCGGTCAGAACAAACCAGGCCAGAATAACGCCGCTGAGCATCGAGTCGCCTCGCCTGTCCGACCATCGCGCAGCGCGGCGATCATATGCACGCCCCCGGTCCGGCGCCACCATTGAGCCGCGGAACCCCCCCGCTACTCATCTGGCGCGGGTAGGCGGCTTTTTGGCATAAATCAAGCAGTGGCAGGAGCCGTAGAAATAACGCCCGAATTTGGCGAGGTCCGCCAGGAAGAGCAGCTTGATTGGGCGAAGCTCGCCGCCTACCTGCGCAAACAGCTGCCTGATGCGGATCGCCCATTAGCCGTGAAGCAATTCCGGGGTGGGCATTCAAACCTGACCTATTTACTTCGCTTCGGCGACCGCGAATGGGTGATGCGGCGGCCGCCGTTCGGTCCCTTGCCGGTCGGCGGCCATGACATGGGCCGCGAGTTTCGTGTGCTGTCGCGGGTCTGGGAAGTATTCAAACCGGCCCCGCGCGGGATGTTGTATTGCGAAGACCCCGCAATAGTTGGCGCACCGTTCTTCGTGATGGAACGGCGCAAAAGGATCCTAATCCGGATGCGGCAGGCGCTGCCGCCGGAACTGCCAATGGATCCGGCCTCGCTGCGCAAGTTGTCGGAGGGGTTTGTCGACACACTGGCCGATCTGCATGCGGTTGATTACCAGGCTATCGGGCTGGGCCAGCTGGGGAAGCCCGAGGGATTTCTCACGCGGCAAGTCACCGGGTGGATGGGGCGTTGGGAGAAGGCCAAGACGCGCGAGGTCCCGTTGATGGAGAAACTGGGCGGGTGGTTCCTCGATCACATGCCGGTTTCATCGCCGCCGTCACTGATTCATAACGACTACTACCTGCATAACCTGATGATCGATTTTGCCGATCCCGGGCATGTCGTCGGGGTCTTCGATTGGGAAATGTCGACGATTGGCGATCCGTTGGTCGATTTTGGAGTAGCCCTTGGTTACTGGCGCGAGCCGGACGATCCGCCGGATCTGCTCGCGACCGGGGAAGGCGAAGTGCATACGCTGCGCCCGGGGTTCATGAGCCGCGATGAACTGATGCATCGGTATGCGACCCGCACCCGACGCGACCTGAGCAACATGCCCTTTTACTGGGCGTGGGCGCATTGGAAGAACGCAACGGTGGTGGAGCAGATCTACGTCCGCTACGTGCGCGGTCAGACCACGGACCCTCGGTTTGCGGGCATGGGAACGCACGCGCCGGCACTCGCATCGGCGGCAGCGCGGATCGCGCGCCGACTGGGATTCAGAGACTGATTCTTGTACCGAGCGAGGAATCGTCTCTCCTGGGTCAGGAGCTTACGAGAGTATTTGAATTGCGCTCGAAAAAAGCGCGCGCTTCTGGGGCCGCCAGTCAGGATCGCGAGCATTTTCATAGTCGCGCGCGCCGGGGACGCTCAAATAAGGAACCGCACTCTGGGCTTCGATCGAAAAAGGGGCAACGAAGGTTTGCCCCTTGCCCGAACGAGAATAGCTTCGGGAAGGGCATTCGTCGGTTCGCGCGCCCTTTTCGGGGCAGGGGAAACTGCGCTATCTAAGGGGATTGGGGACTAGTGTGCCCTAGTTTTACCTGGAGGAAGTGCCCGCTTGCACGCATTTAACTACGAAGCTCCTTCCACGTTGGCCGATGCGCTCAAAATCATGAAGGCGCACGGCGACAAGGCGCGCCCGATCTGCGGAGGTACCGATCTGCTGATCCAGATGCGCGCCGGTGTCCGCCAGCCCGATTTTATTGTCGATATCAAGCGCATCAAGGAGATGCGCGAACTCAAGTTCAACGCCAAGTCGGGGCTGCGGCTGGGTGCGGCGGTGTCGTGCATCGACGTCGCCGAGAACGCCGACATGCAGCGCCATTACCCCGGCCTCACGGAGGCAGCGCATCTGATTGGCTCGCTGCAAATCCAGAATCGCGCATCGGTGGGCGGAAATCTATGTAACGGTTCTCCGGCCGCGGATACCACACCCGCTCTGATCGCGCTCAGGGCGCGCGCGCGCATCGTAGGGCCGCGCAGCGAGCGCGAGGTGCCGGTCGAAGAATTCGTGGTTTCTCCGGGACGCACGGTCCTCAAACCGGGAGAATTACTGGTGCAGCTGCTGATTCCCGCACCGGCGCCCCATTCGAGCGACGCGTACCTGCGTTTCATACCGCGCAACGAAATGGATATCGCCGTGGTGGGCGTCGGCGCGTCGGTCACGCTGAGTGGTGACACGGTAAAGGCAGCGCGCATCGGTCTGGGTGCCGTTGCCGCAACCCCGCTGTTCGCCGACAAGGCATCGGAGTCGCTGATCGGCAAGAAGCTGGACGAGCACGAGTTGGCGACCGCAGCCCGGCTGGCCAGCGAAAAGGCGTCCCCGATAGACGACATGCGTGGAACCGCCGAGTACCGCAACCACGTGACGGGAGTTCTGACGCGACGCGCACTGACGATCGCGGCGGAGCGCGCACGCAAACTCTGAGAGTGAAAGAGACGAGAAATGGCGAAGAAAACCCTGGTTGAAACCAACATCAACGGCGAAGCGGTGGAGTTCCTTTGCGAGCCGCGGCAGAGCTTGCTCGAATGCCTGCGCGACGTCCTGGAACTGACCGGCAGCAAGGAAGGATGCCTGACGGGAGACTGCGGCGCCTGCAGCGTGCTGCTCGACGGCCGGGCGGTGTGCTCCTGTCTCATGCTTGGCGTCGAGGCTCGAGGCAAGAACATCCGCACGGTTGAGGGGCTCGCCAACGGGACCACGCTGCATCCCCTGCAACAGAAATTCCTCGAGCATGCCAGCCTCCAGTGCGGTATCTGCACGCCGGGATTCCTGATGTCGGCGACCGCGCTGCTGGAGCGCAATCCGAACCCGACCGAGGCCGAGGTCCGCTATGCGCTGGCGGGGAACCTGTGTCGTTGCACAGGATACGATAAGATTGTCAGGGCGGTACTCGATGCGGCCAAGTCCATGAAGTCCGGAGTCAGCACCAGCCGCGCCGCGTAAGCGGAACACGCGAAGAGCCAAGAGGTCATAGCTATGGAAGGGACCACTTCTAACGGCAAGTTCAAGGTTATCGGAACCCGGCCGATCCGTCACGACGGAGTTGACAAGGTAATCGGCCGCGCCAAGTACGGCGCCGACTATGCGTTTCCTGGCATGCTGCACGGCAAAGTGCTGCGCAGCCCCCACGCGCACGCAAAGATAAAATCGATCAACACGGCTAAGGCGCTCAAGCTGCCGGGGGTCAAGGCGGTGGTGACGGCTGCCGACCTGCCGGAGGCGGCCAACCGGCTGGAACAGGCCGGCGAGATGGCGATCAACCCCCATCATCTGTCGCTGAACATCCTGGCGCGTGACAAGGTGCTCTACGACGGACATGCGATAGCGGCGGTCGCGGCGACCAGCCCGCATATAGCAGAAGAAGCGCTCAAGCTGATCGAAGTCGAATACGAAGTACTGCCGCCGGTCATGACGGTGGATGCCGCGATGAAACCGGGAGCCCCGATTCTGCTGCCCGATTTGCGCAACCGCGAAGAGGGCGACAAGCCGACCAACGTCGCGCAGCACTACCAGTTCAAGCGCGGCGATCTCGAGGCGGGCTTCAAAGCGGCGGATTTCGTGATCGAGCGCGAATTCAACACCGCGATGGTCCATCAGGGCTACATCGAGCCGCACAACGCAGTCGGCATTTACAATGCCGACGGCCAGGCAACCATCTATTGCTCGACGCAAGGCGCTTTCGAGGTGCGCTCGCTGAGCGCGCAGGTGCTCGGCGTTGCGGTCGGAAAGATCAAAGTGGTACCGGCCGAGATCGGTGGTGGCTTCGGCGGCAAGACGACCATCTACCTCGAGCCGCTCTCGGTACTGCTCTCCAAGAAGACCGGCCACCCGGTGAAGCTGGTGATGACGCGCTCGGAAGTGTTGCGCGCATCCGGGCCAACCTCCGGTTCGCAGATCAAAGTGAAGATGGGTGCGACACACGACGGCAAGATAGTCGCGGCGGAAGTGTGGATGGCCTACGAGGCGGGCGCGTTTCCCGGCTCGCCCGTCGGCGCCGGCGCGATGTGCATTCTCGCGCCATATACCATTGAGAACCTTCAGATCGACGCCTACGACGTGGTCGTGAATCGCCCCAAGACTGCGGCCTACCGCGCCCCCGGCGCGAGCAATGCCGCAATGGCCAGCGAGACGGTTATCGACGAGATCGCAGAGAAGTGCGGGATGGACCCGCTCGAGCTGCGCATCAAAAACGGCGTACACGAAGGCTCGCCGCAGGTGGTCGGTCCACCCTTCAAGCGGATCGGATTCATCGAGACCTGCGAAGCGATCAGGCACAGTGATCACTACAATTCCAAGCTGACCGGCGCGCATCGCGGGCGCGGGGTTGCATCGGGCTTCTGGTTCAACGCCGGCATGCAGTCGTCGGCGACGGTGAACATCCATACCGACGGCACCGCCAGTGTGGTCACCGGGTCGCCCGACATTGGCGGTTCGCGCGCCTCGATGGCCATGATCACTGCCGAAGTGCTCGGGCTTCCGGTTACCGACGTGCGTCCGGTGGTGGCGGATACCGACTCGATCGGCCACACCGACGTGACGGGCGGAAGCCGGGTCACGTTCGCGACCGGGATGGCGGTCTACGAAGCGGCCCAGGATGCGGCCCGCCAGCTCCGCGAGCGCGCGGCCAAGGTCTGGGAGGTGAAACCAGAAGATGTCCAGCTGGGCGACGGCGCGGTCAGCGTGAAGGATACGGCGAGCTTCGAAAAAGGCGAAGGCAAACCGCCGATGACGATCAAGGAACTGGCGACCAAGCTCGCGCGCACCGGCGGCCCGATCAGCGGACGGGCGAGCGTCAACGCGCGCGGCGTCGGCCCTGCCTTCGCGACTACCCTGATCGATGTCGAAGTCGATCCGGATACCGGCAAGGTTCAAGTCCTGCGCTGCACCGTCGCACAGGACGTCGGCAAGGCGATCCACCCGAGCTACGTCGAGGGGCAGATGCAGGGCGGCACCGCGCAGGGAATCGGGTGGGGCCTCAACGAAGAATACTTTTACGATGACAAGGGCGTGCTGCGTAACACCGGATTGCTCGATTACCGGATGCCGACCTGCCTCGACCTGCCACTGATCGAGACCGCGATCGTGGAGGTTCCCAACCCGGGACATCCGCTGGGCGTGCGAGGGGTCGGCGAGGTTTCGATCGTTCCACCCCCGGCGGCCCTGGCCAATGCGATCTATCGCGCCACCGGGGTCAGGATGACCGAGACCCCGATGTCGCCGCCACGCCTGCTCAAGGAAATGCTCAAGAAACGTCCTGGCGAAGAGAGTCAGTCAGCGGCCGCGGACTGATCGAAGAATAAAAGGAGCGAAGGAGCCGGGCCGCCGTGGTCCGGCTCTTTTGTTTGAGATGGCGACCGCAATCATTCCTTCACTGTTGCGAAAATTCACCAACGGAGAAGAACGGGTAACTGCGCGCGGCCGCAACGTGCGGGAATTGATCGCGGATCTGAACCGGCAGTTCCCGGGACTCGCCAGCCATCTCCTGGAAGGCGACGACCTGAAGCCATCCGTTGCGGTCTCGGTCGACGGAGAGATTGGCCCGGGCGGAATAATGGAACCGATCGGGGAATCCAGCGAAGTTCACTTCCTGCCGGCGATTGGGGGCGGCAGCGACAAAGCCAGGCGGCGCGCCTAAATCCTGCCTCGATCACCGTAAGGTTTCCGTTGCAAGCGGGGCCCCATTGGGCAACAATGAAACTGCTGGCCGGGGTTTGCCCCCCTTTTCCCGGCTGGCGATGGGCCGGGCGAAGTGATTCGCTCGGCCTTTTTTTGAGTCGACCAACGGGGTGCAGGACTTCAACCCAGCAGCTAGGCCAAGCTTATCCTGTGATGACCCGGGCCAGGTGGCAGCGGGAGGGTGGCCGCGAACCGGCCTAGCTCATAAAGACTTCGCGGACGTGATTGGTGTCATTGTACTCGCGGATTTGTCCAATCTTGTCGCCGTCGAATCGAAAATAGAAGTGATATCGATTGGCGTACTTCTTCCCGTTTCCCGCCGTGGTATCTGATTCGGCTTGGATCGCGACGTGGTTAGCCTCCGCGATGACGGTATGGAATTTAAGGTTGAGCCCATTGGGAAACATCTGCTTGAGGGTCATCGGCATGCCCTTGAGGAGCGTGTCCTTGCCTCTGATCGGGGCAACGCCACGCAGGTGGCCCATCATCTCGAATTCGACATCGTTGGCGAGCAGGTTCTCCACGGTGTTGGGATCGGGCTTCTCGAGGAATTTGAGGAACGTGAGGGCGCGATCCTTTTGCTCTTGAAGATTCATCGAAATTCTCCTGTTGGATCGGTGTGACCCTATTCCCGGCGGCGTTTCAGTACCAGCACGGAGCAGGGGGCGCTGCGCACCAGTTTTTCGGTCACGCCGCCGATGAGCGCGTACTGAGATCCCGAGTGACCGAACGCGGGCAATACGATCAGGTCGACATCGTTTTGCTTCGCGTATTCGACCAGCTTCGCGGCGGGTGGCCCCACGAGGACCGCAGTGCTTACTTTGTCGGAGTCGCCCAGCTCGTCCTTTTTGAGCCGGGCCAGTTCTTCTTCCGCCTGCTCCTCCATGGCGGTTTCGCGTGCGAGTTCTCGGCTGCGCTCGACGATCGTGAAATGTTGTCCCACTACGTGAACGATATGCAGCTCGCCATTGACATCGCGGGTGAGTTCCCAGGCGTTGCGTAACGCCTCGGCCGAATGCTCCGAGAAGTCAAGCGGCGCCAGTACCTTCTTTACCTCTTGAATCATGACGCCTCCAGAATCCTTCCACTTATCACGGTATTCGCGGCGGCTGCAAACGCGAACCCTTCTGTGCGATTATCACGTCGGTTGCAAGAGCGGCACGGTTAGCCCGCTTGCGGAAGAGGCATCCCAGGATGAAAGCGACTGTCTTCCATGGCCCGCGCGATGTTCGCGTCGAGACCGTCCCCGATCCGATCGTTAAGTCGCCGACCGACGCGATCATACGAATTACCCGCGCGGCGATATGCGGTTCCGACCTGCACTCCTATCACGGCAATCAGCAAGTCGTTCCCGGCTTCGTGCTCGGGCATGAGGGGGTCGGCGTGGTGGAGGAGGTCGGGAAGGCGGTGGGCCATCTGAAGAAGGGTCAACGCGTGGTGGTCGCGGGCGCGGTAGCATGCGGCTACTGCTTCTACTGCCGGCGCGGGCAGGTCGCACAATGTTCGGTGAGTGGCACTGCAGTGTTCGGCTACGGCAAAAATTTTGCCGGCACGTTTGGGGACATAGGCGGAGAACAGGCCGAGGCAGTGACCGTACCGCTGGCCGATTACACTTGTTATGCGCTGCCCGACTCGATTTCAGATGAGGCCGCGATATTCCTGGCCGACATACTGCCGACCGGATATTTCGGCGCGCTCAACGGCGACATCCGCCCGGGCGATACGGTGGCAATTTTCGGGTGTGGGCCGGTGGGGCTTTGTGCGATCATTGCGGCGCAGCTTTTCGGACCCGCCGAAGTCATCGCGGTCGATACCTTTCCCTACCGCCTCGAATTGGCGCGTAAGCTCGGCGCGAGCGCGGTGAAAGTCGAAGACGCGCAAAACACCATCTTGGATCACACGGAGGGACGCGGGGCCGATGTCGCGATCGAAGCGGTCGGCCACATCTCCGCCCTCGA
>Ga0126378_10004785_pt1 | contig 10405 bp, 7 predicted proteins | sample PanSoiMetPlot_23_FD_92587 | JGI IMG/M metagenome (GOLD analysis project Ga0126378, IMG submission 92587) | Tropical forest soil microbial communities from Panama - MetaG Plot_23 | ecosystem: Environmental > Terrestrial > Soil > Tropical forest > Bulk soil | place: Panama | collected 2016-02-17
GCATTTCTTCGGCGACCAGGTGCGCCGCCGCGACATCCTCACCGCGTTCCGCGACGGCAGGCAGCCGGATTTCTCCAAGGGCTTTGCCGGCCGGCCGCAGCTGCGCGGCAGTACCGAGCTTGCCGGCACCGAATATGAGGATGGCTGGGGTGCGCATTGCTATGTGCAGCATGCACGCGCGGGCGAAAACGACAGGAGTTTTCGTTCCTGGACCTGCGCCGAAGGGCTCGCCTGCGAGGCCGTCAGTCCGGCGACGCGGATGGGGATGTGCTTCGTGAAGAGCCGGTAGTTGACTGAGCCGTCGTCATTCCGGGACGGTCCGAAAGACCGGACCCGGAATCTCGAGATTCCGGGTTCGATGCTTCGTATCGCCCCGGAATGACATTGCAGGATTCTGGGTTGCACCGCTTCGCTCGCAAGCGGATTGCGGATTATTCCAAGGACTCGTTGCGCCAGTGACGGGGCGCATTAGGCTGATCGCCAATTTGGCGGTCGGCAAGCGCCGCAACGGACCAACAGGAGAGGAGGAGCCATGGCAAGTTCCGGGAGCGGGGGCAGCCGGCCCATCATCGACATCATCGATTTCATCGATCGTCAGCCGATCGGCGGATTCCAGATCAAGCTGCTCCTGATATGCGCAGCGGTGCTGTTTCTCGACGGCTTCGATACCCAGGCGATCGGTTATGTCGCGCCCGCACTCGCCAAGGAACTGGGGTTGGCCAGCCGCGGCGCGCTCGGCCCGGTCTTCAGTGCCGGCCTGTTCGGACTGATGATCGGCGCGCTGGTGTTTGGGCCGCTCGCCGACCGCGTCGGGCGCAAGAAAATCATCATCTTCTCGACCGCCGCCTTCGGCCTCGGCGCGCTTGCCACCGTGCTCGCGCATGACGTCACGACACTGCTTGTCATCCGCTTCCTCACCGGGCTCGGGCTCGGCGGCGCGATGCCGAACACGGTGGCAATGACCTCGGAGTACAATCCGCACCGCCGTCGCGCCACCATGGTGATGATCATGTTCTGCGGCTTCTCGATCGGCGCCGCGCTCGGCGGTATTTTGGCGGCCGACCTGATTCCGCGCTTCGGCTGGCGCTCGGTGTTCCTGGTCGGCGGCATCGCGCCGCTGGTCATGCTGCCGATCCTCGCGTGGCGGCTGCCGGAATCAGTTCGCTTTCTGGCGACCGCCGGCCGCGAGCCGGAGCGTGTTGCGGAGTTGCTCAAGCTGATCAGCCCGAACACGGCGTTTTCACCCGGCGCGCAATTCGTCGTGCAGGAAACCCGCCTCGACGGCGTGCCGGTGCTGCACCTGTTCCGCGAGGGCCGGACCGGCGCGACGCTGTTGCTCTGGGTCGTGTTCTTCATGAGCCTGCTCGACATCTATTTCCTTGCGAGCTGGCTGCCGACCGTGCTCAACGGTCTCGGTGCCTCGGTGTCGATGGCCGTGCTGATTGGCTCGATGCTGCAGGTCGGCGGCGTGGTCGGCACCTTCGCGCTGGGCAGCGTGATCGACCGCTTCTCGTTCCGCGCGCTGGCGGTGGTCTATCTCGGTGCGGTGTTCGCGGTGGGCGCGATCGGCCAGTTCGGCCACTCCGCCATCCCTGTCTCGATCGCGATCTTCGCGGCCGGCTTCTGCGTGGTTGGCGGCCAGATCGCCGCCAACGCGCTGACCGCCGGCTACTACCCGACCTCGGTGCGAGCCACCGGCGTCGGCTGGGCGCTCGGCATCGGCCGGGTCGGCTCGATCATCGGCCCCCTGGTCGGCGGCATCCTGATCGACCGGAAATGGAGCACCGGGACGCTGTTCATGACGGCGGCGGCAGCCGCAGCCTGCGCGTCGCTGGCCTCGCTGCTCCTGAGCCGCATCGCCGGCGCCAGCAGCGCGGACGAGCAAACGTCATCAAGCGATGCTACATTGAAGCCGGCAACCACAGCCGGGGCCTGAACGCCGGGCCCCGGGCGGAGACCGGCCGATGAGCTCTTCCGACGAGGACGACAAGCAGCGCAATCGGAAGATCGCCGAAAACGAGGCGGAGCGCCAGATGATCGGCGACATCCGCGTCAGCGGCTGGGCGATCGCGTTTGCGATCATCGCCGGCGTGATCGCGGTCGGGATCGTCTGGGTCTGGCTGAATCGCTAGGGCATGATCCGGAAAAGTGTGAAGCGGTTTTCCGAAAAAGATCATGCCCGAACAAGAATCTAAAGCGCGATGATGATTTGTGCCAATCTCATCGCGCTTTAGTGTGGCGGTTTTGAAGTCCGCATCATTTGTGCTGCGACTTCGTCATGCGGACTTCTGAACGAAAGCTACGCTAGTATCAATAATTTGCTGGTGTCCTTCGATTCCGAAGTTCGCAAAGGAAAGGCGCCGCGAAATGATGCGAACTTCGGAATCGGCACACTAGAGCGCCGAGGCGTATTGTTTCAGGCGCCGGCCGGGCAAGAGATCATACGCCGATCGCCAGCCCGGCAGCGCAGCGATACGACCGAGCCAGGCGTGGATGGCAGGATGGCTTGCTGCAAAATCGTAACCGGTCTCGTCCGCGGGAAAATGCAAATAAGCCATCATCGAGAAGTCGGCCACTGTCGGTCGCGCACCGATCGCAAACGCATTTTGCTGCAGGTGCCAATCGAGCACCGACAAGAAATCGTCCAGGCGCGAACGGAAATACTTCAGCACCTGCGGATCGGGTGACGGCGTGAAGGCACGCTGGAAGCGATAGGTCGCCATGTAGCCGGTGAGCTTGTGGTTGTCCCAGAATAGCCAGCGCAACAGTTCGTACTGTTCCTGTTCGGTTGTCGCACCGAACTTGCCGTACTCCCTCGCCAGCTTCAGAAGGATCGGCGCGGTCTGGGTCAGGCGCTGGCCGTCTACCTCGAGCACCGGGATCTCGCCCATCGGATTGACGCTCGCACGCCATTCCGCGGTCCGCGTGACGCCGCCGCCGAAATCGGTCCAGACCGGTTCGAAACGCTGACCGCACAGGGTCAGCATCAGCGCCAGCTTGTAGCTGTTGCCGGACTCGGGAAAGTAATGCAGGCGGTAAATCGGCATGATTGCTGCGTCTCAGGCGACCGCGCCGGCGGCCCTGAGCTTCCTGATCGCCGCCTCGTCGTAGCCGGCGCCGCGCAGGATCTCATCGGAGTGTTCGCCGAGAGCGGGCGGCTTGCGCGGGCGCACCTTGGGTGCGCCGTCGACCCAGATCGGGCTGTTGACCGTCAGCATTGTGTCGTTCTCGAAGGGCACGACGACTTCGTTGTCGATCATCTGCTGGTCGTTGGGGATGTCGTCGAGTATGCCGACCGCGCCGAACACCAGGCCGTTGCCGTCGAGCAGCTTGCGCCATTCGGCGAGCGGCCTGGTGGCGAACGCTTCGTCAAAGATCTTGATCAGCTCGATGGAACGCGCGTGGCGGTCTGGCCTGGTAGCGAAGCGCGGGTCCGCGATCAGATCCTCGCGCCCGAGGATACGGGCGAGCGTCGGCCATTGCCGGTCCTCGTTCAGCAGCGACAGGATGATCCAGCGGTCGTCCTTGCAACGATAATGATTGGTGACCGCGTTCAGCGCGCGCTCGCGCGGGCGCCGCTCGCCGAACTTCGCTCCGCAGAGCTTGGCCTGCGCCAGCACCGAGGCAGCCCAGACCCCGTTCGCCATCAGGTTCGAGGCCACATGCGCGCCCTTGCCAGTGCGCTCGCGCTGATAGAGCGCGGTGACGATCGCGCCGTAGAACGCCATGGCACAGGGATGGTCGCCCATGCCGGCGACCGATCGCGCCGGCGTGGTGTGGACGTCGGCGCGCACGAGGTCCATCAGGCCGGAGCGCGCCCAATAGGCGTTGCTGTCGAAGCCGGGCTTGTTGGCTTCCTCGCCCTTCTCGCCATAGCCGGTGAAGGAGGCGTAGATCAGCCGCTGGTTCTGCGGGGCGAGATGATCGTAGGTGATGCCGAGCTTCGCGCGTACCTGCGGCGGATAGTTGGTGATGAAGACGTCGACTTGCTCGGCGAGCCTGTGCAGCACCGCCTGGCCTTCGGGCCTGGACAGGTCGAGCGCCAGGCCGCGCTTGTTCCGATTCTCCAGCAGCCAGGCGAAGTTGTGCTCGCTCGCCGGATATCCTGGCAGGTTCGGCAGGTTCCGGTAGGGGTCGCCGGCGCCGGGCGGCTCGATCTTGATCACGTCGGCGCCGAAATCCGACAGCACGGTCGCGGCTGCCGGTGCGGCGATGAAACTCGCGCAGTCCAGAACTTTCAGCCCCTCGAAGATGCCCTTGCCCATGACCGCGTCGCTCCCGTGGATTTGATTTGCCGCCGCGATGCGGCCCAGTGCCCACTTTCCGAAGTTCGTGCGCCACCGCAGCACGCACTTTCACGAACTTCGGAAAGTCATGGGCACTAGCATATTTTGGTCTCTAGTGCCGCTTTTCGATCTGAAGTCCCTGGAACGGTGTCGCGGCAAGCGGTGCTTCAGATCGGCGGCACTAGGTTCAGCCCATTTGACCGATGTCGGTGGAGGATGCAACCGCCAGCGGACGTGAAGTGCTTCGTCAACCATGCACGAAGGGAATGTGGCAATGTGCGCGTGTCGGTTGTAAAATCCGACTATTGTCAGCCGTCGATGAGTGTGCGTCCAACTTCCTCGCCGAAGGGAGAGAGAATGATGCCGTCCTTTCACGTCCGGCTGCCGGTGCTGCTGCTGTTGGCCGCGTTGTGCGGAATGCAGACGTCGGCCCGGGCCAGCGACGCCGAGGATTGCGCCGGCGCTGTGGCGGACAAGGTCGAGCCCGCCTGCACAGCGATCATCAACGACGGTTCGAAACCGGCGGACGACCGGCTCAAGGCCCTGCTTAATCGCTCGCGCCTTCTGATGAACCGCGCCAAGGTGGACCTTGCGCTCGCCGATGCGGAGGCCGCGGTCCTCTTGAATCCGAAATCGGTTCCGGCGCTGTTGTCACGCGGCTATGCGCGCCAGCGCAAGGGCGACGCCGAGGGTGCGTCGGCCGACTTCAGCCAGGTGATCGAGCTCGAGCCCAGGAATGCAATTGCCTGGTTCTCACGAGGGAACCAAAAGAACATCCAGCGGAATTATGCCGACGCGCTGACCGACCTCAACCAGGCGATCACGCTGCGGCCGGACTATGCCCAGGCCTATGTCGGCCGCGCTCACTCCTATGTCGAGACGGGGCAGATCGATCAGGCGCTTGATGATCTCAACAGGGCGATCTCGATCAACGCGAATGCGCTCAACGCCTACTATTGGCGGGGGCAGGCCTACCGCCGCAAGGGCGACATGGACCGCGCACTCGACGATTTCACGCTGGCGATCGCCCGCGCGCCGAACGATCGCAACCCGCTTTACGCGCGCGCCCAGCTCTTCATCGCCAGGGGCAATTACGCCGGCGCCATTGCCGACTACGACAAGCTGCTCGCGATGGCGCCCGACGACAAATATGCCCAGCAGCAGCGCCAGTCGGCGGTCACCATGCAGGCGGAGCTCGCCAAGGTTCATGACCAGGGAGGCAACAAGCAGGCGGCTGCGCTTCCGCCAACCGCCGTGTCGCCCGCTGCACCAGATGGCGCGATTGCGCTGTCATCCAGCCAGGTCGTCCGCGAAGCGCAGGTTCTGTTTGCTCAGCGAAAATACGCCGATGTGGTCGCGCGGTTGACGCCGGTGCTCACTGCCAATCCGCGCGATGAAGCTGCGCTCAGGCTTCGTGCCGTGACTTATCTCAGCATGGGCCGGTATGCGGACGGCCGCACCGACGTCGATGCGTTTCTGAGGATCAAGCCGGACGACAAACTGATGCTCTACGAACGGGTCATCGCCCTGCTCGGCGTCAAGCAGCCTGAACAGGCGCTGGAGCAGGCCAATCGGCTGATCAACCTCGATCCCAACAGCGCGCTCGGCTATTTCGGCCGCGGCATGGTCAGTCGCATCACCGGAAAATTCCAGGACGCGGTCTCGGACATGGATCGTGCCATCTCGCTCAATCCCAAGGAAAGCGCGGCCTATACCGAGCGCGGCCAGGCCTATGTGGCGCTTGCCCAGCTCGACAAGGCGCTGGTCGTTTTCGACCAGGCGCTTGTGCTCAACCCGTCGAACGACACGGCGCGCGCGGCGCGGGGGCTTGCCCTCCTGTTCAAAGGCAACAATGCGGAAGGCCTGGTTGATATCAAGAACGCGCTCGACCGCAATCCCGCCAACCAGACCGCCGAGCTCGGCCAGGGTCTCGCGATGCTGGTCTCCGGACAGTATGATCGTTCGATCGTCGCGCTCAACCAGTTGATCGGCAAGAACGTGGCGATGGAGGCCTTCGCCCGCATGCTGCGCGCGCGGGCCTATCTTGCCAAGAAAGACCCGGTCAGCGCGATGGCCGACCTCAATACGGTACTCGCGGCGCTGCCGAACAATGCGGATGCGCTGCGGCTGCGCGGACTCGTTTATTCGAGCACGCGCGACTATGAGCGGGCGCTGGAGGATCTCGGCAAGGCCAACGAGCTGCGCGAGACGATCGAGGGTTATGTCGCGCGTGCCGCGATCTATGAGACGCAAGGCAAGACCGACAAGGCGGCGAGCGACTATCGCCGCGCCACCGAGCTCAAGGCCCTGAACGTGTTCGACAGGCTGGCCCAGGCCGAGTCGAAGAAGAAGGCCGATCAGCTTTCCAAGCGCGTGCCGTGCTCCAAGGATGGCACCTGCCTGTAACTCTCACTCGTCACCCGACAGTAGCGCGGCATTGCCGCCGGCCGCCGCCGTGTTGACCGTTACCGTCTGTTCCGTCGCAAAGCGCGCGAGATAATGCGGCCCGCCGGCCTTGGGGCCGGTGCCGGACAGGCCATGCCCACCGAACGGCTGCACGCCGACGACTGCGCCTATCATATTGCGGTTAACGTAGACGTTGCCGACCTGCAGCCGTGCGATCACGGCGTCGGCCATGTCGTCGATGCGTGTGTGGATGCCGAGCGTGAGACCGTAGCCGGTCCGCTCGACGGCTCGCAGAACGCCTTCCAGTTTATCGGCGCTATAGCGCACCACATGCAGGATCGGTCCGAACACCTCCTCGGTGAGCTCGCTCGCCTCCCGCAATTCGAAAATATGCGGTGCGACGAAATTGCCTGTCGGCGCGTTACCGGCAAGGTGAACCCGCGCCTGTTTCATCATCCGCGCGATATGCGCATCCAGCCGCGCCTTGGCCTCGGCATCGATGACGGGGCCGATATGGGTGGAGGGATCGGCGGGATCGCCGATTCTCAGCTCGCGCGCGGCGCCCGCGATCATCTCGATCATGCGGTCGGCGACATCCTCCTGCACGAACAGGAGCCGCAGCGCGGAACAGCGCTGGCCGGCCGAGCGGAACGCCGAGGTGACGACGTCGTCGGCGACCTGCTCGGGCAGCGCGGTGGCGTCCGCAATCATGGCGTTGATGCCACCGGTCTCGGCGATCAACGGCACGATCGCTCCGTCCTTGGCGGCGAGCGTGCGGTTGATTGAACGTGCGACCTCGGTCGAGCCGGTGAAGACCACGCCGGCGATATCAGGGTGTGCCGTCAGCACGGCGCCGATCGCGCCGTCGCCGGGGACAAGCTGCAGCACCGCGGCGGGGATGCCGGCCTCATGCAGCAGCTTGACCGCTTCGGAGGCGATCAGCGGCGTCTGCTCGGCCGGCTTGGCCACGACGGAATTGCCGGCCATCAGCGCCGCGGCAACCTGGCCGAGAAAAATCGCCAGCGGAAAATTCCACGGCGAGATCGCGACAAAGACGCCGCGGCCGCGCAGCAGCAATTCGTTGCTCTCGCCGGTCGGTCCGGGCATGGTTTCGCCGCTTGCGAACCGCTTCCTCCTGCCCTCGGTAGCATAGTAGCGGCAGAAATCGGCGGCCTCGCGCAATTCCGACAGCGCATCATCGAGCGTCTTGCCGCCCTCGCTCTGCAACAGCGCCATGAAATGCGCGGCGCGGGCCTCGAGCAGACCTGCGGCCTTCTCCAGCATCGCCGCGCGTTCGATGGCAGGCGTCGCGCTCCAGCCGGGAAATCCGGCTCGTGCGGCAGCGATCGCGCGCTCCGCTTCGGCCGGAGACGCGTCCGCGACGCTGCCGGCTGCGGGGATCCTTTCGCCAGCGATGGCGGTGAGGAGCCCGGTCAACGCCGCGCGTTCGCCGAACTCGATGCCGCGCGAGTTGATCCGTTGCGGCGGCAGGAGATCACGAGGCAGCGGGATTTTGGGATGTCGTGCGTGTTCCGGACTGCCAATGATGTCGGCGGGACGCCGCAGCAGCGTTTCGACCCGCACCGTGTCGTCGGCGGCGAGCGCGACGAACGACGAATTGGCGCCGTTCTCGAGCAGGCGCCGCACCAGGTATGCGAGCAAGTCGCGGTGGCTGCCAACCGGCGCGTAGGTGCGATAGGCGAGGGCGGGGCGTTCCTCGCTCAGCTCTGCATAGAGCGCTTCGCCCATGCCATGCAGGCGCTGGAATTCGAATCCGCTCTCGCCGCCGGCCAGTTCGAGCACGGTCGCAACCGTCAGCGCGTTGTGGGTGGCGAACTGTGGAAAGATGCGAGGACGCAACGCCAGCAGCCTGCGCGCGCAGTCGACATAGTTGAGGTCGGTCATCGCCTTGCGCGTGAACACGGGATAGCGGTCGAGCCCGCGCTCCTGCGCGCGCTTGATTTCGGTGTCCCAGTAGGCGCCCTTGACGAGGCGCACCATCATGCGCCGGTTGTGCGCGCGGCCGAGCGCGTCGACATAGTCGATCACCTCGCACGCGCGCTTCTGATAGGCCTGGATCGCAAGCCCGAAGCCGTCCCAATCCTTCAACGAGGTATCGGCGAAGGCTTCAGCGATCACGTCGAGTGACAGTTCCAGCCGGTCGGCTTCCTCGGCATCGACGGTGAAGTTGAGATCGTAACCTTTTGCCCGGCGCGCCAGATCGGCGAGCCGCGGCACCAGTTCCTTCATGACGCGGTCCTGGCTCACCGCCTCGAACCGCGGATGCAGCGCCGACAGTTTCACGGAAATGCCGGGGCGATCGGGCAGGGAACGCTTGTCCGCGCTGCGGCCGATCGCGTCGATCGCGTAGGCATAGGAGTTGAAATAGCGCTGCGCGTCCTCGGCGGTGCGCGCGCCTTCGCCGAGCATGTCGAACGAATAACGGGAGGCAGTCATTGCATGCGCACGGGCGAGCGCCGCCTCGATGGTCTCGCCAAGCACGAAGTGACTACCCATCAGCCGCATTGCCTGACGCGTGGCGGCGCGCACCGCCGGTGCGCCAAGCCTCTTGGCAAGCCGGCCGATCGTGCCTTGCGGGGTCTCGCCGGGCTGGATCACCCGCGCCGACATGCCGAGCGCCCACACCGAGGCATTGACGAGGAAGGCGGAGGATTTGGTCTCGTGATGAACGAAGTCGCCTTCGCCGAGCTTGTCCTCGATGAACTGGTCGGCGGTGCGGGCGTCGGGCACGCGCAACAGCGCCTCCGCCAGCACCATCAGCGCGAGGCCCTCCTTGGTTGAGAGCGCGAACTCGCGGAGCATGTCCTCGATCCCGCCCAGCGGATCGTCATTGGTCCTGACAGCCTCGATCAGCCGGGTCGCGACGCGGTCGATTTGCTGTTCCTGTTTCGCGCCTGACCGCGCCGACGCAAGCAGGCGTTCCGCGATGACGCGGTCATCGGGGGCGTAGGCTGCGGTGAATGGTGGAGGCGGTGCGGTAGTACACGTCATGGCGTGCTCGATCAGGCCGGCGTTCTATCATGCAACCCGCCGCCCGGCACGAAAAAGACGTCTGATGCGCAGAAGCGGAAAAAATCCGCTCCTGCTGAAATTGCTTAATCGAAATGCGTTCGGGAGTTCGCGCTTGCCGCGCTAAACCTTGAGATTCTCAGCCGAAGTCTTGCCGCGATTGGCGATCTCTTCGTACTCGATCGTCTGCCCCTCGTTGAGGGTCGAAAGACCTGCCTTCTGCACCGCCGAGATATGAACGAACACGTCTTTGCCGCCCGACGAGGGCTGGATGAACCCGTACCCCTTGGTCGGGTTGAACCATTTGACCGTACCTTTAGCCATAACGTCGTCTTCTCCACGGGAAAATAAAAATAACGGACCGCCGATCCCCGCAAACCGGCCTGTCCGGATCAGCAGGATACGCCGGTTAGGCCAAGCTTGGTAGCTCAAACCAAGGCCGGATTTGGCGGGAAATGACCGATATCGTGGCGCATTTGCGGCTTTTGCCCCTTTCGCCCCGCATTTTGCTTTCGCACGGACGCAAGTTTCGTCTCTGCTGCGGCTGGCTTGCCGCGAAGTAGCGCGCCATCCTCCGTCGACACTCAATATGTCGAGGACAGGTACTCGACGATCTTGGGCACGTCGGCGTCATCGATCGGCGCACCATAAACCTTGATCATCTTGGTCACCTCCGCCTGCCA
>Ga0126378_10004787_pt1 | contig 10402 bp, 8 predicted proteins | sample PanSoiMetPlot_23_FD_92587 | JGI IMG/M metagenome (GOLD analysis project Ga0126378, IMG submission 92587) | Tropical forest soil microbial communities from Panama - MetaG Plot_23 | ecosystem: Environmental > Terrestrial > Soil > Tropical forest > Bulk soil | place: Panama | collected 2016-02-17
AGCACCGTCGCGGAGTGGCCGCCCACCCTGACCCCGCGCAGCGCCTCCTCGACCCGCCCCGGCAGCGGCCGGAAGTTGGCGATCCCGTTGATCCGTGCGTTGACCCCGGCCAGCCGAACGGCGGCAGGGTTCTCCTCCACCCCGGTCACCGATCCCGCCTCGCGTGCGATCGCCAGGCCGATGGCGCCGATGCCGGAGTAGAGGTCGAGCACGGCGTCCCCGGAGGTCGGGGCCAGCATGTCCAGCACGGCGCGGTACAGCACCAGCATCTGCCGGTAGTTCGTCTGGACGAACGTGTCGCTGCGGACCCGGAAGCTCAGGCCCCAGAACGCCAGCTCCATCGAGTCGTCCAGCAGCACGAGGTCGGGCAGCAGCTCGGCGGCGCGCCCGCCCAGCTGCTGGCGGACCTCGCGCGGCTGCCCGCCCCGGAGCCGGGGCTGCCAGAGCAGGCCCGGACCGGCCGGCTCCACCGTCAGCAGGAGGCTCTGCAGCCCCCGGAGGCCGAGCTCGGTCGCGGCCCTGCCGAAGGCCAGCATGGCCCGCTCGATGCGCTCGTCGTGGATGGGGCACCGGCCGACAGGGAGCACCGAGTGCCGGCGCATCGCGTGGAACCCGAGACGGATCGTCCCGTCCTGACCGTGCGCAGCCTCGAACTCACCGCGGATGCGGTATCGCCACGGGTCCTCCATGCCGAGCACCGGGGTGTCGGGTGGGAGGCGCAGGCCGGCGCCCCGCCAGGCTTCCTCGACCGCCTGCCGCTTGAACTCGAGCTGCCGCTCGTAGCGGGCGTGCTGCCAGACGCATCCCCCGCACGTGCCGAAGTGCGGGCAGGGGGCCTGGACGCGGTCGGGCGACGGCTCCAGGACCCTCGCCGTCCGGGCGAGGGCGACCCCACCCCGGCGGCCGGCCGGCTCCGCCTCGACCACCTCGCCCGGCATCGCATAGTAGACGAGCACCGGACGGCCGCCCTCGTGGGCGATCACTGCGCCCCCGTGGGCCGCGCTCTCACCGCGCAGGACCAGGGGCGTGGTCACCGCTGCGTCGCCGCGGCCGCTCATCGCCGCCAGCAGGCGGCAGGGTCGTCGTTGGGACGGAACCCTGCGGCCTCGGCGAGCTGGGCAGCCAGCTCGAAGCCGCGGGCGATGCGCTCCGGGTCGTGCGCGTCGCTGCCGAGCGAGACGGCCCGGCCCCCGCATTCGACCCACCAGCGGAGCACGGCCGGGCCCGGGCACAGCCCGCGGGCCGGGTCGGCGCCGCGGGTGGTGTTGAGCTCCAGCACTGCCTCCCTCGCGGCTGCTGCCCGAAGGACGGCCCGGATCTCCTCCTCGTAGTCCTCCTCCCGGTAGGCGACCCGGTCCCGGGGCCAGTAGCGCTTGGGGTAGTCGAGGTGGGCCAGCACATCGAACCGCTGCCCGCTCTCGACCAGCGCCAGCAGCTCGGCGAGGTAGACACGGAACGTCGCAGCTACGCACGCGGGCTCGAGCACCCCCTGCCGGCTCACGTCCACCAGCTCGCCGGCGCGCTCGACGCAGTGGACGGACCCCAGCACCCACTCGAACGGGCCTGCGGCCAGAACCGCCCCAGCCGCCGCCGGGAACCGGTGCGGCTGCCCCAGCTCGACCCCGGCCAGGACGCGCAAGCCGGGGAACAGCGCGCGGCAGCGCTCGATCTCGCCCAGGTAGGCCATCACGTCCAGCTCGTGGAAGCCCGGGTACCCGCCGCCCGCGAAGTCCGCGTGCTCCGTGAACGCGATAGCCGGCAGCCCGATCTCCAGGGCCCGCCGGCAGGTGCCCTCCAGGTCTCCGCGGGGAGCGTCCCAGGAGAACTGCGCGTGCACATGGAGATCTGCTGGTGGGGCGATGGGACAAGACTACTGTGGCCGGGCGACCGGCCGGCCGCAGCGGCCCGGCCGGACTCACCGAAGGCCCCCTCCCCCAACCCCTCCCGCGAGGGGGAGGGGGGCCACCGGGGGCTAGGGGCGCGGCGCCCCTAGCGGGAGAGCTGCTCCAGGAGGAGGTCGCGCGCGAGGCGCATGTTGGCGCGGCCGCCGCTGGCCGCCCGCACGTCGCCCAGCAGCGCCATCGCCGCCTGCTGCCTGCCCGCCTTGAAGTCGGCTACGGCCTGCGGATGCTCGGCGAGCACGCGCCGGACGATCGCGGCCAGCTCGCCCTCGTCGCTGACCTGGGCCAGCCCGCGCGCCCGCACGATCTCGCCCGGCGCCCGGCCGCCGGCCTGCGCCTCCTCCAGGACCTGCAGCCCCTGGTCCCGGTTGATCGTGCCCGACTGCACCAGGCCGATCACCTCTGCCAGCCGGGCCGGGTCCAGGGTCGTCCCGGTGCCGATGATCCAGTTGGCAGCCTGCTTGGCCGGCGCGCCGGCCCTGACCGTCGCCTCGAACAAGTCCGCGGTGGCGACCTCCTGCGTCAGCTGCTCGGCGTCGTAGGCGGTGATGTCGTGCTGCTCCACCAGCCGGCGGCGCCGGACCGCGGGCAGCTCGGGCAGCGACGACCGCAGCTCGTCGACCCAGGCCGGGTCCAGCTCCAGGGGCGGCAGGTCCGGCTCGGGGAAGTACCGGTAGTCGTCCGCGTACTCCTTGCGGCGCTGCGGGAACGTGCGCTGCTCGGCCTCCGACCAGCCCCGTGTCTCCTGCTCCACCCGGCCGCCCGACTCCAGCACCGCGGCCTGCCGGCGCACCTCGTGCTCGACCGCCCGGTGCAGGGCCCGGAACGAATTGAGATTCTTCACCTCGGTCTTGACGCCCAGCTCCGACGAACCGCGCGGCCGCACCGAGACGTTGGCCTCCACGCGCAGCTGGCCCTTCTCCATGTCGGCCTCGGAGGCGCCGACGGCGCGCAGGATCGCCCGCAGCGCGGTCGCGTAGTCGCGGGCCTCGTCCGCGCTGCGCAGGTCCGGCTCGCCGACGATCTCCATCAACGCCACGCCCGAGCGGTTGAGGTCGACCAGCGACTCGCTGGCGCTCTGCAGCGCATCACCGGCATGCAGGAGCTTGCCGGTGTCTTCCTCCAGGTGGACGCGGGTGATCCGCACGGCCCGATCCCCTACATCGAGCCTGCCGCCGCGGCACATCGGGAGGTCGTACTGGCTGATCTGGTAGCCCTTGGGCAGGTCTGGATAGAAGTAGTTCTTGCGGTCGAACTTGGTGTACCTCGCGACCTCGCAGCCGAGCGCCAGGCCGGTCCGCACGACGAGCTCCACGGCGCGCCGGTTGATGACCGGCAGCACGCCCGGCAGGCCCAGGCAGACGGGGCAGACCCGGCTGTTGGGAGGCGCCCCCAGGTAGTCCGCCGAGCAGCCGCAGAACATCTTGGACCGGGTGGCCAGCTGAGCGTGGACCTCCATGCCGATCACGGCCTCCCAGCGCTCCGTCACGCCGGCGGGAGCGGTCACGCCATCCCTCGGCCGTTCGCGCCGTCGCGGCCCGCCTCGTACGCGCGGGCGACCCGCAGGGCAGTCGCGTCGGCCCACTGGGGGGCCAGCACCTGGAGCCCGACCGGGAGGCCGTCCGAGGTGCCGCAGGGGACGCTGATGCCCGGCAGGCCCGCCAGGTTGCCGCCCAGCGTCAGCACGTCGCTGAGGTACATCGCGATCGGGTCGTCCACCTTCGCCCCGATGGGGAACGCCACGGTGGGCGACGTCGCGCTCACGATCGCGTCGCACTGCCCGAACGCGCGCTCGAAGTCCTGCGCGATCAGCGTCCGCACCTTCTGGGCCTTGAGGTAGTAGGCGTCGAAGTAGCCGGCCGAGAGGGCGTACGTGCCCAGCATCACGCGCCGGCGGACCTCCGGGCCGAACCCGTGCCGGCGGGTGCGCAGGTACATCTCGAGCAGCGTCGGCGCGTCCTCCCTGGCGCCGTACTTGACGGCGTCGAACCGGGCCAGGTTCGACGAGCACTCGGCCGGCGCCACGATGTAGTAGGCGGCCAGGCCGTAGTCGGTGTGGGGCAGGCTGACCTCCACCAGCTCGGCGCCGGCACGCTCCAGCTCCAGCACGGCGCGCTCGACGGCCGCCTTCACGCCGGGCTCCATGCCCACGACGCCGAAGTACTCGCGAGGCACCCCCAGGCGGAGGCCCTCCACCCCGACTTCGAGCTCGGAGAGCAGGTCGACCGGCCGGTCGGCGCTCGTCGCGTCGCAGGGGTCGAGGCCGCTCATGGCGTCCAGCACCAGCGCCGCGTCGCGCACGCAGCTGGCGAACGGGCCGACCTGGTCCAGGCTGGAGGCGAACGCGATCAGCCCGTAGCGGCTGACGCGCCCGTATGTGGGCTTCATGCCCACGACTCCGCAGAGGGCGGCCGGCTGCCTGATCGAGCCGCCGGTGTCCGTGCCCAGGGCGTAGACGGCCTCCCCGGCCGCGACCGCGGCCGCGCTGCCCCCGGACGAGCCGCCGGGGACCCTCGAGAGGTCGTGGGGGTTGCGGGTGGGGAAGTAGCCCGAGTTCTCGGTCGAGCTGCCCATCGCGAACTCGTCGCAGTTGGTCATCCCCAGGAACACCGCGCCCGAGCTGCGGAGCCGCGCGATCGCGGTGGCGTCGAACGGCGGCCGGTAGCCCGTCAGGATCCGGGAGCCGGCGGTCGTCTCCACGCCGCGCACGCTCAGCACGTCCTTGATCGCGACGGGGACCCCGGTCAGCGGCGACACCGCCTCGCCGGCCGCGAGCCGGCGGTCGGCGTCGGCCGCCTGGGCACGCGCCAGGTCCTCGGTTACCCGCAGGAAGGCGCCGATGCGTCCGTCCTCGCGGCGGATCACGTCCAGGTGCTGCTCGAGCAGCTCCGTGGCGCTCAGCTCGCGCCTCCGCAGCGACTCGTGCAGCTCGGTGACGGTCGCTACGGCTCCGCCTCCTGGATGGCCGGGACCGCGAAGCAGCCGTCCCGCGGCTCGGGCGCATTGGCCAGCGCCTCGGCCTGCGACAGGCACTGCCGCGCCTCGTCGTCGCGCATGCGGTTCTCCAGCGGCACGACCTGCGCGGTGGGCGGGATCGACTCGGTGTCCACCTCGCGGAGGCGGTCGACATGAGCCAGGATCGCGCCCAGCTGGTCGACGTAGTAGTCCTCCTCGCCGGGCTCCAGCCCGAGCCGGGCGAGCATCGCCACGTGGCGCACGTCGTCCCGAGTGAGGGTCACGGCGCGAGTGTACCCACGCGTCGCGCACGGGCGCCACGGCGGCACGGAGAGCTCCTCAGGGCGACGTGCGGGAGTTCGGCAGGGACCCGGTCGGCGCGCCGCGCGACCCTCGCCAGAGCGAGCCGATGGCGAGCAGCGCCACCGGCAGACCGACGCAGGTGAGGGCCCAGACCACGCAGACCAGGGTGGCGAACGGGCGGGCCCAGGGGCGATTGGCCATCAAGCCGATGGCGGCCGCCGCATGCGCGATGGCCAGGGAGGCCGCGCACGGGGCCAGCAGCGTGGAGGCGCCGCGCACAGCTTCGACGTCAGAGCCGACGCCGACCGCCCGCGGCGGAATCAGCCCGAACGCGAACGCGGCGTAGCTGGCGGCGATCCAGAGCAGGCCGCCCGCGCCGACCCAGAGCAGCACCAGCAGCCAGACGGGCGCAGCCATGCGGCCCGGCGCCCGCGGCGGGGGCGGCGCCCCGGGCTGGAGCGCGGCCCCGCAGCGGGCGCAGAACCGCGCCGTCGCCGGAAGCTGAAGGCCGCAGCTGGGACAGGCCACGGCAGCAGCTTATCGCTCCCGCCGGCCGGCCACCGGGCCGGGGCGGCCGGCCGTCCGGGCGGGCGCCACGAGGAGCTGCTGGCGGCCTCATGTCGGAGCTGGGTCGGCGCCGATCACCGCCGTGTAGCGGCCCGGGTCGATGTTCCGGCCCGTCACCACCGCCACGCACGCGGCCGTCCGGACCGGAACCCGGCCCGCCAGGACTGCCGCCACCGCCACGGCGCCACCGCCCTCGGCCACCAGGCCGTGCTCCGCGTGCAGGAAGCGCATCGCAGCGGCGATCTCCGCCTCGGTCACGGTCAACACCTCCGCCACGTGGTCGCGGACCAGCGGCAACGTCACCGTCCCCGGCTCCAGGTTCCCCGCCAAAGCGTCGGCCAGCGTCGGGCCGGGCGAGATCGTCACGACGCGGCCGGCCCGCAGCGCCGCCGACATCGCGGGCGACCGCCAGGCCTCGACACCGACCGTGACCGCGGTCCCCGCTGCCAGGGCCACGCCGGCGGCGAGGCCGCCGCCGCCCACCGGCACGACGATCGTCAGGTCCTGCCCCAGCTCCTCGGCCAGCTCGCGGCCGACGGTGGCCTGGCCGGCGATGACCAGCGGGTCGTTGTAGGGCGAAACGAACGCGGCCCCGAGGTCTCGCGCCAGCTCAATGGCGTGCCGCTCGGCCTCGTCGTACGTCTCACCCACCAGCGCCAGGTCGCAGCCGGTCCGGCGGATCCCGGCCACCTTGGCCGGGTCGGTGCGGGCGCTGACCACGACCGTCGCGCGTGCGCCCAGCTCCGCCGCGGCCACGGCCAGCGCCAGCCCGTGATTGCCGGCCGAGCACGCGACCACGCGCCGGCCGCGCGGCAGCGCCGCCAGGGCGGCGACCGCGCCCCGCAGCTTGAACGAGCCCGCGCGGTTCAGGCTCTCGACCTTGAGCAGCCCACGGCCTCCGCCCCCGGCGGGCAGCAGCCGGGGGCTGGCCAGCACGGGCGCCCTCCCGACGTGACGCGCCACCGCCGCCGCAGCCGCCTCCATCTGAGCCGGCGTCGGCGGCCGAACCTCACGCACCGCCGTCAATCGCGCATGCCTCTGTATGAAGAGTGGACGAAAGCAGCGCGGGTTACGATGCCGCCGGGGGATCGATGTCAGCCCAGGAAGCCCGCATCCGGCCCGCCACCGTTCACGATCTCGACCGGGTGGCGGAGATCTTCGCGCACTACGTCACGACCGGCGTGGCCACGTTCGAGGAGCAGCCTCCGACCCGGGAGGCCTGGCGGAGCCGCCTCGCCGAGCTGTCGGAGGCGGGGCTTCCGCTGCTCGTGGCCGACCACGACGGCCTTGCGGTCGGCTACGCCTACGTCAGCCACTGGCGACCCCGGCCGGCCTACCGGCACACGGTGGAGGACTCGGTCTACCTCTCACCGCAGTGGACCGGCCGGGGCCTCGGCCGCAGGCTGCTAGAGGCCCTGCTGGCCGAGTGCGCCAGGGCCGGCATCCGGCAGGTGATCGCGGTCATCGCCGACACGGGGGACCCCGCCTCGGGCGCGCTGCACCGGGCTTGCGGGTTCCGGGAGGCGGGGCGGCTCCGGGCGGTCGGGTACAAGCGCGGCCGCTGGATCGACACGCTGCTGATGCAGCGGGACCTGGGGGTGGCCCCGCCCGCGGACGGCCCGTGAGGGCGGACCGCCTGCCGTCGGCGGGACCGCCCGAGCCGTCCCCGCCCGCGCCCGCCGGGGCGGCCGCGCCCGCGCGGCGGGCCCTGCGCCGGGCGCTCGTCGCCCTCTGCATCACCGAGATCACGAGCTGGGGTGTCCTCTACTACGCCCTGCCGGTCATGCTGGCCCGGCTGACCCGCAGCACCGGCTGGTCGACCGCCACCGTCATGGCCGCGTTCTCCGTGGGCCTGCTGGTCGCCGCGGGGGCGGGCGTGCCGGTCGGTCGGCTGCTGGACCGGCACGGCCCCCGCCCGGTCATGACCGCGGGATCGCTGGTCGGGGTTGCCGCGCTGCTGGCGATCGCCGCCGCGCCCAGCCTGCCCTGGTTCTTCGCGGCCTGGGTGCTCGCAGGGCTGGCGGAGTCGGCGCTGCTGTATCCGCCGGCCTTTTCCGCCCTGACCCGCTGGTACGGCCCCGACCGCGTCCGCGCCCTGACCACGCTGTCGCTGGTGGCCGGCCTGGCCAGCACCGTCTTCGCGCCGGTGACCGCGGCGCTCGTCGTCCGCCTGGACTGGCGTCCGGCCTACGTGGTGCTGGCCGTGCTGCTCGGCGCCGTGACCCTCCCGCTCCACGCCCTGTGCCTCGGCCCGGCCTGGCCGGCGGACGAGCGCCGCCGCGCGCCGGGGGCCGGCACCGACCACGTGCGGACCGTGGTCCGCAGCCGCGCGTTCCGGTGCCTGGTCGTGGCGATGGCGCTGGCGGCGTTCGGCATGTACGCCGCCAACCTCAACCTGGTGCCGATGCTCGACAGCCGGGGCGCCGGCAACACGCTGGCCGCGGCGGCGCTCGGGCTGAGCGGGGCCGGCCAGGTCACGGGCCGCCTCGGCTACGGCACCCTGGCCCGACGGACCGCCGCCCGCACCCGCACGCTGGCCGTCCTGGTGGCCGGCTCGGCCACCGTCGCGCTCCTCGCCCTGGCGCCGGGCGGGGTCGTCGCCCTGGTCGCGGCGGCCGTGGTCGCCGGGTGCGTGCGCGGCATGTTCACGCTCGTCGGGGCCACCGCCGTCAGCGACCGGTGGGGCATGGGCCGCTTCGGCACCCTGAACGGGATCTTCAGCGCCCCCACGACGGCCGCCCTGGCGGTAGCGCCGGCCGGCGGCGCCCTGCTGGCGAGCTGGCTGGGCAGCTACGGCGCCGCGTTCATCGTCCTCGCGACCCTGGTCCTGGCCGGCGGCGTGGCCGCGGTCGGGACCGCGGTCCCCCAGCACAGCGCTGCCTGATCCCTCGGGGCCCGCCCCCCTTGCAGCCCGTCAGGCCTGCTGGGCCAGCTCCAGGAACTGGTCCTCGGTCAGGACCGTGACCTTCAGGCGCCGCGCCTTCTCCAGCTTCGACCCCGCGGCCTCGCCGGCGACCACGAAATCGGTCTTCGAGCTCACGCTGCCGGCCGGCCGGCCACCGCGACGCCGAACCAGCTCCTCCGCCTCGGGACGGGTCAGGCGGCTCAGCGTGCCGGTGAAGACGAACGTGCGGCCTGTCAGCGGGCCCTCGGCGGGCGCCTCCGCCTCCCTGGGCACCACGCCGGCGTCGAGCAGGTGCTGCACCAGCTCGCCGCCGTGGCGCTCGAAGAACAGCCGGATCTCGCCGGCCATGCTCGGCCCCACCCCCTCTACGGCCAGCAGCTGCTCCTCCGTCGCCTCCCGCAGACGGCGCAGCGACCCGAAGTGCCCGGCCAGCAGCTCGGCAGTAGCCTCGCCGACCTGGGGTATGCCGAGGGCGTTGAGGAAGCGGTCCAGCGGCGGGTTCCGGCTGGCCTCGAGCTGCCCGAACAGGTTCTGCGCGGACTTCTCGGCGAACCGCTCGAGGCCCTTCAGCTCCTCGACCGTCAGCCGGTAGAAGTCGGCCGGCTCCGTGACCAGCTCGCGGTCGATCAGCTGCTGCAGGGTTTGCGTACCCAGGCCGTCGATGTCCATCGCGCCCCGGCCGGCGAAATGGCGCAGCCGCTCCAGACGCTGGGCGGGGCAGAACGGGTTGATGCAGCGGTGGGCGACGTACGGCTCCTCGCGCACGACCTCGCCGCCGCAGACCGGGCAGTGGGCCGGCATCCTCCACCCTGGCCGGGGGTCGCGCACCGACACGACCTCGGGGATCACGTCACCGGCGCGCTGCACGGTCACGGTGGCCCCGACGTACACGCCCTTCTCGTTGACCTGCTGCTCGTTGTGGAGCGACGCGTTGCGCACCGTGACGCCGCCCACGATCACGGGCCGCAGCTGTGCCACCGGCGTGATGACCCCGGTCCGGCCGACGTAGCAGACGATGTCGTCGACGACCGTCTCGGCCTGCTCGGCGGCGTACTTGAACGCCATCGCCCAGCGGGGCGAGCGGGCCACGAAGCCGAGCTCCACCTGCTGGTCGTGGCGGTCGACCTTGACCACCACCCCGTCGATCTCGTGGTCCAGCTCGTGACGGCGCTCGTGCCAGTCGCGGTGGAAGCCGATCACGCCGTCGATCGAGTCGAAGCGGGCCCGGTTGGGGTTGACCCGGAAGCCCATGGAAGCCAGCCCCTCCAGCACCGCCCACTGGCTGCGGGCGGGACCGGCCGGGTCCAGCGTGTACATGAACGTCTGCAGGTTCCGGCTCGCCGTGATCCTGGGGTCGAGCTGGCGCACGCTGCCGGCCCCGGCGTTGCGGGGGTTCATGAAGGGCTGCCGGCCGGCGGCCTCCAGCTCTCGGTTCAGCCTCTCGAACTCGGCGATGGGGAAGTACACCTCGCCCCGCACCTCGAACTGCGCGGGCAGGCCCGCCAGCGGCTCGACCCGCAAGGGCACGCTCCGCAGGGTGCGTACGTTGGCCGTCACGTCCTCGCCGGTCATCCCGTCCCCGCGGGTGGCAGCCCTGACCAGCCGGCCGTCCCGATAGGTCAGGCTCATGGCCAGGCCGTCGATCTTCAGCTCGCACACGTAGGGGCCGCTGCCACCGAGCCGGACCGCCCTGGCTACCCAGCTATCCAGGTCCTCGGGCGAGAAGACGTTGTCCAGGCTCTGCAGCGGCTGCAGGTGCTGCACCGGAGTG
>Ga0126378_10004788_pt1 | contig 10402 bp, 15 predicted proteins | sample PanSoiMetPlot_23_FD_92587 | JGI IMG/M metagenome (GOLD analysis project Ga0126378, IMG submission 92587) | Tropical forest soil microbial communities from Panama - MetaG Plot_23 | ecosystem: Environmental > Terrestrial > Soil > Tropical forest > Bulk soil | place: Panama | collected 2016-02-17
ATGCAAGCGGCCATCAAAGGCACCGCACCGACCGCCGAGGATTTCCCGACCGACGGATCCCTCGAACTCGGCATGAAAGCATTCGAGGCATTCAAGCTCTTTCGTGATGCCCTGCGCGTCACTTGGACCGATAGCGAATTGTCACTGGTCTCGGAACAATATCAATTCGGCGGAACCATCGATGCCGTCGGCGTCTCGGAAGCGTCCAACTCGACCTATGAAATCGGCGATTGGAAAACCGGCCGCGTCTACCCCGATCATCAATACCAAGTCGCGGCATACGCCTATCTGTTCGAGGAATGCACCGGATATCACGTCGCCCGCGCACATATCGTGCGCTTCGATAAGCTGAGCGGAGATTTCGTGCACCGCTCGATCGGCGAGGAACGCCTCGCACAAGCGTGGGAAGTCTTTCTCACCAAGCGCCGCCTCTACGATCAGCTCAAGGCAACCAACAAGGATTTCTAAAAATGCCCGTAAAGCCGCAGCCGACAAAAATATCCGAGCGCGCGTTGGCGGCAATTCCGACGCGCTTTCCTATGCCGCAGAGCGTCGTTGAGCACGCAATCGATTCCGGGCGCTGGCGCGTCCTGTGCGAAACGATCTTTCCCTCCGCACGCAGCGCCGACGCGATCGTCATGGCGCTCGACTACTGCAAGGCCCGCGGCTTGGACGTGTTCAAAAGACCGGTCCATATCGTCCCGATGTGGAATTCCACGCTGCGCAAGGAAGTCGAAACCGTATGGCCGGGCATCAACGAGATCCAAACCACCGCCGCACGCACGAAAGCGTGGGCGGGAATGGACGAGCCAAAGTGGGGTCCGGATACGACCCTCGAATTCGAGGGAAAAACCCGCGAGTGGGATGAGGAAGCCAAGGAACGCGTCTGGAAAACCCGCAAAGTCACCGTCACATTCCCCGAATGGTGCAGCGTCACCGTCTATCGCATGATCGACGGGCAACGCTGCCCGTTCACCGAACCGGTCTATTGGCTCGAAGCATATTCGCGCGCTGGCGGCAAAAGCTCGGAACTCCCGACCGAAATGTGGCAGAAACGCCCGCGCGGGCAACTGCACAAGGTCGCCAAAGCTGCGAGCTTGCGCGCTGGCTTCCCCGAGGACAGCGATTATTCCGCCGAGGAAATGGAAGGAAAGAGCATCGAGGCCGGCGGCATCGTCATCGAGCATGAAGCCGAACAAAAACCAGAGCCGAAAACCGTCACAGCCGGAAAGATCGATTATCCGGCACCGAGCACTGCCGCACCCGCGGCCGAGCCGCCACAAGAGCAAACGCCCGCCGAGGAAAAGCCACCGCAACCGACGAGCGCAACCCCGCTCCCGCGCGGTCCGTTTGTCCCGGCCGGCTTCGAGGCCCCGGCAAATCCCTATTGGCCGAAGGCATTGAATCCGGTGAACCCGATGGATATCCCTCATGAAAAAAGTGAACCCATCGAAGAACCAAAATCGCCAGTGATCACGGATTTCTGGCACTCACGCACGAAAGATCAGATCCGCGCGTCGTTCGAGGCGGCCGCCGGGCAAGGTATGGCAAAGCTGCGCGAGCAGTGGGATACCTTGCCCACCGATATGCAAAACATCTGGCGCGATGTCGCCAACAACAAATGGAAACCGATCGCGGTCGCCGTCGAGGAACAACGACGCGCGGAACAACACGAAGATATGTAATTGAGGCACAAGCGATATGGTCGACATTCCCCCGGGCGGCGTGCTGCTAAATAAATTGAAGCCGAAAGTCGAACTCGTCTTTGACAATAACCAAGTCAAGGCAAAATTCGATAATTGGCCGTGCGCGATGAAAGTCACAGTCGCGCATGGCGTCCTCGGCGGTGCCGCCGTCGTCTTGATCTTGGAGCCGCAACTGCAGACGCCGCCAATGGCACCAATGCCGCCTCTGCCACAATAATGCGCGAAAATCTTACAATAACCGAGCAACTGTTCATGTTGCGCGCAGCGATCGATGTCGTGCATGGCAAGATCGACCGCTTGCGCGAGGAAATTCACAATCTACGCATGGAGCAACATCATGGCCGAGAACAGCAGCAGCCTATTCAAACTAGCCGAGACGATGCGAGCGGAGCATGAGCATATTCTCGGATCGATCCGCGAGACATTGCGCACCGAAATCGAAGCACTGAAACAGGACGCAATTCAATTCACGAAAGAATTCAATGAACACATCAATGCGATTGCCGACTCAGTCCTGTCGCTGGTCGAGGAAGGGCCAATGAGCAAAGAAACATCGTTGGACACTATCGAAACGGGCCTGAGCGGCATCGAAGCGGACCTAAACCGTATCATTGAAGGCGGCCGCGCGCTCGGAAAGGAAAGAGTTGCAGAATTAGACCGCGTTATTGAACGCGGAGTCATGACTCCGGGGCAATAGCCTGCGCAATGCCGAGACAAATCGCGTCAAAGTTCGCGTTGTACAGCTCGGCATCCTTCATCGAATCGACAAAACATACCTCGATCAATATCGCGGGCTTCTGCGTGTTGTTCAAAAAATACAAATTCGTGCGCTTCTTGGCACCACGATCGATCAAATGCCCGGCATCGGCAATAGCCCACGCAACACGCTGCGCTAAATCCTGTTGCGTGACATAGAGGCATTCCGTGCCCATCGGCTTATCGGTGCTTTGGTACGCGTTAAAATGGACCGAGCAATCAAGATCGCGCTTTTGACTATTGTGAAAATTCACGATCGTCTTGAGATTCTGATCCTGTGTGGTTGACGTATTGTCATGAAACTCGACCACGGTGCAGCCAATCGCCTTGAGCCGCTTCGCTACCTCCGGAACGACGCGGCGCGCCTCATTCACCTCATCGAGCACGCCGCTTGCACCACGAATTTTCAGACCATGCCCCGAGGAAATCACTACGCTCGGGCGCGCTCTGCCCGGCGCTACGCTCGGCACCGGAATGCTCACCTCGACTTCATCGTCGGTCGTAATGCCGAGCGCCGCCATCAGGGCGGGCGATAGATCGGCCACGCGCCCGGTATCAACATGCGGCCCCCAATCCGCGGGCGTTGCTTCAAAATATCGGCCGGTTTTCGGGGAGCTGACACGAACCTTGATATCAAGCAAATCCTCTTTCGACGTGACCGCATAATCCCACCGGCACGCAATATAGAATTTCTCCGGATCGAGCCGCCGCGCTAGACCGGTCGTGCCCGAGGGTTGATATGGCAAAAACAATTCAGGCGCGTCGTCTAATTCGTAAATAAACGCCAAACCTTCCGACGGCGATACGCCGGTGTCGGAAGGCCCCCCAAACCACGAGCATTTACCGCGGAGCGTCTGTGCCATCAGTGCTGTGCTCCAATTCGCTCTTTTGCGGCACAATACATTTGGATAAGAGCGTGTTCATTTCCTGTTGATAGTCCAAAAATTTCATGAAAATTTCAGCACGTTGCCGGTTAAACGAGCTGCCTTCATAAAACGTATAGCCGAGCAACCCAAATGAAATCACGATCATCGCCAAGGTCGCCGGTTGCGTCTTGAGCGAGTCAATGATGCTCGATGCTACCTTTGCACCTTCCTCGGTGAGGCCGGGATTCATCATGACTGCGTGAAATACAATGCGCCGGAAGTCTGCCCGCCAGCGAGAACCACGCTAAACCCGTTGCCCACCGCACAAGTGAACCACGGCGTGCCATCAAAGTTGAGATTGAGCGGCGTTCCTTGCGCCAGCGTCATCACTCCGGTGAAGTTGGTCGTGCCGTCGGTGAATTGCACGGTGTTTGTCACCGTATTGACCGACATGAACAGCCGGTAAACCCGGATCGTTTGCCCGGCAACGCCGGCAACTATTGATCCGCTTGCGCTCAAGTTGATCACGGCAAACGAAATAACCTTGCCGTCCGGTGCACGCGTTTCAACCGATACCCCCGCCATCTTTTATCCTTTCTGCCACGCCAGCAACGCCAGCGGGATCACGACAAGCACGTCAAAACTCATCGAACTTAGAAGACTCATCAAAGAGGGTGTCTGAATTGCCAATAGTGTCAGGACGAACGAGCCGATTAGCGCCCCTAATAGCAACAGTCTCGCCGCGACGACTGCGGCGATCGCCAACAGGATCGCCGTCATCTGTTGAAGGAAGTCGGGAGATAAGGGCTTCCAGCTCGGCCCCGCCGTTGTCGCTGGTCCCGCCCTTGGCGGCACGCTGCTTGCGTCCAAGATATGTGGGGGATTTTCCGACGCCGTGTCCGGCGGTTCGCTCGTAATTGATAGCCTTGACCCGCTCGGCCTCTCGCTGAGCAACCTCACTCTGCGCGGCGTTGATTCGGGTTCGGTAGGCATCGAGCAAACCCTTTTCTTCTTCGGCTTCCTTCAATCGGTTGCGGATCGAAATCCACTTGCCGACTTTCTCGAAAATGTCGATGCGCGTTTCAAGCGACGCCGATCCCGCCTTGACCAGCAAGCCCGCGGCCTCGGTGTCGAGCCTCGACACCAAATCTAGCGGCGCCGACCCCCGCGCCGCCCGCCGAGACGAATTGGACGGTTTCGCATTAGTACCCCCGGCGGCCACGGCGCGACCTTCGCATTTTGCGCGGTTGCATATTCAAACCAGCTCGACCACCGGACCGCTTCATCACCATCCCGGCATCGCGGACCAGTGAGCTTGTTAAACTCGAAGCCGAAGATCGGCCGTGTGCTTTACCTAGTTCTGGCATTTCATGCCCTCCTGCTACGCCGTGAACGTCTCTTTATCACACCGCTTGCCGCCCGAATAGCCGCGCCCGGCGAGGCCCCCCGTGCTTCCATGCTGTCGCGCACATGCTGCCATTGCCGCTTGAGCTTAGGAGTCGTGGCCTTACGTGTGTGCTTTTCGGCCGGCATGTTAATCCTCCATCAACAGCCAGAACGGGATAAATCCGCCCTCGTCGTCCTCGGGAGTCGGGTCCAAGAACCGCAGCCGGCCGCCGCCGGGCGGCGTCGGCAGCGGCCCCGGGGGAATCACCGGCACCGGCGGGGATTGTATCCAAGATCGCCCGGAAAGCGGGAACGGCGGAATGATCGGGAGCGGCCAATCGTACTGCGCAATCGGTAGAGCAACCGGCGCCGGCAAATACGGGGCACCATTGGAAATCCACGTTAGACCGAATTGCGGTAGCGTCTTTGGATTAGGCCAATCATATTGATTGAACGGCAGTTGAACCGGCGCCGAGAACAACGTCGCATAATTGGAGATCCACGTTAGACCGGAAATCTGCGGCAACCGCGGCAGCGGCCAATCGTATTGTGCGATCGGCGGCGGCGTCAGATTGAGCGCGGTCGGAGACTGCAGCCATGTCCGCAACTGCACCGGGTATTGCGGGACTTGCGGCGGCGGCCAATCGTATTGCGCAAACGGCACCGCGGGCGCGATCGTCACCGTGAGCGACCACACCCAAGTCAGCGCCGCCGGCGGCGTTAGCTTCGGCAGCGGCCAATCGTACTGATTGAAGGGAACGTCGCCGGAAATCCCGGTAATGCCGGGATTGAGCCAAGTGCGCGCCGAAACCGGAAATTGCGGGGTTCGCGGAAGGGGCCAATCGTATTGAGCGATCGGCGGCACCAATGGCTGTAATTGAATTTGGCTCTGCTGGATAAAGCTGCGAACCGTTGACGGTTGCGGCGGCACCACCGGCAACGGCCAATCGTACTGATTGAAGGGACGATCCCCGGAAATTGCGGTGATGACCGTCTGAATCCATGTGCGATTGGCAGTCGGATAATCGGGTGTGCGCGGCAACGGCCAATCGCGCTGCGCGATCGGCGGCACCGGCGGAACGAGTTGGATCGGATTGATCCATGTGCGCCCCGAACTCGGGAACGGCGGGATCTGCGGGAGCGGCCAATCGTATTGATTGAACGGACGATTGCCCTCGGTGCCGATGGCAAAATTGGCATACTCGATGTCAATGTGCTGGAACGTGGGCGGCGGAGGCGTCGGCCAATCGTACTGATTGAGCGGCTTATTGCCGGAAATCGTCGCGATGCCAGGATTGATGTGCGTTCTGGCGGAAATCGGATGCGCGGCAATACGGGGGAGAGGCCAATCGTATTGCGCGATTGGCGGCGCCGCCACCGGCGCAATGTTGTTGACGCTCTGTAGCCAAGTTCTGCCAAATACCGGGAATGGAGCTATCTGCGGTAATGGCCAATCGTATTGCGCGATCGGTTTGTTGCCGGAAGTCCCGAGCGGTAAATTCCTATGTATCCATTCGATGCTTTGATACGGAAGCGGCGATGGCAGTGGCCAATCAAATTGTGCAAATGGCGCCACCACGGGCAGCAGTGGAACCTGATCCCACAACCACGTTCGCGCCGAGATTGGAAATTGCAGTTGAGGCGGTAACGGCCAATCGTACTGTGCAATAGGTTTCGGGGCGGCTTGGATTGATGGTTGAATCCAAGTCCGACCAGCTAGAGGAAATATCGGCTGGATCGGTAGGGGCCAATCACGCTGGACTATCGGCCTTGGAACAGTGAGGCCGGTCGGTGTCGCAATCCAAGTTCGAGCAGATATCGGAAACTGCGCAACCGGCGGCAACGGCCAAACGTATTGATTGAATGGCTTATTGCCGCTGATCTGCCAGATGCCCGGGTTGATCCATGTCGTCCAACCACGGAATGGATCATTAGGCCCCTTTGCTAGACGCGGGAGTGGCCAGTCATATTGATTGAGCGGCTTGTTGCCGGCGAGCTGCCAGATGCCGGGATTGATCCAAGTGCGGCCACGGAAATTTTCATTAGGCCCTTTGGCAAGGATCGGTAATGGCCAATCAGTCTGCGCAAACGGCTTGTTGCCGCTGATCTGCCAAATGCCGGGATTGATCCAAGTGCGGCCCGAGGTCCAGAAAGGTTTTCCGGTCGGCGGGATCGGCCAGTCGGTTTGCGCAAACGGCTTATTGCCGGGAGTGCCTAGTGCAAGATTTGTGTGATACCACTCAAGCTGATAGGTCAGCGTAAACGGATATGACCAATCGTTTTGACTAAAAGGGCCATCGCCAAAGGCCATTGAAATTAAACTCCAATACGACTAACGGCTATCGTTTGTCCTACCGGCCAAGAGGGACTGAAAGTGCATTGCTGCAAAAATGTCAAAGTCCGCGACGGTATCGTGAGATCCGTCGTCAGCCAATCCGTATCCAAGGCAGCGGGAACCGTCGGCAGTCCGATCATGGCGGCACGTCGAGCTAAGTGATAATCGTCTAGAATAACCTCCTCGGGGACAGCAAAATTTCCATCCATTACCGGCCTGGAAGCGCCAGAGGCCACAAAAGGCCGCGGCGCGATCGCATGGCCATTTACAGTCAAACCGCGCACTGCGTCCGCTTCGGTCGGAGTCAACACAAAAAAGGTCATGGCACTCCCACCGCAGTCATGTAGGTGCGGAGCCGATTGTAGAAATTTGTTACATCCGTCGAAGATAGAGAGCCACCAAAAGAAATCGCAGCCAACTGATCGGTGCAGAAATCGTCGGCAGTGCCGGCATTGTTACGAGCAAGAATATACGCTGTCAGATTGGGAACCGTTGTAGACACGTTACTATCGCTGCCAAGGGACGACCCGTTTTGATATCCCTGAGAAGCCGACGAACCGCTGCGATTGCCAAGATAATGACCGGCCCCGCTTGCCGTATATGAAGCTGTCGGCGGTGCGTCTTGATTCAAGCGAAAGAACAGTCCGGTATTTCCGCCAAAGGTGAAATTGCAGATGAAATCCGCGAACGGAGCAGAGCCGCCAACAAGAGCGCCAAATGACATAAGCGCACCATTGGTAGGCGTTGACACAGACCAAGACGAACCGTGCGCCGAGTTAAGCGTCCAATTCACGCCGTTTGTCGAAGGATTGTACCCGCTGTTGATGTAGCTCGTACTGCCGTTGCTGGCGAACCCTCTATCGGTCGTGAATGTTGGGCTGTTGACCGCAGTTGCAAGACTGTCCGCGATGATATCCGTTAGCCCGCTCGGCTGATTTTCGCCCGCGAGTAGCCACAGCCGGTCAAACTTGGAAAACACTCCGTCCGCCTTGAGTCCGACTATAAGATTATCAACGATCGTCTCTCGGCCGGCACTAACCGTCCCGCCATTGGTGACAACGGCATTGACCCACGCGATCGTCGCCGCATCGAATGGCGGCACAATTATAACGCTTGATGTCCACACGCGGCCCATCAGGGAACTCCAACCGCAGTCATGTATGTCCGTAGGCGATTATAGAAAGCAACCGCCTCACCGGCGGAAAAACTCGCTCCTGCACTCACCGCCCCCACGATGCCGGGAACGCTATTCTCCGGTTGTCCATCAGCAAAATTATTTACGCACGTAATAAACCAAGGCCAGCTAACATTCGTGAGTGATCCGGTCACGCTGCTGGCGGTAGCAACCGACGAACCGTTTTGATAGAGCGTCAAAGCCGTCGAGCTAACGCGGCAATTTAGCCAATGGCCTAGATTAGTCGAATAAGTGAAATCAGGCCCCGTTCCGTTTGCATCGGTGAGATCGGAATGGAGCAGAGTCCCGTTGTCTAGGACTGAGCTTGTGTCATCCGCCGCGTGCCCGATTTCCCCAACAAGATATCCACCGGCGCACGACGTGACGGCCCAAGCGGAGATATGGCAATCGTTGAGAGTGAACTTATTCCCGGGATAATTCTCGCGATATCCGCTGTCGATGTAGTTGGCAGGAACCGGAGTGAAATCGCCGGTAAACCCGCGATCCGTTGTGAACGTCAATGTCCCGACTACAACGGCTAAATTTCTCGACGCAATATCCGTTAGCGCGCTCGGCCGGTTCTCCCCTGCCAACAACCACAACCGATCAAACTTGGCGAATATCCCGTCCGTCCTTAGTCCATTGATAAGATTGCCGACGATGGTTTTCCTTCCCGCACTGACCGTCCCACCGTTGGCCACGACGGAATCGACCCACGCCGTCGTAAAATCAGGGGGCGCAAGTATAGATCTTGTCCGCCATTGCCGGCTCATCTCCACACCGGCAAGGAAAACTCAGAGATTTTCGTAAATCAGATGCGATGACACAGCTCCGACGGTGCCACCGGTAAATGCCGAGAGGACACTTTCGCCGGCCGACGCGGTATTGCCAACCAACCACCATTCCTCACCAGGGGCAGCCTGCCACCTTACAATTCCGCCGAATGCGTTGATATTTAGTTCGAGTTTTGCATCCGTCGTCGTTGCACTACGCTGCGGACCCGTAGTAGCGGCAGTGAAAGCCACCGCATTGCTCGTTTGTGCCAGTGCGCTAGGATTCATAAAGCCGTCCGAGTTTGGTGCGGCAAGCGCTGTCGCCGAACTGTGCAGGGTCGAAGCCCGCGCCATCTGCATAAGCGTCGGCGAGCTTGCGCCAGCAAGACCCTCGATCATGATTTCGATCACTTGCAGCATTGCCGTCGAAGCACCGCCGAATAGCGCCTGATACGTGGCATTTGTCAGAGCGGTGGTGTCGCTCTGTGCTGTCGGGGTGTAGTTGGGTGCATGAAACGATCGTTTGCTCATCTGATCAGCCTTTCAGAAGTTTCATCGGCGAGCCAAGCAACGGCTTCCCCGACAACATTAGATCGACCTTCTTGTCGAAAGGGGTGTGATCGTAGTCGGGCAAGAAGGTCTCAGCCCAACAAGTATCGCAAAGATATTTCATGGAGCATTTGAAGCATTTGCCCCGCTCGCGCACACGAAACGGATTTTTGATGGCTGTAGTCTTGCAATGGATGCAGGTGAGCGTCGGAATCCTATACACACCGGGGCCAGGACTAATACCCATACGCCGCGCCATATCCTCGGGCAGACCCGGCGAAGGCCATCTATGCTCGATCTGAATTTCGCCCTCACGCTGTGCCACTAATCTGCTCCCACGCCTCGCAAATGTTTGAATAATCGTCTGTTTTCCAGATCAGCCGTTGATCGGGCTTAGCCCACGGCCACTGATTCCCTACCTCTATTCCCGTCGCACTATACCACCAATGCGGTTCGTTTGGTTCATAGTCGTCCACGGTTTCGGGTTTCAGATTGACGAAATAGGCGTATGGCCAATCGGAGTACCATCCAAGCGAACCCGGGCCGTTGGAAATGAAAAAATTAACTTTCGACTGTTCATAGAGGGCAAGTCTAATATCCACGTCAAAAGCGGCACGAGGGAATGTTGCAAAGCCGTCGAGTGGTTCATTTGCCATTGCCGTGTCGCGGACGATGACGACGGGTTGCCCTTTCGTTTCGAGATCTCGTGCAAAGTGGCACCATGCTTCCAGATTAGAATTGCGCCAAGGTAGATAATTGGCCTCGCGCAACGTGATGGTTACGGGTTTGATGTCGTGCAGATGCGAGGCGACAATCTCCCGGCAACGCCGCGTCGCCTTGACTTTCGGCACTTCCTC
>Ga0126378_10004790_pt1 | contig 10401 bp, 9 predicted proteins | sample PanSoiMetPlot_23_FD_92587 | JGI IMG/M metagenome (GOLD analysis project Ga0126378, IMG submission 92587) | Tropical forest soil microbial communities from Panama - MetaG Plot_23 | ecosystem: Environmental > Terrestrial > Soil > Tropical forest > Bulk soil | place: Panama | collected 2016-02-17
GCCGGACTTACCAAACGCATAGCCTGCACCGTTGACTATGTGACACGGCGGGGCCAGTGTCTCCTTTCGTGGTGAGACTGTTCGGCTCGGGCGGGAAAGAAGCCTTCGTGAAGCGTTGGACGAAGGCGAACACGCTCTACGACAACGGCGAATCGAAGGCCGCGCGGCGCGAGTATGAGCGGCTTGTCCCGGACGCAGAGCGGCTCTTCGGCCCGGAGACGGAGGAGATGTTTGCGCTACGCGGCTCCCTCGCCAACACCTACACGGAGGAGGAGCCTGCTCGGGCGCGGGAGCTCCTCGAGCGGGTCGTCGTCGACTGTGAGCGCACGTTCGGGCCGGGCGACGCTCGATGCTTCCCGGAGCGGCTCGACCTGGCAAGCGCGCGCGGAGCCGCAGGTGACCATGCCGCCTGTCACGAGCTCAGCCTGGCGCTTATCGGCGACTGCAAGCGTCAGCTCGGCCCAGACCACGAGAAGACTGCGCTAGCACGACAGCTCGCAACGCTCTCCGGTGACGATCTCGTCCAGCCGGAGCTGGCACGTCTCCTCGACCTCGACCAGAAGTCGCTCTCCGAAGAAGCCGCGCCGACAGACTGGCAGGAGCGACTCCGACGCTGTGTGGAGTCGATTCGGGCCGCCTCCTCCTACCGGACACGACTCGCTATACGGAGTTGGGGTGCCTCCGAGAGCGGTGCGATGACTGATCTGGTGACCTATCTGGCACCCGATCGTTTCCACGTCCACCAGCTCATGTGGGACGACGTCAAGGAGGCCGAATCTGGCGAGCCAATGTACGACGAGTGGTTCATGCTCGGAAGCGAATACTACGACCCCTTCATCGGAGCAATGGTTGCTGCCAACGCCGCTGACCCGGGGGCGCTGCAGGTAACGGGACGCGGGCGGAAAGCGATGAACGAACGGATCGTCGCCGACGCATACGTCGGGTTGCTTGAGGACGGCGAGCCGCGCCTGAGCGCCCGACGAGGCTACGGACTCGCCTACCTGGTGGCCGAGTATCCCGCGGTTTCCAGCCCATTGTTCGACTACCTCGACGACCTCACCCGTCAAAGCACAACGCTCTGGATCGATCTCTCCGACAACACGCTGCGGCGTGCCGCATTGGTGCTCGAGGCCGAGGCGGAGGGCGAGCACATCCATGTCATGGCTAGACACGGCTTCGCCAGTTACAACGACGAGATCACCATCGCGCCCCCACCCGGCCTACCGGGCGCAACCCTGACCGCCTAAAGCGCCCAGCCGGTTCGCTAGCCGAAGAGGGCCAGAGTTAGGGTTGGCCACCCACAGCCGGAGCGGATACTGCGCCGAAAGGACGAGTCCTCACCTGGGGCCGGTGTTCGGCAATGACTCCTGAGCGTCGCGGCGCACTCAGCTCGCACCCTGATCCGTTGTTTTTAAGAAATGTTCACTTGGGGGTGAGAGCGTTGGCTCCCGATGCGAGGGCGTGTTCTGGTTGTGGTCTTGGGGGCTGTGGCTGCTCTGGTGGTGTCGCAGGCGAGCGCGGGCGGCCGGTCTGTGTTGGTGTCGCGTCCGAGGGTCCATACGGTTGCGACGAGGGTCGTTGGCGCGGAATGCGAAGACATCCTCCCGACCGGCCGCACTTGTTTCGAGGTCGCGCAAGACAAGGACTACGTCGCGTGGGAGACCAATGCGCCGTGTACGCCCCTGGTGGTGATCGAGGATTTGCGGACTGGCCGCCGCACTCCGATCCAAAATCGCTTCAAGAGCGGTTGCTGGGACCAAGGGCCGCTGGCGTTGGTAGGGAGCCGCGTCTACTGGGACGGTGACGGCCTCTGGAGCGCGTCTGTGCGCGACCCGCGGCGGCACCTCCTCGCTCCGGGGGCGCCACCAGGTTGGTTTGGGACGAACGATCTCCCGCTGGTTAGAGATGGGAAGCGCGTCTACTTCTGGTCGAACTCGGTGGACGGCCCGGTTGGCCCGATTCTGAGTTTCCGTGGCCTGAAACGGACAAGGTTCAGCGGCTGGATCTCGCCGCCAGCCGTGCTGGCGGCTGGTGGCGGCCGTTTTGCCCGTGCGACCTATCCCCGCCGCTACGACAACGCCACCTGGCCGGCCTGGTCTCCCGATGGTAAGGAGATGGCCTACGTCCGCGGCCCCGGTTACTGCGCCTGGTCAAACCAGCCCGACCGTTGCGCAAGGCAGGACCAGATCTGGGTTGTGAACGCGGACGGCACCGATCGGCATCTACTCGCGGCGCACGGCTTTGCCCCGGCCTTCTCTCCCGACGGGACGAAGCTCGCTTACGGTGCCCCCCACGACGAAGTCGTGATCGCCAACGCCGACGGAAGCGACCCGCAGGTGGTCACCAGAGGCGCCTACCCTGCCTGGTCGCCGGACGGGCACGAGTTGGCCGTGCAGCACCGAGAGAGCATCTGGGTCGTCTCGACCGACGGGACAAACAGGCGCATCGTTCTGCGCGACGCCGAGACGCCGGACTGGTCGCCCGACGGCAGCCAACTCGTCTTCATCCACGGTTGCCTTTCGGCGAACAGGTGTGGAGCGCTGATGGTCGCCAACGCCGACGGGAGCAACGCTCACTCCCTCGGCGTCCAGGGGGTCATTAGGGCCACCTGGTCACCGGACGGGAGCGAGATCGCTTACGGCCGGTCGGGCCCCGGGGGGAGCTTTTCCTCTTCCTGTATTGGCGAGATCCGACCCGACGGAACGGGCAACCATTGTCTTCACGTCGCCGGAAGCGCTGCCCCCATCTCGGACATCTTCTGGGCTGGCGACCCGGCCTGGGGGCCAGCGCCAGGGCAGCTCGTCTTCTCCGAGGACGACTTGCAGGCGGACGGCGACTTTCACCTCGTCACCTGGCCCGACGGCCGCCAGATCACAACAGCCTCGCCCGAGGTGATTCGTGTCTACACCAACACCGGCCGCAAGGTTGCCCAGACCGAAGCCGGGGCCACGCTCCTGGCATTGGCCGTTTCCAGGCGGGTGCTTGCCGGGTTGATCCGCGATCCTCGCGGTGGCTGGTCGGTCAGGATCTACCAACCCCGAGCGCGCACCGTTCGCCTCCCCGGCAGACCCCACGCCTTCCTCTCGGCAGCTGGCACAACGCTCGTCTTCCAGGTCGGCACCACCATCGACACGCTCAACGCACTACGCGGATCGCCGAACCCCGTAGCGACCACCAGCACGCACGCAGCCTCAATCTCGATCTTCGGCCGACGCATCGCCTGGGTAGACCACAACCAGATCCACACCCTCAACCTCGGCCGCTGACGGCTCGGCTGGGCCAGTGTTCCGCAGCGACCCCTGAGGACAGCCGGATGCCCTTGGTCGCAAAGAGGGGGGTCTGCCCGAGGCGAGGGCGTGGTAGGAGCGTATGTTCGGCCCATGAACGAACCGCCCTATTGGCCGCCGCCGCCAGATTGGCGTCCCGATCCGGACCGGCCTGTATCGAAACCTCCGGCGAACGGATGGGGATGGGTAATCCCGGTAATCCCGGCGATAGTGCTAAGCCTTGCGGCTGTAGCGACCGCAGGCTTCAGCTGGCGTGAGGCTTGGTACCGGAACAGCTTCGACACAACGATCTGGCTGCTGCTGTTAGCGAGTGTGATCCTCCTGGGAAGCGCCATCCTCCTCGGAAGCGGCTTTCGCCCCAGAGGGGTTGTCATCGCCTTGATGGTGACGCCGCTTTGGTTTGGCTTCGCTGCCTTCATAGCGGTGTATTCCCTTTCCGGCTACAACGGTCAGTAACAGCGCCCGACGCCCGCTCCGTAAGCGAGTGAGACAGAGGCAGTGGGCCAGTGTTCCGGCATGACCCCTGAGCGTTCGGGGCGGCCGAAGCCGCCCCGGACCGAACCCTGGGTGATTAGGAGAAATTGATCGTGATGGACTTCGTCGCGTAGGGGGCGTGATTCAAAGTCCAGACGCCGACCAGGGTGTGGACGCCCGCTAGCCCATTGGGGAAGTTCGTCAGCCACTCCTCGTCGAGGACTCCAAAAACTCCGTACTGGTCAGGGACGAAAGTGACGATCTTGGTGGAAGGCTGAAGAACGCCGTCCAGGTACAAACTGAACGTGCCCGTGCCGAAATACTGACAATCCGCTTGAAAAGCCGCGCCCTGGGTACAAACGAACCCATGCTCGACGTGGAAGGCCGTGTTCGCCGGGAACGTCGTCGGCCCGTTGAAATAGATCGGTGGGCCGACCGGGGTGACGTTGTCCGCCGACGCGGGCGCTGCCACCACGAGCATGGCACCGACCAGCGACAGCAAGAGAGTGAGTCGCGTTAAGGACCTGCGTCTAATGGTCATTCCCTTCTCCTTACCCCCTGAATACGAGCCCCCGAGATCACGTAGTCAGGCAGCCGAAGGTGAGAAATAGATGTGCTCGCCTTCTACCGTTCGATGCCAACTGCTCGCCTGGGCCAGTGTTCGGGAATCACGCCTGAGCGCCCGTTCGCACTCAGGTCACACCGCGATCCGTCTTTCAAGAAATCTTCATCTGGGGGTGAGAGCGTTGGCCGGTGATGCGAGGGCGAGTTTTGCTTGTGGTGGTGGCGGTCGTCGTTTTTGCGCCTGCGGCGTTCGGGGGTGCGGTTGGTCCGGGGCAGCCGGGGACGCTGGCGTTGATTCGCGGGCCGGTGTCGCAGTTTGCGCAGAGCCGCCGCTATCTGGCATGGCTGACGCCGCCGAACCAGAACTGCATAACCCAGCTCACCTTGCTTGATCCGGGGACGGGGAGGCGCTGGTCGGCGCGAGGCGTGGCGAACGAGGGATGTGCCACAGATGCGATGGCTCTGGCAGGGCGGCGGGCCTACTGGCAAGGCGGGATTTACAGCAGCGACGGCATCGACGAAGAACTTCAAAGCGAAGCGCTCGGTGACAAGGGGTCGCGCTTCCTCGACGATGAGTCGGTCGGCGTCTCGAACCCGGCCGCGATCGTGCCGGTCAGCAGTGACGGCTCTAGCGTTTACGCGGCGACGGGGACACCAGGACCAATCCGCCGGTGGGTGGGCTTGCGCTCGCATCCGGTTACCGGGAAGTTGAGCCATCCGACCGCGCTCGGCGCAGGCGGGGGCAGGTTCGCTGTCGCAGTACTCACGAGGGGGAAGCCGGCCGAAGCGTCGGTTCTACTGAAGTCCCACAGCGGATCGAGCTTGGGGCGATTCGAGGCGGGCGGGAGGGTCACCGCTCTTGCGGTTAGTGCATCAACCCTGGCAGCACTGGTCCGCAATCGCTCCGGGGCGCGTATCGAGATCTTCTTGCCTCACCCACGGACGGTCGTCCTCCCACGTCCCCCGTCAACGGATTTCACCCCGGGCTCGTCCCCACGTCTCTCAGCGTCTGGCAGCACGATCATCTACCACGTCGGGAAGGCGATCTACGCGCTCAACGGCCAGCAGGGCGCGCCTCACGTCATCGGCCACGCGGCCTCGTGGCCGATCGGCCTTTCAATCGTCGGACGCCGCGTAGCCTGGGCTGAATCAGGTCGCCACGCCTCCCGCATCCGGGCGATCAACTTGCCCTGACAAATCGATGGTCCGCCCGGTGGTTAGCAGCCACCGACCGCAATGCCCTCCGTGCCACCCCAGAGTAGGACGCTCGCCTGGGCCAGTGTTCCGGAATGACCCCCGAGCGCGAGAGTCTGCGGCTAGTCGGTGGGGAGGGTCAGGGTGATTCCCTTTGGGCCACGAAGACGAGCATCTCTCTTCGCGACTGCCCGTACGGCTCGTAGGCCTCGACGAGTTGGCACCAGCAGCGGTCTCGTTCATCATCTCGAAGTTGACGCAATGTCACCGGGTAGACCTCGCCGTCGACTTCGGCCTCGACCTCCCAGTGTGACACGCGACGGCGGAAGTTCTGGCTCCCCCGGTGCGGCGAAACCGTCTCTGGGCCGATCGCCGAGTGCCAACTCCCACCCGGCCTATAGCCGCCCTCACGCTCTTGCTGCTGCGCCGAATCGGCAACCTCCCACCACGTCTCATCCCAGGACTCGCGTCCCTTCTTCACTGCGAACGCGAAACCCCTATCCCAAGGGACGTACGGAAACCGTCCCCGTTCCAAGACCTCGGACTTGTCGGGAGTTCCCCCCACTTCGGTTCGATCCCACTCACCAGCCTTCTCGAGCGCCAGCACAGTCCCTTTGTCCATCCACGGCGAGTACACCCAGTACCTGCTCACCTGAAGACGAACTATCGGTACGCCGCGGAACCTCATGGGCGAATTCCTCAGCGGAATACGCGGACGCATGGGAGCAGGCTCGCACTCTCGACCGCTCCTTGCAACGACGGGTCGGGACCGACAGCGCTGGACTGGGCCAGTGTTCCGGAATGACCCCTGACGACTTCGCTGAGGATCGGGACCTGCCCGAGTGGTGCGGGTTAGCTGAGGAGTTGGTCTAAGGCGTTCCAGGTGAGGTGAACGACGCGGTCTGGGTATCGCTTGTTGTGCACGGCATATGTGTAGAAGAGGCCTGATTGGTCGAGTTGCGCATGAAGGTCGAGGTGGTGCGCGGCGACCGTGACGTTGCGCTGGTCGCTGATCCTCAGCAGGTGGAGTGTTCGATTGAGGGTGTAGGCGACGACGCCTTTGGCGGCGCTCTGGAGCCGTAGGGACGGGTACGGGGCGCAGTCGTCCCAAGTGGCGGACGCTGTCTCGTTGGAAGAAAGGTCCGGGTTGCAGGGGTCGCCGCCGATCGCTTTGTACGTGCCAGGGACTGTGAGCGAGTGGACGAGTGCTGCGGAGTTGGGGTCGTAGATCTCGAGTACCCCTCGCCCGGTTGGTGTGCGGACGAGCACCACGACTTCTTCCGCGTCGAGCGCAACCGCTCTGACTGTGCCCTGGGTCGGTGTGATGGTCGCCAGCGTCGTGCCAGATGCGTCGAGGAGCGCGATGCTGCCGTCAGAGAGGCCGATCGCGAAGCGGCCGCCGCCCACGGCCAGCAGGGGCGCGGCGCTATCGGTGTGGAAGATCTGCTGGCACGGGATCGCCGAGTCGGAAACAAGTCTGTAGTCCGCCGAACCCCGATCGTTGGGGAGCGAGTTGCAGGACGTCGTGCCGGCGTCGAGGACGAGGGTCCTGGAACTGGCGACATCGAACTGAGTATCGCTCGGGCATTTCGGGTTTGGGTCGCCGAAGTCGCAGACGTAGTAGTCGTCGAAGCCGATCTGACCGTCCCCGCTGCGGAGGTCGCCGAACAGATAATCGGTCCCTCCCTGGTCAGGCGTCCATGTCCATGTGGCTATGTGCGGCTTGGACGATCCGCCGAGCCGCGCCTGTGTCACTGCGAGATCCGCCTCGTGCGCGTTTTCCAGCACGAGCCCCGCCCACGCGACGGTGTTTCCGGCCAGCGCGACGCCGTCCGGCCAGAGTGCACCCCAGGGGTGCTTGCCGCCAAAGGTTCCAGCGCCGAAGCTGTTCACCGTCGGTCGCGACGGGTTCCACACCACGATCGTGTGGTGTCGAACGACGAGTGCGACCCGCCCGCCATCGGCGGCGAGGTAGCTGACGCTCCCGTGCAGGCGCAACTTCTGCCTAGACAGCGATACGGCGCTCTCTGCCCGCGCACTCGCCCTGGAACCAACCGCCACGCGAGAGCCAGTCGCGGGAGAAGGGATCAGCATGACGAGCGCGACGGGCGCAACCGCCACGACCGACAACACGACCAGACGCCCTACAGAGGCACGCAAGGGGCAAATCATCCGCCGTGCTCGTCCCGAATACAAGAGGCCGCACCGTTTGGGCGCAGGGTCGCTCGCCTGGGCCAGTGTTGGGAATGACCCTCCCCTGACTGGACTAGTTCGGTAGCTCGAGGGCGCGGATGCGTCCGTGTCCATGGATGTTCTCGGCCCATGCGACGCGGTGGCCTGAGAGAGAGACGTCGAGCGGGTTCGGCGCCGTCCTGGTCAGAGGCACGATTTGGTGGGTGTTGACGTTGAGGGCCGAGATCGCTCTTCCGATGTGGAAGACGAGCCACTGCGTGTCTCCGCCGACGAGCGAGACGTTATTCGCATTTGCGACTGCAACGCTGGCGAGTTGCGTACCGGTGAAGGCGTTGTAGAGGCTGATCTGACCGGCGGCGGTGTTTAGGACGGCTGCGATGTTTCCGGCGAGCACGACGGGCGCTGGCGCCAGCTTCGCGAGGGGCTTCCCCGACGCTGTAAAGAGCCCTGTTCCGAGACTGTGGGAACCGCAGTTCGGCGTGCAGACCTGGTTGATGGTCTCTATGACGCCACCCCCGACCTGAAGGCCTTGGATGACGCCATCGACGGCCAACAACCGCCGCGCCACGCCACCGACGAGCACGTCAACGCGTTCCCGCTCGCCTGCTTGGGGTTTCCCCACGCCGTCGGCGTTGTAGGCGAGCAGGCTGCCGGCCCCGCGAACGATCGGGCTGGTCCCCGTCTCGGTGCCGCATTTATCGGGGTACACGACGATGCACGGCACTGAGACCGCGTAACTGAACTCGCGGTGATTCGGGTTGGCGCTAATGCCCACGACCTTCCACTTGCACTCGAGCGTTGGACAGTGGTCGTAGTCCGTGCTCCAGCCCGCCTCCCCATTCGCAAGCGCGAGAGGAACGCTGCGGAGCAAGAGCGCGCACGAAGGAAGCGGATACACCCCGGTCCGACGTCTGCCCAGCCTGCGGACGTCCATCGCGCAACCGGTCTGCTGACCGCGCTTCGCCCGGTCGATCCACGTGACCTGGTCGCTCCCCTGCGCGAACGCGAAGATCGGCTGCCTGGTCGTGAGCAACGTATGGACCGGCCGCGCAACCGTCGCGCCACCAGACCCAGCGAGAACGAGCGCACCCGCCGACACGGCGGCTAAGAGCACCAATGCCGCTAGATGGTGACGCTTCACAGAGAGCCTCCTACCCCGACCGAGTTGTCTTGATCAAAGGGACAGGAGACCCTTCAACGCCCAGTAATGCACCTGAAGATGAGAAATCACCGACCAGCGCGGGGTCGCTCACCCCACCGCTGAAACCTCGCACGGCCGAGGTCGCGCTCGCATGGGCCAGTGTTCGGGAATGACCCTGAGCGACGCTATTCGCGCTGACGCCGGAGCCTCGGGGAGCCGCCGCCATGCTCCTCGCCGAGGGGGTAGTCCATAACCCAGATGCTCCCATCGTTCGGATCTCGCTAGGTCGTGATCCATCCGGACGCATCGACCGAGACTTCCTCCAGGTGGGCGTCGGCGAAATCCGTGGCCGCGTTCCCGTGCAGCTCGTCGTCGGCTCCACGGTCAGCCATGCGGGGAGGCTATCGGCGGCTGGGCCGAGGATGATCGCCTGGGCCAGTGTTCCGGAATGACCCCTGAACGCCTGGCCGTAGACTTTCCGCATGAAGCTCAGCGAGAGGATCAAGAGCCTGTTCCGACGACGGCCGCTGACCGAGGACGAGCGTGCTGCTCGCGGGGAAGCCGAGAGCATCCGCCAGCAGGCCCTCCAAGAGCAGGCTGGTCACGCGCCGATTCACGAGGCGAACCTGCCGCCTTTCTAGCCCTCGCCTGGGCCAGCGTCCTCTCACCTGACTTGGGCGGAAAGTTCACTCACAGTGGGCTAATCAGCGTGTGCAACCCTCAAGGGTGGTGGGCCGCGTCGTCTGGAGCATCAGAGAGGGCAGCGTTGGCGAGTTCGACGCACCAGAGATCATGAGCGGCTCTCGCTCCGCGAGTTCTGCTCGCGAACCGAGGCTCGGCGACGTTCTCAGCCTCCCGGACGGATCCGGACCCTGGCGAGTGGTCGACTGGACACTGGACGACCGAGTCGATGGGCCTGAGAACGTGCTCATCGTCGAGTTATTCGGCGGCTAGACCACACTCCAGGATCATCCGTTCGGCCGATGGTCGCGCTCGAGCTCGCGGCGCTGTCAGCGGCTCCGGAAGGCGGCGAGCCGATGCCCGCCGCCTTCACGACGATCGCTTAGTGGTGACTGAGGGCTGGTGGGGAGCCGGTCGGGCCAAACGGAGTGAAGATCGCATTGGCATCGGTGTTGGCGAGAACCCCTCCGGTGCCGACTACCAGACCGTGAATTTCGAATGTCTGCGCTCCCGCCGCTACTGCAAAGACCTCAGATGCGCTGGCAGAGCCGGAGTAGCACCCGGTGCAGGAGGTCGGGTCGCTCCCGAGGAATGCAGGGTGCCACCAAGAGCTGTAGCCACTGCCCGGCTGGGTGACCCGGACCTTGACGAGGGGGACCGTCGAGGGAGCATTTTCGATGTCAACGTCGGCATTGACCGCGACCCAGCCTGCGCTGGGGGCTGTCAGTGAGATGGTCGCGATCGTCGCTTCCCCGTCGGTGTTTGAGATGTTGGTTGTGTGGAGCGTGCCGCTGATGCGGGTTAGGCCGCTCGGCGCGAAACCACCGACGGTAAACGCGTTGTTGGCGCTGGCCGCGGTGTCGGCGC
>Ga0126378_10004793_pt1 | contig 10397 bp, 8 predicted proteins | sample PanSoiMetPlot_23_FD_92587 | JGI IMG/M metagenome (GOLD analysis project Ga0126378, IMG submission 92587) | Tropical forest soil microbial communities from Panama - MetaG Plot_23 | ecosystem: Environmental > Terrestrial > Soil > Tropical forest > Bulk soil | place: Panama | collected 2016-02-17
AATTCTGAAGATCAAAAGGGCTATTAGAGAAAAAAACATCGTTACTAGCCAATAACGAGCAATAGTTATGGCCATATCACTCGAGAAGATAAGATAATCGCGCAAGTACAATGCAAGGATCGGCGCGACGCAGGCCAAAATCACGTCAAAAGCAGAAAGTCTGATGTTAAGCATGCCGCGCGAAGATGGGGATGGTATACGCATGACACTGGTATTCGCCCAAGCCGACTAGGCGGCGCCCCCGCCGCATACCGCGTCGGTCAGATTGTCAGATAAAATTTAGTCTTTTTCGTCGCCTGCGTCGGACTCGGGTGAATTAACGCAAAGTCGTCACACAATATCTCGCCGGCGGAACTATTTACGACAGGAGCGCGACCGCGATGAACGGCGGGGTACATCCTTGGGCTGCGCAATTACTCCCTTGCATTAACTGGGCGTGCCCTTACGCCGAAGTGCGTAGCCACGGGCCGCCGGCCGCCATGCAAAGCCCCCGGACGAATTCCATGAGCATCTTCGCCAATAACCATCGAGCTGGAGCCGCCGCCATCGAGAAGCATACCTTCTTTGGCGCCTAGCCCGGCAAGCTTCTCCAGGAGAAGACGCGGCGAAATATATTCGCCGACGGCCAAAAACAACACTTTGCGCCGCTGATCAATGGCCACAGCAGTTCGCGAATCCGGGGCACGACTGCTACCCGGCCACACCCTGCCATCCTGCAAACCCACACCTTGCCCGCCAATGCCAAATTTTGCCAGCGCCAAATCCGCCGTCGCCGGAGGCTTCGACGGTTTTAGGTAGGGCGTCAGGTCGTCGTCGAACCATAGCAAGTAGGTGTGCTCCCAAAGGTGGTTCACTATGTGATCGGCCACCACGGTTTCCACGCTCTTAGCAAGGTCGCCGGACATCCGCAGCCAAACAGAATTGGACGTGAACATCGTTCCGTTGATGGCCACCGCGAGGTGCTCACTTTCAACGACGCCTTCTGTCCGACGGAGGCGGTACTGCCAACCTCCGGCTAGAGCCGAAGGATCCAGAGCGGTGACATAGAGCTCAATCCCCGGCGCCGTCAAATCGATGCGGACCCAATGGAGCAGGCCGCTGCCCTCGTCGGTTGTTTCAAGCAGTATGCAGCCATAGCTAATTCCCCTAAATATTTCGGTGGGATCTTGTGGCTCACGGCGGTTGGACCAAACATAGAGCGCGCATGTGACTGCCCCTAGGAACACGACAACGACCAATCGCCTTAGCCACTTTCGCCCCTTGACTGGCTCCCCGGTCTGAGGACCGAAGTATAGAAAGATCTGGTTCGATCTACTTTCAATCATCGGTGATTTGAAGGCGCGGTATAATGCAGCTGCCTGTCGCCGAAAGGTTCTAAATCCCATTCTATCGGAATAGCATCGTCTCGCCCATCACCAACACATCCATGTTGGTGCGGAGAAAACAATCAAGCGCCTCCTTGGGCTCGCACACCACGGGCTCATTCTCATTGAACGAGGTGTTGAGTACCATCGGCACGCCGGTTAGGTCGCGATAAGCGCTGATCAGTCGGTGGTATCGCGGATTGGTGTGATCATAAACCGTTTGCAGCCGCCCGGAGCCGTCGACGTGGGTGACCGCCGGAATGAGGGCCCGCTTCTGCTCGCGGATCTGGAACACCTGCATCATGAAGGGAACGGCGTCATCTTCTTCAAACCAGTCTGCCACTGCTTCCTCAAGCACCGAGGGCGCAAACGGACGGAAGGATTCCCGGCGCTTGACCTTAGCATTCAAAATAGCCTTCATGTCGGCCCGGCGCGGATCGCAGACGATCGAACGATTGCCGAGCGCCCGCGGACCCCATTCCATTCGACCTTGGAACCAGCCCACCACTTTGCCTTCGGCGACCGCGGTCGCCGTCCGCCGGCATAACTCTGCCTCGTCCGAGATGTTCTCGACCGAGCATCCGGCCTCCTCGATCTCGGATTCTCGTGCGGCGATCAGCGCCTGGATGTCGTGCGAACGAAATTGTGGGCCCCAATAGGCATGGTCCATTACGAACGATCGAGCACCGCCGAGTTTGTGCCACAGTGCGAAGGCTGCGCCGATCGCTCCGCCGGCATCGCCTGCCGCCGATTGCACGTAGACCCGCTTGAACCCCGTCATCCGCCGAACTTTGCCATTGGCAACCGAATTCATGGCACAACCACCCGCAAGCGCGAGATCCTTAAGCCCGTAGCGCTCCTGCAACCGGCGGGCCAAATGGAAGAACGCCTCCTCGTACATGGATTGGACCGAGCGCGCGATGTCTCGATGCCGATCATCGAGCGGGTCGGCGGGTACACGGCGCGGTCCCAGCAATGTCACTAGTGCGGGCGCAAACAAATCGGCAAATCCAGGTGAGCCGCTCGCCCATTCATACGACACCAGCTCCTTGTGATGGCGAAAATAGGTGAGATTGAGCTCGTAGGTTCCGTCGGGCTTGAGCCGTACAATCTTGCGCATAGCATCCATGAACGCCGGCTTGCCGTAGGGCGCGAGGCCCATGACCTTGTACTCATCGCCATAATGCGGGAATCCCAAATATTGCGTCAGTGCCTGATAGAAGATGCCCAGCGAGTGCGGGAAGTAGACCTGTCCATCGACGCGTAGAGTGGCGCCCTTGCCGGCACCCCAGGCGCCGCTGGCGAAATCGCCGAAACCATCGACTGAGAGGGCGACCGCCTCTTCGAAAGGCGAAACATGGAAGGCGGAGGAAAGATGCGCCAAGTGATGTTCGACGTGGTAAACCTCGCCATGGAAACACTCGCCAGGAAGGCTTGCTGCCAGCAATTCAGGGATACCCTCTCGCGCTCGCCGGTTCTTGAGTCGGCCGACAACAAGTCTGAGATTCGGGCGGTGAGTCACCAGATAGGCAAGCTTCCTGAGGAAATTGGCACGGCCGTCCTGATTGACCGCGACATGCTGAACATTCGAAAGCGCGAGTCCCCCTTCCTTCAGGCAGTAGGCAATCGCCTGGGACGGAAAACCGGCCCAATGTTTCACGCGGCGAAATCGCTCCTCTTCCGCCGCGGCAACAAGCTCGCCGTCGCCGACGAGCGCGGCTGCGGAATCGCCGTGGAAGGCGTTGAGGCCGAGAATGATCAAGGGGCGACTGGTTTCAAATCGTCAATGATAGCTTGCGAACCATCCCGCCCGGCATATGCCCAGTCGGTCGTTCACTCCAAATATCCTTCGTCCTCAATAAGCGCGACGCCAGCCAGCGACCACTTCATCGTAACACTTCATGAGACAAGTCGTAGCCCGCGTCCATGTCAAATTTCTGCGCGCATACTCTTGGCCCCGCCTACCCATTAGCCGGGCTCCCGCGCCATCTCTTAATAACGACAACAAGGCCTTCTCAAGTTCGACTTCGATCCCACCATCGTCCACGATGAGACCCGCACCAGCTTCCTTTACGTGTGGCCAAGTATTTACTTTGTTGCTGATGATCACTGGGATTCCCATCTGCATCGCTTCGGCTACCGTGATGGCAAAGTTTTCTTGTCGGGAAGGCAACACAAAGAGCTCAGCTGACGCATACGCTCCCCACTTCATCGCTCCTTCAAGTCTTCCCGTCATCAGAACATTCCTTTCGAGCCGCTGCGCCGAAATTATCCTGTTGAGCAGAGTCACAAACTTCGGCGATCCGTCCCCGACGATTGTAAGCAGCACGTCGGGGCAAACCCTAACCACCGAAGGAAGTATTGCTAAAATTCGGTCGAGTCCTTTCTTGAAGTGTAGGCGTCCAAAAAAGAGAAGTTGACGGCGACCCCGCGCCCTGGGAAATCGGTCAAAAAATGCGGAAGCTAAATCGTAACAATTTCCGCAAGGCGCATCACCTCCAAGCGGAATAACGACTGCCCTTGGGAGTGATGAAAGCTCCATCGTTGCCAAACGCACTTCTTCAGGAGTGGTGTAGATCAGTCGCTGTGCATTGGAGAGATTTCGGCGTTCCATCGCCCAAAGATAAAATGCCTTCCTCCACCGCCGTATCGTCAATGAATAAGGATCAAGCATTCCATGGGGCATCAGTACGTACGGCCGCTGATGACGAGCACATTCTCGCCGTACCACGATATTGATCGGATTCCAAAGCGTATGAACATGGACGATTTCGGCACTTCGAATGCTCGCGGCAAGCTGACGCCGAGCCAGCCGCTGGAGTACATCGAAAGATCTCCACCCAGGGAGAAAAGTGGTCGGAGCAAGTTCATTTAGTCGCTGCAGCAGAGTTGATTGGTCGCCATCGCAATAAAGCGGCGTTGAAATGATCTCCGGCAGATGCCCGAGTTTCCTAGTCTCACGGACGAAATTCTCGACAACGACCGGCGGTCCCCCCGCTCGAGGATGCATGTACGGGGTCACGTGCAATATTCGCACAGCAGCAAACACCCGCGTTTTGTTTTCACCAAGCCAGGGCTAAAACGATGTTAGAGCCGGACAAGCTTCGTGCAAGCGGTTGCCTCGTGCCGAATCATTTATCTCTCCGGGGGCCGCGGGACCTGGTCAAAATAACACGCACAGACGTTCGCAGTTCCAATCTCGCAGCAAGGCTGTGACTTATTGCGACCAGCCATTTAGTTTCGCCGTCGTGACTTAACCCATTGCAAGCGTATCCAGACCGCAATTGACCAATTTGTACCCCTGCGACTTTAAAATTTCTCGACTTTCAGTCAGAGCGTCACCCCTGAGGTGCGCATGTTCAAACAGAACAAAACGCGGATTATGTTTTTCGAAGTCGATTTGACGCAAGATGTGGCAGTCGTACCCCTCCGCGTCAATGTGAATAATGTCAATGTGCCCGACATTGTGCCTGTTGAGAAGTGCCTCAAGTGGTTCACAGCGGACCTTCTTTGAAACGATATAGGGATTCAGCAGCGCAGAATGGTTCGTGATGTGCGAGCGATCAAACGACCCGAGTTGATCACTCATCTGGGGGACCCCCGGATCTTTGGACCCCTGTTCGGAAACGTAGTAGAAGTCGCGCTCACCAGCTTGTTCGGCTACCGCAACTTGTTCGAACACAAATCGCTCGCTTGGACCGTGGTTTGCGACGAGTCTCCTGAACAAATAGTCGACCGGCTCAATGAAGATCCCGCGCCAGAGCGGATTAGCCTTTACGAGGTGGTAAAGCGGATCTCCGCGAACGCCATCATTTGAGCCAACTTGAACGAAGAAAGCCGAGCGGCCACTCAATTTCCGTTGGATTATAGGGGTCGGAGAGGACGAGAGTTGCCCAGTCGCGGAAAACCTCACCGCTACTCGGATCACACGTTCGATTATGGCAGACATCGCTCAATTATTCGCAATCCGACTGTGTTGTCGGATGTTCTGACCTCGTTGTAGGATATGACGGAAAATGAATCGTACCGGTAAGCGCTGATCGTCATGCCACGCCTCTCAGTTATCATTCCTACCTACCGTCGCTTCGCGCCCCTGCTCGACACTGTTGAGGAAGTATTGGCGCAAAAAAACGCGGAATTTGAAATCGTGGTGGTGGATCAAAATCCGGTTTGGCCAGAGGACTTGCTAGCGCATCGAGCCCAAGTGGCCGGCAGAGCCGAAGTGAAATGGCTCGTCCGCGACAAGCCTAGTGTCGTGGCAGCTCGACACGACGCGGTGGAAGTCGCCACGGGTGACATTTTCGTTTTCATTGACGATGATGTAACTATCCTAGATCCTTTTTTCCTCGCTCGCCATGCCGCCAATTATGACGCGTTGCCCGCACTGGACGCGGTCGTCGGACGCGAGGTTTACGTAGGGCAGGCGACCCCTTCGGTCGCACCTTTTCCGCAACCCCGCGATGAAATGACATGGGGCCGCCCTTTTGCAGGCACCCCTGGCGACCAAGCGATCCGCTTCGACCGCATGCGCCTCGAGCGGTATGAAGTCATTACCTTTTGCACCTGCAACAGTTCGGTCAAGCGAGAGGCATTCTTTCGTGTCGGCGGCTTTGACGAATCTTTCCACGGCAACGCCTACGGCGACGACTATGACTTTGCGATCCGCCTGGGCGAAGCCGGCGGCCGCTTTGTATACGACCCGCGGGCGTGGCTAATCCACCTACACTGCCCCGTCGGCGGCTTGCGCATGTCGGACGTGAAAATGCGACTTGATGAAAGAGAAAAGATCTATTCATCGGTTCTGTTCCTTCTAAAAAACTGGAACGGACCGTGGCGACGATATCTGTTGTGGCGTGTGCTGCGCCGGAGCGTGTTCCTCAAAGCTAACTTAAAGGAACCCTGGCGCCAGCCGGCGGTGTGGCTCGGACTGTGGCAAGCCTGGCGCGAGGCCCGCGCGGCTGTCCGCCGCGGAGCATGGTCGCGTTTTGGTGAAAGCGGTCGCGCAGCGACCCCAGATGGCACAGCTTGCCCCTCACCTCGGCAACACACGTGAGTTGGCAGACGGCTCAAATTCAAAGGCCTGGAACGCGCCTGAAGAAGATCGACATCACGCGACGTGGCCTCGGAATGCCCCCGCGGCGAACCTCATTTCTGTCACGGAGGGATGGCGTAGATACGGTACGTTGCTAATCCGCCCCCATCGCATACTCGTCAGTATCAGCTTGGGCGAGCCATTCAATTCACTGGCTCGGGTTGTGCCGGCTTAAACTTATCGTTCAAGAAGAGCGCGTCCGTCCATCCGAGGACATTATCGACATAATATTGCTCGTAAAAAGTAACCAGTTTGAACCCACAATCTGCAAGGAAACCATATAGCTTATCAAAACGAGGTGCTCCTTGGTAGAGGTCCGAGAATAAGATCTCCGTAAGAATGAGATTGGCTCTATTTTCGGAGAGCATTCGATGACCGCCGCGAATTATTTCCAAATCGAACCCCTCGGTATCTATCTTAAGCACATCGATGTGTGAAACGGAGGCTCTCTGACAATAGGCGTCAAGCGTTTCAACTACCACTGGAATAATCTTTTCTATCTTACCCCAATGGCTTGTGCCTGGTGGAAAGAAAGAGCTCATGACGGGCGAGTTATATTCAAAAAAGCTCGCGGTCCCATTCGTTGAACCAAGAGCCGAATTATTGAGTATAAGTCCCGGAACTTTGTTCATTCGAACGCTGAGCTCCTTAAACGTCTCGATACCAGGCTCGAATGCATGAATCCGAGATGCGGGAAGTTGCTCTCGAAACTTCACTATAGTCTGGCCAATGTTTGCGCTGACATCGAAGATGATCGGCGTTACTCGGCGAGTGAGCATGGCCTTTATATCACAAAACGGGTCGACATGCAGTACTTGGCCGCCATATTCTCCGAAATTCCGTCCCGGAGGTGAAATGCGACGAATCTGAAAGCCAAGATGACCGAAAGCCTTCTTAACCCCGGATTTGACGAACTTTAACATTCCGCCTCCCACTGGAGACTAGGCTACGAGCGTACCCTGATACTCTGCCTGATCGGAATGGCGCATTCTAAGTGTTGGCGAAAACTCGTCTAAAGAAGGCCGACGCGCAGCCCAATGCACGCTCACGACCCGATCCGACTGATCGTGGCAGCCGAGCGGCGCCTAGAAGAACGGGGGGGCCATAACTTGCCATAAAGCCAGAGGGCGAGAGTCGGCAGCATCGGTGGCACCATCGAGAGCATGCTGCGCATGGCCACGACGGCACAAAAGAAGCCGGACACGTAAAGCAGTTGTGCGAAGTGCGAGTTGATTTCGCGGCCAACGCGGTTCCACATCTCGGCCGCCGCACCGAACAGCAGGCCGGTAAACAGGACCGCGAGCAAGCCACCGGCCATGTATGCCTCCCCGATGAAAGTGCAGGACGTGGTCACGCCGCCTGGGGCGCCTGCCGCCGACTCGATTGTGACGCTCAAGCCCTCGGGCTTGCCCGGCCAAAGAACTCGCGGTATGGGCCTGATCAACGCGCTATATGGGATTTCGAATCCGAGGAACGCATAAGAGTCAGGAAATACATCTGTTAGCCGAGATACGATGACCACATTATAGTCGACATACAGGCTATCGATTTCACTTTCACTGAACGAAAAGTTGCTGAGACCTGTTTCTCTAAATTCCAGCATATAGGCAGTTCCGAGCAACAGAAGGATGAGTATAGGAGCGCCGTGATACAGCGCGCGCCATAACGTGATTTTTGGCATATTAAGAAGATAAGCGCCTGTAAATGTAATGACGTAGGTCGCAAACATGCTTCTCGTTCCCGAGGAAAATCCATAGTAGAAAGTAAAAATAAGTACCGTCGTCACCGCTAGTTTTTTAAGCACATTGTAGTCTTTTGAGCGTGCATAAATAAGACCAGCGATCGGCGGAAGTAGATATATAAGCAATCCAAGCTCATACAATAAGGAATACGCATCACCGTATTTTCCCCGGCCCCAAGGTTGCCAAAACCGCGGAAGCGACATCTGTCGCAAGGCCTCAAATGGGTCGAAATTTACCGCGAGAAAAATGTGAGCATAGCCCAACAGAGTTGCGATCACGAATAACCAAAAGATGCTACTCGGTCGCACATCGACCAGAGTAGAAATTCGCCCGAATCTGTATTGCCGGGGAACCAAATGCCGCCCGACGACAATTCCCCCGAAACCTAGCAGCACCGCATTCGTCCCGCGCGTAGCCGCGGCGACCGACACCAATCCATCGAGGTCCGGTTGCGGAAAGAGAAATTCCAAGAAGGTGAGAGCGTAAAGCACCCCAAGCATCAAAATGTCGACCCGGAAGAGGTTGCGGACACTTACCCCTGCCTCAATTCCGGTTGCAAGGCTGAGCGACAGGCCGACGCCAACCGCTGCGACAGTGAAAACGTCCACAACATGGTCTGCCGGCAAAGTCACACTAGTCAGAGCGAGGCCGCAGATGATTGTCGCCGTGGACGCCCCAATTGGTGCCGTCCCAGCTACACGCAGCCCAGAGTTAGCCATCGGTGCCTCTGATCATTTGGCGCTCGACGAACTTCGAACTTTCCTGGGGGCCGTCAGCGACAAAATAATGCCCGCTCTTCTTGCTTCACACGCCCCCGGTACTGCCGTCCAACGGGCCGCTTCCGTCCAGTCGATACCGCTCGAAGGGGCAAGGCCATATCAACCGGAACTCAACGACATTGAGCGAGTCGCGCTTTCTATCACGTCGAGGTAAAGCTGTTCGTACGACCTGGCCATGTTGTGTACGGAAAGCTTTTCCTCGACAAGACGACGACCTGCTCCCGCGACACTGCGAAGGACGAGCGGATTGCGAATTTTTTCGGCCAAATCCTGCACGTCGTCGACAAACAAGATGTTCTCCTCATTAAAGAACGGTATCTCGGACGAGAAATCGCGTGTAACCGCGCAAGGCAACCCTGCCGCCATTGCCTCGATCAGGGCGAGGGGCAGCCCTTCGAATTTCGCCACATGTAGCAGGAGGTCGCCCGCGAACAAGAACGGCAGAACGTCGCCTTGCCAACCTGCGCAGGAAACAACACCGTCGAGCTTTTCACGTGCGACAGCTCTTTCCCATTGCTTGGCAAGCACGCCGTCCCCCACCCAAAGAAATTTTGCCCTGGGACATTGCTTGTACAATTCCTTGGCCATGCGCAGGAAAAGGAAGGGCTGCTTCTGCTCCACAAGTCGACCTAGCCCAAGGACCACAAAATCGCTATCCGCCAAGCCAAGCTCCTTCCGTTTCGCTTTGCGCAGGGCATGCAAAGCGACAGCGTCGACACGTGGAACGCCGTTTAGGATGGTCTTCGTATAAGCGCGGCCCGCGAGAAGCTCCCGCAACACCCGACATCGCCCGTCCTGCACCGCGACCAGGACGCCACTATACCTGCTTAGCTGCCATCGAGCGATCTGGTCGCGCAGCCACGCGGCCTTGGCGCGAAGGTAACTTGCCGTGTGGGTAAGATGAATGGTGCACACGCTCGGTACCCCGCAGCACCGCGCCGCACGCAGCAGATCGAGGCCATCCTCCAGGTTCTGCTTATTGATGTGAATTACGTCAGGTCGCAATGCTTTCCATGCTCCCGCGACGCGGTGAGACACCCCCCAATTGAAACAAGTCGACACCGAGCGTGCCCAGTAGTCATAGGTGTTGCGGTAATCGGCACGAATGATGTGGGCGAAACGAGCGCATCTTACGGCCAGTTCGTCCATCCTCGGGTGACTCGGAAGCCACATCAGCACCTGGTGTCGGCGCTCAGTGAGGCCCTCAGCGAGGTACTTCAGAAAGATTTCGCCGCCACCTCTCGAGCCTGAGCCGCTGCTTACGAGAAGGATCTTCATTTCGTCGGAATACTAGCTAGGGCGTGTACTCATCTGTGGACGCCCCGCGAGATGCAAGCAGTTTTTTGAAGAGCATTGACACGTAGTCGGATGCTGCCATCTGTCCGGCCTCTAATGATGCAGCGATGAAGCTGCAGGGCCC
>Ga0126378_10004794_pt1 | contig 10396 bp, 8 predicted proteins | sample PanSoiMetPlot_23_FD_92587 | JGI IMG/M metagenome (GOLD analysis project Ga0126378, IMG submission 92587) | Tropical forest soil microbial communities from Panama - MetaG Plot_23 | ecosystem: Environmental > Terrestrial > Soil > Tropical forest > Bulk soil | place: Panama | collected 2016-02-17
CGCCCGACGGCCTGAGCACCAGCGGTGACGACGACAAGTCCTTCTCCTACCCGGTGTTTGAAGCGCTTCGCAAAGAGCACGCCGTTTTTTCTGACTTGATGGCTTATGTGCCTTTAGCGGTCGACAAAGTGGCCGTGCGCATCGGCGAGGATCCCGAAGAAGCGGAAGGCGACATGGTCAGCGGCAACTTTTTTTCCGGTCTCGGCGTTTCCTTTACGCGCGGCCGCGGGTTCGCGCTCGAAGACGAGACCGTGCACGCCAGCGTCGTCGTTCTCAGCTATTCCTACTGGACCACGCGCTTCGGCCGCAGTCCCTCAGCCATTGGCCAAACCATTTACGTAAAAGGCGTCCCATTCACCGTGATCGGCGTGACCGCTCAGGGCTTCTATGGCGTCGAGCCTGCCTCTTCCACCGATTTCTGGATTCCGCTTCAGAATCGCCCCGAGCTCACTCCATGGGACAATGAGCCCTCGCTGAACACTCTCTATGGCACTCCGACGTGGTGGTCCATTCAGCTGATCGGCCGTCTCGTTCCAGGTGTCACGGGTTCTCAGGCACTAGCGAAGTTAGATCCTGTCTTTCAAGGCGCCGCGTGTATCGGCCTGGGCACTCCCGATCCAAAGGCGAAGAAAAGCACTTTGTCCTTCAGTTCCACGCAGGGAATTCAAGATCTGCGCGACGCCTATCAAAAACCCATCCAGATTCTCTTGTCCATGGTCGGACTCGTTCTTGCAATTGCTTGTGCCAACGTGTCGATGCTCCTCGTCGCCCGCAACGCCACTCGCACGCGCGAATTTTCGGTTCGCATCGCTCTTGGCTCTGGCCGCGGCCGTCTTTTGCGTCAGATGTTGACGGAGAGCTTCCTCTTGGTTGGCGGCGGCGCGGCGTTGGGTTGGATCTTTGCGATTTCCGGCAGTCGGGCGCTCGCCGCCTGGTCAGGCGTGGAAATCCCGTTCGTGCTTGATTCGCGCGTTTTGCTTTTCACTTTGGCAATCTCGATCGGCTGCGCCATTGTCTTCGGGCTGGCCCCGCTTCGGCGGGCTGTCAGCGTCCCCGTCGGAGTTACGCTCAAGACCTCTAACGCCACCGCCTACCGCGATCAGAAGAGCTCCCGGTCGGGAAAAGTTGTCGTCGCCTCACAGATGGCCTTATGCCTCATCTTGCTGGTTGGCTCGGGACTGCTCGTGCGTTCTCTGCGCAACTATCAGACCTTGCCTTTGGGCCTTCGCGTGGACGGGCTTCTCGTGTTCGGCACGGATCCCTTCTCAGTCCACAGCGTCGAGGAAAAGGAGCATTTTTATCAAAATCTGCTCGCCCGCTTGCGCGAAACCCCCGGCGTTGAGTCCGCTACGCTCCTCTCGCACCGCCTAGGTTCCGGCTGGGGCTGGAATAGCGTTTGGGCCATCGACGGCGTGGAGCCCCAAGCGCCTTTTTCTGAAAGCATGAGCGCGAACCACGTTGGCCCCGACTTCTGCCACACACTCGGCATCCCCATTCTCCGCGGCCGCGACGTTACGGACGCCGACACGCGCTCCGCGCCCAAAGTAGTTCTCGTCAACGAAACCTTCTCAAATCGCTTTTTCCCCAAGGGAGATGCGCTGGGCCATTCGGTCACGCCAATCTCGTCCATCTCGGCCGGAAAAATCAAACTGGGAGACAGTTTCACCATCGTCGGCATCATCGGCGACAGCAAGTATAAGCGTGTCGACGAAAAATCGAAGCCCACTCTCTACTTCCCCTTCGCGCAATACACTGCGATTCCAAACATTCACGTCGAGTTGCGCACCCACGGCAATCCTGAAGCTCTCATCCCCAGTGTCCATGCCGTTCTCCACGGCATCGATCCTAATCTTCCCATGCAGAAGCCCATGACCCAGCGCGCCCAATTCGATGAGTCTTACTCGCAGGCCCGCCTCTTTGGCCGCCTCTCCATCTTTTTCGCCGTCATTGCTGTTTTGCTCGTTGCTACCGGCCTCTACGGCACGCTTGCTTATCGCGTCAGTCGCCGAACTTCGGAAATCGGCGTCCGCATGGCTCTCGGCGCACAGCACGGGCAAGTGCTGTGGCTGATTTTGCGTGAAAGTCTGCTCGTCAGCGGCGCCTCCATTCTCGCTGGCGTTCCTGTTGCCATTGCTGGCGCACGCCTCATGCGCTCCATGCTCTTTGGCGTTCAGCCGGACGATATGATCTCGTTTCTGCTCGCTTTGTTCGGCCTGATTCTTGTTGCGCTCGCGGCTTCCATTATCCCCGCGCGGCGTGCGATGCGCGTCGATCCCATGGTCGCCTTGCGGTACGAGTAGTCCCCGCTTCCGCGCGCCCGAGTCTACTGCTCATCCCGACTCTCACTGATTTTGCCAAGTACCCTTTTTTCTGCCGCTCATTTTTCTGGGCACTCCTTCAGGCTAATTCCTGCGTCCCGCAGCTTCGCGGCTTCTGCTTTCCCGGTTCCTCCCGAACAACAGCACAGGTCCCTCCCATAAAGCAGCCGCTCGCTTTGGAAGCAGAAGCCCTCGCTTTTGGGTGCCCCAGAAAATGGGACAGAAAAAGGAGAAAAATTTGGCTATGTCTTACTTGAACTCGGTTTCTTTAATTGGGTTTGTTGGTGCTGACCCGGAACAGCGCCAAGCACGGAACAACGGTGCGAAGTTCACCGTCCTGTCCGTCGCCACGCAGCGGTCGTGGAAAAATGCACAAGACGAATGGAGCTCGAAAGTCGAGTGGCATCGAGTCTGTGTATTTCGGCCACTCTTAGCGGCTCGCGTGGCCGCGACCATCAAGAAGGGCGCTCATGTGCTCGTCGAGGGCTCGCTTGTCAGCTCGACTTACGAGCAGCCTAACGGCAAGGGCAAGAAGTCGAGGGCCGCGAAAATCACATCGTGGTCGATCCGCGCCGATGTTGTCCGCAAACTCGACCGCGGCGAGCCAGAACCCGAAGCGGCCTCCTCCAGCACTGCGACTTCGTCGCCCATCGAGGACCCGAACGCGCCGTTTTAGGCGTTCACCAAGTGCGGGCCCCGGCTCCACCGCCGGGGCCCTTTCTATGCTCAATCTGCCGCCCGTTCGGATTCACCCCGAATTTGCTGAGGCGTCAGACCAGTCGGCGTCGGGACACTTGCTAGCCGGTTCAACAAAGAATCGAGGGCGGAAACACCATCATCGAGCGCGGCTACCTCAGCGTCGCTGAGAGGGATCTCTTGCCGCATCCGCAAAAGATTCTTTTTCCCTTCCACAAGAGCCGATGCTGTCGAGCTCTTCGGCATATAGAAAGAGCATTTCGCACACGCCATTCGGTGTGGACATTGATCGAAAAAATCGTAGGTGCAGTAACCGTGCCCGAGATCATAGAACTTCCAGGCTTCCTCGGGACGGAGCCCTGACCGGACTTTTTCTTGATCAATGAGCACTTCAATAGCTCGCAGGTTCCGAGCGAAGTAGCCGGCATCGGAATAGGACTTCATGAGTTTCGTGGGCGTAATCTTCGCGTACCGCTGCGTTGACAACGGCATCCGATGCCCCAGCCATTCCTGCAACTCGAATAGGCTCATCGGCTCCTTGGCGTTGAACAACTGGGTAGCGATGGTCGAGCGTGCCCGGTGACTCGTAATTTTCCCGCGCACATCGTGTTGCGGGATGCCTGCTTTGCGACACAGTCTCGGAATGAGATGCAGATTCAAGTAGTTGGTCGCCAGCTGCCGCATTCGGTAGAGAAAGAGAAAATCCACCATTTCGCCCGTTTTGGGATCGCACAGTTTTGCTTGCGGCGGCCGAACCTTTTCCCATGCGTTGATCGCCTCGCCTGCGATCCGGTCCACCGGCTTCGTAAACGCAGTTCCGGTTTTGTGCACAGGAACATCGAGGAAACACACTTCGGCTGTCTCCTTTTGCTGCCAGCGAATGCACCCGACGCGGAGACGGCGGATTTCGTCACTGCGGAGTCCCGCAAAGAACCATACCAAGGCAATGGCACGAATCATCTCCATCGGGTAGAAGGTGTGTATTCCACCATCAGAGCGCTTTCTTCCTACGTCCTCCGGTGTCAGGTTCAGGCCCGCCCACACGAGTTTTGCCCACACGTCATCAGCGATTACTCTTGGGGCCGAGCCAACCACAGCAGCCACCGAACGCGGTGGCGTAAAACTGCGGTAGGGATCGAATCGTGGAGGAATTGCGCCCCACTCTTGCATCTCACGAAAGAATGTGCGGACGATCGTGTAGTTGTGTAATTTGGTATGCGCATTCAGCGGTTGCCCGACCTTTTTTCCCACATGGCCACCGCGATTGGGTCTCCAATCGCCGCAACGCATGTTCGTGATCATGGTCATGCATTCGACCGCTAGCTTGCGATCCCACTGCTCTGGGCCATCAATGCCGGGGTGTTTGACCCTCAGCCACCGGCCTATCCGCAGCAAGAAGCCGTAGTTTGCGTTTCGCACTTTACGGGAGTGTGTTGAATTTTCGTGCCAGTATCGAACAGCCTGAACCCATTTCTCCGGCACCTCTTCCGTCGAGTGCGGGTTCTCCCCTTTGCGCTTGTCTAAGCTTACGATGCCAGCCGAGATGATTCCGCAGCTGGCCAGCACATTGGACAGTGCTGATAAGCAATAGGTACTCAGCGGCGACGAGCGCCGCCGTTCAACCGCCTTGAGGATCTCCACGGTGATGTCCTCCAAGTGCGGACTCCTGTTCGTCACAAGGACTTCGCAGAGAACTCGCGGTACATAAACGCTGGCCATCCTGGACCCGTAACCCCATTGCAGAAGCATGTCTCTGATCTCGTCGGACAGCGCTGCAATGCGCTCCTGGCCAAACACTCGACGGGCAATACCATGAAACAGAAAATTCCGCCGGCCGAACTTATGCAAGGCGTTGAACCACACAAAAGGTATGCGAACACCGCAACGGTATGCTTTGCGTGTCCAGTATTTTTGGTAGTCTCAATCCACTCTTCCTCGCTCCAGCCCCAGAAACTCCGTGCCCGTGCGGCCATTTCACGCAACATCAGGACCTTCAGACCTGGCCGGTATTTTTCATGCAACCGTGTGTGACTACAGACATCCTCAAGAGGACGCAGCAGCCGTGGGAGATCGCATCTTGCCAGCACTTCGCAAGCGTGAATCCCTTTCTTCAGGCATCGCAGGTTGTCTGTCAATAGCTCGATCTCTTCCGTTCTCAATTGGGGAGTGCGATCGTATTGCTCCGGCTTCACAGGCCAGATCCAAGGCCGGAGTGAACGAGACGTCTGGCTCACCGCAACACCTCGCTGATCATCACCATCCGCATCGCGTGTATCTCGGCCATGCCCCTCGCTAGCTTTTGTGAGAGGTCGCGCCCGCTCAAATGGATGTACAGTGCGGTTGTCTGAACGCTTCGATGCCCCGCGAACGTCGCGATTTCATGGATGCCCCAGTTTGTCCGGGCAACATCGGTAAGACACAGGTGCCGGAGGGTGTGCGGGGTGAATTGCGGCAGGCTACAACGCTTGGCTATCCGTGCGATAGCTTTCGACCAGGTCCATACCGATATTGGTCTGCCGCTATTCCGATAGGATTCCGACAGGAACAACGGCCCACGCTCTCGGCTGAGTTTTCGGCGCTCGCCGAGATACTGTCCGAGGAGCACCCCACTCGGTTCGGAATATGGGATGACCCGTTCCCGCCGATTCTTCGTAATCTCCAGTCGAATGCGGAGAAGCCGATGCGCGGGGTCGATGTCTCTGGTTTCCAAGGAACAGATTTCTTCGCTTCGAAGAGCAGCGTCGTAAGACAGTGCCAGCATCGTACGATTTCGTAGTGTTTCTTGTTGGCAGGCCTCTAGAATGGTCCGCCACTGTTCTTCAGTTGGTATCCACGGAAGCTGCTGGTGACGACGAATCACACCGTGGCCATTCACGGAAGGGCGAAGGGGATTTCGCAGACAGACCTTTTCTTCCACCAGGTAGTCGTAAAAGAGGCGAACCACGGTTAAGTGTTGCTGCAGGCTTGCGTTCGCCAGCGTGGTTGTTGTTTCTTGCGTTCTCTTCGAAAATCTCGGAACGCTGAGATGAGCGACGTCCCGGATATACGCTCCCACGGTATTGCGCGCTACTGAGGTGAGCGTGACATTACGCGTCTCCACGAATTGGAGAAACGCATTGAGATTGCGGCCGTAGGCGTCAAGCGTGTTCGCCGCCAGGCCGCGCGCGGCCTGAAATTCTAACCAGTCCCTTGCCTGTGTATTCCCTGAAACCTTCGGATAACGCTCCCACCGAACCTTGCAGATCGTAAACTCCAGGCCCATGGTTCCCTCCAGCTTGAGTTCGGCCCCTCTGGGGACGAATCCAACATACGGCTGGCGGGAGAACCAGCCCTATTCCACATAATGAACTCAGTAACGATCGTCGGATTTGTTGGAGCCGACCCGGAGCAGCGTCAAGCGCGGAACAACAACGGCTCGAAGTTCAACAGTTCTCTCCGTCGCCACGCAGCGGTCGTGGAAGAACACCGACGACGAGTGGGCGTCGAAGACCGAGTGGCATCCCGTTTGCGTGTTCCGTCCGCGGCTCCCGAATACGTCTCGACGACGATCAAGAAGGGTTCGCACGTTCTCGTCGAGGGCACCCTCGTCAGCACGACGTACGAACGCGGAAACGGCAAAGGCAAGAAAGCGAAGTCCAACAAGCAGACGTTCTGGTGCATTCGCGCCGATGTCGTCCGCAAGCTCGATCGCGGCGAACCCGAACCGGAAACAACCGCTTCCGGCGTCGCTGCTTCGCCTGAAGCGCTCGGCGCGTCCGACCCGGCTCCGTTCTGACGTTCCATTTTGAATCGGGCCTCGGTTTTCCGAGGCCCGTTTCTATTGTTGGACCGTCTGCGGAGAGGATTTTGTTTCTGGATTGTGTCGCGCAGCGGCCACGACTTGGCGAATAGCTTCAGTAACCAATTCAGGCCGGTCCAGATGAATCCAGTGTCCGCAGTCACCTGCCAAGAGCTGTACTCCTCGCGACGAGAGCTGCGCTAAGGCGCGTTGCCAATCAGCATACGGCGCCGGATGATGGTCTCCCGAAACCACTGCCAACGGCAGATCCCCGAACGACTTCGCTGCAGCCGCTTGCGCCGCACTGACCGGCAACGCGGCAACATGCTGCCCCAGACTTATAAAATTCTTTGGCTCCGACCAGAACCCCCGAACAATTGGCACAATCGGTGCTGGCAGCTTGCGGATTTCCCCCGCGATGCGTTCGACAGTCGAGGACACGCGAGCTCCAAACGCACTCGCCGCCGCCCGGCCCAAGCGAGGAGACCCCTTCGCCACCCGAGCGAGGCACAATCGCACTACACCGAATCGCGCGAGCCAGGCAGCAATGCGGGCGTATCGCAATCCCACTTGGACCATCATCATCTGTTCCGGCGTCGGACTTTCCCATTCGGCAGGGTGAATCGAGTCCACCAGCACCATGCCAGCGACTTCGTCTCGATACAGGTGTGCGAACACTCTGCTGACGTAACCGCCGAACGAATGGGCAACGAGAATGTACGGCCCCGGCACGCCTGCAACGTCCAATAAGGCACGCAGCTCCTGTGCAATCTGCCGTGCGGCGCGGGGCTCGTGCGCCAGATCGCTCCATCCGTGTCCGGCGCGGTCGTAGCTCACGGCGCGAGAGAACTCAGCCACCGCAGGTTGCACCAACGTCCAACTTAAGCACGATGCACCCATGCCTGATTCGAAGAGCACGGTCGGCGTACTTTCTCCAGTCACGTGGATATGCATCAGCCTGTTGTTGACTCGCACGAGGCGTCCCGGAGGAGGAGAGAGTCGGCGGTCCCGCCACGTGCCAATGGAATGGTACAAAGCACCGGACGCCAGGAGTAGGGCAAATGTACCGAGAACAACTGCGAAAATCACAATGATCGTCTGCATCATGAGCATCCCGACGCCGCGCCGAAACGATTCGATCGTAGCACGGTCACCGGAACGCTGAGTTGAACGCCCCAGTAGTACTTAGGGTGCTAGAGGATGACTTAGCCTGCCACGAACCCCCTCGTGCTCTCTCCGCATCAATCTTGGCGATAGGCGTGTGAACTCGAAGGCGAGGGTGTATCCAGGCAAGCTTTTTTATACCTTTAGATTCACATTTTCCGGAAATCGGTACTCTGAGTAAGTAGAGGCAGGATTGCCTCGAATGCAGAGCGGCATCGCAGAGTCTTAGAACAGATACGTACGATCCGTAATTGGTCGGCCCGGTCAGTGCGCCCCACCCGCACATTCTGGGCTCAGGATGGCCCCGTTATGAACGGAGGCGCACGGCCGCCTAATCGCAGTTTCCGTGTTAGCCCTACTCTGAGGGGCACCCAAGCTATTCCTAACAATTTCCGCGTTGTTGCTCAACGGGCCGTACGGCCGATTACCAGGTGTGCACAGATCATTTCCACATTTCCAGGCGATTCACAATCAATGTGTTGGAGTTCCAAAATTCTAAAGTGAAGGCAAGGCCATGAAAGCACGCAATCACGTCAACCGCAACCTGAGTGAGTCCGACCGAGCGCTCGCCAAGCCCACGGGCGCAGTCTCAGGAGAGTTTGTCACCGAGATGTTCGAGTACGACGGGGGAAGGCAGGTCACGGTGTACGTTCCACCGGACCCGCCCGAAGCAATCGTCTTCGCCAGTGACGGCCAGCGAATCTCGAAATGGGGTCGGTTGATCGAGAAGGCCGACGTGCCGGCCACAATGATCGTCGGAGTACATGGGCTGGCCGATGAGATGCTCCGGCTCCATGAGTACTCACCGGGCTTTGAGCCGGAGCGCTTCGCGGCACACGAGAAGTTCTTCGTCGAGGACGTTCGCCGATGGACGGAGTCGCAGTTTGGCGTGGCGCTGCGCACTGAACGTACTGCAGTTTTCGGCGTCTCGGCGGGTGGAGAGCTGGCCCTCGCTCTTGGGCTTCGGCATCCACATATCTACGGCGCGGTCTTCTGCGCCTCGCCTGGCGGCGGTTACAAGCCGCCTGACGTTATGCCGAGTCCGCTTCCACGCACATACCTTGTCGCTGGCACACAGGAGCCGTTCTTCCTCGAGAACGCAAAGAGGTGGGCGGACGCGCTGTGCGATGCAGATGCGGATGTCCTCATGAATGAGCGAGCTGGGTCGCACGGTGGCGCATTCTGGCGAGAAGAGTTCCCGCTGATGGTGGCGTGGGCATTCGGACGATGATGGATCTCGGTGTCTGATCGGCGGTCTGATACAACAACAGCGCAAACAGCCAATGCGGGATTGAATATTCGCCCATGATTGCAGCGTTCATCTCGCAAAATACCGATGCGGCTTTTCGCCTGTTTGTTTTGACAGTTTCGGCGAATGCGCGTGGAGAGCTAGCCTTCTGCCCCGCAAAACATGACTTGGTAAGGAGGCGGCCACTCGGCGTCCTCTCTCATCCTCTGGCCGTCTCCTTCATTATTCAAACGATGGACGTCTTAGCGAGTACGGCAGGCAGCTTTGACATGCCCATGTCGAAAATGAAAGGGTGGCAATCAATGAAAATCGTAGTGATCGGCGGCAGTGGACTCATCGGGTCAAAGCTCGTTCCCAAGTTGCGCGAGCAAGGGCACGAAGCAGTTGCCGCATCTCCTAAATCCGGTGTCAATTCCCTTACGGGCGAGGGGCTGGCCGAAGCGATGAAAGGTGCATCGGTGGTCGTTGATGTATCGAACGCTCCCTCGTGGGAAGACGCGGCAGTGATGAATTTCTTCGAGACGTCAACCCGGAATCTCCTTTCCTATGAAGCGGCCGCGGGCGTGGGACATCACGTTGCGCTTTCGGTCGTGGGTTCTGAGCGCATGCTCGACAGCGGCTACTTCCGTGCAAAAATCGCTCAGGAGAACTTGATCAAGCGTTCCCGCCTCCCCTATTCAATTATTCGCGCCACGCAGTTCTTTGAATTCGTCAAGGGCATCGCCGATTTTTCCACTGACGGCAACAAGGTGCGCGTGCCATCGGCACTCATCCAGCCCATGGCGGCGGACGATGTCGCCAGTGCGGTAGGCCGAATCGCTATCGGCTCACCAGTGAATGGCACCGTTGAAGTAGGTGGAACGGAAAAGTTTCCTCTCGATGAACTCGTCCGGCAAGGTCTAGCGGCGTGGAAGGATCCGCGCGTGGTCGTCGCTGACCCACACGCGCGTTACTACGGCATTCAGCTAAGCGAAAGAATGCTCCTTCCTGGTGATGATGCGCGGCTCGGCGAGACACGCTTCGAAACCTGGCTCGCTCAGCCCGCGGCGAAAGCGGCGGCGGCCACGCACTAGCAGGTTGCTGAAAAACTCAAAAATACTGTAACGAAAGAACGTAGGACACGTCTGATTGAACATGCGAGGACCCGACGAACAACAGGGATACGTGTTCAGCTACCTTTCCCCGGAGCAG
>Ga0126378_10004795_pt1 | contig 10396 bp, 5 predicted proteins | sample PanSoiMetPlot_23_FD_92587 | JGI IMG/M metagenome (GOLD analysis project Ga0126378, IMG submission 92587) | Tropical forest soil microbial communities from Panama - MetaG Plot_23 | ecosystem: Environmental > Terrestrial > Soil > Tropical forest > Bulk soil | place: Panama | collected 2016-02-17
ATGGATACGGACTTCGCGGTCCTTTGCCCACTCGTCCAGCACCGTATGCCTCAGATCCGGTTTTTGTACATCGGCTCGCGCCTTTGCTCCGCGCTTCCTTCAGACCCCACCTCACGGTGATGCCCTTGCGCTTCGCTATCACTTCACGTCCATCGCGTTGTGAAGAGGAATTGCACCTCCAAGCTGACAAACATGCTCGGCACACAAAGAAGAGGGAGGGCTTTCGCCCTCCCTCAACGCGCTACGTGTACTGCGAAAGACGCACGGAACTAGAAGAAGAACCGAGCCGCCAGTTGCATCTGTCGCGCATTGGTAGCGGTGCTGGTGTAGGAGTTGAATTGCGAGCTGCCCAGAATGTTCTGGTAGCCCGCGAAGTTCGGATGGTTGAGGAGGTTAAACACCTGGTACTGGATTTCGAGGCGCTTGCTCTCGGTGATTTTGAAGGCCTTGGAAATGGCAGCGTCAAAGTTGGTCTGAGCGTCGAGGCGGAGCTGATTGCGGCCGCTGGTGCCATTATGCTCGAGCAGCGGTTCGGTGACCGGCAAGGTGTTGGGCACCGCGTAGGCTGGGAAGAACGGAACTGGATGCAGCTGCGTGGCGTTGCCGTCCACTGCGGTATTGGTGACTGTGCCGCCGACGTTGGTTCCGTTGAGCAATAGGTCCGTGATGTCCCCGATCGGAGCAGCAAAGACAGTGGTGGGAAGGCCGGTCTGAGTGCTGAAAATGCCGCTCTGGCTCCAGCCATCCAACACGTACTTCTTCCAGCCCTGGAATCCCTTGGTGAAGGGAACCACGTAGTTGTAGCTGAGAACGAAGCGATTGCGGATGTCGAACTGGGAATTGCCCCGGTTGAAGGAGATCGGTTTCGAGGCGTCTAGAGGAAGCGCGCTGTCGTTGATCAAGACTTGCAAGGCATCGGAGACATCGTCGATGGCGTGAGACCAGGTGTAGTTGGCGTCAAACGTAAGCCCATTCTTGAAGCGACGCACTGCCTCCACCTGCAAGGAGTTGTAGCTGGATGTGCCAATGCTTTGGACCTGCGTGACGTTGTTGAACCGAGGATCGATCAGGCTGTTCAAGCCAGGACCAAAGGCGCTGCCGATCTGCGCGTTCGAAGCGGCTTCGAATTCAGCCATGCGAGCGTTCTGGTCGGCGAGGCTGGTGGGAGCCGCGGGAATATTGCCCGGTGCGACCAAGTTGATGGGCATACTCACCTGGAGGTGGTCATTGTGGCTTCCGACGTAGCTGACCTTGAGGACGAGGTCGGTCGCCGCTTGATATTCGACGCCCAAGCTATATTGCTGATTGCGAGGATTGTCGAGGTTCTGGTCCACGGGCGCAAAGTTGCCGAAGTTAATCTGGTTCGGATTGAACGAGCCAATACCGGCTATGGCGGCCTTCTGTGCGGGTGCGGTTCCAGCTACCAAGGCAGCAAGGCTGTTGGCCGCGAAACCAGCGCCCACGACAGTGGCAGAAGTTACAAACGGCGGAGAGAAGCGCAGGTTGGTAATCGGGTTCTGATAGATGAAGTCGTAGGCAATACCGTAGCCGCCGCGGACGACTAGCTTGCCGTGGCCTGGATTCCAGGCGAAGCCGAGCCGCGGTCCGGGGTTGATATTGCGGTGGAACGCGGTGCCTCCCAGATCGATGCCGCCCAAAGGACCAGTGCCAAGTTTGCCGAGCGGAATGTTGTTGTTGGGATCGAGGTTGGCGAGGAGTTGATGATTTTCGGAAACGCCGCCGGAAGACTCCAAGCGGAAACCGAGATTAAGCGTCAATGTCGGAGTCACGCGGAAGTCGTCCTGGACAAAACCAAAAACATCGAAGGCAAAGTTGTGGAGATTGGTGTTGCCAAAGTTTTGGATCCACTCGAACGGCCGGCCTGCCTGAAAGGCGGTGATATCAGCAAATACGACCACGCCTTGTTTCTCGAGGTCGAAGAAGCTGGGAGCCTGGTAGCGATTCAAGTCCACGCCGACCTTAATAGTGTGGCGCCCCTTGGTCCAGGAAACGGTGTCCAGATATTGGAAGGTGTTTTGCGTTCGGCCTTGTGGCAGCAGAAAGTTCTGGCCGAACGACGATGTGCCATCTCCGAAGATGACCATCGGGCCTGCTTTGAAGGTCGAATTCACTGGAAAGGCCGGGTTTGACCGGCCAAAGCCGAAGCGGAAATTGTTTACCAGGTTGGCGTTGATGGCGATGGTGTAGCCGACGGTCAGGTCGCGCGGAGTGACCGTATTGGAGGCGCCGAAACCCGGGAGATTGGTGCTGATGAAAGTAAGGCCCGGGGTGACGCCGGAAAACGGCGCCTGGCCATACTTGACGAAGATAGCGTCCTTACCTCCGCGGAGCAACTGATCAACGCGGACGGTCCAGCTGTCGGCGTCGAAGGCATTGGGGGCTGATTCGCTCAAGCTGCCGCTTGGAGAGCTGAAGGCACCGTTGTTGTTAAACAAGGCGAGACTCGTTGGGTCGGTGATGCCAGCTGCCTGACCGGGCGTCAACACGTTGGCAATGACGGACTGACCGGCGCCGCGGGTGCGGTCCACTTCGCCGCTGCCGTAGAAAAAGGTGTGATCCTTGTAGATCGGACCGCCAACGGTACCGCCGCCTTGGTTCTGCACAACCTTGTTAGGGGGCGGAAGGATTCCCGTCGCTGGATCCCGGAAAGTAAAGTAAGGACGCGCATTCCCTAGGCCACTGTTTTGCCCGTACCAATACGCAGACCCATGATAACTATTTGTTCCGCCCTTGGTGATGAGTTGAACCTGCGAACCAGAATTGCGGCCAAACTCAGCGTCGAAATTGTTGGTAATGATCTTGACTTCAGCGATGGCATCCTGAACAAACGCGGCGCCTGATTCACCGGTGGTGGACGTGTCGGTTGCTGTTACGCCGTCCAAAGTAATGTTGTTGGCGCGGCCGCGCGAACCGTTGGAGTTGAAGCTCCCCACGCCAAGAAACGGATTGTTGATCGAGACCGGCACGGTGCCCGGGGAGAGCGTGGCGTAAACCACCGGGTCGCGCGCTTGGTTCGGGAGGGCCAGAACTTCGTCTGAATTAAGCGACTGACTGATCTGCGCCGTGGCCACGTCGAACGTGGGCAGCGCGCCGGCTTCCACGGTAATAGTTTCCGTGAGATTGCCGACTTCGAGAGTGGAATCCATGCGCGTCTTTTCACCGCTTTGCACTGTGACGCTTTGCGCGAGAGTCTTAAACCCATTCTTCTCCACGGTGACCTGATACTTGCCGATCTCCAACTGCGGAGCTGAAAACTCGCCGTTCGGACCGGTGGTTACGACACGCACGCCGCCGGTGTTGAGGTTCTTGATGGTGACTTTGGCGCCTGCGACGGCGGCGCCGGTTGAGTCTCTAATAGTCCCGATCACATCTCCTGTCAGATCGGCGAGAGCGGGAAGTGCGACCAAGCAGAACATGGCTATTACCGCTAACAACTGTACCCACGACCTTCGCATGCAAAATCTCCTTATTCAGTTTTCTTCGAGCCCTCGACGCGTCCTTGCGCGACGAGACACACCCATAGCGACCCGAGTTGGCGACCTCATTTGACTCACTCGCAAGACACGAGGCCGATGACCTGACTCCGCTTTGCCCTGCACCACAGGTATTTGTTTGCTGCAAGAGAGTGCAATCGATTGACCAGGGGATGAGGAAACTGAGTTGCTTCGTAAGTTAAAGCGAATAAAGAGGTTTTCTCAGCACTAGATAGAGGAAACGTTGCGCAATGTCGCGCGCACTTCGTTTAACTGTAGAGAAGCCAAAGGTATATGGATACCTGAACTAAACAGACGCTAAATTTTTCTCCTGTTTATTGCGGGGGAACCGCTTCGCCTGGCCGTTGGCGCGTGCGAGCTTCGGGCGCTGGAGTTGCCGTCGTCGGAGAAACCGTCACGCCGACACCGGAAGTCGTGGGCGATTTCTCGCGGGGAGTGCCGGGCTCGTCTTCGGTGGGCGCGGTGTCTGGCGTATCCACACGAATCAGATGTTCTCCGGCTTGTAGCTCGAGGGTGACGACGTTGGCGAAGTCCAAGACGGGCATCCCTGCCATAGCGGTCTGCATGAACTCGAGCCAAACCGGTAGCGCAGCGCGCGCACCGGTTTCCTTCTTCCCAAGCGAAATCTGTTTGTCGTCAAAGCCGACCCAGACGCCGGCAGTGAGTTGCGGCGTGAAGCCGATGAACCAGGCGTCGCTGTAATCCTGCGTTGTGCCGGTTTTGCCGGCGGCGGGACGATTCAACGCCTTGGCCTGCACACCGGTCCCGAACTGGATGACCTCCTCGAGCATGGCGGTCATGGTGCGAGCCACATCGGGCGAGACGACGTCGTGGACCTCGGGATGTGCTTCTTCGAGAAGCGCTCCGTCGTAGCTGGTGACGCGGCGGATCATGTGCGGATCGATGCGGATGCCATCGTTGGGGAAGACCGTGAATGCGGAAACGTGCTCGAGGAGTTGCATATCGGCGGCGCCCAGAGCGAGCGGGAGATAAGGCGGAAGGGGCGTGGTGATGCCGAAGCGGCGAGTCATGTCGACGACCGTGTTGATGCCAACTCTTTCGGCAATCTTGACGGCGGGGACGTTACGGGAGCCAGCGAGGGCGCGTCGCAATGTGATCGTGCCCTCAAACTTTTCGTCATAGTTGTGGGGAGAGTAGGGCTTGCCGCCGCTCATGACGGTGAAAGGCAAGTCAACGACGGTATCAAAGGGCGAAGCGCCTTTTTCGATGGCATCGGCGTAGACATAAATCTTAAAGGAGCTGCCGACCTGACGGACCGCCTGAGTGGCGCGATTGAACTTGGAGTCTTCAAAGCTATAGCCGCCGACCAACGCCTTGATTTCGCCGGTGGCGTTGTCGATGGCTACCATGGCGCCTTGTGGGCCGACCTGCTGCTCGAGTTGAAGGCGCAAAGTGTTCTCATGCGCTTCAAGCACTTGAAACTGAGCGAGGTCGCCGACTTTCAGCAGGTCGCTGGCTTTTTTGCGGCCGGTCCAGGCGAAATCCGAAGGTGAAAGGATGGCGCGGAAGGTGCCGATCTTGATGACGGCGCCCTTGTCCTCCACCGATTGCACCAAGCCGGTGACATAGCTGCCCTTTTCGCTGGGATGGCGCCAGTCTTCGTCTTCGTAGGAATCGAGCTTGCCCAGATTGTCACGGAGGATGTTGGGCAGGCTGCCCTTCCAGCCATGGCGGCGCTCGTAGGTGTGCAGGCCGTCGCGAACGGATTGATTCGCGGCACGCTGCATTTTGGTGTTAAGGGTGGTGTAAACACGCAAGCCGCGCTCGTGCACAGCTTCCGTTCCGTAGGTTTGCTCGAGATACTTGCGAATTTCTTCAAAAAAATAGGGCGCGAGATCGTTGCGCGGATATTGAATGTGCAGGCCGAGCGGAGTTTTCCTAGCGGCCTCTTGCTCGGCGGCGGAGATCTTGCCTTCCTCGGCCATTCGCGTCAGCACCAGATTGCGGCGAGCGAGAGCGCGCTGCGGGTCGTTGAGCGGCGAATAGATGGGGCCGCGTACCATGCCGGCGAGCAGCGCGGCTTCCTGCAGCTTCAAATCAGTGACGGGCTTGCCGAAATAGAATTGCGCGGCGGCGGCAAAGCCGTAGTTGCCATGCGCAAGGTACACCTGATTCGCGTACATAGTGAAGATTTGCGGCTTGGTGTAGGCGCGCTCGATTTGCAGCGCCAGGAGCATCTCTTGCATTTTGCGGCGGAAGCTGCGGTCGGAACGGTCGAGGAAGAGATTGCCGGCCAACTGCATGCTGATGGTGCTGGCGCCTTCCGCGCGGCGATGCTTGAGGATGTTGCGGTAAGCGGCGCCGGCGACGCGCGGGAAATCGATGCCCCAGTGATCCTCGAAGTGCTGATCTTCGATCGCGGTGACGGCGTTGTAGAGGACTCTGGGGCACTGCTCGTACGTCATCAGGATGCGGCGTTGCAGAGCGAAGCTGCCGACGAGTTGGCCGTCATCGGCATAAATTTCGGTGACTACGGTGGGGCGATAGGTTTCAAGGGCACGGATCTCTGGCAGGTCGCTGGCGTACACGAAGAGCAAGCCGCACGCGGCGCCGAGCACGATGGAGCAAAGAAGGAGGAACGCGAGGGCGACGCGGTCAATCAGCTTGAATCCGCGGAGGCGCAGCGTGATCGGGGGGAGGCTCAGCATGGGGAACCTGTCATTTTAGCGCAAGGTTTAGGTAACGCGCTTAGGGGATAGTGATTCGGTTTCGCTGCTTTAACTTTGGCGTTTAGGCGGTTTCGTAGTACCGTTCGCCGGCGCAGGCGCGGCAAAGGGTGCGGCCTTCGCGTTCGACTTCGCGCTTGAAGTTGATGCCCTCGCCGCATTCGGCGCAAACGACGCGCGGCCCCTTGAAACCGGGCAAATCCTCTGCCTGGACTGTGAGCTTGACCCACTGCTTGTCGAAGAGAACGTCGTCGGAGAGTTGCGCGTAGGCCTTTTGTTGGCCAGCCTCCTTCTCTAGTTCGGGAAACATTTCGCGCGCGGCCTGCTTCGACGATTCCTTGGCGGCGATTCGCACGGCCTTACCGGTCTTCAGATCGACGAACGTTGCAGCGACTTTGCCCCAGTCGCGAAACTTGAGCGCGCGCTTGCCGAGTCGGCAATTGGCGACGAGCGCGACGGCGTCGGTGACGCAGCGGTCGATTTCAACGTAGGTCACGATGCGCTTGCGCTCGGCGATGGGATCGTCGATCTCCAGTTCACGCAGGCCCAGCATGGCCATGCGTACGCCCAGCACCTGGCCCGCGCACAAATGGCCATGGGCGACGGCGGCAAGTTGCAGATATTCGTCGAGCGATTTCATGCGGAGGCTTTTTCGGGCGCTGGGGCCGCGGCCGTCCAGGGATGCGGCTGGCGCGCTTCGATGAACGCGAACACCGTCATAACCACGGCCAACAACGCAAGGCCACCGTCTCGAATGACGGTCCATCCAGTAAGCTTTTCCGGAGTGCCGAAACAGCCGCAATTGATGTCCATGTGCAGCAGATAGGCGCGGGTGACGGCGAACAGGAAACTCACCATCACGGCGGTGACCAGCGTGGCGCAAAGGCGCAATTGCCACCCAATCAACAAGAGCAAGCCCAGCGCGATCTCCGCGAAGGGCAAGCTGTGTGCAAGGAAGGAAGACGCTTCCAGGGAGAGCAGCTTGTAAGACTCCACCTGGGTCGCGAAGCTCGCGAGGTTCATCACGATAGAGAACTTCAGTACGAACCAGGGCCATAGGTGCGTGTTGGGGAAAATGAGCTTGGAGACTCCGGCATACGCGAAGATTCCGCCGAGGGCCAAGCGGCCAATCCAAATCACGGCGCGGCGGAAATTTAGCGGACTCGATTGCATCATTCTTGATCCTCGAGGCTACCCGCCTCGCAGCTACTTCTGCGCCAGCAACTGATCGAGAAACTGCTTGAGGAACTCGTAGTTGATCTGCCCGGCGTAAGGATAGGTCTGGCCGTGGGCGTAGAACTCCGTAGTCGGCGTCTGATTGACGTTGTGCATGCGCCCGAGGGCCAGGTCTTTCTCGATGAGCGGTTCGAGTGTCCCGCTCTTGACCAAGTCGCGTATCTTTTTCATGTCCGCGGCAGAGACGACGCTGGCCACCGTGCCGTCGACGTCACCCGAAGCTTCCCAGCGTTCTTGATTCTCGAAGAGGGCCTGTTCGACAGGCTCCAGGCGGCCGATCTGCGCTGCAGCGCGTGCATAGAGCGCCGCGGTTCGAGAGTGCGCGTGCATTTGTAGCGGAAAATCGCGATGGATCAAGTAGATCTTGCCGGTGCTGACGTAGTTGTCCATCACCTGACGGTTGGTGTTGACGTAGAGGTTTTTGCAAGCGGGGCACTGGAAGTCGCTGAAAATCTCGACGATGACCGGCGCGTTCTTGGAGCCAAAAGCCTTGCGAGGATCGATTTCGGTGACCGGACCGACCGTGATGGGCTGGACTGGGGCCGGGATCGCGGCCGCCGAGGACTTGGCCGATTTGGAGGCCGTGGGCTTGGCTGACGGCGTGGCACCGGCAGACTGCGCGCGGGAGGGTCGAGCCGCTCCCAAGGCTGTAGCCAGAGCCAGACCAAACACAACAGCTCCTGCCATTGCACGACGATTCACGGGATCCCTCCGAACCTGCTGATTCCGGCCAACATCTTAATGGACGAACGGCGCAATTCTAACCCGAAATGGCTACCGGTAGGCCCGCCAGCAGAGGCAATGTTGCTAACGGTGAGATGCGGCAAGGCGGGGCAGGGCTGTTTTGGGTGCGGTAGGCCGAGGACGGTCGGCGAGGCGACAGTAAGATAAAGGAAAGGCGTGGTTTACAAGAGGTATAAAGAAACTTGACAAAGTCACACTCAACCTGTATATTGCTGAGTGCGCGAAGGCTAGCGGGATGGAGGGGCTACTGATCGCCCCTTCCCTACCGAGGATGTTGGGCGGTCGTTTCGCGTTTTTGGATGTCAGGGAGGACATGCGGTTATGAGTAAGATCATTGGCATTGACCTCGGTACGACGAACTCCGTCGTGGCCGTGATGCAGGGCGGAGAGCCCGTGGTTATCCCCAACCAGGAGGGGGCCCGGACGACGCCATCCGTGGTGGCAATTACGAAGAGTGGCGAGCGGTTGGTCGGCCAGGTGGCCAAGCGCCAGGCGGTGACCAATCCGGAGAACACGGTTTACTCCATCAAGCGCTTCATGGGCCGGCGGTATGACGAAGTCGGCGAAGAGATGAAGCGCGTGCCGTACAAAGTCGTGAAGGGACCGCACGACGACGCGCGCGTGGAAATCACCGGCAAGGCGTACAGCCCGCCGGAGATCTCCGCGATGATTCTGAGCAAGCTGAAGACGGCCGCCGAAGATTTCCTCGGTGAAAAGGTCACCAAGGCGGTCATTACTGTTCCGGCGTATTTCAACGACGCGCAGCGGCAAGCGACGAAGCAGGCCGGCGAAATCGCGGGCATGGAAGTCGTGCGCATCATCAACGAGCCGACAGCGGCGGCGCTGGCGTACGGCCTGGACAAGAAGAGCGACGAGACCATCGCCGTGTACGACCTCGGCGGCGGCACGTTCGACATTTCGGTGCTGGAAGTGGGCAGCGGCGTCGTGGAAGTGAAGTCCACCAACGGCGATACACACCTGGGCGGCGACGACATCGACCAGCGCATCGTGGATTGGCTCATCGACGGCTTCAAGAAGGCCAACAACATCGACCTGAGCAAGGACCGCATGGCGCTGCAACGCCTGAAGGAAGCTGCGGAAAAGGCCAAGATTGAGCTGTCGCAGATGATGGAGACGGAGATCAATCTTCCGTTCATCACCGCGGGTGCCAGCGGCCCGATCCACTTGCAGGAGAAGCTGACGCGGACTCGTCTGGAACAGCTGATGAACGATCTGCTGGATCGCTCGATGCGCCCCGTGCAGCAGGCCCTCGAGGACGCGAAGCTTTCGCCCAACGACATCCAGGAAGTGGTGCTGGTGGGTGGTTCGACGCGCATTCCGAAGGTGCAAACGCTGGTGCGCAACTTCTTCGCGGGGAAAGAGCCTCACAAGGGCGTGAACCCGGATGAAGTCGTGGCCGTCGGCGCTGCCATTCAGGGCGCGGTGCTGGCGGGCGACGTCAAAGACATCCTGTTGCTCGACGTGACTCCGCTCTCACTGGGCGTGGAAACCTTGGGCGGCGTGATGACCGTGCAGATTCCGCGCAACACCACGATTCCGACGAAAAAGGTGGAGACCTATTCGACGGCAGCGGACAACCAGCCCGGCGTCGAAATCAAAGTGCTGCAAGGAGAGCGTAAATTCGCTAACGACAACCGCTCGCTCGGCACGTTCAAGCTGGATGGCATTCCGCCCGCTCCGCGAGGCACGCCGCAGATCGAAGTCACCTTCGACATCGATGCTAACGGCATCCTCAACGTGAGTGCAAAGGACAAAGCCACCAACAAGGAGCAGAAGATCACCATCACGGCTTCGAGCGGCTTGACCAAGGAAGAAGCTGAGAAGATGCGCGTGGAGGCGGAATCGCACGGCGAAGACGACCGCCGCCGCATGGAAGAAGTCGAGGCGCGCAATCGCCTGGACGGCTTGCTCTATCAGTCCGAGAAGATGATCCGCGAAAACCGCGAGAAGCTTGCCGAAGCGGACGTCAAGGCGGCCGAAGCAGCCATCGAAGAAGCAAAGAAGGCCGTCAACGAAGGCGGCACCGCCAAGCTGCGCTCGGCGACGGAGAATCTCGAGCGCTCGCTGCACAAGCTGGCTGAGGTCCTGTACAAGTCCGGCCAAGCGGCTGGCGGTGAGCAGGCCGCCGGCGCCAGCGCAGGTGCGGGCCAAAGCTCGACGAGCGGAAGCGGCGGCTCTGGTGGCAACAAACCG
>Ga0126378_10004797_pt1 | contig 10395 bp, 10 predicted proteins | sample PanSoiMetPlot_23_FD_92587 | JGI IMG/M metagenome (GOLD analysis project Ga0126378, IMG submission 92587) | Tropical forest soil microbial communities from Panama - MetaG Plot_23 | ecosystem: Environmental > Terrestrial > Soil > Tropical forest > Bulk soil | place: Panama | collected 2016-02-17
TCATCAACATCGCCTCAGTTAACGCGTACTGGGCCGAGCCCGACCTCGCCGCTTACAGCGCGTCCAAGGCCGCGGTCCTCCAGCTCACGCGATGTATCGCCCTCGATCACGCCGCCGCCGGCGTTCGCAGCGTGGCGATCTGCCCGGGCTACGTCAGGACCCAGATGCTCGAGCACTACTACCAGGACCAGCCAGACCCTCACGCTGTCCGCGAGGCCCTGACCGGTCGGCATCCACTTGGCCGGCTCTGCGAGCCAGACGAGGTCGCCTCCCTCGCATCCTGGCTCGCCTCAGACGAGGCAGGCTTCGCCTCCGGCCAGCCCTACATCCTCGACGGAGCACTCACCACAGGACGTGTGTTCAGCTGGAACGACAAGTAGCGCGTTAGCCCGCCGCTCACCGTGCCCAGACCCGCGAGCATGGGGCCGAAGGTGGCGAGCGGCTCATCGTTGGTGGTCGTCAACGCGCGTCCGTCGCGCATGAGGAAGGTACAGGGAAGCTGAAGACGACCGAGTTGCGCGCGGCACCGCGGCACGGCCCCCTCATCTGGCAGGTAGCCGCATGCCCGTGACCAAGCCAAGGTCAGCCGGCGGCCGTCGGCGCCGGCAAGCTATGTCCGCGGAACTGCCCGCGGCGCCCCGTCGTAGTCCTCGGTCCGCGGGAAGGCGAACATCACGCCCGCCTCCAAAGCGCGGCGCATCACGCCGACGTCACGGAGTTGGGCGCGCGGGCGCTGGCCTTGCCGGGGTTGGCGCTGGCTTGCCGCGTTCGGCGCGCGCGGCCCGGGCCGCGACGAGGCTGGCGCGCAGCGCCTGCGACAGCCCGGCGGGCTTGCCCGCCACTTGCTGGCCTCCGGCAGGCCAGACAATGTCGTGGCGCTCGGTTTTCGCGGCGAGCAGCTCCTCGAGTGCCTCGCGGTCGTGGTCACGGTGGCGGCCAGGCTCGAAGTCAGTAGCCATCTCTCGGACCAGGGAGGTGGCGACGCTGAGCTCGCTCGAAGACACCTGAATGTCGTGGCCGAGGAACGCGAACTCGGGAGTGCGGAGCTCATCGGGCCATCGCAGCGTCTCGATTACCAGGACGGCGTCCCGCGGGCGCAGCGCGGCAAGCCGCTCCCGCTGCCGCAGTGCGAGATGCGCGATGGCGACGTTGCCGGAGCGGGCCAGGGCTTCGCGGAGCAGGACGTAGGACCGCGCGCCCGCGGGCCGGGGCTCCAGGTAGTAGCTGCGCGCCCGCATCACCGGGTCAACCTGGTCCGCCGGCGCGAACTGCAGGATCTCGATCTCATGGGCGAGGGTCCGCGCGTAGTCCGCGAGCTCGTCGTCAGTCAGCACCAACGTCGCACCGGTCGGCAGCTCGTGACCCCTGGCGATGTCCGCGTAAGGCACCTCCGCCCCGCAGGCCGAGCAGACGCGCCGCAGCCTGACCCGCCCGCCGTCACTTTTGTGAACCTGATGGAATGTGATCTTCCGCGGTCCGGTCGCAGCGAACAGCCGAACCGGGATCGTGACCATGCCGAGTGAGATCGTGCCGGTCCACATGCTCCGCATGGGGGCTGGCCCGCTGCGGTGAGGTTCAGTATGGCCCATCGGATGGTGTCCTTGGCTCGGCCTGGCGAGTCTGGTTGGCTACCCGTCGTCGGAGATGGTCTGGCGCCTGCTGGCCCAGCGGGCGCAGTACGGGCAGTGTCTTGCCGGCACGTCGCCGGCCCGGGTCACGATGCCCACGTGGGCGCGGTACGTGAGCATCCCGCAAGGCGCGCGCAGCCCGCTGATCAGGCACGCGGTTTCGGTCGCCGCGAGCGAGGCGACGACGGCGTTGATCGTGAACGACGCACCGATGCAGCGGAGTGCGGTCGGCCCCGCGCCGACGCCTGCCCGGGGATTGTGTGTGTCAGCTGGGGATGCGTCTTTGCGCCGGTCAAGCTCGCCGCGGCAGAACAGGCAGCCGGCCGCAGGGCCGGCGACGACGACGCGCCCGCCATACACTACGTCGTCGCCGAGGCGCCTGATACCCGTGGCCACGTCGACGTAGGGCGTTCCGGCGATCGAGCACAGCTCGGTGAGGATGAACCGGACGCTGTCCTTGCTGGGGCTGGCAATGACAGCGGCGGCCGCGCCTACGGCCGCCCCGGCGTCGAGCAGGGATTCAGGCAGGCTGCCAGCGACGACGTGCACGTCGGCGCCTGGTTGGATGCTGCGGATGAGCCGCGCCGCGACGTGCGTCCTGGGCACGCCAACGTCATCGCCAGTGGAGCCGATGAGACGGCTCAAGCTGCTCGTGCCGACTTTGCCGCCGTCCAGGAGGGTGTACCGGCGCACTCCGAGGTAAGCCAGTTGCTGCGCCAGGTGAGAGCCGAGCGCGCCAAGGCCGACGAGCACGACGCTGGCCGCTGCCAGCTGCAACTGTCCCTCCTGACCTAGCAGCGCTGTCTGGCGCGGATATCGGCTGCTAGGGCTTGCGTCTCCCGCGCCCTGGTGCCCGCCTGGCGAGCCGGCGTGCCCGCGGGCGGCGCCGCAGGCAGGAGCGGTCGGCGGCCGATTGAAGCCCGCCCCTAACGGCGCTGCCGGTGGCTGGCAGCGGATCCGCTGCGCGAAGTCCAGCCGCGCGGACCTGAGTGCCGTGCGCGCGTTCACCCAACGCCCTCCGTGAACCGGATCTTGCGGGCGAACCAGGTAGCCGCCCTGAGCGTGACGGGCGTGGCCGGGTCGGGCGTCGTCTCTGCTCCCGTCTCAAGGTCGACCTCAACGACCGGCTGGCGCGGATCCCAGCCGGCGAGGTCGCGGACCTGCGCAACAGTGATCGTCGGCGAATGCCACGGGTATTCGGCGCCCTCGGCATAGACGCGGTAGGCCGTCTTGGAGCGAGCCGGCGGATCGGCCCGGGCGCTCGTCTTGCAGATGTCCTGCGCAGGATTCACGACATACTCTCTGGCTGCGTGGCCGGCGCGGCTGGCCTGCCCTCGGTTTGGTCGAACGGCGGACCAGCCCGGGTTGTCCGCACGCCCCCCGATCCGGGTCTCGCATCAGCACAAAGTTCGGCCCTGCCTCTCACATGCGGCGGGCTGTCAGGCCGCGGTCGTCACGTCTCCGACCCGGCGCGGACGTACACCAGTCGCGCGCGCCCCTGCATGCGGCGGGTGATGCGTCGGACGAGGGGCTCCTCATACGTGGTGACCAGGACCTGTCCGATTCCGCTGGTCTCCGGTGTCACCGCCAGCAGCGACGCGACCTGGCGCCGCGTATCCGGGTCCAGGTGCTCAAGGGGCTCGTCGATCCAGCAGAATCCGGCGTGCGTCGCCGCGCCGAGTGCGAGCAGCTGAAGCAACAGCAGTGCGGTCATCTTCTCGCCCGTGCTGAACGACCGGAAGGGAAGTAGCTGCCCGCTGACGTCTCGTGACAAAGCACCCTCACCGCTCAGCGTGATGGTGCCCCGGTCGGCGAACAGCAGCTTCCACCGGTGACTTATCTCGCGAGTCAGCGGTGCGATCGTGCCGTCCAGCAGAGTCGTGATTGCCGAGTCCAGGGCATCGATGGCCGCGGCGGCCAGCGCATGGCGGCGGAACTCGGTCGCTAGCTCATCGCGGGCCTGCTGGCGTGACTCCGCGTCCTGCACCGCCGCGGCGGCGGCCATCGCCGCGGATCTGCGCTCGATAAGCGCCGCCATTGCTGCGTCGGCCCGTCCCGCCAGGTCCGCGTGCCGCGCCGCCATGTCCTTGGCCGTGCCCGGCGGGCGAGCCGGCGGCACCGGTGAACCGGCGAGTCCGGCAGCGCTCCGGCGGAAGCCGCGGACTGCGGCGAGGGCGCCCATGGCGGTTGCCTCGTCCAGCTGCGCAAGCTGCGCCGCGAGAAGGGCGAGTTCGCGGCCGTGCGCTGATCGTGCCGCCGACCGTTCCCGAGGCGTCAGCGGTCGCCGGCAGACCGGGCACTGGCTGGCGGCGGTGTCGAGGTCATCCAGCGCAGCGCGGATGCTGGCGGCCTGGCCTTCGAGCAACCCGCGCTGCCGCCGGATGTCGTCCAGCTGCCGGGTCGTCTCGGCCTCGATCCCGTCGAGGATCTTGGGCAGGCCGCCAGGTGTCACCGGCGTGCCGAACCGGGCGGCGATCTCCGCGCTGAGCGCCGCGAGCCGCCGGGCCCGTGCCTGGTCCCGCTTGCGCCAGGCGTCATAGCCTTCCGCGTCGCGCTTGGCCTGGGCGGCGGCGTGGAGCGCGCTGACGCTGGCCAGGTGCGCATGTTCGGCTTCCTCGGCGAGCTGCACGGCCTGCAGATGTCTTGCGCGCAGATGCGACAGCTCGTGTGCAGATGCGCCGGAGGCCTGCTTGATCTGCCTGATGCGATGCTCAGTTCCCTGCTGCCTGGCCTTCAGCTCGGCGAGTGCGCTCTCGAGGCCGTCGATTCCGAACAGGCGGCATAGGTGCTGCCGCAGGCTGAGAGCCGGGGCCTCAGCGCCTGCATGCTCCAGTCCGCGGAGCATGGTCAGCCGGGCCAGGAACGCCGGGTCTGCCCCGAAGGCGTCGCGGACGGCTGGAGCGATCTGATTCTCGGCAATCTCATCTCCGTCGACGGTTGCGGAAACCGCCGGGCCGGCGCTCCTTCCGAGCCGCCCAGGAAGCCGGCGAGTGATCGCCAGCAGCCGCCCCTCAGGCAGGACCACCTCGACGGATGCCGACGCCGATGCGGTGCCGAGCTTGACGGCGTCCACCGGCCGGCCGCCGGCGTCGCCGTACAGCGCCCAGGCCGCGCCTTCGATGAGCGATGACTTCCCGACGCCGTTGCGCGCGATGATGAACGTGGTGCCTGGCTCCAGATCCAGCGTCAGGTGATCATATGCGCGCCAGTTCGTCAGCGCGAGCCTGCGGATCATCGTGACCCTGCCAGTAGGACGTCCACATCCTCGACCGCAGATGCGCGCGCTGCGGCGGCTGACTCGATCAAGGCGCGGACGCGCGCCACAGCACCGTCGTCTAGCCCCGTGTACGCGGCCTTCTTCGCCGGCGTCCGGGCGCGCCGACCCTGGGCTCTTGCCCTCTCGACCGCAGCTTCTGCGACCGCCGCCGCGAGCGCCGCCACGTCGACGGCATCGCGGTCGAACTGCAATCGGTCCGCCTCCTCCCAGCGGGTCACCCGCGAATCGAGGTGCCTGAGCAGTGCGTCAGCGAGCGGCAGCGGCTGGGCGGCGATACGCGGCCCGCAGACACGGCCTGAAGGCGCCTCGACCGCGTGGTTGGCGAACTCCGGCGTGACAACTACAGCGGTCCAGTCCTCGTCCGGGATCGCGACTGCGACATCGTCAGCGTCCTGGAAGGTCATCAGCAGCACGCCGCACGCGCGGGCAATATCGGGTGCACCCAGGACGCCGACCGGGTCGGCACCGGTGAGAACCGTCACGAGGACGGCGGCATCAAGGTCCCGGACCAGCGCGTTAACCACCAGCTCATGGGCATGCCCGGCCGCTACGCGGGCCGCTTCGAGCGGGCTGATCTCAACGCCAGGACGGCGCCATGTCAGCCCGCACAGGGCGTTGGCCAGCCCGTCGACCGCGACCTGGTCGTCGCCGTGGCCGGGCAGGGCGGCGGCCGGAACATCGCCAGCCGCCAGGCCTGTCAGCAGGTCCGACAGCAGCCTCCGGTACTCCGGGCGGAGGTCGCTCGGCCCGCCGGACGGCGCGCCCGTCAACAGGCCGGGAGGGGCTGGGCGACCGTCAGCACGCGCCGCCAGCAGCCCGGTGACCTGGGCACCTACCGGCAGCTCGCCGATCCGCTGCAGAAAGGCCCCCTTGTCCGCGCGTGCCTCGACCGTGGCGAACAGAGCGAGGTCGAGGCCCAGCGGTGATTCGCTGGCGGGAATGATCAGCGTGTACTCGTCGGCCAGCTCCACGTCGAGGGTGACCGGGATCACAACGGCTGAATCACCGGATAGCCCGCGCACCCAGACCAGGAGCGCCTCATCGGGGCCGCCGGCTCGCCAGACATCCCCGGCCGCTGGGACGGCGGCTCCTGCTGGCGCGGCGAGCGCCAAATGCAGGGCCTCGGGGACTGCCTGGCCAGCGGCGGTCAGCCGAGCGGCGACCGAGTCATCGGCCGCCGTGGCCCTGGCGCGCCGTACCCTCGCAGCCCAAATGCTGCAGGCGAGGCAGCGCTCCAGGTGCGCCCTGACGTCGGCGGCACCCGCAGCTCCGGGCTGGCTCTGGGCAAACGAGAGCAGCGCAGACTCCGTCGGGTGTCTCATCGGCCGCGCCTCCCTCGCTGCTGTCATCGCCGTTCACTAAACGCCGAACCGCGCCCGGTTGTCCGCTCGCCCAGCCATCCGATCGCCAGTGCACGGAGTCCGCTCACGACTATTTCCGGCCCATGTTCGTCGGCAAGCTCGCCGGCCAGCCGCACCGCAAGGCGCTGCCTAAGGAGGCCGGCCTGGCTGTGCCGCACGCCAAGTGTCTCAGCGAGGTCCCGGACTGGCTTTTCCCACGTCGCGATGAGGATCCGCTCGCGATCGGACAGCCGAGCGAACACCTCCGCGCTGTGCAGCCGACCTAGGACTTCGTCCTCGATCTGGGCGGCCGGACTGCGGTCCGGAAGCTGCTCCAGCACGTCAAGCTCCACGGTCAGCGGAATGCTGCGGGAATCCAGCCTGGCCAGCAGCGCCAGGGAAATCTGCGCCGCGGTGAGGGACCCGTCGGCCGCTACCAGCACTCGCCGGATAAGCCGTTCGAAGCTGCTGAAGTCCGCCAGCGGGGCGCGGCGGTGTTCGCTCGTCCAACTGGGCACGGTCACCTCGGTCTCCGCGCCGGCTGCCACAGCGAGCGTTGACGGGCGCGCCGTGCTCGGTCTCGCGGGCCCCCCGGGAAGGTGCCATCGAGACGGGTCGGCCGCGGACGCCCGGAACTGGTCGCTCCTGCCGAGTACGTCACCGACCCGCCGGATCAGCGCGCCGACGTCGGTGCGGCGGCTGCGATCTCGGTGAAAGTTCAGGACCGCGGCGTGCAGCAGCCGTTCCAAGCTGGCGTCGTCGGTCGCGCGGATCGCCAGATCAGTGACCCGCTTACGGCCGCGCTCACCGTCCAGGAAGTCATGTGCAGCGTCCATCGCTGCATCCGCGTCCCACCGGACATGGCCATCAGGCGGCGGGAAGTTCCGGGCGATCGCCACCGCCTGCACGGCGCGATAAAGCAGCCTGGCACACTGCGGCCCGAACCGCCCGGCCGAAACAAGCTCGTCGTGAGCGCCATTCACAAGAACCGCTCAGCCATCCGGGATGACGCGGAGGCAGCCAAGTGATCGGGCCCGCGCGCCCGGACGTGCACCGGCGCGGTGCTCCAGCGGATCACAGTCTCAGTACATCTCAAGCTGGTACCCGCAGGAAAGGCACGCCAGCTCATTCCCGACGATCGCCGACGATGCCGGGCGACCAGATCGGTCCACCGAGGCAGGCCTGGCGCGCGGCTCGCTGTCTCGCACTTGCCTGAACGAGATGGCGTAAGCGAGGGAGAACAAGCTAACCGAGCCGCCCGCCGAGAACAAGACAGTGTGCTTCCCCTCGTACCGTGGACATATCGGTGCGCCACGAGGCGCTTCGCGGTATCCCCGGCGCAGCCGGGAGGGACTCGGAGGGAGGTTCTTGGGTCTGATGGCTGACCTGGAGCCGAAAGGCAAAGGGGAAAGTAGCCTGCCAGGAAAGCAGCGGCCGTGCCCAGGCGTATCGGATGGTGTGCTGCGGGACCCGCGTGATACGGCGAAAGCTTGATTGCCTGAACCCCAATCTCCGGAAGATGCGATCCACCGTCCGCCGGAAAGGCGCCTGTAACCGGCCGGGTGTTCCGCGGCAGTCGTCAATGCCACGACGGCGGGGGGCTTAGGGGTACACACACCGGCGCTGGCCAGTGGGGCCGGTGGTAGCCGGCTCCGCCAGCAGCCGGGGACCAGTCCGCCCGGCAGCGCGGTCACAGTCGCTGCCATCCGCCCAGCGGCGGCAAGCCCGGTCCGCCCTGGGCGCCGCCCTTCCCCGCTAAGGAGCCCGACGTGAGCCGGCTTGCTATCCGCCGTGGCCGCACCGGGTGACGTCAGCCGTTCCTGGCACAGCCATGTAATGTGGCCCGGGGCGATCTTGCCGCTGCCGGTGGTCGCCGGGGATGTGGCGGTGCGCGTTCATCGTCCCGGCGTTGCGGGCGGCCGCACAACTGCACGGGCAGACCGCTTCTCTGTCCCGACAGCCGCCGATGCGGCCGCCCGCGCCGGGACCGTCGCCTCCGCCACTGGCACTCCAGCCAACTCGGCCGCCCGCGCGCCGACCTGGTGCACCCGGACGTGGTCGCGATGGCCGCAGCCGCCCTGCGGGTCGTAGCTCAGCAGCAGGTCTGCGCGCTCAGCAGCCAGCAGGGCGGCAAGCTTGACGGCCGCTTCCGCAACGTCCGCCCGGGCGAACCGGGTCCTGCCCGGCGGGTCGTCGAACAGGACCGGCCCGTGCCCGCTGTCCGCGTAGGCCAAGTGCACGGCCTTGTCCGCGCCGAGGATCGCGGCGCTCGCCCGTAGCTCGCCCAGCCGCCGGCCAGGCCCCTGATCCGGGCTGGCCCACATGTCGCCGTCGCACGCCGTGACGATGATCACCCGATGACCCTCAGCGGCGAGCCGGGCGATCGTCCTGCTGGTCAGCAGCACCTCGTCGTCTTCTGGCGAACCACGACATCAGCCAACAAAGGCTCTGCCGGTCACCAGGGAGCCGACCGCTTCATGGCGTCTAACCTGCAATTGGCCGGGTGGGGTCAGGAGTGCTGCATCCAGAGGTTGGTTTCCTCGTAGGTTCCCCAGTTCTGCTCGCGGTCGATGTCGACGGGGTCAAGAGCGTCGGGGACGACGTAGCGGCCGCTGTCGGGGAATGCCATGCCGGTCCATTCTTCCCATTCGGCGACGGTCCCGGTGATGGTCATGGCCTTGGGCGCGGGGGCGAGGATGGTCGCGCCGAGCCGCTGGTGGGTGCGGATCCACGGGTCGATGTGCAGGCCGTCCTCGCGCATCCAGCGGGCGAAGCTGTCCATCGGGGTGATCGGGTACCGGCTCTTAAGAGCGGGCCTGACCGGGGCGATAACGCGGCGCAGCCCACTGCCGACGGCCCGCTCTCGCAACGCCATCAGGGCCTGGCCCGCCAGGCCGGTCCCCTGCCGGTCGGCACGGACCGCGGCAGCCATGATGCACAGCGTGTCCGCCGGCTCGCCGTTCTCATGTCCGGTCACCGACCTGATCAGCGCGCCGTCGTAGCCGCGATCCGGCAGGCCGCTCAGCTGCCCGTCCCAGCGCAGGGGCACTGCCCACGCTCCCGCCACGGGGTGACCCTGATCGAGCAGCATCACGTCGTAGGAAGGAAAGTAGTCCCCGACTCGGTCAATGTACTCGGCGCTGACCGGATCGTGGAAGATGAATTCCGGCCAGGTGGGGCGGAACGCGGCGCGGGCTTCCTCATCGAGGTCATGCCGCTCGCCGCTGGTAACTACCTCGACGTCACCCACCTCAGCGTCCTCCCGGAGACCTGGCCGGCAGACTACTGACATCGACTCCCCCGGTCACCTCAATTTCGGGTGACCCCGGATTCGCCTCATCCGTCCGGCGGCTCACGCCGCCGACTGGTAGCCGCGGGTTCGCGTGCTACCCCCGGCCGGAGACTGGCCGCCCATGTCCAGCTATGGTTGTACCGTAGCCAAATTGAGGAGGCGGTCGGCGGTCCCCGGCACAGCACCGCCGCCCGCCGTGTCACGCGAGCCACTGGCAGAACTGTCAGCACGCCTGGTCCGACCCCGGGTCAAGATCCTCACCCAGCTGCCCAGCGCCGGCACAGCCGGGCGCGGGATGAGGGAGAACGGGTGACCGGCCGGGTCAGCGTGGACATTTTCGCTGCCGAGTTCGGTCGCCCGAGGTTCAGGGTGCGCGGGGCTCGGCTTAGGCCACTTCCTCGACCATGACGTGCAGGCGATTGAGGCATAGCGGGATCAGGCCGTGTGGGCGGGAGGTGATCCGGGCTTAGCGGCCCGAGTCCGGGTCGCCCGGCCGCACGACACCGGTCTCGTAGGCCAAGATCACGGCCTGGACCCGGTCGCGCAGCCCGAGCTTGGCCAGCAGGTTCCCGACGTGCGACTTCACCGTCGCTTCGCTCACGACCAGGTCGGCCGCGATCTCCGCGTTGGTGAGGCCGCGGGCGAGTCGGAGCAGGATGTCCCGCTCCCGGGCGGTCAGGGACGCCAGCAGCGACGGCGCCGGCAACGTTTCCGCCGGCCTGCGGGCGAACGCGTCGATCAGCCGCATCGTCACCGAGGGCGCCAGCAGCGCGTCTCCCGCCGCGGCGATCTTGATGGCGGCGATGAGATCGTGCCGCGGTGCGTCCTTGAGCAGGAATCCGCTGGCGCCCGCTCGCA
>Ga0126378_10004798_pt1 | contig 10395 bp, 12 predicted proteins | sample PanSoiMetPlot_23_FD_92587 | JGI IMG/M metagenome (GOLD analysis project Ga0126378, IMG submission 92587) | Tropical forest soil microbial communities from Panama - MetaG Plot_23 | ecosystem: Environmental > Terrestrial > Soil > Tropical forest > Bulk soil | place: Panama | collected 2016-02-17
AAGGTTCTACGCTGCGGTCCGATGGCAGCGCTAACGAAAAGCTGTATGGTCAAAAGCTCAGCGCGAAAGACATCATCCGATCGGGCAGAGCGAAGACTCCCGCTTGCGCCCAGGAATTGGTGACTCTTCTCGATAAGAGAAGCCCCAAGAACCATTCTGACCCAAAATCACTAGAGTAATGGTGTGTGGGAACCGTAGTGCGCTCGCAAGGACCCGCTAAAACACAAGTGTCACACCTGAGATGCATGCCCGACGCGGGCACAGCGGTTGGCGTTAACAGGCGCTTACACCTCACGGCGTCGTGTCCCTTCGTGACGCCCTTCGCGAATCACAACTCTGGTCGAACCCGGAGAATTAGTTTTGATTACTCTTGCGTCGGCGAGTCGCATAGGCAGCGACCTTGAATCGATTTCCACATATCTGCATGCTGCACCAGCGCCGAGTTCCTTTCTTGCTCACGTCATGGAAGTGCAGCACGCACTGGCGACATTTACGGACGCGGCTTCGATCAACCGAACTGAACAACACCGCCGCGCTGTGCGCCAGGGGAGCAAACAAGTCTTCGGGTACACGCGCATCGAACCACAACTCGGTTGTGGACACGCTGCCGCTCGCCGAAAGCCTGGTAAGCATTGGATGCTCGGCCATGAGCCGATTTATTTCGACTATGGCTGTGCCATGAACCGTGCCACCACGTTCAAGGGCAAGGACCTCCTTCCTCAGCGTTTCCCGCAGTTCCCGCATGGCTTCTACGACACGCCGGGCGCGGGCTGATTCTCCCCACTGTTGCCGAAGACCGATCGCCGCACGAGAACTAAGCAGGTCGGCTGCCTGAAGCCAACGCACGAGAGCATCGAAATCAGGGAGCAACTCAACCGTTTTCCCGTTCAGAACTGGAGACGTGTTCAAAAAATCCAACGCAAGTTGGTTGCCGATAAAGAGGAACCCGTCCTGCCAGTCGGACTTTCGCTCCGCTTTGGTTACTTCCATCGCTGTGTCCTCCGCTGAAAGTTTAACACCGATAATGAATCTTTTTACCAGTTAGCCAATCTGATGCAGGTAAATGCTCGAGAGGTGCAGGGCAGTTCCCGACCTCGACGCTTCCAAATCTCACAGGAGGTCCAGTATGACCAGGTATCAACACGCCGTCGTCGACGGCAACAAGATTTTCTATCGCGAGGACGGCCGCAAGGATCGCCCCACAATCCTGCTGCTGCATGGCTTTCCGACATCGTCCCACATGTTTCGCAATCTGATTCCAGCATTGGCTGACCACTATCATCTGGTAGCGCCCGATCTTCCCGGATTCGGCTTTTCTGACGCGCCTAACCGCAAAGACTTTCGCTACAGCTTTGAGAACCTGGCGAAGATCATCGACCGCTTTACACAAACGATCGGTATTGATCGATACGCGATCTACGTCTTTGACTATGGAGCTCCTGTCGGGCTACGGCTGGCCTTGTCGCACCCCGAGAGAATCACGGCGATCATCTCGCAAAACGGCAACGCTTATGAAGAGGGTTTAAGCAAGGGTTGGAACCCGATCCAGAAATACTGGCAGGAGCCAATCCCGGAGAACCGCGCGGCCCTGCGCGAATTCCTGAAACCGGAAGCCACCAAATGGCAATACGTCCACGGCGTCCACGATGCAACGCTGGTCGCCCCGGAAGCCTATGCACTTGATTCGGCGCTATTGGCGCGACCTGGCAACGACGAGATTCAGCTCGACCTGTTTTTGGACTATGCCAGCAATGTCGCGCTCTATCCCAAATTCCAGGAATACTTTCGCACTAAACAGCCACCGACGCTCGCCGTCTGGGGCAACGGCGACCCGTTCTTCCTGCCTCCCGGCGCCAACGCTTTCAAACGCGACAACCCGGGCGCTGAAGTGCACTTCTTCGAAACCGGTCACTTCGCCCTGGAAACGCACGCTCACGAAATTGCCAATGCCATTCGCGATTTTCTCGGACGCAAGCTCGATGGCGTAAACGAGAGGAGGAAGAAGTGAACAACGCAACAGTTCTTACTCAAAAGCAAGATCTTACGAACGTGCAAGCGATCTTTTGGGGTGGCCTGGTCGCTGGAATACTCGATGCTGTGGACGGCGTGATTGCTTATGGCACCCAGGGTTTGAATCCCATTCAGGTCCTGCAATACATCGCGAGCGGCGCACTGGGACAATCTGCCTTCCGAGGCGGACTTGCTACCGCCACCCTCGGAGCAGCATTTCATTTCAGTACCGCGTGGGTAGCCGCAGCGGTGTTCGTGTTAGCAGCCCAACGACTTGAGATTCTGAAAGCGCATGCTGTCCCCGCTGGACTGCTGTACGGTGCCGCAGTGTATTTCTTCATGAACTACCTTGTGCTTCCGCGATCGGCAGTGGCGGCGAGCACATTTCACGTCGGCCTGTTTCTTAATGGCGTGATTGGACACGCACTTTTTGTAGGTCTCCCCATCTCACTTTTTGCTCGGAGGGCACAATGACTCAAACCAAGCTTACGGTGGTCCTTGTGCATGCTGCGTGGGCGGACGGATCCAGCTGGATCAAGATCATCCCACCTCTCCAGCGGAGAGGACTGCAAGTGGTTGCTGTGCAGATCCCATTGACCTCGTTGTCCGATGACGCTGAAACTCTACGACGATTTTTAAAAAGGGTAAGTGGGCCCGTGTTGTTGGTCGGCCACTCTTACGGTGGTGCGGTCATCACGGCCGGAGGAAGCGGGAACCCGAACGTGAAGGGTCTTGTCTACGTCGCGGCGATGGCGCCTGACGAAGGTGAGACTGTGGGCGAACTTCTGCATCGCGCTTCACCGCACGCGAACGCACCGGCACTCGTGCCCGACCAGGATGGGTTTCTGTGGATGTCGGCGAAGGGTTTCGCCGAGGCGGTCGCTCACGAGAGTTCCGCAGACGATGCTTTGCTGATGGCGGCAACGCAAAAGCCTGTCGCGATTAAGTGCACACAAGAGCGAATGACCAAACCGGCCTGGAAAGGAAACCCTTCTTGGTTTCTGGTAGCAGAACGAGATCGCATGATCGCTTCAGAGACTCAGAGATTCATGGCCCAGCGCACAGGGGGCCACATTCTCTCGATGGAGGTGGACCACACTCCACTTGCCTCTGCGCCGGATCGAGTTGTGGCCATCATTACGGAGGCGGTCGACGCTGTCTTGCATGAGGCCTTTCCGGGTCCAAAGAGAATCGGACGGTACACATGAGAATTATTTCTGTAAATGTTGGGCTGCCACGGGAGGTACTCTGGAAAGGTATGACCGTCTCGACGGCCATTTTCAAGGAACCCGTGGTGGGCGCCGTGGCCATCCGGAAACTGAACTTAGCGGGTGACGAGCAGGCAGATCTTACTGTGCATGGTGGAGCGGAGAAAGCGGTTTACGCGTATCCATCTGAACATTACGAGTATTGGCGGACGCAGTTGTCGGACGTCTCGTTATCGTGGGGTGCGTTTGGCGAGAATCTCACCACCAGCGGACTGCGAGAAGACAACCTCTACATTGGGGACCTTCTCCTGGTCGGATCCGCCGTTCTTCAGGTTACCCAGCCCCGTATGCCTGGCAAGTGCTTGAAAAGAATGGCTCCTCAGGTAGGACTCGAACCTACAACCCTCCGGTTAACAGCCGGATGCTCTGCCATTGAGCTACTGAGGAGTGTCGTTAAACGTTGGGAGAGACTCCGTCGGTGAACTCTCATCATATCAAACGGTCGTCGGCTTCGGCAAAACGTTAGTTAATGCCTGCTTTTCATTTGTCCACAGCAAAAACAGTCCCCGCGATATACCGCCCGCAGGCTCCAGGTCATGTGAATTTCGTCCGAACGGTCGGTTTTCGAGTTGGGTCGTCTTTGCCGGTCAAATCCTCGCAACTGGCTCGCTCTTGGGCACTTCGTACGTCTACTCGCCGCGTCACTTTGTTGACGACGAATTCACGTCCCTGTCTACTTTTGAGGGTTTGACCAGCCGTCGGCAACATGCTATAAAAATCCGTTTTGCGTAGTCGTGTGTCTGGGAGCGGCGTTACCTCCTTTCCCGGACGTTGACGCAAGGCGTTAATCCGACGCGGCCAAGCTCAGCACTCCTTATTTTCATGCCTTGTAGTGGAAGCGTGTTCGGAACAGCGATAATGCGCTTCTCCCGGCGCCATCTTAAGGCGCGGGGCGACGTGCCACGTCTGTGCTCGGTGCTTTAGACTTTTCAGTGCTCGGTGTTTTAAACACGGTATTTCATCCTGTAACGCTCTCATGCCTGGAGGACTTCCCCTATGCGCACCTGGATTACGACTGCTGCGTTCGTGGGACGCCGAATTCGTAGAACCGCTTCCATAATCACGAGTCTCATTGTTATGTCAGCCTGCGCAGCTTTCGCACAGCCTGCCGAGACTGCCAGTGGCGAAGCCAGCCTGAAGCTCCCTGACCTGTCGCAGGTGAGCTTTTTGGGCGGCATTGATGGCCACAAGCTGCTTCTGATTGGAATATTGTTCTGCGTTTTTGGACTTCTATTCGGACTCGTAATCTTCACGAAGCTCAAGAATCTTCCCGTTCATCGGGCGATGCTCGACATTTCGGAGCTGATTTACGAAACGTGCAAAACCTATTTGGTGACGCAGGGCAAATTCATCCTTGTTCTATGGGCCTTCATCGCGGTGATCATTGGGGTGTATTTCGGTTGGCTCTCGCCGGTTCCGGGAAAATCGATCGGCATGACGCTGCCAATCATCCTGATGTTCAGTCTCGTCGGGATCGCGGGCAGCTACGGAGTTGCCTGGTTCGGCATCCGGGTGAACACCTTTGCGAATTCACGCACCGCATTCGCTGGACTCAAAGGAAAGCCGTATCCCATTTACCAGATCCCGCTCGAAGCAGGGATGAGCATTGGCATGATGCTCATAAGCGTTGAACTGCTGATCATGCTCTTTATTTTGCTCTTCATTCCCGGAGATTACGCCGGACCTTGCTTCATCGGGTTTGCGATTGGAGAGTCTCTCGGAGCGGCCGCCCTGCGTATCGCAGGCGGCATTTTCACGAAGATCGCCGACATTGGGTCCGACCTGATGAAGATCGTCTTCAAGATTAAAGAGGACGATGCGCGCAATCCGGGAGTGATCGCCGATTGCACGGGCGATAACGCCGGAGACTCCGTTGGCCCTTCCGCCGATGGATTCGAAACTTATGGCGTGACGGGTGTGGCACTGATCACGTTCATCCTCCTGGCCGTGAAGAGCCCGATTGTGCAGGTTCAGTTACTGGTTTGGATCTTCGTGATGCGCATCATGATGCTGGTAGCTAGTGCGGCTGCCTATTTCATCAATGGCGCTATCGCCAAGGCGCGGTTCGGCAATGCGGATCGAATGAATTTCGAAGCGCCACTGACGTCTCTGGTGTGGATCACGTCGGTAGTCTCGATCGTGCTCACTTACCTGGTCTCTGCTCTTATCATTCCTGATCTTGGCGGTGACACGACTCTCTGGTGGAAACTAGCGTCGATCATTTCCTGCGGAACGCTGGCTGGCGCGGTCATTCCGGAGTTGGTGAAAGTGTTCACGTCCACCGAATCCCGACACACCCGCGAGGTTGTAACCTCGGCCCAACAAGGCGGAGCATCTTTGGGGATCCTCTCTGGTTTCGTCGCGGGCAACTTTTCTGCATATTGGCTGGGTCTAGCGATGGTCTCGCTGATGTCGATCGCCTACTACGTCAGCACTATGTTCACGGATGCCCTAATGCTGGCCCCAGCGGTGTTTGCTTTCGGTCTGGTGGCCTTCGGGTTCCTTGGGATGGGTCCGGTGACGATCGCGGTCGATTCCTACGGTCCCGTCACCGACAACGCGCAATCTGTATATGAGCTTTCTTTGATCGAGCAAGTTCCGAATGTTGAAGCCGACATCAAAAAGAACTACGGATTTGACGTGAACTTTGCCCGCGCGAAGGATCTGCTCGAAGAAAATGACGGTGCGGGCAATACCTTCAAAGCGACCGCCAAGCCCGTGCTGATCGGCACTGCAGTGGTTGGGGCCACGACCATGATCTTCTCGATCATCATGGCACTGACCGGCGGATTGACCCAGGACGTCAACAAGCTCTCGCTATTGCACGCTCCGTTTGTTTTGGGTCTGATCACCGGCGGCGCAATGATCTATTGGTTCACGGGAGCGTCCACGCAAGCGGTCAGCACTGGCGCTTACCGTGCCGTTGAGTTCATCAAGGCCAACATTCGCCTGGAAGGCGTGGAAAAAGCCTCTGTGTCCGACAGCAAGAAGGTCGTGCAGATCTGCACGCAATACGCGCAGAAGGGCATGTTCAACATCTTCCTTGCCGTGTTTTTTGCGACGCTGGCCTTCGCGTTCGTTGAGCCGTTCTTTTTTATCGGCTATCTGATTTCGATCGCGATCTTCGGCCTCTATCAGGCAATCTTCATGGCGAATGCTGGCGGTGCATGGGACAACGCAAAGAAGATCGTCGAAGTTGAACTCAAGCAGAAAGGCACCGAACTGCACGCGGCCACTGTAGTGGGCGACACCGTCGGCGATCCCTTCAAAGACACGTCTTCGGTCGCGCTGAACCCGGTCATCAAGTTCACCACTCTATTCGGCCTGCTTGCCGTCGAATTGGCGGTCTCGTTATCGCAAAGAGGGAGTGCTCTGACCAATGTCCTCGCCTTGGTCTTCTTCCTGATCTCCGCCGCATTCGTGTACCGCTCGTTCTACGGGATGCGAATCGGTGCGGATGAGCCTGTCGCAAAGGCAGCAGCACACGCGGCTGCTGACTGAAGATCGGCTACCTTCGGGCTCTTGAACGCTGTCTGTAAAACGGGCAGCGTTTCTTTTTTGGTAGAGTTTTGCGGCTGGATATCGTGATTTAGTTTTGCTTCGCACGCGATTCACTGCTCGCTTTTAGCGAGCGCAAGTACAGGACGATTTGCCACCGCTGCAACTCGGGCAGCTTACTGAACGACGGCATGCCTCGATCGGGATTGCCGTTGGTAATCTTCCAGAACAGAGTTCCATCTGTCTGTTGCTGTACGATCGGCAACCGCAGGTCGGCCGCGTGCTTCTTCACCAATCCGGACCCGTCATCACCGTGGCACTCGACACAATTGCGGTGAAACAGCTTTTGCCCACCGGCGACTGCTTCGGGTCGTTGCGCCAAAGGATTTGCGCGCGATGCTGCATTGCTGGGCGCCAGCCAGTTCGGATCCTGCTGATACGAAGTATTCTGGCTCAGAACGGCCACTTGCAATATCACGATCCAAAGCGCCAGTTTGAGCAACGCGGTCAATGTTTTCCTCCCAGCCATTGCGAGAGCTTGCTCCCAAATCCACGAACCTCATAGCTGTACCCGAAGCGAATGAGTACTGGACTGCCCTGCCCCGTCAAGGCAATCCCCGGCGAAAAGTGTATCGAAGCATTCTCGCTTACTTGCCAGGAAAGGACTGGTGCGACATAGTGCGCGGTGTCATGGACACTTACACCATCTTCAGTACTGCCGAGCCCTCCATAAAACTCGACACCGGCGATGAAGTTTTCCCGGCAAAAACGGCAGGACGCTCCAGACGCGAGCGTTGCGAGTGGCCTCGAGAACCCCACTGCATATCCAAATTCGAATCCTTCACCACGCGATAGGTTTTTCTCAGTGATGAAATTGCCTGCGATGTTCCAGTCGTGGACTGTACTCGACAGGATCAGTTTGCCTTCTAGCTCGTGGTTTTTGGTCGATTGCAGATCGGAGTTTGGTGATTCCACGTCCGGCGCCCCGCCAACGATCTCCTTCTGAATGCGGCTCGCTTCGCTCGTGTTTTCGTACTCCAGATATAAAACCGGATTGATCCAATGCTCGCGCTTTAACGGGCGACAGCGATTCTCCCATCGCCACCCTGTGAAAACCGCACTGTCCCCCGCCGTTCCCTGTCCTTCCAGATAAAACTCCGACGTCCAGCGGCCCGTGACACCGTACTCGATCTCCATCCACGGTGCGGCGTAGAAGCTCTGATTGGAGCGAGGGATTCCCATTGTCGTGTAAGTTTCGATCTCCAGATTCCCAGGCTCTTCCAGATGATGATCGTAGGTCACAATGTATGGGCTCTCCTGCGCCATCCCCACTCCCATGCCGAGTATCAACAGGAAAAAGGCGACTGCCAATCGTCTCAATGTAAGCTGTCCTTTACATGCAACTGAGTTGCATTTAGTAACGACGAAGTCACATCGTAGAGGGATGGCGAACAAGGGTCAATACCTAAGCACGATTTTTCGTTTCAGAATTGTTGCAATCAGATGCAACGACTGCGTATCAGGCGGGAGCAGCGGTGCGGCATTGCGAGCAGTAGCCGCCAACTTCCAGTCGCGAGACGACAATGTGGAATCGGCAATCGCGCTGAATTTGCCCCTTTAGTCGATCGAAGAGATCGCTCTCAAACTCGGTGATCTTCCCGCAACGAAGACATGCCATGTGAATATGGTCGCGCTGAGGTCGTCGCTCGTAATAGTGTTTCTCGCCCTGCAAGTGCATGAGATCGAGTTCATCCACAAGCCCGTGACGCTTTAGCAGATTAAGCGTGCGATAAACCGTAACTCGATCGATTTGAGGGTCCAATCGACGTGCCTGGCGGAGGATCTGGCTGGCATCCAAATGCTGCTTAGCCGTTTCGACGACACTCAGAATTGTGCGGCGCTGGCGGGTCATCCGCAATCCGCGTGTCATGAGTTCTGCCTGAAGCCGGCCAGGAGCTTCGGTCTGAGGGAATGGCATGGCAGCAATCTCTCATATTTGCAAGCCAGTTGCAACTACGGAGAAGAATGACGGCGAAGCGATTCAATCCACTTTTTTTAGTTGCCTTTCATTTTGTCGCGCACGCTGTGGGCGAGCTTCTCGATCTCTTCAGCCTTTTTGATGACGTCCATGGAGAGCATATTTTCATTCGTCTTGTCCACGTACTCTTTCAACTCGGTGGCCAGCTTCAGCAGTTTATCGGTGTCTTTCTTGAGCGCGACCTGGCGCTCCTGATTGGCCTTTTTCGCCATGTCCCGCTCCATCTTCGAGCGTGCATCATCCTCTGGTTGTTGGGATGGATTCTCAGGTAGTTGGGACGGAGGCATCCGCGAGTTTTGAGCAGAAACAGACGAACTAGCGGAACAGAGAATCAGCACGATACCGAGTCGAACGAGCCACTTGGAAGTCACAACCACCTCGATGGAGAAGAGATGTATCCTCGATGCATTCATTATAGGGCGGCCATGCCGGCAGGCAATTGGGATCAGGACCGCCTGCAGCAGGGAACAGACTCTCCACATGAAAATGTTCTCAGAACACGTATGCGTGCCAGAAGCCACTCTTTCAGGACTCGCTCACAACTGGCGAGAAGATGCCATCACGTTTCTGCACCACGATGCGCCAAAGCTCGCTGTCATCATGGTCGGCGCGTTTGTCGCGATTCGGGTGCTACGCGCGGTCACCGGTCGCATAACGGTCCTGCAAAGTCACCGACTCCCCTCCGGCATTCGTTCGCAACAAGTCCGCACACTGGCTGGCGTAATCAACGGCGTGGGCCTTGCGGTTGTATTGTTCGTTGCGTTTTTGCAGATTCTATCGGTTCTGGGCATCAACCTCGGACCATTGCTTGCGAGTGCCGGAATCGCCGGTCTCGCCATCGGATTCGGCGCGCAAACGTTGGTGCACGATGTCATCAACGGTTTTTTCATCTTGATGGAAGATCACTTCGATATCGGCGACGTGATACGAACAGCGGGCGTGAAAGGAACAGTCGAGCAGATGAGTTTACGCAGGACCGTGCTGAGAGACGACGACGGAACCGTGCATATCATTCCGAACAGCCAGATCACACTCGTATCGAACATGACCAGAGACTGGTCGCAAGTCGCATTGCAAGTGTCTGTTGCCTACGACGAGCCCAGCGACCGAATCATTTCTCTGCTGGAGAAAATTGGCGAAGATGTGCGTCACGATCCTGCGTTCGAAGGTGACATCGTTAGCGATGTGCAGGTGCCCGGGATCGACCGCGTCGGCAACGGCGAAGCCGATTACCTCATGCTGATCAAAACGCGCCCCGGAAAGCAGTACGGTATCAGCCGGGAATTGCGGCGGCGCATCAAGGAAGAATTCACGAAGCAGAATATAAAGACGCCCGGCCCAGGGCGGCTGTTTGTCGTCGATCAGAACGCACCCGCGACCTCATAACGCTCTTGCGCCCGTCGAAAATTCCTGCAATCGGGTAGGAGGCGGGATTACTCCCGCCGTCCTCCCACACCACCGGACTTGCGGTTCCGCACCCGGCGGTTCATGAAACCGGCGAGAGGCGCCGCTGAGTATCCAGCAGCGAAACCAGTCCCATGCGGTCGAAGCAAGACTTAGGATAGGCGGCGTGCCTGTGCG
>Ga0126378_10004801_pt1 | contig 10393 bp, 12 predicted proteins | sample PanSoiMetPlot_23_FD_92587 | JGI IMG/M metagenome (GOLD analysis project Ga0126378, IMG submission 92587) | Tropical forest soil microbial communities from Panama - MetaG Plot_23 | ecosystem: Environmental > Terrestrial > Soil > Tropical forest > Bulk soil | place: Panama | collected 2016-02-17
CTGTGAGCTCACCTTCAATCGTTTTCCGATGGGAGAAAGTACTTTAGCTGATTGTTGCTGCCTGAAAACTGGTAGCCTGTTCTGTGTACACGGACTCCCACTGCCATCCCGAGAACAAGCGCTTTGACAGCGATCGCGGCGATATCTTCGCGCGCGCCAAAGCTGCCGGCGTGACCGCAATCCTTGCCATTGGCAACGGAGATGGTCCAGGGACAGGAACCTTCGACTGCGCTATCAGGCTGGCTGAGCAGTACGAGGGCGTTTATGCCACGGTTGGCATTCATCCCCACGAAGCAGCGCTTGCCAAGCCGGAAGACTTTGATGAATTGGTACGTCTTTCGAAGCACCATAAGATTGTGGGCTGGGGTGAAATCGGTCTTGATTACTACTATGACCATTCCCCACGCGATGCGCAGCAGCGCGTTTTTATCCAACAGATGGACTTGGCTGCTGCCGCGAAACTGCCGATCGTGATTCACTGCCGGCCTTCCGACAACAGCACCAATGCTTGGGACGACACGCTTCGCCTCATTCGTCAGCACTGGGCCGCCACCGGCTTTGGCGGAGTGATGCACTGTTTTGGAGGGACCGTCGACCAGGTTCGTGCATCTCTCGACCTAGGGTTCATGATTTCCTTCGCGGGTAATGTTACTTACCCGAAGGCACAGAACATTCGCGATGCCGCCGCCGTGGTTCCACTAGACAGGCTGCTCATTGAAACGGATTCGCCTTATCTCGCGCCGGTGCCGCATCGCGGCATGCGCAACGAGCCGTCGTTCGTGACCGAGACGGCCAAGCAAATCGGGCTGCTTCGGGAGGTTTCTGCCGAAGAGATCGGCCTGCAAACCAGCGAAAACTTCCGAAGGTTCTTCAACATCTCTCCCTCAGAAGCGTGATACAGCTCGTCGCTGAGTGTTTCTGCAATTCAGCGAGCCTTGTTACACTAACTTATGGCGGAAAATTCGTTCGACATAGTCAGTAAAGTTGACTTGCAAGAGGTTTCGAATGCGGTGCAGCAAGCGTTGAAGGAGGTACACACCCGCTACGACCTCAAGGACTCAAAGTCCGACATTCAACTCGATGCTAAGGAAGGCCTGACGCTAAGCTCCGCCGACGACTACAAGCTGAAAGCGGTGAACGACGTTCTCCAGAGCAAGCTGATCAAACGTGGCGTGTCGCTCAAAGCGCTCACTTATGGCACAATCGACCCCGCTGCCGGTTCTACGGTGCGGCAGAAGGTGAGTTTGCAGCAAGGAATTCCGGTCGAAAAGGCTCGAGAGATCGTCAAGCTCATTAAGAATTCCAAACTCAAGGTACAGGCATCGATTCAGAGTGATTTTGTGCGCGTTAGCGGCAAAGACCGCGACACGTTGCAGCAGGTCATCGCCATGCTCAAGCAATCCGATTTCGGTATCGACATGCAGTTCACAAATTATCGATCGAACTAACGGACCAACTTTGAACATCACCGTAATCCGCAACGCCAAGGAAGTTTTTGACCTTCTGCACGACGACCTAGCCGCTATCGAGCGGGAGTTCGGACGTGACACCGTGTCGGACGTGCGGGCCATCACGGAGATTGGTGAATACCTTCGGGCCGGTGGCGGCAAGCGCCTGCGCCCAGCCTTGCTGCTGCTTTCCTGCAAGCTCATGAACTACTCGGGCCAGGGTGCGATCAAGCTTGGCGCGGTGGTTGAGATTATTCATACCGCGACACTTGTCCATGACGACATCATCGACGAGGCTAAGACGCGACGCGGGCGCCCGGCGGCGAATACGCAGTGGGGAAACTCGAAGTGTGTACTCGCCGGCGACTGGCTCTACATGCAGTCCTTCAAAATTGCCGTGCAGGAACGCAATTTCGCTATCCTCGACACACTCATCGACTTGACTCAGGCGATGGTGGAAGGCGAATTGCTTCAGATTGAGCGCCTCGGCAAAGCCATCAGCATGGAAGAGCATTTCGATCTCATCGATCGTAAGACCGCCTGCCTCTTCGCGGTTTGCATGAAACTCGGTGGCATTCTTGCCGGCGCGTCAGACGCCGATCTCACCCGACTAGCTGATTACGGACGTAATCTCGGGATGGCCTTCCAGATTGTCGATGATGTGTTAGACCTTACTGCTTCCGAAGAAGTGCTCGGCAAGCCTGTCGCCAGCGATCTGCGCGAGGGCAAGGCGACGTTGGCAGTGCTTCACGCCCTCGAGCGCTGCACTGCAGCCGAGCGTGCCATTATCGAGTCGGTGCTTGGCAACGGGGGCTTCAACGGCATTACTCCCGCCGATATCGTGGCTATCCTGAAGCGATACGGTTCCATCGACGCCGCTTACGCCCGCGCAAGTGAGTTTACCCATGCCGCACGCGAGGCGATCTGCACTTTCCCCGACTCCGAAATCAAGCGCGTGCTGCTCTGGGTACCCGAATTCGTCGTCGACCGCCAGAGCTAGCCAAAGCGAAGGCTGGCTTAGGCAATCTTGGCCAGAACTCAGATCCTTTGCGACGGAATGCCTCCTTTACACTTCCCTCATGCCCACACCCAAAGAAGTCGAAATCAAATTCCTCCTAGCTGATGTGAAATCTCTGGAAAGACAGCTTGCGCGCCTCGGCTTCCGACGTCTGACACCGTCCACACACGAGACGAATACTCTTTACGATCTCCCCGGCCAGAAACTCCGTTGCAGAGGCAAACTCCTCCGTCTCCGCAAATACGGGGATGGCTGGATCCTGACTCACAAGGCCCGTGCAAGCGTCGGACGCCACAAATCGCGAATTGAGCGCGAGACTGAAGTTGCTGACGGTCGCTCCATGGATGGCATCCTACGCGCTCTCGGCTACAAACCGGTTTTCGTCTATGAGAAGTTTCGTTCCGAATGGACCGATGGCAAGGGCCACGTCGTACTCGACCAGACACCGCTCGGTGATGTTGGAGAGATCGAGGGTCCACCACGCTGGATCGATCGCACAGCCAGCGCACTGGGCATCACGCCCGATGACTACATCACGAAGTCCTACGCTGAACTTTTCTTCGAATGGAAACGTAGATATAAGCGGAAGGCAAAGAACATGACCTTTCGCGAGTGCCGCAGCGGCAGCGCAAAGTCCGCAATCAGCACTCTTAAGAATTCCGCGGAAGCCGAAGCCGGCTCCGGAGTTTAGACCTCGCCGGGCCTGAACCGGAGCCGGTGGCTGGAGGCTTATTCTCCTACCTTGTTACGCTGGTCACTACCGCTTCTACGCCGGGTACGCCCCGGTAATCTGCCTGATAAACCCGTGCAGCCGGTGAAACCATTGCTCGCCCGGGAAAGACCATGTACGGGCATTCCCTGCCACCACGGAATTCCGTGCTCCTTGCAAAACTCTACCGCCTTCGGGCTGACAGCTCCGCCCTTGCTCCCGGCGCGATACATCCAAAGGCGCGGAGTTTGCAATTTCGCGCAATTTTGTACGACTTCGTCGGTGACAGCTGGCGAGGTCATCAGTAGCACGCCATCGACCGGTGGGTTACGTCTTCCAGGCGTGCGAAGCAGGGTGGGTCGTCAGCCTCCTTCAGCGCCGGATTCACCGCCTCGGCCTCAAAACCACGTTGCCGCATCGTGCGCAGCAAACCGCGCGAGAAGTCCTTCGGATTGCGCGAAACGCCGACCACCGCAATACGCTTTTCCGCCAGGTAGTCTTGGATTACCGCCATCGAGCTCATGGGCCACCTCCCTGCACAATGTTGCTGCCGAAGAGATGATCCTGTCGGTGTCGCACATCAATATACACGGGTGAATCCGTCGGCACCGCGTTTACTTCTTAAGCCTCTCCAGAACTGCGCCCGCGATCAGCGGTAGCCCCACCGTCGCATCCAGCAGCACCTCCGCGAACCGGCCACCCTCTTCTGCGGGAACGAATTTGCCCCAGGAAACGGCTTCGCTGTATGTGCAGCCGGAGAGGCCTCCCCAGTTCGCCGGTTCCGGACAAATGCGAACCCCATAGTGAAACCGTTTCAGGATCTGTTCTTCCCCGCCTCGCCGGTGGCGCAAATCGATGTACGGGCCAAATTGCTGGGCCCAGTTGCGCGGCACACCACCGCCAATGGTAAAGATTCCGAGACGCTTCTGCTTTAAGAGCGTCTCGGCACAATGCTCCAGGTCGTCGAACGGATCGTATCGTAAAGGCTGCTGCCCGTTTCTGCGGCGCACGCGATTGTGTACTGCGAAATCTAGGCCAATCTCTGAATCGCTGAATGCCGGAACGAACACCGGTACTCCTTTTTCGTACGCTGACTTCAGAATCCCGCGCTCTTTTACGTTCTCGCTCAGATACTTGCCGATCCCGCGGTTTAACTTGTACGAGCACATCGTCTCTGCGGGATCCCAGGCCTTCAGAATCCGCGCGACAATCGTCTCCACAAAGTCGAGGTTGCTCTCCGGCTCGAGCGTGTCAAACACCCGGTTGTAGCCGGCCTCGTACAGCTCGGTGTCATCCATGCGCGGGTCATATTTGAAGTGGGAACGTCCAGCGGCCTCCACCAGTCCGTGAGCCATCAAAGCGCCTGTCGAAATCACCGCCTTCACAATTCCCGCATCGATCAGGTCGGTAATGATCAGTCCCTGCTTCGCTGCCGTCATCGCGCCCGCCAGAGTCATCACGATGAAGCAGTCCTTGTCGCGCGCCATGCCCTCGAGCACGTCGGCACCCTGGCCAACCTGACGGGCAGTAAACGAGGTGTTGCCCATCGCGCGCACCAATTCATCTACCGACTTCACCTTCGAAAGATCCAGTGGCTCGAGCGGTACTAACTTATCGCTGAACCCATCGTGGAGTACCCGTTCTTTACCTTGCTCATGCGGATTCTGATGGTCTGTCACGTTCACCTCATAGCTGCCAATCGAAATAAACGTTCGATGTTCAACAAAAGTCTTAATGTTGCGACATCGAATCTCGAAGCTACAGTCTTGTTGCAGCGCCCGTCAATGTTTCTGCATCAATTACTCTCACGGCATTCACACGTGCGTAACAATCTCTTTCGAGTCCTTCGCGAATGCTATTCTTACTTTTCTCTGACAGAAAGCGAGTTTCTCTTGGAGCGTAATTTCACCATCGGTATTGTTCAGATGTCGTGCACGCCGGATCCGGACCGTAATCTGGAGCGGGCAATTGCGCACATTCGTGATGCGGCAAAACAAGGGGCAGAGCTCATCTGCCTGCCCGAGTTGTTCCAGACCCAATATTTTTGCCAGCGCGAAGATGCTGCCCTATTCGATCTGGCCGAACCCATACCAGGTCCAGCCACCGAGCGTCTGGGCAAGCTCTCCCGCGAGCTGAAGATCACCCTTGTCGCTTCCCTGTTCGAGCGTCGTGCCCCCGGCGTGTATCACAATACTGCCGCGATTCTTGTGCCCAATGGCGAGCTGCAAGGCATCTACCGCAAGATGCATATTCCCGACGACCCGCTCTATTACGAGAAGTTCTACTTCACTCCCGGAGACCTCGGCTTCAAAGCCTTCGAAGGCAACTTCGGAAAATTCGGCACGCTCGTCTGCTGGGACCAGTGGTATCCCGAAGGCGCGCGCCTGACGGCGGCCCAAGGTGCCAACGTGCTTTTCTATCCCACGGCGATTGGGTGGCATCCTGACGAGAAGGCGCAATACGGAGAAGCGCAGTACGATGCCTGGCGCACCATCCAGCGCGCCCACGCCATCGCTAACGGTGTCTACGTCGCCGCTGTCAATCGCGTCGGATTCGAAACCGGTAACATCCGCGGCAACGAAGCTCCGGGCAAAGGACTCGAGTTCTGGGGCGGCTCCTTCATTGCCGACCCCTTCGGCCAAGTCGTCGCGCAAGCGGCACATGACAAAGAAGCTGTCTTGGTAGCCGAGGTGGACATTCGCAGAATCGAAGATGTCCGCCGTAACTGGCCGTTCTGGCGGGATCGCCGCATCGATGCCTATGCGCCTATTACACAACGCTTCCTCGTCTAGCTTCGCCGCACCGCTCACGCAAACCCCTGCGGCCCTTGGATACCGCATGCCCGGCGAATGGGAACCACACGCAGCCACCTGGATTGCATGGCCACATAACCGAACGGATTGGCCCGGCAAGTTCGCGTCGATTTCTTGGGTCTATGCTGAGATCGTCCGTAACCTGGCGCGCGTCGAGTTGGTGAATATTCTCGTCAACGATCAGAAGTCCGAAGCCGCGGCCCGCGAGGTTCTGGTCGCAGCCCACGTTCTCGGTCGCGAAGCGATTGAACCTGGCTCGCCTGGCGGCAATGTCAAGTTCTGGCGCATCCCCACGAACCGTGGATGGCTTCGCGACACGGGCCCCAGCTTCCTAAAACGCGACGCGCGCGCCAACAAGAAAACTGCACTCGACGCAATAGCGTGGCGCTTTAACGCTTGGGCAAAATACAGCGACTGGAAGCGAGACGTCTTTGTCTCAGCCGAAATCGGACGCATCACCAACGCTGCCGTCTGGCAGCCTCAACTCGACATCGCAGGCAAGTCATGGCGCGTGGTGCTAGAAGGCGGCAGCATTGACGTCAATGGGCGCGGAACGCTGCTTACTACCGAAGAATGCCTGCTCAGCGACGTGCAGGCACGCAACCCGGGGGCCACTCGGGCTCAACTTGAGCAGTTATTCGCCGACTACCTCGGCATAAGCAAGGTCATTTGGCTGGGCTGCGGTATTGCCGGCGACGACACGCATGGACACATCGACGACATCTCGCGCTTCGTAGCTCCCAATGTCGTCATCACTGCCTACGAGCCCGACACCGCCGAGGTCAATCACGAGCCCTTGCGCGAAAACTTCCTTAGGCTGAGGAAAAGCACAGACCAGAACGGTAGGCCATTGCATGTAATTAAGCTGCCGATGCCCGCCCCGATCTACTTCGAAGGACAACGTCTGCCGGCCAGCTACGCCAACTTCTATATCGCAAACCGGCTTGTGCTTGTTCCCGTCTTCAACGACGCCAAGGACCGCATAGCGCTCAACATCATCGCCGAGGCACTCCCGGGCCGCACTGTGGTTGGAATCTACTGTGGGGATTTCATCCTCGGTCTGGGCGCGCTCCACTGCATGACCCAGCAGCAGCCTGCCACATAAAACAAAAAGTGCGCTTATCGGGTGCGGCGGGGCACAAAGGTTACGACAGCCCAATACACAAACGCCGCCAGGCCCGCGTACAAGGCGCCATTTCCCATCACCACGGTGCCGCCGATAATCACATGCGATAACGCACTGTCATCCGCTTGACCCACAATGGGAACCAGCATAAAGGGTGGACATACTGCCACGGCCGCCTGCATTCCGGCACCCTTTGTAACCAGCGATGGCTGCGCCTTCCATAGAAGCAGCAACAGGCTCGCCACTGCGAATCCCGCTACCAAGGCGACAGCAACAATGATTACCAGAGAATCATGACGGCTTTTCGAAGGTGCAGACACCTTTCCAGCTTATCGCATCCGCTCGAGCCTCAAGGTTGACGCCATCTTGCCGATAACCAGGGTAGAGCCACGAGTTTCTTCTCGTTCAAAGCACGTAGCAAACCAAAAGGAGCTGCTGCTGATGCTTCGAGTCCTGGTGTTGCTTGCTGGCATCGTCTTCTTGCGCACATTACTACCTCGCAAACCGAAGCTCTCTCCCACCCAAACCTCGCCCTCTATGAATTCCCTGGACGGCTTGCTCACCGCTGAGCAGATCCGTTCGGCGCTCGACGCCCATCCAGGCTTAAAAGACTGCGAGGGTACCGTAGCCACACGTCATCGCAAGTGTTACATGCTATTCTGCAGGCGTTTTCAGGAGATTCCGATGAGCGCTTCTTATGCAGGTCCGGCAGCTACAGGTTTGCCACCCATTCCTCACAACATGGTCACCACCGCGTTCACCCTGAATGGCTACAAGATCGTGCGCAACCTTGGCCTGGTCCGTGGAATCATTGTGCGCTCGCGTTCCATCGTGGGAACCATCGGTGCTACCCTTCAGACTATTGTTGGCGGCAACATCACGCTGCTCACCAATCTGTGCGAGGAGACTCGGGAACACGCTTTCGAACTCATGTTGCAACACTCCGCGGCACTTGGTGCGAATGCTGTCATTGGAATGCGTTACGACGCCACCGAAATCATGCAGGGAGTAACTGAGGTACTGGCCTACGGAACAGCGGTTTATGTCGAAAAGGAAGTCTGAGCGGGAGACGATTTCGCTCCGCGGAGTTGCCAATGGTGAGCCCGGCAGGAATCGAACCTGCGACCCACGCATTAAAAGGCTGACGGTATAAAGAAAACAAACAACTTACATGGCATGGGTGGCCATTGTAAGTAGCAATAAGAACACTAAGAACACATTACTGCTGGACAACTGCTTCCACGCCCCGAACGTTATAGCTGGATCGGCTTGGCGTTCAAGCCCTGCGGATTTCAAACGGCAGCACTGCCGAGCGCGACCTCCGCTTGACATCGGCAGTTCGTGCGATGTACGGTACGTTTGATTTACGGAAGACATTGGCAGTGTAGTTATAGCTCGGCCACACTTTTGCCCGCTCAAGTAGCCCTCTCGTCAGTGCTGCCCTATGTTTTAAGGCTGACGGAGACCGTCAGCCTCTAATCTCTGCGCCAGCTACGATCTTCGAAACCACAACAGCGCGGAACTTTGGTGGAGGTTTCTCAATGAAGAAGATACTGGTAATAGCCGTGTTGATGCTGGCGACGCTTGCGGCGGCAGCACAACAGCCCAGCAGTACCCCAGAGCAGAGCAGTGCGCAGGGCGGGCCCCAGAGTCCAACGGCGAACGTGCCTGTCACCGAGGGCTGCCTGGGCGGCAGCGACCCGAACTTCAAGATCACGGACAAAACTGGCATCACCTACAAGCTGAATTTTCCGCCGGATGCCGATACGTCTAAGCTGGCGCAGCATGTAGGAGAATCAGTGCAGGTTGCGGGTAATGTGAAGGACGCCGGTAAGGCGGGCAATTCCTCGATCGATGTTCAAGGCATCGGTAGAGGAACGGGCCAGTGCCCAGCAAGCCCTTCGAAGGGGGCGCAGTCACCGCCGAAGCAGTAGGTCAAAGTAATCGCTCGTGGTTGAGAATCCCCGGAAGGCCGGATTTTTGGTTCGGTCTTCGATAGTTACTACCAAACGTCGGCACTCGCACTTCGAAAGCGACGATTCGAAGGTCTCTTTGAGCAAGTCAGCTTCTGAGTAGAAGACTAGACCGTCTCCAAGATCAAAGATGCAGCCCTAAACGAAAGGATTGCGCTGCAGGCTCTTGAGAGGCGCTCCACAAATGGACGGACGAAAAACGCAGTATTGGGGATTACCGTGTTCTGTCTGCCGAATAATGATCCCGCTGGCTATAATCGCATTTACGCCGGAACGCAAAGTGATTCCTATCGGTCAGACCACGGTCTCTTTATGGCCGATTGCGCGAATGGTCATACTGGGGGAATATACTCAAGAACTCAAGCAATCCCGTTTGAGGGTCCGCTTGTACTAGGCTTCCGAACTCATCCTGCTGGTGGTGTGGGGACGTGGGACTCTGTTTGGTTACTTTTTTCATTCGGGCAACAAAGCGCGTGCGTGTTTCATTCTTTCGTTTAGCCGGCCGACCACGAGCGTCCGACTTGCACTCTTGTAAAGCGACAGGCCTGCCGTCATATCCAGCAGATCAATGTAAACAGCTCTGGCTTGGCAGAGACCTGGCACGCCGTCGCCCTATATTATTTTATGTATTACAACTTTTGCCGAGTCCATTCCACCTTACGAGTTACGTCAGCGATGGAAGCTGTATTGGCCGACCACGTTTGGGACATCGAAGAACTGATTGCACTTCCGACGGAGCCAACACCAAAGAAGCGCGGCCCCTATAAGAAGCGTCTGGCATAGAATGGCTAATCAATGGCATCCACGCGAGACGAGTTAATCCGAGAGGCGCGAGCGTTAATCGAACGAAGCCTACAATTAATTGCCCAGCACCAAGAACTTGTGCGGGAATACGAGCGCATCAAGAAAGATATTGAGGAGCTAGATGGCAAACAGGAGCGCCCTCACCGCCGCCTTCCCTAAAATTTCAAACTGACCCACTACCGACCCGCTGGTTTTCCGTGGCTCTTCGGATGGTCCTTTGTATGCGACTCTTATCCCCTGGCAACTATTTTGGCCTCCTCGGAGCGCACCCTCTTGGCGGGATTAACTCGTAGATCGCAAATGGCAGTATCGAACCATCCCTGGGGTAGCCTCATTCTAGCTGCTGATTTTTCGACCGGTTGAACGCCAAGCGCCTATTTGCGCCATCACTTTTTGTACGATCGGCGGAGAGGATCGGCTTACTCTTCGCGGGTCTGACCAGGCAGTGGCCTTTCATTAGATGTTCAGCGAAAGCCACAGCCATCGATGGGCGAACGTCAGC
>Ga0126378_10004802_pt1 | contig 10391 bp, 12 predicted proteins | sample PanSoiMetPlot_23_FD_92587 | JGI IMG/M metagenome (GOLD analysis project Ga0126378, IMG submission 92587) | Tropical forest soil microbial communities from Panama - MetaG Plot_23 | ecosystem: Environmental > Terrestrial > Soil > Tropical forest > Bulk soil | place: Panama | collected 2016-02-17
CCGAACGACAGCCCGACGGTTTGCACGTTTTGGATCGCCACGAGAAAAGCTTCCATAACCTCTGGACTGTTGTTGTTAAGCTTGCCGTTCCAGTCGGACCACAGGCCTGGCGCATTGACGGGCTGACTTATGCTCATCACCCCTTGACGATTCGAGACCAGTGGCACGCTCATTGGGTTCGACCACCAGAATCGGGTATAGAAGCCGGTCGTACCGGGGCCCGTCGTACCGGATGCCTTGGGCGACTCAATGTAAAACCGCACGCTCTTATTGTCGGGGATGCACCCGCCGTTGTGCTGATCCTGGAAGGTCCCCGCGCCTCCGGTCACGCTGACCATCACGCTCAACGACTTCATGCTGAGGTCGCCGGTCAAGCTGGGGTCCGTCGTGGTGAGGAGCGCGGTGTAGATGTCAGGCAGGAACTGGAACGAGGTGGTATCGCCAGTCGTCGTCGCCGGCATTGAGTTCGTCGAGACCCGCGGTCGGATCGCCTGACCCGAAGGGTTGTAGTCGTAGACCGTCCATGAGGCCGGGGGCGGAGCCGCCGGATCGACCTGAGTGTCGCTGATAGTTTGGCCGTGAGAACGACCTGCAGTCGAGAAGAGAATCAGCGCCACTCCCGCGGAGACCACGCACAGGGTCGGCGCAAGCCTTGCGGTTCCGGCTAACCACTTGTTCCATCGATTTTTCACCCTTGCCATGGCGTTATTTTCTTTTGGTGAATGAAAGCTAAACCCTAGTCTTTTCATGAGCTAAATCCTTACGCATTTTGGAATTAATGGTGGCTTCGCGGATCTGCGAGCAGTGTCTTCTTGATCCTCGAGCGGGTCGGTGTCGACGCCAGGGTTGCTGAGTCCTGAGTCCACTCTCGTCGATTCAGGAGATGGCGGAACCGATTCCGCATCCGTTGAACTCGCGGTACACCCCTGACTGGCCGTTTTGATACGAAACCGCTATTCAACTCGCGTCTAAAGGACGCTCTTCTGTTCCCCGTTCGTCGAGAAGTTGGGCACCCAAAACAGGGGGGTCGTCCATCCTCCGAGGGTCGGCAGATTGAATTGTCAGGGTGCCCGGCTCGGGTGAGGCAAGCCGCGGACCAAAGCCCTGATCCCGTAAGTGGTTTGCCCTCAATCCAGTCGGCCGGGCGGAGGGGCTCTCGGTCCGTGGCCGTTCAACACAGCTTGGGCGCGTCCGACCACAGTCCCGCAGCGGGCTCATCCTGCCCGCAAATCAAATCGAATCAAGGCCAGCCAGCGAAGCCAGGAAGGTATCAGCTACAAGGCGCAGTGTCCGAAATGCACCGCGGTTATCCGGTACTTAGAGCGCCAGTTCGAGTTGGGCCATCACGCCATAGAGTCTCGGGCGGCTCCTAAGTCCTTGTGTCGCAATGGATTGTGCCGGGCCGGGTTCACCCTCAAACGCGATTTCACCGCCGTCGCACCAAACAAGCACAGATCGCGCCTGCCGCCAAGAAGATGTTGTTCAGATGCAGGTTGAAGTGATTAAGTACCCATGCAATTCCCTCAAGTAATGCTGTGATGACTACCGCCATTACGATCAGAACAACGCCATCAACTAAAACGGCCTTTTCTCGCATAGACATTACCTCGCTCGATGGGTTTCGAACGTACCCGAGATGTTCGCTAGAGCTGGATCCGCCCGGCGATGAGTCAAGGCACGGTCCATCCGCCTGCTCGGGCCAGGATTTCCAGTCCAAGAGCAAATGTATTGTCTGAAAGGGCCTGCCAGTAGACGACCTTCGCGCGCGCCCAAAGCTCTCTTTCGGAAGAAAGGACCATCAGGACAGTGTCCTGTTCCCAGGGCCGTCCCGTTCGCACCCGCAGGCCGTGGGAACTGACGTTTTCCGTCGAAGCTGACTCGACGGCCAAAGAATCCGCGGTGCTTCCGAGCAGCACTTGAAGCTTCTCGGAATGACGCTCTTCTTTCCGGACCCTCTTCACGGCGGCCTATTCTGAGGGCTGGCTCGCAACAGTCAGTTCAGAGCAACGCCCGCCGCGGCGATAGCGACTGGCAGGAACCCGCTTTGCAAGGACTGTGCCGGTGGGCCGCGAAGGGAAGCGACTCGAAGGAGGAAACGTCATCTCCCAAAGCGGCCCAACCGGAACACCATACACAGTGATCGAGAGTTATTACACCATGTTCGTCAACGGATATTCTGATTCTTGGTTTCCGTGTTCCATTCTAGTGAACACCCGAGGGTGCGATGACCGAGCAGGCCTCGCTTGAGTGTCTGGGTGATGGCGGGTTGGGTAGCTCGCACACGGTCCCTTTCGGAACCGCTGTCCCCGCGCGGCCCCCAACCCGTTCTTGCGAGGGTACGCGGGGTCGGCGCCCGGCACTTTGCTCTGCCGCAACACCGCCCTAGGACGCTCGGTTAGGCTCCTATTGAAGTTCAAGGTGAAGCTAGGCGGGTGGGCTTGAACACAAAACCTGGGGACTGCCGGAGGCTCAGGCTCCGTGCAAAAACCCAAGAAAATCGGCCTGTTTGTCCGGGATCATTCGCCTGTCCTGGACCTTGCGTAAAGCCAGCGCCAAGCATCGTCACAATACAGTGGTCCGCGCCGCTTTCCTTCGGGCAGCTTCGCCCTACCAGGCGGCCGGGCTCGGTGGGTTCGTTTCGCAAAAGGATTGCTTCATTGCTTCTTCAACTTCAGGTTTAATTGCGATTTCACATCGGGAAAAACGACAAACGAGATTGCTTGTTCCCGGTAACCTGCCTTCTTTGCGGCCAGTTTGTGCGGACCTACCAGCAGCTGAACTGAACTATTGCTCACATCGTTGCCATCAATCTTCAATTCGGCGTCTTTAGGATCGACATCAATCAAAACCTCATACGTCGCGCCATTGGGTAGCGAACTGTCGCCCCCCGCGAATCTGAGTGTTTCGGCATCGTAGCTTTGGAGTTTGGAAAGGGCCTCCTTTAGCGCAGGAAGAGCCGCATCAACTGAATAAGGTACGTGTTCCTGGCACAGGTGTCCCGTGGACTGCATGCAGCTCAGATTGGTCTGCATTGCGTCCAGTCGTGCAATCCAATCCGGGTGCGTCGAGCATAGAGAATAGGTTATGCTCGCTTGGAAACCTTCGGGAACGCCGTAGCCAACGAGCATTGCAAGTCTCTGCGCTCCGATCAGAGCAATCTGGGGGTCCATGCCGCCCCGTTGCAGTAATGTCAATGCCACAAGATCGGCTTCAGATTCCATCTTGCGGTGTCGTTCGCTTTGATTCAACGAGTCGAGGAATCGCGACGTTGATCGCCAAAGATGGCGTCTCGTACCGATCCCGCCGATCCCGCTCTTTCCCTCCGCTAAGTTCTTGCGGCGGTCCGTCACTTGTTGACGATAGTCGGCGAGCATTTGTTGCACCGCCCCTAAAACCTCCTGGTCACGATGACCCATGAGGTTGTGGGACGCTTCGTGTGCCAGCACGTAATAGATGCTGTTCCAGTCGTCACGCCAGTTGAAAGCGCTTCTCGAAGAGTCGGACTGATCGGGTGTGAGACCTTGGGGGTTCTGGCCGGTCCCGGACAAATACTGTACGGGATCTAAGTAGTAGAGCAGCAGACCTTCCTGCAGGAAGACGAGCGATCCCGTGGCAAATGCGTTCGCATCCGCTTTGTTGACGATCGCGACGTCGGCGGGGTTCAGGCGCACCCCGTATAGCTGCTCTCCGGCATCATAGAACCTAGTGAGTGCCGCCTGGAGTCGCCGCTCAGTGTCATCAATGACGCTGGCTCCTAGCTGTTCCGCCCAATGTTGGCGTTCTTCTTGAGAAATGCTCGAACGGTACTGCTGAGGGGTCTCGCTAATAAGTTTTTTCAGGGAATTCTCATCGGGTTGTCGGGGTAGAAAACTTCGCGCCAGCCCCTCCCACCAATTCTGGCACCCCTGTGCCCGCAGCGGCACCGGTGCTACCAGGCTGAGGAATAGGGTCACCAACAACAAGGTTGTCGTGCGCATCGGTATGGGTTACCACGCGCTGACAATCTATCATGGTCGGCCGAAACCTAGCGCCCCGTGTGGTCGGAACGCTTTGACCAAGACCCGCCACGTACACGGAATCGCAGGAATCAACCGAGATTGCGAATCCTGCGGCAATGCCGAGGTAGGTCGAATAATCCAGTCCGGAGCCAGGGGGTAAGTTTCGTCACGAAAGCACCGGCGTTGCCGAAGAACGGGTTGTTGTACGTAGTCCAGAAAGCCGCTGTGGTCGGGAAATCAATTCAGTGCATCGCGCAAAAGTCGATTTCGAAGAAGGTCTTGATCCCAAAAAATTCTATCTCTTATCCGACAGAACGAGCAGACTTCGCTAGGGACTTGAGAGGCACGCGAGCGTGAATAGTTGTTCCGCGCTGTGGCGTTGAAGCGACCGAGAGCTGCCCATCAACCAGTTTCAAACGTTCCTTCATGCTGGTGAGGCCTAGCCCCTGCCCACGAATTGCCCTTTCGGGGTCAAAGCCAACACCTGAATCATGCACCGTTAGCTCGATCTCATCGACCACACCTCTGAGTGACACGTCGAAGCGCCTTTCACTGCTGTGTTTCAACGCATTCTGGAGGGCTTCTTGCAGAACCCGGAACAGACAAAGCGACGTCTCTTTAGGTAGAGAGCTGGGAATGTTTTCGGAGCGAAAGTCAATCTCGACATTCTGCCGAGTTGCAAGCTCTTGGCAGAATCCAGCTGCGGCTGCGGCGAGCCCCAGGTATTCCAGTTTCGAAGAATGCAGTCGGTGCGACAACGCCTGAATATCGGCCCCGAGTTCCCTCGCGCATTGACAGGCGTCTTCGATGCGGAGCCTCGCGGCACCCTGCGTCGAGGGAAAATCCTGTTTCACACTTTCCAATACGAATGCTAATACGGCCACCCGCTGATTAAAATCATCGTGGAGTTCCCTGGCAATCCATGCACGTTCCTCTTCTTGGGCTTCAATCAATCTGCCGCTCAAGCCGGAAAGAGCTTCTTCGGCGAGTTTGCGCTGAGTGATGTCCAGAACCTCTCCGACGAAATATTGAGGCTCGCCGCTCGGACCTCGAATCAAAGATGCGCTGCTTTCGGTCGTGACGATGCGCCCACTCTTGTGAAGACAGCGCTTCTCAGCTCTCTGGAAACTTGTTCCTCGCTCGAGGGCCTCCCTGAGCCTCTTGGAGAAAGCGGGCCAGTCCTCCGGAAGAGTAATCGACTGCACCGTCTTTTGGAGCAGCTCCTCTTCCGTATAGCCAAGACACTCGCAGAATGCTTCGTTCGCGGCGAGAAAACGACCGTCAAGCGAAACGATCACCATGCCCACGCCCGCATCCCGAAAGACCCTGCGAAACTTCTCTTCGCTGGCGCGCAGTTGGTCCTCGGCTTGCTTGCGTTCGGTGATGTCTTGAGCCGTGCCGCGCAGCCAGGCGATTCGGCCCGCCGCGTCACGCACCGCTTCGCCACGATCGATGATCCATCTTGTGCTGCCATCGGGGCGAAGCATCTCTAGATCGAGTGTGTACGGTGTTCCGGTTCGCAATGCCTCCACGACGGCGCACTTCAGGCGTTACCAGCTTTCTGAGGTATACAACTTTATTTGTTCACCTAAAGCAGGAGGCGGCAGATCGGGATCGCGGTCCGCGATTCGGTAGAGCTCCTTGGACCAAGCAACCTCATCGGTCTTTGGGTTCCACTGCCAGCTGCCGACTCGCGACACGCGCTGTGCTTCTAAGAGCTCTTCCTTTGTTTGATGGAGAGCTTCCTCCGTTTTTTTTCGTTCGGTGACATCCATCACCATTCCAATGATGCGAAGAATCTTGCCTTCACCGTTGAACACGGCACGCCCACGCGCCTCCAGCCAAACTACCTCGCCGTCGGGACGTAACACGCGATAGCTGGCTTGATAGGTGGGATTTCCAGGAGTAAGGACAGCCTCGGGATTGGCATACGCCTCGCGGTCGTCGGGGTGGACGAACGTAACAAACTGTCGGCCCGTGTCACGGGTGGGGTCATTCATCCAATTGAGAATGTCTCCGCACTCGCCCGACCGAACTATCAAATCTGTTGTCGCATCCCACTCGAACGCATACATCCTTCCTGCCCGGACCGCCAGACGCAGTTGTTCCTCGTTCTCTCGCAGCGCCTGTTCAATCCGTCTGCGCTCGGTGACGTCCGTTACCATGCCTATTATCCGCAACACCTGGCCTCGCTCGTCGAAGTACGCGCGAGCGTTTCCTTCTACCCAAATCACGGTACCGTCGGGACGTATCGTGCGATAGCTCACTTCCAGGCAGGGCTTCTCCGGACTGAGCTCCGCAGCCGCAGCCGTAAGACTTCCTCGGTCGTCAGGGTGACAGTTAGCAAATATTTGCCGACCTGAACTAGGCATGGCCCCATCTTTCCCGAGAAGTTGGAGGCACTCCGGCGAGCGCAGAATCACGTCAGTAGTAGCATCCCACTCATACGCGAACATCTTTCCGGCCTGAGCCGCAAGTCGAAACCGTTCCTCGCTAGCGCGCAGTGCCTCCTCTGCCGTCTTTTTTTCAGTAATGTCCTCCACCATCGCGATGACCAGCGGAGATGGATAACTGTTCACCAAAGAGATGTTCAGGCGTCCCCACACCAACGAGCCATCCCGTCGAAAATAGCGCTTCTCTAGTTGGTAGTGGTCTATCGAGCCTGCTCGCAATTGCTGAAAAAGAGCCCAGTCCTTCTGTGCATCTTCCGGGGGAGAAAAATCAACACAGTGTTTGCTACGCAATTCCTCTTCGCTGAAGCCTAGCATTGAGCAAAAGGCGGGATTTACGAATAGAGGCTGCCCATCCAAGTTCTCCACCACAATGCCGATGGGGCTCGCGTTGAAGACATCACGGAAAAGCTGAGCGTCAGGTACACTTCTCATGTAGTGATTCCCGAATCCACCTGTTTCTCGCGGAACGAATACCTGGGGCCGACTCTCTCCTGAATGCTCCCTACAATAGCCCGAACACTCGACCATAGCAACACTGAAGCCTAACATTCATTGGGAGGGGCGAGTTCGTGGAAGCTAAGACTATGCGTGAGGAGCGCTACACGGTGGCAAGCTACGCGACAGACTTTGCGACAGAGGCGTGCATCCATATCCCGGGACCACGAAACGTTTCCGCTCCGGCGGTGCTTATTTTCCCTACGCTTGCGATTTGCTTGGACCGTGGCGCCGTCTCAGACTTCTCGATACCCACCAATGACTTAACTGAGTTTAAAAGGTACGGTCCGACGACGGTCAGGTTCTGCTTAGCACGGCACTGACAAACGTTTTACCCGCAAGAGCGGCTTCGATAGCTGGCAGGAGTTCGCGGTGTATCTCGGACTTGTATACGTATCCCATCGCCCCACCACTTAGCGCCGAGTGCACGATAGCGGGATCGGTGAACTGCGACAGGAAGAGTATTTTCGATTTGGCAGCAACGGTGCGGATTTGTGCGGCTGCCTTTATTCCGTCTAGATTTGGCATCCCTATGTCCAGGAGCACAATGTCTGGCTGTAGAGTTGCGGCCTGCGCTACGGCCTCTAAGCCGTCTGAAGCTTCAGCCACAGTTTGAAATCCGTTTTCCTTCAGTTTTGAGCTGATAAGCCGTCGAAATGCCGCAAAGTCATCGGCGATGAGAATCGTATTCGCAGGCACCATCAAATTTGTCTCCGTTGTCGGTGCGGGCGCACCTGACGCCGGGTGCCACCATGGAGGTTCACCACTTCGCCCTGCTATCACCCGGTCCAGTATGCTGATAAGGACCAGACAGACAACCAGGTAAATCACTGCCTTTCCCTCGGGTGATTCCTCCTGTAAACGGTAACAGCGACAAGAAAGTGAAGAACAGTCTAGCTCCTGGCAAACGAGTTTACCGGCTTTCTGGCTCGGCACCTCGCAGGGGTCTGTTGCACGAATTGCGTGTGTGCGTGTCGCTATTCCAAAGCAATATCGGCATCTACGAGGTCCACAATAACGGAGCGTGGTACAACTTCGGCAACCTCTTCGGCCTGGCCTGCTTTTTCAATGGTGGCGACCATCAGGCGGCGCGGCGGCGAAAAACTGCTGTTCATGGTTAACGGCGTTCAACATGACAAAAGAGGGACTCGAAAAATCTCTTAATGATATGCAACGCTGCTGAGTGTAAGATTGCGTTCCTGTCCCCGGATTCTACGGGTTCGTCCAGGCTGTTCTTTGAAAAAGCCGTGTATAAGTGTTCTGCTCGCAGACGATTTTGTTCAATTCCGAGCCGCCGTTTCCGCGTTGCTCAGGAAAAAGCCGGAGTTGCAAATCATCGCTGAAGCATCGGACGGAAAAGAAGCCGTCGAAAAATCGCGGCAACTACAACCGGACCTGATTCTCCTCGACATCGGTCTCCCAAAACTGAATGGAGTCGCAGCCGCCCAGCAAATCCGTGAGGTAGCACCGCAGTCCAAGATAATCTTTGTGACCCAAGAGACTTCTGCCGACATCATGAAGGAAGCTATCGGGTTGGGAGGGATGGGCTACGTGGTTAAGGCCAAGGTTGAGTCAGAGCTACTGAAAGCAATTGACCTGGTCCTTGAGGGCAAGCAATTTATCGGTACTGGCCTGACTAGCAATCCGTAAGCAGTCCTAAGAGCAGGCAAAGGACTGCCATCATTTCCGCTTGCTTGCGTGGGCTAGAACAAAGTGTGAAAAGGCCTCAAGATTTGACTAGCTCCCTCAGTTTCGCCAACGTTTCTTGTGGAAGAGAATATTCAGCAACGCCGCATTCCAAGCAGACCGCCTGTCTTGACGGAACGTAGATTGGCTCGCCCTTGCCGCGGGCAAATACCATCTCGACGTTAATTTCTTCCACGTTGGTTGACCCGCATTTGGAACATCTGTTAATCATGGTCGCATCCCCTTCTTGGGACGCCTGATTAATTGCCCCCAGGGTGCCCCGGGGAAGTCCGGCTCCCACCATTACTCGGAGGGCCGGCAATGCGAAGTGACCCCAATCACAACACTTTGTGACGTCGAACACATGTTCGTATCAATCGTTGCGTCGGCTCGCCAATTTGACAATTCGCAGAGCAGGACCGTAGGCAAACAAGCGGGGATAGCCCATAGAGACGTATCAGGTAAAACCTGTTCAGACCCTGCTGGATGGGCTCACAGAATGAGGGTGGGGAGCCTGCTTATTCCCTTAGTTTCGGAAAGATTACACGGGTAGAGTTATTACCATTTTTGTCCGAGCGTGTGCCTCTTGCAGGTAGCGGATGGCCTCCGAGGCCTCGCTCAAGCTGTAACATCTATCAATGACTGGTGTCACCTTTTGGGCTTTCACGAGGTCGTGCAGGCGTGCAGGACGATCAGGTCCTCTTTGTTCACCTTCGCAAGGAACATGACGAACTTCTGGCTCCCGAACCGGGACATTTTCGGAATCTCCGCAGGTCAGGGATTAGGTTGGCGTGACTCATCTATGCGCTGATCGCGAAAACAAGGATTCGAGCGTTGATAGTCGCGAGTGAAGTCGGAACTGTGCTCGATGAGCGGAGCGCGGACACAGTTGCCAGAAGGATTTCACGGTACCCACGGTAACCGGGGCAATGCCCGGCGCATAACGCCGACTTATTGAGTCGCATAATCCTACTCAATTCCCGGGGCGGAAGCACCTAACGGACAGGCGTAAAAGCACGACAGCTCTCCAACCTGAAGCAATTGTCGCTTCTTGTCGCTTGCAGCGTCGGAGGAGACTTCATAGAGTTCGCGTGGTGCCCACCTTGAAACAAGATCGGGCAGAGCCTGCCAAATCGAACACAGTGCTTTAACGCATCAGCAGATCGCTCGGAAAGGGACTCAACGAGGCAGTGAAACTCGCACTGAATGTTGGAAGGATGCCAAGGCTGACCCGCGCCACTCGCGCGTACCTCATCCCATGGATTGTCGGCCTGATCTTCGCGTCACCGGTTGCCCAGGCCCAAGGAAAATTCGCGAAGCTCACGCCGTCTTCCGAGCCTAGGGATGCAGGAGAGGCCGTAGGACGCGGGGTAGTTCTCAATAGTCGCCTACCGGGTTTGATGGCGCCGATCGGAACTTCCCTTAGTCCGCCGCAAGCACGAGAAGGCCGCGTGGTCCGGCCATGGTGGGTCGCGTTGGAACTAGGAGACGGGCAGCTCAAGCTCACCTCTGACCAGTTCAACACAAACCGCAATCCAGCGTTTGCGCTCGGGTTTGTGGGTGGTCATAGCCTCGGGAATCGGGCCCGCATCGGGCTGGAGATAAACGGTTGGCTTCTGCAATCGTTCAATCTTAACAATCCTGCGGTCGGTGAAAGCGTTAGTAACGTGCTGGCGGTGGTGGATGTGTTTCCGATCCGGAAGACACCCATATTCCTGCGCGTGGGACAGGGACTAGCACTGTATCAAAACAACCGCCC
>Ga0126378_10004803_pt1 | contig 10391 bp, 8 predicted proteins | sample PanSoiMetPlot_23_FD_92587 | JGI IMG/M metagenome (GOLD analysis project Ga0126378, IMG submission 92587) | Tropical forest soil microbial communities from Panama - MetaG Plot_23 | ecosystem: Environmental > Terrestrial > Soil > Tropical forest > Bulk soil | place: Panama | collected 2016-02-17
CCCGGCTTCTGCGCTTCTCGCTTACGCACTCTCCGAGTGCGCGCGCTGCGATGCTCGGCGCCGGACCACGATCTGGCGCACCTGGACACCAACTCGCTCGCCGCGAATCGGTGGATCCCGGCTAAGGGAGACCCTCCCCCCTTGCGGGGGAGGTGGCCCCGCCAGGGGCCGGAGGGGGGCCGTACCAGCAGGCCGCTCCAGAAGCCCACGATAAACGGGCCGCGATTGATAAGCTCCCCGGGCGTGCAGCCCGCCCGCCCCTCCCCGCCCCCCGCTGGTGACGCGACCGTCTCCGCCGCCATCCTGAACTGGAACGGCGGCGAGCTGGCGCTGAACTGCTTGCGCAGCGTGCTGCGCCAGACCCTCCTTCCCGGGCAGCGCATCGTGGTGGACAACGGCTCGACCGACGGCTCCCTCGAGCGGCTCACGGCCGAGGATCCCGACCTGCTCGTCCTCGCCAACCCCCGCAACGTCGGCTTCGCGGCCGCCGCCAACCAGGCCGTCGCCGCCTGCCGGGCCCGCTGGCTCCTGCTGCTCAACCTGGACATCGTGCTGGAGCCCGACTACGTGCAGCGGCTGTTCGAGGCCGGCGAATCGGGGGCCGGCATCGGGGCGGTGACCGGCAAGCTGCTTCGACCGCCGCGAGGGGAGGGTCCGCTCGTCGTCGACAGCACCGGTCACCTGCTCTACCGCAATGGGTGGGCGGCCAATCGGGGCGAGGAAACCCCCGACGGGGAGGCTTGGGGCACCTCCGGCGAGGTCTTCGGCGTGTGCGCAGCAGCCCCGCTCTACCGGATGGACATGCTCCGTGACGTGAGCCAGGGCTGCGCCCGCCCCTTCGATGAGCGGTTCATGGCCTACATAGAGGACGTCGACCTCGACTGGCGGATGCGCTGGCTCGGCTGGCGGGCCTGGTACGAGCCGGCCGTCGCCTGGCACCACCGCAGCGCGACGGGCGCCCGCCGCTCGGCGTTCATCCTGCGGCACATCCTGAAGAACCGGCTCCTGCTGGTCGCTAACAACGACCTGTGGCCGGGTGGCCTGGCCCGGCTGCCCACCGTGTCGCTGTTCACGGTCCTGACCGCGATCCAGTTCGGCCTCGAAGCGGCCGGCGCTCCTCTGGGCCTGATCGACGTCCTCCGGCTCCTGCCCGCCAGCGTGCAGCGGCGGCGGTTCCTGCGCCACCGGCGCCGCGTGAGCGCTGCCGAGGTCAGCCGGTGGATGCAGCCGTTCCCCTACCGCCAGAAGATCATGAAGAAGCTGCGGTCCGGAGCCAGCCGGGCTGCCGGCTAGCCGAATTCCGCCGCGCGAGCGGACGTCCGGTGCCGCGTCGCGTGTGGTCGGTGGAATTCGGCTAAGCCTGGATCCGTGGATCCCGGCTGACCCGAGCCGCTAGAGTTGTCCGTCGTGATCCCCCGTCGGCTGGCCCGGCTGCCAGCGGCCCTGAACGGTGGCGCCGGCCCCGCCCAGCAGAAGGCGGGGCGCTCGGCCAACCCGCTCCGCCGGCCCGCGGCCTGGCTCTCGACGTATGGCGGGATGATCCGGGAGATCGCGTTCACGGAGTTCAAGCTCAAGTACCAGGGCTCGGTCCTCGGCTACGTCTGGTCGTTCGCCAAGCCGCTGATGCTGTTCGCGATCCTGTACTTCGTCTTCACCCATGTCTTCAAGCTGGGCAGCAGCGTGCCCCACTACGGGCACTATCTGCTGCTGGGCATCGTGCTCTGGACCTACTTCGTCGATGCCACCATCGTCGCGATGGTATCGGTGGTCGAGCGCGGCGACCTGATCCGCAAGGTGTACTTTCCCCGCATCGTCATCCCGATCGCCGCCAGCGTCAGCTCGCTCATCACGCTGACGCTGAACCTGGCCGTGATCTTCGTGTTCATCGTGCTCGGCGGCCTGGGCTTCCGGAGCTCGCTCCCCATCTTCCTGCTGCTGCTGCTGGAGCTGTTCGTCTTCTCCCTGGGCTGCTCCCTGCTGCTGGCCGCTCTCTACGTACGGTTCCGCGACCTCCGGCACATCTGGGACGTGTTCCTGCAGCTCTTCTACTTCATGAGCCCCATCCTCTACCCGCTCACCCTGCTGCCGGCACGCGTCCGCGGCCTCCTGGCGCTGAGCCCGATGGCCCAGATCGTCGAGGACTCCCGGAAGATCCTGATCACGCCCTCGACGGCGTCCGTGACCGGGGTCCTACCGGCGCCGCTGTGGCTGGTCCCGTACCTGCTGCCCCTGGCGCTGCTGGCGCTCGGCTACTGGTACTTCGAGAGGACCGCGGCGCAGTTCGCCGAGGAGATCTGAGGGCATGCCGGCCGATCCCCTCATCAGCGCGCGGAGCGTCAACAAGACGTTCAAGCTGCCGACGGAACGCCGCGACCGGCTCAAGGAGCACGTGGTCCATCTCTTCCGGCCGATCGTCTACCACGAGTTCGAGGCGCTGCACGACGTCAGCCTCTCCGTCGACGACGGCGAGTTCTTCAGCATCGTCGGCCACAACGGCAGCGGCAAGAGCACGCTGCTCAAGATCCTGGCCGGCATCTACCGGCCCACCAGCGGCCAGGTCGAGGTCAGGGGCCGGCTCTCGCCGTTCATCGAGCTGGGGGTCGGCTTCAACCCCGAGCTGACGGCCCGTGACAACGTGTACCTCAACGGCACGATCCTCGGCCTGGAGCGGCGCCAGATCGCGGCCCAGTTCGACGACATCATCGGCTTCGCCGAGCTGGAGCCCTTCGTCGACCTGAAGCTCAAGAACTACTCGTCCGGGATGCTGGTCAGGCTGGCGTTCTCGGTGGCCATCCGCGCCCACGCGGAGATCCTGCTGATCGACGAGGTGCTCGCCGTGGGCGACGCGAGCTTCCAGTTGAAGTGCTTCGACGTCTTCAGGCGGCTCAGGGCGGAGGGGAAGACGATCGTCTTCGTGAGCCACGACCTGAACTCGGTGATGGAGTTCTCGGACCGGGTCATGGTTCTCGACCACGGCCACGTGGTCGGCACCTATGCGCCCGCGGCGGGCATCGCCGTTTACCAGCAGCTCAACGAGGAGAAGGCGAGCCGCGACCTGGCCCGCTCGGCCGCGGCCAGCACCACCGCGGCGCCCACGGCCCCCACCGGCGCCAACGGCAACGAGCCGCGACCCTCGATTCGCACCGTCGCCACGTACTCGGGGGACGGCCAGCCGGCGCGGGTGTTCCACCGCGGCGACGACCTCCGGGTCGTGGTGGCGGTCGACAACCCGCACGGCGCCGAGCTGAACGCGAGCGTGGGTATCTTTCGCAGCGACGGGCTGCAGTGCTTCTCGACCAGCACGTTCGACGCGGAGCTGACGCAGCGGACCGGAGACAGCTTCGAGCTGACCTGCCGTGACCTGCCGCTGCAGCGCGGTACCTACCACCTCCTGGTGGGCCTCTTCGGGAAGACCCGGGCAACCGTTCACGAGTACCAGGACCACGTCTGCGACTTCCAGGTCGCCCAGTGGGACGACTACGAAGGCGTCTGCTACGTGCACCACCGGTGGGCCGGCGAGCAGCCGGCCGAGAGAGCCGATGCCAGCCGCGATCAGCGTCCTGGTCCTTAACCACAATCGGAAGGACCTGCTCGCCCGATGCCTCCGCGCCTGCGAGCGGCTCGAGCCCGCGGGGGTCCGGCCCAGGGTCGTCTGCATCGACAACGGGTCCACGGACGGTTCGGCCGACGAGGTGCGCCGCCTCTTCCCCACGGTGACCGTGCACGCGAACCGCAAGAACCTGGGGTTCGCCCGCGCCTACAACGAGGCCATCGCCGCAGCCGACTCGGAATGGGTGGCCCTCCTCAACAACGACACGGTGCCCGAGCCGGCCTGGTTGTCCGAGGCCTACGCGGCCGCCTGCCGGCACCGGGCGGCCTGCGTCGGCTCGCGGATGCTGAAGGACGGCGGCCGACGCATCGACTACGTCGGCGCCACGATGAACTTCTACGGCCACGGCTTCCACCCGCACTTCGACGAGCCGTCCTCGTTCTGCGGTGAGGAACGGCCGGTGATCGCCGCCTGCGGGGGCGCGATGCTCTGCCGCCGGGACGTGTTCCTGGAGGCAGGCGGATTCGACGAGACGTACCACGCGTACTTCGAGGACCTGGACCTGGGCTGGCGCCTGAACGTCCTGGGCCACGAGGTCTTCTACGCGCCCGGCAGCATCGTGCACCACGAGCACTCCGCGACCAACGCCACGCTGGTGCCCGGCTTCCAGCGACTGGCCTGGAACGAGCGCAACGGCCTGCGCTCGGTGATCAAGAACTACGCGGAGCCTCGCCTGGCCCGGGTCCTCCCGGTCGCCCTCGCCCTTTGCGTCAAGCGGGCGCAGCTCGACTCCGCAATCGACCCCGACGCCTTCTTCTTCGAGAAGACCGGCCCGCAGCCTCCCGGCACCCCGCATCCGGCCAGGGCACGGCCCTCGGCGTCGGCGCTGTCGAGGGCTCGGACGCTCCTGCGCGAGCGGGGCCCGGTCGACGGCCCGCTCTATGCGGCCTACCGGGTGCTCGGGCGGCGCTTCGGCAACCGCGCCGGTCTCCAGGACGGATACGACGCCATGAATCGCGTCGGCTACAGCCGGATCGCCGCGATCGAGGCGGTGGTCCGCGGGTCCGGCGAGCTGCTTGCCCGGCGGGACGCGGTGCAGCGAGCCCGGCGCCGGTCGGACGACTCGGTGGTCGAGCTCTTCGGGGACACCTTCAGGCCGAGCTTCCCGCACCCGGAGCTGAAGGTCTGCCAGGACGAGCTGGTCGAGGCGTTCGGCCTCCGGGCGCTGTTCCCGTGACCGGACCGCGGGCGTCCGTCGTCATCCCGGCGAAGAACGAGGTGCGGAACATCCGGAGGTGCCTCGACGCGGTCTACGCCCAGCGCTACCCGGAGGGATTCGAGGTGGTGGTGATCGACTCGGGGAGCACCGACGGCACCCTGGAGGTGCTGGCCGGCTACCCGGTGCAGGTGATCCGCATACCGCCGGACGAGTTCAACCACGGCGGCACCCGGAACCTGGGCGCCCGCCGGAGCCGGGGTGAGTTCATCGTGTTTCTCACCGCGGACGCCTTTCCCAGCGACGAGTGCTGGCTGGCCAACCTGGTCGGCCCGTTCGACGTCGAGCCCGACGTGGCCGGCTGCTTCGGCCGTCACGTCGCGCATGCTGACGCAGGGCCCGTCGACGCCTGGAAGATGGACCTCCACTTCGCCAGCTTCGGGCCCGACGTACGGGTGTTCCGCCTGGACCGCGAGCACGAGGACGAGCACCGGCGGCTGGAGTGGATGTACGACTTCTTCTCGGACAACAACAGCGCCCTCCGCCGCTCGGTCTGGGAGCAGCACCCCCTGCCCATCGTGGACATGGCCGAGGACCAGCACTGGGCCAAGATGATCATGCGGCTCGGCTATGCGAAGGCCTACGTGCCGAACGCGGTCGTGGCCCACTCGCACTCCTACCGGCCTGCGCAGTGGGTGCGCAACTGGTACGACCAGCACGCCAGCTACCGCGACCTGGACAGCCCGGTCGCGATGCGCCGGCTGCGGGACGTGGCCAGGTGGTTCGTGCGCTCCTGCCGGGACGACGTGGCATACCTGCGCCGGAACCGCCACGGGGTCGACCTGCAGCTCCGGGCCGTGGTCGACAACGCGGCCAGGGCCGCCGGCGCCTACCTGGGCGCGAACTACCCCCGGCTGCCGCGCGCGATGCGGCGCCGCCTCTCGCTGCAGCGGCGGGGAGACGCGAGCGGCAGGTGAGGCTGCTCCGCAAGGCCGTCATCACGGCGCGCACGCGCGGCGTCGTCACCATGCTGGCGATGGCGGCACGGAAGGTGGCCCGGTCGGTGGACGTCCGCCGCGACCAGGCCGCGGACCGCATCGAGGCGCTGGCTCCGTTCTCGGTCCCGGATCCGTACCAGCCCGACACCGTGCCGCGCCCGCACCTCCGCTGGCAGGCCGCCGAGCACCTGCGCCTGCGCTGGTACGTCCCGGAGCCCGGCCGCGGCTCCGGGGGCCACCAGACCCTGTTCCGGCTGGTCCACCTCCTCGGCCAGCGCGGCCACGACAGCGAGGTGGCCGTGCTGCACGGCGAGCACGTGGCCAGGACCCGCGGGGAGATGCGCCGGTTCGTCCGGGAGCAGTTCGGCGCCGACGCGCCCGTCGTCTGGGACACGGACGAGCACACCGACGTCGACGTCGTCCTGGCCAGCTCCTGGCAGACTGCCTACGCCATCACCGCGGACGTCCGGTGCGCGCTCCGGGCGTACGTGGTCCAGGACTGGGAGCCGGACTTCTATCCGCGGGGCGCCGAGCAGATCCTGGCCGAGAACAGCTACCGCCTCGGTCATGCCCACATCGCCGCCGGTCCCTGGCTGGCGGCGCGGCTCCAGGGCATCGGCGTCGCCGCCGACGTGTTCCACCTCGGCGCCGACCAGGTCGCGTACTACCCGAGCGAGGAGCCCCGGCCGGAGGCCGGACAGCACGTGGTGTTCTACGCCCGCCCGTTCACGGCCCGGCGCTGCTTCGAGCTCGGCTGCGAGGCACTCCGGCTGCTCGACCTCGCCCTCGGCCCGGGGCGCCTGACGGTCTCGATGGTGGGGGCCGGGATCCGGCCGTTCCCGACGCCGTACCGGGCCCGCTGGCTCGGCGTGCTCCCGCCCGCCGAGCTGCGGCGGCTCTACGCCGGCGCCGACGCGGTGCTGGTGCTGTCCGCGACCAACCCGTCGCTCGTGCCTCTGGAGGCGGCGCTGTGCGCCGCACCGGTCGTCGACCTGCGCGTGCCAAGTGCGGAGGGCACGTTCGAGGACGGCGTCACCGGGGTCCTGGCGCCGCCGTCGCCGGGCGGGCTCGCAGCGGCGCTGCGCGGGGTGCTGGAGGACCCGGCCGCCGCCCGCGCGCTCGGACGCCGAGCGCGGCAGCACGCCCTCACACGCACCTGGGACGCCGCCGCCGAGACCGTCGAGCGGCACCTGCTGGCGGCGCTGCGGCGCGCCGCCGGAGCCCCCGCCCTCCTCTGATCTCGCGCTCAGCCGAGTCGGTCGGTGGTGGGCGAGGTGATGCGTCCGCGTGAGCATCCATCCACAACATCGTGGGCCGCCTGGAGCAGCGGGCTCGTCCGCGCGACGGCCTTGTGGCAAACTGCGGGCCAGGCATGCGGCGCCTGGAGCACTGGCCGAGGACCATCCTCCACGTCGACCTGGACGCGTTCTACACCTCCGTCCACCAGCGGGACGACCCGACCCTGCGAGGCAAGCCGGTAGCGGTGGCCGGCCGGTCCCGGCGGGCGGTGGTGATGGGTGCCTCGTACGAGGCTCGCGCCTTCGGCGTGCGCTCGGCCATGCCTCTGCACGAGGCGCTGGAGCGCTGCCCGCAGCTGGTCGTCGTCGCGCCGGTGCAGGCCCGGTACCGGGAGTCCAGCCGCCAGGTGCACGCGATCTTCCGCCGCTTCGCGTCGCCCGAGAAGGTCGAGCCGGTCGCCCTGGACGAGGCCTACCTGGACGTCACCCCCCGCACGCGGCACGGCACCTCCTCGCCGGACGACGTGGCGCGGCGCATCAAGTACACGATCCACACCGAGGTCGGGCTGACCGCCAGCGTGGGCGTGGCTACGAGCAAGCTGGTGGCCAAGATCGCCTCGGGCAGCCGCAAGCCCGACGGCCTGGTGCTCGTCCAGCCGGGCACGGAAGCGGACTTCCTCGCCCCGCTTCCCATCGGGGTCATCCCCGGCCTGGGGCCGAAGACGGAGGAGCGGATGCGCCTGATGGGCATCAGCACGGTCGGCGACCTGGCCAAGCAGGAGACTCAGCGGCTGATCCAGGTCCTCGGCACCGGCGGCGCGCTGCTCCAGCGGCTGGCGGAGGGCCGCGACCGCTCGCCGGTCGAGGGCTCCCGCCCGGCCAGGACGATCAGCGCGGAGACGACGTTCGAATCCGACGTCACCGACCACGCGTTCCTGGAGGAGGCGCTGCGGCACCTGGTGGACCGGGTGACCGAGCGGCTCGTGGCGGACGGCGTCCGGGCGCGCACGGTGTCGGTCAAGCTGAAGCTGCCCGACTTCCGCCTCGTGAGCAGGCAGGTCAGCCGGACCAGCCCGACCGACGACAGCGACGTGATCTTCCGTGCGGCCTGCGCCGCGCTGGAGCGGTCGCACGTGCGCGCGACGCCCGTGCGGCTGATCGGGGTCGGCCTGTCGGGCCTGCAGCACCCGCGGCCGGACGTGCAGATGACCCTGTTCGACTGACCCGGCCGATCGGCCGAGGGACTTTCTCCGGGGGATTGGCCGCGCGCCGGGCAACTGCTACCGTTGGTCCTGGTCATGACGGCCAGCACCGCCGGTGTCCTGAGCGTGATGATGCCGATCTACAACGAGGAGCGCACGCTCGGCACCATCCTCGGCCACGTGCTGTCGCGACCCGAGGTGGGTGAGGTGGTGGCCGTCGACGACGGCTCCTCCGACCGGACCTGGGAGATCCTCAGCAGAGTGGCGGCCGAGGACGCACGGGTGCGCCCGTTCCGTCAGCCGGCAAACGCGGGCAAGGGGGCCGCTCTGCGCTGTGCGATCGCCCACGTCCGCAGGCCGTTCGCGCTTGTCCAGGACGCCGATCTGGAGTACGACCCGCGGGACTATCCGGCGCTGCTGGAGCCGCTGCTCGAGGACCGCGCCGACGTCGTGTACGGGGTCCGGGGGTTCGGGGGACACACCGCGTACAGCTACTGGTTCGTCGTCGGCAACCGGGCCGTGACGCTGGCCTCCAACGTCCTCTTCAACGCTTACATCTCCGACATGGAGACGGGCTACAAGGTGCTGCGCTCGGAGCTGTGGCAGCGGCTGAATCTGCAGGGCCGCCGCTTCGACATCGAGCCCGACATCACCGCTCGCGTCCTGCGCCTCGGCTACCGGATCCACGAGGTGCCCATCCGCTACTACGCGAGGGGGCGCGAGGAGGGCAAGAAGCTGACCTGGATGGACGGGCTGCTGGCGCTGGGCACGCTGGTCCGTCTCCGGCTGGCGTCGGATCGCCGTCTGTTCGGACCCGAGTGGGACCGGGCCTACCACCAGGCCCGGCACCAGCAGCTCGCGCTGTCCCACCCCCTGCGCCGGGGCGACGAGCGAACCTGAGCCGCGGCGGCCGGGGCTCGCCGGGGCGTGCGTGATAGCCTACGGTCTCCCATGCTGCCCACCGACATCCACACCTCCCTGAAGCCGGCCGAGGCGGAGGCGCTGCAGGAGCTCGCGCGCGGCCAGGTCGTGCTGGAGTGCGGAGCGTGGCTCGGCTACTCGACGATCGTGCTGGCTCAGACCGCTGTGGAGGTCCATTCCGTCGACTGGCACCACGGGGACGAGCAGTCCGGGTTCCTGGACACCCTGTCCGGGTACCTCTCGAACCTGGAGCGGTACGGCGCGGACCGGCGCGTGGTGACGCATGTGGGGCGCTTCGAGCAGGTCCTGCCGAAGCTGAACGCGCGGACCTTCGACGGGTGCTTCCTGGACGGGAAGCACGATCGCGAGTCGGTCGATCGCGACTTCCGGATGCTGCACCGACTGATGCGCCGCCCGGCCTGGATCGCCGTTCACGACCACGGCCTGTTCGACGTCCAGCCGGCGGTCGAAGCCTTCCTGGGCTGGTCCGGGTACCGGCTGGAGACCGTTGTCGCGACGCTGGCCATCCTCCGTCGCGGCCGTCACCCGGCGCGCCATGCGGCCGCATTCGTGCTGCCGACGCCGGTCAAGCGGGCGCTGAAGCGGGCACTGCCCGTCCTCAACTAGGAGTTGCGGCCGGATCGCCGCGATGAGGCGGCCCGGGGCCCGTGCCGCGAGACGTTCACGCCGTCCGCGGTTCCGGCGGCTCGGGCTCGGCCACCGCCGCCGCCTCCCCCATCAGGGGATGGCTGCCCGCCAGCTGCTGCTGCCGGCCGCGATGGTACTCGCCGTCATACCGGGCGCCGAACAGCCGCTGCGGCCGGCCGAGGCGCACGCGGGCGAGCGTGGCCATGATGCGCAGGCCGTCGCGGGCCCGGATCTTCTTGCCCTCCGCCCGCGACCGCGTGATGTAGGTGATGGGCACCTCGTGGAAGCGATAGCCCAGCCGCACGACCTTGGCCACCACCTCCGTCTCGACCTCGAAGCCGCGGCTCTGCAGGTTGAGCCGCCGCCACAGGTCGGTGCGCAGCACCTTGTACCCGCTCAGCAGGTCGCTGAGGTAGCAGTTGAACATGATGTTCGCCGTCGTGGTCAGCGCGTGGTTGCCCTTGACGAACCAGTAGCTATACGCCGTGTGGGCGCCGAAGCCGCGGACGCCGTTCACCGCGTCGGCCCGTCCAGACAGCAGCGGCCTGAGCAGCACCGGATAGTCGTTGGGGTCGTACTCCAGGTCGGCGTCCTGCACCAGCGCGATCGGGGCCGACA
>Ga0126378_10004804_pt1 | contig 10390 bp, 8 predicted proteins | sample PanSoiMetPlot_23_FD_92587 | JGI IMG/M metagenome (GOLD analysis project Ga0126378, IMG submission 92587) | Tropical forest soil microbial communities from Panama - MetaG Plot_23 | ecosystem: Environmental > Terrestrial > Soil > Tropical forest > Bulk soil | place: Panama | collected 2016-02-17
CGATCCGTGATCATCTGCAGCTCACCGGGACGAAGTTCGGCTGCGGCATGGCGCTCTGCGGCGCCTGCACCGTGCACATCGACGGTCAGCCAACCCGCTCGTGCGTGACACCGGTGTCGGCGGCACAGGGCCGGCAGGTGACTACCATCGAGGGTCTGGCGACACCCGCAGGCCACGCGGTACAGGAGGCATGGGTCAGGCTCAACGTGCCGCAATGCGGCTACTGCCAGAGCGGCCAGGTCATGTCGGCCGCCGCGCTGCTCGCGAGCAACTCGAAGCCCAGCGATGCCGATATCGACTCGGCCATGGCGGGCAACATCTGTCGCTGCGCCACGTACGTGCGGATCCGCGCGGCCATCCACCAGGCGGCCGAGACTCTGTCCGCCACGGCCGGCGGCCACGGCTGACAGCTCCCGCGCACCGCTACCTTTTTACCGAGGACCGCACCATGTACTTCCGCCACGTCGAAGACAACGCCGCGCCGGGCAGCGCGCCCCGGCCTTCGGACCTCACGCGCCGCGAGTTCCTCACGCTGACGACGCTCGCCGGGACTGGACTCACGCTCGGCCTGGTGCTGCCCGGCTGTACACCGAAGTCGCAGTCCCCCGCGGCTGCGGCCGCGGACCGTCTCGTCATGCCTTTCGTGCGCATTGCGCCCGACAACACGGTTACGGTGATCTCCAAGCACCTCGAGGCGGGCCAGGGCGTGTGGACCGGACTTCCGGCGATCGTGGCCGAGGAGCTCGATGCGTCCTGGGACCAGATGCGCGTCGAGAGCGCGCCCGCCCAGGTACCGCTCTACGGCAACCTCGCATTCGGCGGCAAGATCCAGGGAACCGGCGGCTCGACGGCGACCGCCAACTCCTGGCAGCAGCTGCGCCAGGCGGGGGCGACGGCGCGTGCCATGCTGGTGGCGGCGGCGGCGAAGCAGTGGAACGTCCCCGCCGCGGAGATCACCGTGAGCGAGGGCGTGCTCGCACACGCCGGCTCCGGCCGCAAGGCGACCTTCGGCGAACTGGCGGCAAGAGCGGCCCAGGAGCCGATTCCCACCGCCGTCAGCCTCAAGGACCCCGCCACCTTCACGATCGTGGGGAATGAGAAGTTGCCGCGACTCGACGCGCGCGCCAAGTCGACCGGCAAGCAGCAGTTCGCCATCGACGTGATGCTGCCGGGGATGATGACCGCGGTGGTGATGCGGCCGCCGCGCTTTGGCGGCAAGGTGAGCGGCTTCGATGCCACCAAGGCGAAGGCCGTGCCGGGCGTCGTCGACGTGGTGCAAATTCCCCGCGGCGTGGCGGTCGTGGCGCGGGACATGTGGTCGGCGAAGAAGGGGCGCGAGGCGCTCACCGTGACCTGGGACGAATCGGGCGCGGAGAAGCGCGGGACCACGGAGCTCATGAAGGAATACCGCGCCATGGCGCGCGAGAAGGAGGCGGTGAGCGTCGTGAGACGCGGCGAGGCGGAAGCCGCCCTCGCACATGCGGCACACCGGGTGGAAGGGGAGTTCGAGTTTCCCTACCTCGCACATGCCTCCATGGAACCGCTCACGGCGGCATGCCGGCTCGCGCCCGACAAGTGCGAGATCTGGGCGGGATGCCAGTTCCAGACCGTCGACCAGGGCAACGCGGCGGCGGCGGTCGGGCTGAAGCCCGAGCAGGTGTTCATCAACACGCTCGCCGCCGGCGGCACCTTCGGGCGACGTGCCAATCCCGAGTCGGACTACATCGCCGAAGTCGCCTCGATCGCCAAGGCGACGGAGGGGCGATACCCCGTGCGGCTCATCTGGACGCGCGAGGACGACATCACCGGCGGGCGCTACCGGCCGCTCTACTACCACCGCGTCACCGCGGCCATCGGCAAGGACGGCAAAGTGGCGTATAGCCAGCGCGTCGTCGGTCAATCGATCGTCGCCGACACACCGTTCGCTGGCATGATCAAGAACGGCGTCGACCCGACGGCGGTGGGCGGCAGCGCCCCCGAGCAATACGACCTCGATCACGCCGACGTGAGCTGGTCACCGGCGAAGGTCGGCGTGCCGGTCTTATGGTGGCGGTCGGTCGAAAACACCCACATGGCTTTCTCCAAGGAAGTCATGCTCGACGAGCTCGCCGAGGCCGCCCGCAAGGACCCGGTGGAGTTTCGTTTGAGCCTTCTCGGTAAACATCCGCGTGCCACGGGCGCACTCAAGCTGGTCGCTGAGAAGTCCGGCTGGGACAAACCTTTCGCGAAGGGGAAGGGTCGTGGGCGCGGGGTTGCCGTCCACGAGTCCTTCGGCTCGGTCGTGGCACAGGTAGCCGAAGTCACCGTCAGCGGCGACAAAATCAGCGTTGATCGGGTCGTATGCGCCGTGGACTGTGGCATTGCGGTCACACCGGATGTGGTGAGAGCCCAAATGCAGAGCGGCATCGGCTACGGGCTGTCAGCGGCGCTTTCCGGCCGCATCACGCTCACCGACGGCCACGTCGATCAAACCAACTTCCACCAGTATCAGGTGCTCCGCATTAACGAAATGCCGCGCGCGATTGAGGTGTACATCGTGCCCTCGACCAATCCCCCGTCAGGAGTGGGGGAACCCGGAACGCCGCCGATTGCGCCGGCAGTGGCCAACGCCGTGCGTTCCGCAACCGGCATCCGCCTGCACTCGCTGCCGTTCGATCTGACGGCGGCACGGCGGGGTCTGAGCCAAAAGGCAACTTGAGCAGCGCCGGACCCGCCGATTGTCTCGACGCCCTGCGCGTCGGCGCAAACGTGGTCCGGTGGCCGGGTCAGTGCATCGGCTCACCGGCAGCGCCGTCACGGGAGCGAAACAGTCGAGGCGCCAGCCGAGTGTGGCGCGCGAAGAAGCGACTGAAGTATGCCGGGTCCTCGAAACCGAGATGATAGGCGATCTGTGCGATCGACATGGTCGTGTAGCGCAGCTGGCGCTCGGCTTCGACCAACAGGCGCAGATGCAACATCTCTATCGGCGCCTGGCCGGTGACCTTGAGACAGACGCGCCGCAACTTCGATTCCGAGACTCCAAGCGACTGCGCATAACCGTCGATACCGGTGTGAGTCCGGTAACGGGCCTCGATCAGGCGTCGAAAGCGCGCCACCAGCTCGCGCTGCGGCGCAGCTGCGCCGTCGCTCGTCGCCGCCGGCTGACTTGCCAGGCGCAGCAGGTTGGCGAGCAGGGCATTGAGCAGTCCACGCAGCGCTTCAGGCCTGCCCGGCGCGGAGCGCCCGAATTCGCGCAGCAGCATATCGGACAGCGCCACCAGATCCGTGCTCTGCAGGGAGCGCCGAGCGAGGGCGACTGCCGCCGGCCGCTCCAATAGCGCCGTGAAGCTACGGGGGGAACCCGTCAGCTCGGTAACTACTGCGAGCGCGAACGAGATCACGAGGCCCACGGTTCCCGGTCGAAAAGTGAAGGAATGGACCGTCCCCGGAGGCACCACGATGATCGCGGGCGCCCGCAGGGAGTTGCTCTGCGCATCCAGCATGACCGTGAGCCGACCCGCCTGTATGAGCAGCACCTGAGTCAGGTCGCGGTGTCGGTGTGGACGGATTTTCCAGTTGTGGAGGCTGCTGCGCGCGGCGATGGTCTCGATGTGAATCAGCCGTTCGTCCGGCGGCCGCAGCGGCTCGCCATAGAGAAAAAAGGCCGGAATGGCCTCGCGGCCCTCGGACTCCCGGTTGTGGCGTCGCTTCCGCTTGGTCATCGCCATGACTGAAAAGTACAAGTTATCCGGCGCTGCGTCCATTGTCACGGACGTCCTCATACCGGAGTCTTGCTTCGCATCACCATCAGGGCCGCCGAGTGCGTACAACGCAGGTCGCCATCATCGGAGCGGGCCCGTCGGGACTCCTCCTGTCACAGTTGCTGAGCCGGGCGGGTATCGACTCCATCGTGTTGGAACGCCAGTCGCGCGAGCACGTCCAGGGCCGTATCCGCGCCGGCCTGCTCGAATGGGGTACCGTCGAGCTGCTCAACGAGGCGGGCGTCGGTGCGCGCATGATGCGCGAGGGCCTGGTGCATGATGGCTTTGATCTCGCGTTCGCCGGCCAGCATCACCGGATCGACCTGAAGCGGCTCACCGGCCGCGGCGTGCTGGTGTACGGTCAGACGGAAATTCAGAAGGATCTGATCGAGGCGCGTGCCGCAGAGCCACGTGCGGTCGTATGGGAGGCTCTCGATGTGGCGCCACGGGATTGGGACAGCACCCACCCGAATGTCAGCTACATCAAGGATGGAGTTCGCCACGAGGTGCGCAGCGATTTCATTGCCGGCTGCGACGGCTATCACGGCGTCAGTCGCGCGAGCGTACCGCGCGAGCGGATCCGGCTGTACGAGCGCACCTACCCCTTCGGCTGGCTTGGGGTTATGGCGGACGTGCCGCCGCTCCATGAGGAGCTGGTCTACGCCAATCACGAACGGGGATTCGCTTTGTGCAGCATGCGCTCGCGAACTCGCAGCCGCTACTACGTCCAGTGCCCGCTCGAGGACGCCGTGGAGGAGTGGCCCGACAAGCGCTTCTGGGACGAGCTGCGCGCGCGCCTGCCGTCGGTCTACGCGGCACGGCTGATCACCGGCCCCTCGATCGATAAGAGCATCGCCCCGCTGAGGAGCTTCGTCACCGAGCCGATGCGTTTCGGCCGGATGTTCCTGGTGGGCGATGCGGCGCACATCGTGCCGCCAACGGGCGCCAAGGGACTGAACCTCGCGGCTGCCGACGTGCGCCTGTTGTCGCAGGGATTCACAGATTTCTACCGCCGTGGCCACGCCACCCTGCTCGATGAGTACTCCGAGCGAGCGTTGGCTCGTGTCTGGAAGGCGACGCGTTTCTCCTGGTGGTTCACGGCGCTGACGCATCGCTTCTCGGACGATGCGTTCGCAAACCGGTTACAGCTCGCGGAGCTGTCGTATCTGGCTGAGTCGGAAGCGGGCTCGCGCACCATGGCCGAGAACTACGTGGGACTCGGGTTCTCCGGCTCTCACCACATCTCCGGGGCGGCGAGGCCGGTGCCATCGGTCGCGCAATCGCCTTGACGATGCCGGCGCCTGGCAGGCGCATCCTGCCGGTACCGGTCAAGGCGCCTGCAGGAAGGTGAGCACGGCGGCGCTGAATTCCTGCGGATTCTGCAGCATGCCGAAGTGACTGACATCATCGAGGATTACCAGCCTGGCATGCGGGATCGTGCGAGCGAGGTACTCGGTGTGCTCGCGCTTGATCGCTTCGTCATGCGCGCCATCGGCGATGGCGGTGCGGACCGTGATGTGCTGCAGCTGCTGCTTCGTCCAGTTCGGCTGCTGCGCCCACATCGCCTGGATCTGCTTCAGGAAGTCGTCGTAATCGTCGGGCGTCGACGACAACGCGCGGTACTCGCCGCGGCCGCGCTCGATGAAAGCGTTGAAGGTCGGACTGTGGTCGATGTCGGGGTTGACCCCCGAAGGGTCACTGTTGGCGGCGTAGGCAAAAAGTCTTCGCAGGCGCTGCGGATGATGCATGGCGATGTCGAGGCCGATGATGCCGCCGTCGCTCCAGCCGACCAGGTCGGTTTTGGGGATTTTAAGATAATCGAGCAGCGCGAGGACGTCGGAGGCCATCAGGTCGTAGCTATAGGGCTGAGAGGAGCGGGTGCTTCGCCCGTGGCCGCGGCTGTCGGCAACGATGACTTTGTAGTGATGCGCGACGAATATCGGGATGACGGCGCCCCAGTAGTTCGAGTTGGCAAGCCCGCCGTGCAACAGCACGAGCGGCGGGCCATCGCCGAATACCGCGTAGAACATACGAATGTCGTTCACCGGAGCAAACCCGCTGGCGAGCGGCTTGGGCAGTGTCGGAGTCGGGGGCAAACTCCGCCACGGCTCGCCGGCAGAACCCTGGGCCGAGCCGGCGACCACCAGCGCGAGTGCCACCACCAGGTGTAGTGCCTGCGCGATGCCCTGGCCGATGCCGCGTCCCGCGCCGGTCAGCCGCGCAACTTTTCCGTCAACCCTGATGCTCACAGCCGGACTTCTACCACGAATTCGACCCCGGGGCGCCGGCCGCACCCCGTGCGCGACCCCCTGGAGGAGGGGTTCGAGGCGGAGTCCAGCGCGCGAGGTCCAAGGTCTTCTTCCTGGTGCGTCGCGTCGAGCCTCGCGTGAGGCAGCGGACCCGCGATCGGGGTAGCATGGGTTACATGGTCAGCACTTTCGAACCTTCTGCGGCGGTGGTGATCCTCGCGGCGATGGTCACGCCCGCGCTGCGCCGCGTCGGCGGGGTGACGCCATGAACTATCGGCCCGTCGATCCCGCGGATATCGTCGTCCTGTTCGCCGATCTGCAGGCTGGCATCATGGAGCGCGCGGCGACAAACGACGCGGTGCGTCTGCGCCGCGCCGTTTCCGCCCTCGCGAAACTCGCGCGACTCTTCGACATACCGTCAATCGTGACGACGGCGTCGACTTCGGAGGGAGCCCCGCGTGTCACCCCCGAGATTGCCGCTGCGCTTGGCGAGCTACCTCAGTACACGAGAACAACTACCGACGCCTTCCTGCATGAGGCGACACGTGAGGCCATCAGGAAAACCGCTCGCAAGACGCTGCTGATTGCCGGCGTGGCCACGGAGATCATCGTCCAACACTCCGCACTCTCCGGTGCAACACAGGGTTTTCACGTGCAGATCGTGGTCGATGCGTGTGCAGGCCTCTCAACGCGGACCGAAGATGCGGCATTGCGCCGCCTCGTCCACGCCGGTGTGGTGACCACCTCAATAGCCTCGATAGCGGGACAGCTCGCCGGCGATTTCACTCAGCCGAAAGGAATGCAGGCACTCGGTATTCTCTACGAAATGGCGTCGCCTTAGTCGGTCCGCGCTATTAGGCGCGGAGCCGGAGCGCGCGCGTGACCGCTCAACCCACAACCTCATCCGCCACTACTGCAATTTTGCGAGGTCGCTCATGAATAGACTGCAACCGAAGGAACAACAGCTGCGCAAGATCAGGACGCAGCCTGGTTTCATTGCCGCGCTCGACCAAAGCGGCGGCAGCACACCGAAGGCGCTGCTCTCCTATGGAATCCGGGAAAATGCCTGGTCCAACGAGGAGCAGATGTTCGCGCTCGTGCATCAGATGCGCGTACGCATCGTGACCACTCCCAGCTTCAACGGTGACCGCATTCTCGCCGCGATACTGTTCGAGGGCACCATGGAGCGCGAGGTCGAGGGTCGGCCGACCGCCGAGTACCTCTGGTACACGAAGCGCGTTGTACCTTTTCTGAAGGTGGATAAGGGCCTCGCACAGGAGAAGGACGGGGCTCAGATCATGAAGCCGATGCCCGATCTGGCTGCGCTGCTCAAGAAGGCCAACGCCCACGGCATCTTCGGAACCAAGATGCGCTCGGTCATCAAGCAGGCCAACCCTGCGGGCGTTCAGGCCGTCGTCGAGCAGCAGTTCGAGGTGGCCGCCCAGATTCTCGCTGCAGGCTTGATGCCGATAATCGAGCCGGAAGTGGACATTCATTCTCCGGACAAAGCTGGCGCGGAAGCGTTGCTCAAAGCAGCTCTGCGGGATCACCTCGGCAGGTTGCCGGAGCAGCAGCAGGTCATGCTCAAGCTGACATTGCCGGAGCGCGACGATTTCTACCTCGAGTTGGTCAGACATCCGAAGGTTTTGAAAGTGGTGGCATTGTCGGGAGGTTATACGCGCGAAGATGCCAACGCGCGCCTGCGCAGAAATAAAGGCATCGTGGCGAGTTTTTCGCGCGCTCTGGTCGAAGGGCTTTCGGCCCAGCAGAGCGCTGCGGAGTTCGACGCTACGCTCGATGACGCCATCCAGAGCATCTTCGAGGCGTCCCAGGCCTCGGGAGGCCGCGACCGAGATGCAGATGTGGGGTGACGGCATGCGGCGAACCAGGCGCGTGGCTCACGGCTCGATCGAGCAGGCAACGAACCGGACGACGACAGTAATGGAGCGCAACCATGCAACTTGGAATGATCGGTTTGGGGAGAATGGGCGCGGACATGGTGCGACGGCTGATCAGAGGCGGTCACAATTGCGTGGTGTTCGATAAGTCACCGAAGGCGGTGGAGGAGCTCACGAAGGACAAGGCGACGGGCGCGACAACACTGCACGACCTGGTCGAGAGACTGAAGACCCCACGGGCGGTGTGGCTCATGCTGCCGGCAGCGGTAGTTGACCAGACCATCGAGGAGCTGCTGCCGTACCTGGCATCGGGAGACATCCTCATCGACGGCGGCAATTCGTACTACGTCGACGACATTCGTCGCGCCAAGGCGCTCTCGTCCAAGGGCATACACTACGTTGATGTGGGAACGAGCGGCGGTGTGTGGGGCCTCGAGCGTGGATATTGCATGATGATCGGCGGTGAGGAAGCAGTGGTGACGCGGCTCGATCCGATTTTTGCCCAGCTCGCACCAGGCATCGGCGACATCGGGCGCACGCCCGGGCGTGACGAGGCGAGGGGCACTGCGGAGCAGGGCTATCTGCACTGCGGGCCAAACGGCGCCGGCCACTTCGTCAAGATGGTCCATAACGGCATCGAATACGGGATCATGGCTGCCTACGCCGAAGGGCTCGACGTGCTGCGCGCGGCCAATGTCGGCAAGCAGGCCGGCGAGATCGATGCCGAAACGACGCCGCTGCGCGACCCCGAGCGTTACCAGTACGACCTCAATCTCGCAGATGTTGCTGAGGTGTGGCGACGCGGTAGCGTAATCGCCTCCTGGCTCCTGGACCTCACCGCTGCCTCGCTCTTTGAGGATCCGCGGCTGGCGAAATTCGCCGGCCGCGTATCCGACTCAGGCGAAGGGCGCTGGACGATCAAGGCGGGGATCGACGAGGGCGTCCCCACACCGGTGCTCACCACCGCGCTCTACGAACGCTTCAGCTCGCGCGGCAGCGCAGAATTCCAGGACAAGCTGCTCTCGGCCATGCGCTACCAGTTCGGCGGCCACCTCGAGAAAGCGGCCAAATAGCCGGCGATCTGGCGCGGAGCACTGTGAGCGAACCCAAGTACGACGCGCTGGTTTGAGTGTGCCAGACGTTCCTGTAGACGCGGCGGCCTGCACTCTGACCGCAGGGGGCCTCGAGGCGGTATTTCTGCCCGCGCGAGGTATGCTTGGAGCGTCGCTGCGCCACAGGGGTGCGCAAGTCCTGCGGCGCGTTGGCGACCTGCAAACGGCCGCGGCGAAGGGCAGCACGGCCGGGATCCCGCTGCTTCATCCGTGGGCGAACCGACTGGACGGCATCCGATACTGCGCCGCGGGGCGGCAGGTGCAGCTGGATACATCATCGCCCATGCTCCACCTCGATGTGCACGGACTTCCTATGCACGGAGTGCCGTGGTCGCGGCTCGCATGGGACCCCATCGATTCGCAGCGCAATCGGCTCTCGGCCCGGCTGGAATGGAGCCGCAAAGACCTGCTCGACATCTTTCCGTTTCCCCATCGCATCGAACTGACAGCGACGCTCAGCCCGGAGGCCCTGACGCTCGAAACGACTCTCATCGCCGGGCCGGATGGACCGGTGCCGGTCAGCTTCGGATTCCACCCCTATTTCGGCTTACCCGATCTTCCGCGCGCCAAGTGGCAGCTCGGGCTGCCGACGATGCACAGGCTCCTGCTCGATGGGCGCGGAATCCCGAGCGGCGCGGAAGAGCCCTGGAATCGCTTCGATTCCGAACTCGGCGAGCATTCTTTCGACGACGGTTTTGCGCTACTCGAAGCCACCCCGTCCTTCTCCCTGGCGGGCGGGTGTCGTCGGATCACGGTGGAGTTTCTCGCAGGCTACCCGTACGCGCAGATCTTTGCGCCCAACGATCAGGAGTTCGTGGCGATCGAACCGATGACCGCACCCACCAGTGCGCTCACGAGCGGGCGCGGACTCAGAGTCGTCGCACCGCGAGAACGCTTTGAGGCAGCGTTCCGCGTGCGGGTCGAGGCCCAAACGGGGATCACATCGGCAGCGTGATAGCGCCGCCCATATGTGGCTCGCCGACTTAACTTGATGTAGTCGCCAGCTGCTCAGCGTGCAGGAGTTTGGCAAGCTCGGTCGAGCGGGCACGTCGGGTCGAGTCAACACGGCGGTGGGATCCGAAACCACGCCGATCACCGGCAGTTCCCACGAGCCCGCTCTCCGCCTGGGTTCACCAAGCCGCGTGTCATAGCCACGTGATCACCGGTCGGTAAAGCGACCGTCTGCGACCTTTCAGCGACGGGTGAGAACCCGCTGGACACCTACTCAACGTCACCGTATATTCGTATACGGATATCTGTGGACGGATGAACAAGCTGGTGTGAGAAGAAAAGTCTCTAACCATTGGCGCTCGCAGTGCTGGTGCTCCTTTATGAGCGACCCATGCATCCGTACGAGATGGCAGCCACGCTGCGCGAGCGGCGCAAGGAAG
>Ga0126378_10004806_pt1 | contig 10385 bp, 9 predicted proteins | sample PanSoiMetPlot_23_FD_92587 | JGI IMG/M metagenome (GOLD analysis project Ga0126378, IMG submission 92587) | Tropical forest soil microbial communities from Panama - MetaG Plot_23 | ecosystem: Environmental > Terrestrial > Soil > Tropical forest > Bulk soil | place: Panama | collected 2016-02-17
ATGCGGATGTTGATATCCGTCTCGCTCACGCCGCTCAACTTCAAACGGCGCCGCTCGTGCTCCAGCATGTGTTCCAGCCAGGTCTTGTACCAGCCGCTGAAGGCGAGGTAGCAGCGCACCGGGGTGTTGCCCGCCACCAGAGGAGCGAAGCCTCCACCATTACTGAAGCCCATTACATAGATGCGCGAGGTATCCACAAACGGCAACTGCTGCATTGCCACAAACCCTGCCTGGTATGCCTTCAGCTCTGTCGCAAAGTCTGCGTCTCCGCACTTCGGCCCGCCACTATCCCCGACACCGGGCTTATCCACACGATAGGTTACAAACCCCGAGCGCCCGGCCACATCGAACAGCAATTGCGTGAAGCCATCTGTCGGCCCGTTCACCGCTTCAGTCGAATCGCAACTCAGCCACGCTGCAACAAAAATCACCGGCAGCTTGCCGCTCGCATTCTGCGGCTTGGTGACAAACACGCGTACCGGATATCCGGCCGGCGTCTGCACCATACCCATCAGCACCTCAGCTCCGGGAATCTTCTCCCGCCCCGGCTCAAGGTCCTGCGCCGCTGCAGAAGCAGCCCACATCAGCAACACAACCAGAAGTTTCGTCTTCACAGCTACCCCCGCCAGCCTAGACTCGTGCTGAACCAAAACGTCACCGTCGTTGGCGGCGCCGGTTTGCCGTGCCGACTTAAGGATTGTTCATCCCGAGCAAGACGGTCCAAAACGTGTATATCTGCCTTCTTCGATCCGTGTGCTCCGTGTCTGTCCGTGGTTCATCTTTTCGTCCTTCTGAGAACGCATGCGCACTGCCGCCTGTGGTTTCGAGCCGAGTGAATCCAACGCGTCCCCCAGCGAATCAAAACTTCTTCGCTGGTTGTCGCATTTCGCGTCATTCCGGTAAAATATAAGTTTGCGACCAGCGAGTTAGGAGTCCCATGAAGGCAGCCACGCATCCGGCTTACAACGAAGTGCGCGTACATTGCGCGTGCGGCAATACATTTATGACCCGTTCGACTCACAAGGGCGACATCAACGTAGAAATCTGCTCCAATTGCCATCCGTTCTTCACCGGCAAGCAGAAGCTCGTGGACACCGCCGGCCGCGTCGAGCGCTTCCGCCGCAAGTACGCCAAGGCCGACGCTCCCAAAGTCGAAGCCAAGAAGTAACGTAGTTTCAACGATTTACCTGGCCTCCGCCTCGGCGGAGGCTTTCTGTTGCGCCTCACCGGCGAAGAGCGAATCCCGTCCTTCCTATGTGCATTTGGCCACTCTCCATGGCGCAGATCCCTTCCTTCCGCGTCAAGCGTTTATGGAATGCGACCTACGCGCCGAGAAACTGCCGCGTACAGCTAACCGGGCTGCTCTTATCGTGCTCTAAGGAGTCTCCTTCGCACTCGCCGCGGCTTCGCCGCTAGCCGAGCAAATGCCACCGAAACGCGAAGGCGATCCTGCGGTTGCGGAAACGATCTTGGCGAAAACCCGCGAGTTGAAGCCTGACGCCAAAGCTCATCTACTCACCAAACAGAACTTGAGCGGGGTTCCCCGAGCTTATGGAACCGAAGCTTACCTGAGCACCTTGCAAGGCGCTCCTGTAAAGCTCTTGTCGGCGTGGACACCCAAGGGGTGTACGGGCAAGAGTTTTACCTCGACAACAATGAAATCGTCATAGTTTATGAGACGCTTTCCCCGTTCGCTAGAGCTAGAGAGTCATCCACCGGGTGACGCAACTTCATAGGTTACAGTGGCTGGGAGCGGTGGACTTACCTCGTCAATGGCTCCATTCGCTTTACTGAGACTTTCGGCTAAGGCGCACCTCCAGCCGATGTTTCACAACTGAAGACCAAAATCGCAAAGTTGGTAGCTGCCGTCTGTCGCGAGAGCACGACCCCTGATGTAAAAGTGCCACTAACCGCAAAGGGCTTGCAGTTGGGTGCCCCCGGCCTTTCGCCTTCCTTTGGCGAAGGGTGCGATCGAAGGCCAGACTGCCGAATACATCTCACTTCGCTGGCGCGTAGAAGTAATAATTCGCAGTATAGCTGATCATTTCTTCCGAGCCCTGTTTGGCAGCGTTGCAGGTATCGGCTGTCGGCGCAACTCCGCCTTTCGTATGTATTCGTTGAATACTTGTGACGCGGCTTAGCGTGCCTTCTCCGGAGTGTTCACTCACCGTGACCAGCAACCACGGGATCGAGCCCGCATCCGGCGAATCGACTCTTGCAGCCGGCTTGCCTGTTACTTAGCTTCCGTCGTTCAGCTTCCATGTCGGACCGGTGTAGTGCCGGCCCATTACTGCACCCTGGTCGTTTCGAAGCTCCGCGTCAGGAGCTTTGAGTGTCCATGCGAGCTTTCCATCCGCGCCTGCCTGACACACGTAAATCTGCGAACCCGACGCGTGCGCAACCAGCACAACATCTTCGCCCGCTGGCGCCTTTATTTTGTCTGGTACATCAGGGCGCGGAATACTCTGCCCAGAAGCGCGCAGAGCAAGTCCCAGCAAAACTGCAATTGCAATTAGCCTCATCTTCATTGCGAAATCATACATTCATCACGAGCCGCGTCGGAGGGATCCAGCGTCAGCTGAAAAGCAAAACAAAAGCAGCCGCGGATTTGCACCAGAATTGTCAGTAAAAGCGAATACAAAACAGCAAACACGGATGAACACGGATCACAAGGACATGAACTAGGTCAGAACAGCGATCCGCGTCCTCGGGTAATCCACGGGTGTGTCTTTAGCTCCTATGAACCGCTCTTCTCCGTGCCTCCGCGGGAGATTTGCCTTTGCGACGACGAAACCCGCTAAAATCAATATGTGCACAAGCATTTCGACAATCCGGTCCAACGCACCGCGCCTCCCGAGGCTCGCGTTCCCGCATCCCTCTCTCTCGGCGGAGTCGAAATCCGCCCCGCTACGGTTCTCGCGCCCATGGCTGGCATCACCGACACGGTCTTCCGCCGCTTCATCCGCGATCTCGGCGGATGTGGCCTCATGATGACGGAGTTCACCTCGGCTGACGGCCTCACGCGCCATCGCGACAAGAAAGCCCAGCGCTACCTGACGTTCTACGGCAACGAGCACCCCATCTCGGCGCAGCTCTTCGGCAGCGCCCCTAAGACCTTGGCCGACGCCGCTCGTGTTGTGGAGGACATGGGTTTCGACCTCGTTGACCTCAACCTCGGCTGCCCGGCGAAGAAAGTTGTCACCTGCAATGGAGGCTCCGGCCTGCTGCGCAACTTGCCACTCATCCGCTCGATCTTCGAGTCGGTGCGCACCGCGGTAACGATTCCGTTCACCGTCAAGTTCCGCGCGGGATGGAGCGACAAAGAAGTCATACACGTCGAGCTGGCCAAGATGGCGGAAGCCTGCGGACTCGCAGCCGTCGCCCTTCACGCCCGCACCCGCGAACAGGGTTATGGCGGCCAGGCGCGCTGGGATTGGATCGCAGCGCTCAAAGACGCCGTGAAGATTCCCGTTATCGGCAACGGCGATATCCGTTCGCCCGAGGATGCTGCCGCCATGATCGCCGAAACCGGCTGTGATGCCGTCATGATCGGTCGTACCGCGGCCTCCAACCCCTGGATTTTCAGGCAGATCGAGCAATACACTGCGACTGGCCGCTACGACACGCCCAGCGAGGCCGACCGCTACGAAATGATCCGCACCTACTTCACCATGCTGCACGAGGAGAAAATGATTGGTGCCCCTGGGAAGATGAAGCAGTTCGCCTCCTGGTTCACCCACGGCGTGGCTCATGGTGCCCAGCTCCGTAAGGCTATCTACGAGTCCCACGATGAGGTAGAGACTCTCTCCGCCGTCGACCGCTTCTTTGAAGCGCTGCTCGGCGGCAAACTCCAGGCCGCGCCTGAGCCGGGCGAACCTGTCGCGCTGCCATCCTAAGCAAAGCGTTTATGACTTGTGGTCAATTAACCAGGTGGAACAATTTTGAGTATCGACAGTCCTTCATGCGCTGGCTCAAATTGTTCCACGTGGAACAATTTGCACTGAAAAAGCACAACGACGAAACCTGCTACTTGCCTAAGAATCAGGGGTTTTCCCGCATTCACGGGTGAATTGCACAGTTTTTCCTCCAAAAACATAGGGTTGCACCAAGGATGGGCATTGTCCTCGTCTAAGTGCTGGGTCTAGTCTCTTTGGACGGGAGTTTGCTTTGGGCCGAGTTATCGCTATCGCCAACCAAAAGGGCGGAGTGGGCAAGACTACAACTGCCATAAATCTGGCGGCGTCGCTTGCCTCTGTTGGCGCTCGAACCCTTTTGGTGGATTGCGATCCGCAGTCCAATGCCTCCAGCGGTGTCGGGTTCGGCCGCGAACCAAACCGCCTGAGTACCTATCAGGTTTTGGTTGGAGAGACGACTGCCGCCGAGGCGCGCTGCCCCACCGGAGTCGAGAATCTCGAGGCTATCCCCGCGCACAAGAATCTGATTGGCGCCAACATCGAACTTGTCCCCATGGATCACCGGGAATTCCGCCTCCGCTATGCGCTGGACCCGATTCGTGGGGAGTATGAGTTTGTCGTCCTGGATTGTCCCCCAGCGCTGGATCTTCTGACCCTGAATGCATTGGTTGCCGCCGATTCCGTCCTCATTCCAATGCAGGCCGAGTATTTTGCCCTGGAAGGCGTGACTGAGCTCTTGGACACGATTGAGCGTATCAAACAGGACTTGAACCAGGCGTTGGTGGTTGCAGGTGTCGTAATCACAATGTTTGATGATCGGACAAACCTGGCGCAATCGGTGGCCGCCGATCTCCGGGCATTTTTTGGCGATCTGATGTGCCAGACGACGATTCCACGTAACGTTCGCCTGGCAGAGGCCCCAAGTCACGGGAAACCCGCGCTGCTCTACGATCCGCGCTCGCGCGGTAGTGAGGCATATCTTCAGCTTGCCGGCGAAATTCGGCAGCGGAGCGGCGGACCACTGCCGGTAGAGACCGCCATTGCGGAGGGAGCAAGCTCGTAAGTTACTGAAAGAGATGGATCGATGATGGAAAAACGCAAAGTCTTAGGCCGAGGACTCGAAACGCTGCTACCATCGCGGCCCGCCATTAATTCTGCAGCAGTTGCTCCTGCCCACTACCACGGTGAGACGATCCACCAGCTTGCCGTTGAGCTGATCGATCAAAATCCCTACCAAACTCGCGGCCATATGGAGGAGGCTGCCCTCCAGGAACTGGCTAATTCCATTAAGGCGACGGGCGTGCTTCAGCCGATAACTGTCCGCGCGGTTCCGGGAGGCCGGTATCAGCTCATTGCCGGCGAGCGCCGCTGGTTGGCGTCGCAAAAAGCAGGTAAGGCGACCGTTCCAGCCATCGTTCGGCAGGTTTCGAACGAGCAGGCGATGGAAATGACCATCATCGAAAACCTGCAGCGGGAAGATCTGAACCCTATTGAACAAGCAAAAGCGTTCGAGCGCCTGGGGCGCGAGTTCGGGCTAACGCAGGAGCAGATTTCCCAGCGGACGGGGAAAGAGCGATCGTCGGTAGCGAATTTTTTGCGACTGCTGAGGCTGCCCGAAGCGGTACAAGCTCATGTGGCAGGTGGTCACCTTACCTTCGGTCATGCCAAGGCGCTGATGGCCTTGGATTCACCTGAAGCAATGATCAAGATCGCCAGCCGAGTGATTCAGACCGGCCTTTCTGTAAGGGAGACGGAACAGATCGTCACTGCCCTCGTTAGCCCTCCTGCGCCTGCGGAGATGGTGAAACCGCTCCAAGAGACGCTGGTTGATCCGAATGTCAAAGAAGCCGAGCGACAGCTCGAGCGCGCCCTAGGAGTGCGCGTAACCATCAAAGACCGGAACGGCAAAGGCAAGATCTTGTTGGAGTACAAGTCCCTGGAGGATTTCGACCGCATTCTGGAAGTCCTGGACGCGAAGAAGTAAAAGAGACGGCGTGTGCGCAAGGTAACGATTGGCGATTTTGAAGTGCTGGTGCTGTCAGACGGAACATACGAGCTTGACGGCGGCGCATTCTTCGGCGTTGTCCCTAAGATCCTCTGGGAGCAGAGGATACAAGCAGACGGTCGCAATATGCTAAAGGTCGGTACGAACTGCCTCCTGATACGGGACGGCAAACAGACTGTGTTGGTTGAAACCGGTATTGGTTCGAAGCTAAATGACAAGAGCAGATCTATTCACAAGAACCAGGTCTTGCTGATGAAGAGTTTCCAGGAAGCGGGAGTTTCGCCGAACCAGGTGGACGTCGTCATTAATACACACCTGCATTTCGATCACTGCGGTTGGAACACGTATTACAACCGGGACGGAAGGCCAGTGGCGACGTTTCCCAATGCCAAGTATTACGTACAGAAAGGCGAGGTGGAGCATGCGCACGAGCAACACGAGCGCGACCGCGTGAGTTATCTGACGGACAACTACGACCCGCTGATTGAGAACAGGCAGATGACGCCGCTAGATGGTGACGCTGAAATTGCGCCGGGAGTTTCGGTGAAGGTCTTCCCCGGCCATACTCGCGACTTACAGGTTGTAATTGTGCGCAGCGGCGGGATGACATTGTGTTATCCCAGCGATCTGATTCCGACGACGAACCACCTGGATCCGACTTGGGTCATGGGCTATGACTTGTATCCGTTGATGACTATTGCGAGCCGGCACAGGTTTTATGGGGAGGCGATTCCGGAGAGGTGGCTGGTGGCGTTCACGCACGATCATGAAACGCCGCTAGCGTACCTAGAGATGGGGGAAAAGGGAAAGCCGGTAGCCCGGCCGGTGGAGTAGAGCCGTACCCAGGCGGCGCCTGAAGGAGCACCCGAGTTTTATCCCACCCTACCGCTCACGAGAAGGCCGTAAGGGTGGGACCCATATTTTTTCTCGGGCGACAGCCTCCCGGCACTTTTGGGCCATTTACGGAGTTGGCGGTGATGTCCTACATTGTGGCACTACCACAGTGTGGCATTAGAGGTAAGCCATGGGCAAGAAAGATAAGAAGAAAGACAAGAAAAAAGCGGTGCACCAGTCTGCTGCCAAGCCATCCAAAGGCGGGCTTGACCTACGGAAAGCGGAGATGCCGGGGCGTCCCAAGCCCATGAAGCCTGGCGATATCCGTGCCCTGCGAAACAGCCTGAATGCAAGCCAGGCGCTGTTTGCGCGATTGCTGAACGTCAGCTCGAATGCAGTGGAGAGCTGGGAGCAAGGCATTCGTGAGCCACGCCAGGCGACGTTAAAGCTGCTGCATATTGCGAAGAAGAATCCGGGGGTGCTGCTGGACTAGTTGCAGGCGGAAAGATCAAGCCAACCACGGATGGTAGAGCTGAAAAGAAAAAAGCAAACGCGGATTTCGAGGACGACGCGGATCAGAAAAAGATCTGAACAGCAAAAAGCTGTGGCCTGATATGCAATGGTGTGAACAAATTGAGTCCCACCCTCGCCAACAACTGGAAAAGAACGGGGCACCCAACTAGAAGCTACGGGAGACAAACAGCAGACCACCAAATCGACTGTGCTACTGCGGATTGACCAGCCTCTGCAGGTCACGCCAGCGGATGACAGTGATGTGGTTGTTGCGAAGGGCTTGCTGAAATTCCGGGCTGGTGACGATGTCGAAGTCGGCTTGACGCCAGGCTGCTCCGAAGGGCTCGTTCTGTCCCATCATCGCGCGCGACTCGGAGTCGTCATACGCCAGATGCACGATGAAGTAGGTCAGACCAGGCCTAATGTCCTTGAGTGAGTTCAGGTAGAAGTTCTTGCGGTCGACGAGTTGGAGGTTGGACGGCGCGATGACGACCGTATCGAAGAGCACCTCGTTGGACGACAACAGCGAGAGAAGCTTGGAGCGCTCATCGGTGACCTTCACGGCAAGGAAGGGCAGATGGTAGTCGTGTGCGACCTTGACATAGGTAGCGAACAGCTCGGGCGTCGCAAACAGCGTACCCATGTGGCTGTCAAGGTGCGTGGGCTTGATGCCGACGGCGAGAGAGCGTTCGATTTGGGCACGGATTTCGCGTTCGGCCTCGTCGGGCTTGTCGTGCGCGGCGGCGGCTTCGGTGGTGGGGTAGAAAGTGCCCGTGGGATTGAGCAGGCTCGGAACCTGATTACTGGAGGAGACGCTGCCCCAGCGGTAAGTCTTGCATTCGCTGGTGAGAGTGAGGTGCAGGCCGAGGTCGGCATCGGGATGGGCCTTGGCGTAGTCGGCGACTTCGGTGAGCCAGGGGCACGGGATCATGACGCTGGCGGAAGAGACGGCGCCTTTGTCGAGTGCAGCGAAGCTGGCCACATCTTCGGAGTGGGCGACGGCGAGATCGTCAGCGTGGAGGATGACGAGTTTGGCGTCGGCAGGGTAGCCGAGGCGCTCAGCGATGGTTCTGGTTTGGGCGGCGAGACTAAGAGTGAACATGAGCAGTGCGAGCAGCAGACGCATGAAAGTCTCCCTGAAAGGAATGAGACAGGGTAACAAACCATTCACCGCGGAGGCACGGAGAAGAACTGAATCATACAGACAAGGAGGAAACCACCACGGATGAACACAGATCACGGATAAGCACTAAATCGTGAAGACAATCGCGACCGCCCGGAATTACCCTCGCGTCTGTATCCCACAATGTAGGATAAGAGTTTCGTGTTGCTAGTCGCCGCTGTAGGCGGGCTTGTAGCCGGCTTTCTGGGCATCGGCTTCGGTCATGTACTTGCCTTGCTTGGTGTTGCCGTACCAGCGGCTGCCTTCTTTGTGGTAGGTGCCGCTGTCGATGTTGACCCAGACCATGCCTTTTGCGGAGGGGGGCCAACCGCAGGCTTGCCGGTGAGCTTATTGGTTGTCCTCTTGGTGGCATCGCCTGTGGCGTCAGCCGCTTTCTTGGTCGTGTCGACAGTGGCGTCAGTTGCTTTCTTCGTAGCATCGGCTGTGGCGTCGGTGGCTTTGATGGCACCCTTTCTGGTTTCGGAGCCAACCTTCTTCGAGGTGTCGACGGTGGCGGTCGTGGCCTTCTTGGTGGTATCAACCGTGGCGTCTGTTGCCTTTTGCAGAGCGTTCTTCGATTTCTTTTGCTGCGTAGTATCCGTTGAGGTGGAAGAAGATTGCGCCTGGACCGGTGCGGCACTAAGGGAAAGTGTCAGTAGCGCGATTGCGAAAGCAAGCAACGAAGGCTTCATGAGATTTCAATCTCCTTGAGGACACCGGAAGTTTACCGTAATTAGCTATCAGCAACTAGTAATCAGCCGACCAGGGATCGCAAAGACCATCCACGGATGCACACGGATCACACCGAACATCAGATATCAGTGGCCAGTTGTCAGTTGGCAGAAAAACGACCGCGGATGACGCGTTATAGGACCCGGATAAGAAGATGGACAAAAAAAGCAGAACAACAACTAACCACGGATGAACACGGAGGACACAGATAAGACTGATTCATTAAACCAAAAAGGGGGGAACGCTTGTCAATTGTCAAAAAAAGAAAGCGCTAGAAGCAAGGCCAAGACGCCGTTCCGCGGCTGCGATTTCGTTTTAACCCATGATGCGCGAGCTGACGCGCCGGGCTCGATTCATTCCGCCGCTCCTTCAGCCCACTGAGCGCAAAAGCGGCGCTGAGCAGGGACCCCGGCTACGCGGCTGCGATGATGGAAGTCACCGCGCTGGTTGCCGCAATAGATTTTTTCGCCGCAGTTTCGTAACAGCCTCTGACGCCCACGCCTAAACAGGCTGCGGAAAGGTCGGAAGAGCAGATTCCTCGCGGGCTGAAGCTGGCTCCGAATGGGAAAAAATAAGGACGTGTGCGGCACTGCTAAAGCTGCGCCGCTTCAAAACAGGGCTGGCAGTGAGTTTTTCCGCGAGCTGTAAAAGCGTATTGCGGCTCCGCCGCTGCACATCAGCGACCGGCAAGGTTGACGGCGATGTCGCCGGCAATGGGGACCATGAAGTGCTGGCCCTGGTAGGCCTTGATCATGCAAACGATCCAGAGGACGAAGCCAACGAGTCCGACCAAGGCGATGAGGGCAATGCCGATGCCGAAGCCTCCCCAATGGCCATAGGTAAAGGGTCCGCCGAACGCCCAGCCGAATCCGAAGATGAGGCCAAGACAAGTGCGGATGAGGTGCAGTCCGCCGAAGGTGACGATCGACTGAGCGGCGTGGAAGCGCACATAAGGGCGACGATCAATGAGGAAGAAGATGATGCCGGAGAGCCATCCCAGGACATAGCTAAGGGTGGCAGCGGCGTTTTCGGACAGTCCGGATTGGGTGGTACCGGGGTTCGGTTGATAAGCGGCCGCAGGTTGCTCCTGACCACAGTTGTTGCAGAAACGCGCATCGGGAGGAATAGCGGCACCGCACTTCTGGCAATAGGCCATAGGGGGTCTCCTTCTAATGTCAGGGAAATGGTACACCCGGAGGATCAGTAGTCAGTGGCCAGTTGTCAG
>Ga0126378_10004807_pt1 | contig 10384 bp, 11 predicted proteins | sample PanSoiMetPlot_23_FD_92587 | JGI IMG/M metagenome (GOLD analysis project Ga0126378, IMG submission 92587) | Tropical forest soil microbial communities from Panama - MetaG Plot_23 | ecosystem: Environmental > Terrestrial > Soil > Tropical forest > Bulk soil | place: Panama | collected 2016-02-17
CTCCCTCCTTGTCCTGAACGCCCTGCTGCTGGCGCTCTCGGCCTGGCTGGTGCCGGCCCTGACCATCGACGGGTTCTGGAGCGCGTTCGTCGGCGCCATCCTGCTCGGACTCGTCTCGTGGGCGCTGCACCAGTTCCTGGCGGAGCCGCTGCAGCGCGTCCTGCGGCCGCGCTGACGACCGCCCCCCGGGCGCATGACCGCCTTCTCGGCGCCTTCGCCATGCGCCCGGTGGGGTTTGTTTTTGTCTTCCGCCCCGATTACGGAATGACCCGGGGTCACACAGACAGACCCCGCGGCCCTAATCCAGGCGGCCCCGATCGACCTGACCGCCGTTGCCGGGCGAGCGGGCCTAGTGCGGGCGGCTCCCGGCAAAGCATGACTCGGGCCGTGGCGACCCCACCGCCGTTACTGCCATCGATGGGCGTGCCACTGCAGTGGCGAGCCAGGGCAGCCTAGCCCCCCATGTCGACGTACGCCTTGCACTCCCCCTTGCGAGCTCAGGGTCCATCGTGGCCACGGCCGCGGTGAACTCGACCTCGCCGATCTTGGCCGCATTGGAGGCGACCGCCCCCCGGCCGTGCGGAACGAGCATCACCCGATCATCGCTTCCGGTCCTCCAGCGGCTTGGACTCCCGCAGCCGGCGGACCTCGGCGACATCGAGGAAGGCTCGATCCTCGCAGTCCGAGCAGAAGTAGCCGAGGTCGTTCGCGACCATGAGGTCGGTCCGCTCCTCGCTGCAACCCGAGCACGTGAAGCGATCAGGAAGGCTGCTCATCGTCGCGTTGGCTTTGAGTAGCCCTTCCACTTCGCGTCATCAATCTTGGCCAGGGCCGAGGCGAACTCCGCTTTGTCCACCAGGACCCGGATCCCAGGAGATGCGGGATACTCCCGTCGCATAGGCTCGACTCGGCGAAGCAGGTCCGTGATGACCGTCAGCTCCTTCGACGTCAGGTCGATCACGCGGGGCGTGCCATCGACCACCCGCAACTTGATGACGTTCTCGTCGTCGGTCACCCCTTTTCCTCCTGCTCGGACCGCACCACCACCTCGACTGGCCGCCGGAAGCTCAATCGTGGCCAGGGTTGGGTCACGGAATCGGCGATGGCCCGGCTGAGGTTGGTCCCCCGGAGTTCAGCCAGGCGCTGGAGTCGTTCGTGCTCCCGGTCTCCGAGGAAGATGCTGATCTTGGGCACGTCCGGCATTCCACACTCCTGGCGAATTGTTCGCGAAGCATACCAACATAGACGTCCGTTAAATGGCGAAGGTGGGATAGTGGCACAGCGCCGTGGGAGCAACGGCGCCCAGAGGCGGAACGGCCGCCGCGACGAACTGTGACGCGGACCGCGCCGGTGGGACGATACAACCCGTGCGCCCGACTGACCAGGGCAACGTTCCCGATGGAGCTCGCCCGTCTGCGCGATGGCACCCGCGCGTGCTGTGGACCGTGCGGTCTGCGGGACTGCGCTCCCGCCGGTTCCTGGGCGCAGCCCTGCACCAGCTGCGGCCGGCCGCCAGCCGTGAAGCCGGCAAGCTTGCGCGCAGCGTCCCCGACAGGCCGTGCAGAGTTGAGGACGGCCCGGGACCGGCTCGCAGCGCGCCGCCGATGTGGCCTGGGTATGTTCGGGAGTCCAGAGCCGGCCAGCCGGCCTGGCGGCGGTGTCGGCCAACGCCAGATGTTGGAAACTAGCGGGATCCAGTCTCGGCCCAGTAGGGTAGAAGCGCTATCGCGCGGGCTCGTTTCAGCGCCGCCGTTAACGGCCGTTGGTGCTTCGCGCACGTGCCCGTGCGACGCCGCGGCAGAATCTTGCCCGACTCAGACAGGAACCGGCGTAGCCGGCTGACTTCCTTGTAGTCGATGCAGTCGATTTGCTCGGCGCAGAAGCTGCACACCTTGGGTCGGGAGTATCTCGGTCTCGTTCCCCTTACATTTGGCTTGGGCATTCTGTTGGGTTCTCCACCTCAGTTTAATTTAGACTGCGCTCGCAGAGCTTGATGTCGTCGGGTCGGTCTTGTGGCTGTTACTGGAAGATGATCCCCTCTTGGACCCGCCCGCCTGATCGAGGCACGACCGTCGACGCACCTCCACCACGAGCCTGATCCCCGTCCTTTCCTGACAACGGGCTCTTCCTTCTGGACTCGCCCTCAAGGTTGTTCTGTCGACCCCACGTGAAGCGCTGGGAATGCGTCTGGGTGTTGAGGATCTTGCCAAGTTATTGAGTCTACCGACATCCGATCGCTAGGGCGGCGCGCAGCCCTGTACAGCGCAATCAAGGCGTGGGCACCGATGCCCGCGCGGCTGGCGGTGCTGCAGCTCGACACGCTCGGAAATTCGCGGCGTGCCTCGCCTCGAAGGTTCTGGTGCCGTTCGAGTCGACCGGCCTGCTGGGTGCGGCATTAAGCCGGCCGTGGAGACCCGCGGTGCTCGACGAGGTCCCGTCGGCTGCATGACCGCAGCAGCCCGCTGAGCCGGTTTCTTCATCGCCACCTCCCACGGAGCGGAGGGTGGGTCCACCGGGGGCCGCGGTGGCGCCACCTCAGGCCCGATCAGCTCCTCAGCGGCGTCCCGATCACCAACCGGGCTTGTGGTCAAGCGCCGCCGGACGGATGGATGACCTCGAGCGGCCGCGGACCCGGTAGAGTGGTTGGACTATCCGCTGGGAGAAACGCCAGTCCGCGCCGGTGGCTCGGTCTTCACCTTCTCCCGCGCGCCGTTCAGGTCCAATCGGAAGAGAGGGGATCAGGAGGTCCGAGACCGGGGCCTGGTCCGGCAGACGCAGCTCCCAGCAGCAGAACGTGCTGCTGGTGGACCACGATAGCTCCGCCACTCCCCATCAGAAGAGGCTGGAAGCCCGAGGATACAACGTTACCAAGACGTCCGATGTGGACATCGCCCTTGCGCTCGCGCGGCAATCTCTGCCGCGGGCCATCTTCCTGACGGTCGACCGGCTGGGCTCGGAGCGAACTCCATTCCTCCAGGCGCTCAAGCGCGACGACCAGACTCGGCACATCCCCGTGACCGTCCTGCATACAGGCCACGACTACTCGCTCGAACGCCTCAGTTTGACCACGGTCGGCCGCCACCTGTGGTGATCGGGCTGGTCGGCGCGCCTGTCAAGTTGCCGGCCGGCTGTGCGGCAGAATCCTCGATGCCGCTATGGGACGGCTGGGGGCCATAACCGAAGGGGCCATTTGTCGTTCAGCGCAGGACCCGAGCGGAGATATGGTCAGTCTGCGGGGGCCCCGGCCGGGGACCGAAGCGGAGCGCCCACGCGGTGCAGGAACCGCAGGAGCTCGCGATAGGAGCCGAGGAACGACGTCTCGTGGTACGGGACACCCATCTCGGCGCAGAACGCCTGAACGATCACGCTCGACCGCCGCAGCCGGTTGCGGGGCATCCGCGGAAACAGGTGGTGTTCGACCTGGTAGTTGAGTGAGCCGAACAGGAGGTCGGTCCACCAGTCGCCCCGGATGTTTCGGGACGTGACTATCTGCGCCCGCAGAAAGTCGAGCCGGCTCTCGTCGTCGGTCTGTGGCATTCCTTTGTGGTTCGGCGCAAACACCGAGGCAAGGTAGAACCCGCCGACCGCCTTGTGGATCACGATCACCAACAGCGCCTCCCACGGTCCGAGCGCGAACACGAGCACACCGACGTACGCCACGACATGCGCCAGCAGCGTGAGGACCTCGAGGCGACGATATCGAGATTGCCTTCGAGCGAGAAAGGCCGCCCCCGCGACGTGCATGCTCCAGGCGAGCAGTCCGAGCAGGGGGAAGAACAGAAAGGCCTGGTAGCGCGCCAACAGACGCAGCGGTCCCCGCCGCCGGAGCGCCTGCTCCTCCGTATACGCGATGGCCGGATTGTTGATGTCGGGGTCGCGCTCGACGTGATTTGGATTGGCGTGATGGCGGTTGTGCTTTTGCACCCACCAGCCGTAGCTCATACCGAGAAGCAGGTTCGCCGTGATGAATCCGATGACCGTGTTCTTCCACCGATCGCGGAACATCTGGTGGTGCCCGGCGTCATGAAGCTGGAAGCCGAGCTGACCGGAGATCACGGCGAGCGCGACAGCGTTCGGCGCCACGACCCATGGACTGCGCGTAACCCAGAAAACCATCAGACAGGCGCCGAACATCACGGAATTGACGACCGTCAATGCCACGTAATAGCGGGGCTGCGCCTCGAACAGCCCGGCTTCCTTGACCCGCCGCTTCAGCCCAGCGTAGTCCCGCCCATCGTGATGGGCCTCGGGGCCGTTAACAACCGCCGCCTGCGTCAGCAGTGCTGACCTCGCCTACGCAAGCTGCACGCGATGAGCGCGCAGCCCCTTCTGGCTGGGCTGGATGTGGAAGGTGACCTTCTCGCCGCCCGTGAGCCGGTCGAAATTCACGGACGGCTCCAGCCCGTCGCGGTGGAAGAAGTACTCCTGCCCGTCGTCGGCCGAGATGAAGCCGAATCCGCGGTCGGGGATGACCTTCTTGATAGTTCCGGTCGACACTGGAAACTCCTCTACCTCTCGACACAAGCTGCACACGCGGGCATCGATCGAGAAGCAGGATCCTGACCGCGACGGTGACGTCCACATGGACGTAACCAATGCAGCTTACCAGCTTGTCGGGTCTGCCCGCGTTCGAGGGCAGGCTCGCACTCGGGGATAGCTCAACCGTCGGGCTCCCGGTTGGGCGACCCGACGGTCCTAACGCGGGCGCGCTCGATGATCCAACGGTCGAACCCATTCACGAGCCACTCCAGCCCGGGGCTGGCTCCCGACTCCCACATCCGCGTCCTGGACCTGGTGGCTCGGGCCGATGAGCGGTCGAACTGCGCGTACTGGCCCCAGGACGTGGCCTCGAACATCTGGCGCCAGACCCGGCGGCGGTCGGGTGGGGCGGTGACGTCGAAGTGGGCAGGCCGGCGGCAGCGCTGGCTGATCAGGAAGCAGGCGTAGAGGGTCTGGAGGATCACGGTCTGGACCGCGAAGAGGTCCGCCGCCCACATGCCCTGAGCGTGGTTGGTGAGAAGGGTACGCCAGCTCCAGCTCGGCGGCCTAACGGGCCCGCGGCGTCGGTAGCGGCGAACGGAGCGGGCGCTGACGGCGATGCCAAGCTTGAGCGGCTCGCCGCGGACGCGTTCAACGCCCCACTGGGGGTTCTCGCGCCCATCGTGGCGATCAGCTCGCGAACCTCGGCTTTCCGCCGTGGACGTCCCAGCGCGCGGCGGACCGCCAGCCCCCCGTACAAGCGCCAGGCCTGGCGGGGCCAGCGCAGCACGGTCTCAGGCCGGACCAGGCGCAGGGCAAGATCGCCGCACGTCCTTACGCCCACCACAGCCCCACGCGGCTCTACGGCTGCTTTGGAGGGCAGCGACGAGGGTGGCCGGGACGAGCCCGACGACTCGACTATCGCTGAAGGATCGCCGATCGGGTGCCCTGGCGGGCAGCTGATGCGACTGATCAAAGAGAAGGTAAGTTAAGGTGTGGTAGTCCACGGGTTAAGGTGCGGCCGATCGATGAGTCGCAGAGGTGCCATTCGAGGCCCAGCTGGTCTGTTTGGACGCGCCTTTCCAGGGCTCGTGACACAGTGCCCCCATACGAAGACGAGAGGTGAACAGCCATCGGGTTGCATCCAGAACAAGCGCACACCGCAGTAGGGATCGTCCGCGAGCCGATCATCGTGTGCCGCCCGCGGACCGCCGTCGTCCTCGTGGCCGGCAGCTCGGAACGTATGATCGAGGTCACCGGCGGCGGTTCGAAGCTCCTGCTATCCGTCGGCGGCTTGAGCCTGGTCGAGCGGACGGTGGGTGCGGTGGCGCGGGAGGTCGACCGCATCCTGGTCGTGGTCGGCCATGACCACGAGCGAGTGGGCGCCCGAGCCGCAGGTGCGGCGCCCGGGAAGGTGGAGGTCGTACGGGCCGACCGATGGCGCCTGGGCAACGGTGCCAGCCTTGCCGCCGCCGAGTCGGCGGTGCGGGAGGATCCCCTCGTACTGGTGGTAGTCGGTGACCACGTCTTCGGCGACGGCACGCTGCGCACCTTGATCGATGCCGGTGGCCCGGCGGTCCTCGTGGATCCGAACCCTGCTCCGGACATCCTCGAGGAAGCTACCCGAGTGGTGGTGGCCGATGGCCGCGCCCTGGCTTTTGGCAAGGACCAGCAATCGCGTTGGGCAGAATGCGGCGCTTTCGTGCTCCCACCCGAGATCTTCGCATGCCAACGCGAGGCGGCAAGCGCGGGTGACCAGGGACTCGCTGGCGCGGTCTCCCGACTCGCCCGGACGTGTCACATCATGGCCCTGCCCGTCACGCCACCCGGGTGGTGGCAGGACGTGGACACGCCGGCCGACCTCCGGCGGGCACAGCTCCGCGTGCGACGCTCGCTCGCCAAGCCCACCGACGGGCCGGTGTCGCGCCGACTGAACCGACCCATCTCGACGCGCCTCTCGATGCTGCTGGCGCCGCTCCGGCTGTCGCCCGACCTGGTCAGCTTCGCCGTCTTCGGCCTGGCCCTGCTCACCGCCGTCCTCCTAGCCACCGGAGCCCAGCTGGTGGGGGCGGTGCTCGCCCAGGCCACGTCGGTGCTGGACGGTGTGGACGGAGAGGTGGCTCGGCTCCAACTGCGAGCGAGCCCGCGAGGCGCGATGCTGGACGGCGTCCTTGACCGCTATGCGGATACCGCCATCGTCGCGGGACTCGGTGTCTGGTCGCTTATGCAGGGCCTGCAGCCAGCTGCAGCCCTGGTCCTCACCGCGGCCGCCACCGCCACCTCGCTCCTGTCCATGGCGACAAAGGACCGTGCCGCTGCGCTGGGGCTGCCTCGCTTGCCCGAGCGGGCGCTTGGCTACCTGCTGGGCGGCCGAGACGGCCGGCTTCTCACGGTCGCCGTCTTCGCGGTCGTCGGGCATCCCGCTCTCGGGCTGCTCGCGATCACGCTGACCGCTGGGGTCACCGGCGCCCTGCGCACGTATCTCGTCATGCGTCCGCGCCGCGGCCAGGAGTCGGTGGGGTAGTGACGCGGGCCTGGGCCGCCACCGACCCCGGCGCTGGCCGGCCTCCGGTGCCCATCGGGACTGGTACACGTAAAGGGCGTCCGCTCTCCGCCCACCCAGGGTGGTCATTTCAGCAATCGGGTCTGGCAATTTCGCTGATCGGGGCCAAAGTGAGGCCCCTGCGGCTACTCCTGGTTCCAACCCTCCCCCCCGGACCCATACTTGACGAGGACTTCTGAACAATGGCGGACGAGAGTCAGGCGCCCAAGGAGGTGCTCAAAGTTGGTGCCACGTCCAAACCTAACCTGGTAGCCGGGGCCATCGCCGGAGTCATCCGGAGTCAGAGCCGGGTCGAGGTTCATGCGATCGGGGCTGGCGCGGTCAACCAGGCCATCAAGGCGATCGCTATCTCGCGCGGTTACGTGCTAACCGCCGGCCTCGACCTGGTGTGCATCCCGTCGTTCATTGACTTGTCGCTCGACGGGCAGGAAAGGACCGGGATCAGACTCTTGGTGGAAGTGCGCTGGCGGTAGTGCCCTCGATCTGATGGGCACGGCCATCCAGGCCCAAGCCGACCGGCACCCCAGTACGCGGTCTCGGACTGGTCGCTCAGTGGGTGCTGCCTGCTCCTCGCTGACGCTGGCCGGCGGGTTCACGAGACCGATCATCCTCTCCAGCAACAACGTCAGGCCTGCGCCGAGCAGATCGACTGCATTGAATACAGGCAAGTCAGTCGGGTGAGCCGCTCCAAGTCCGAGTGGGGCAAGATTCTGCCCCGCGTCGCGCCGGCACATTGGCGAAGCACCTGCGACCGTTGACGGCGGCATTGAAACGAGCTCGCGGGATCTGGCTCCTGCCCTACCGGTCAGAGACGGGATCCCGGTAGTCTTCCACGCGGAAACCACGTTTGGAGTTGGCCGAGCCCGCCAACGCGGGTCGGTGTTCAGGGGCCACTCGTTTTGATCGCGTGGCGGCCGTGAAATCGGCGTCATGTGCGTGGTGGGACTGCTGGGCGTGCGCCGCACCGCGCGGCCGTCCGTCAGCTGCCCTCGGCGCCCGCCCGGCACGCACAGGCTCGGGCTGCGGCAGGAATTGCGTGTCCTTTCACCTTCTCGGCCCTCTTCGGGCTCGCGATGTGCGGCTCCTCGTCTTTCTTCAGTTCGGCGGGCGCATCCCAACCGACCGGCAGCGCGTCATACTTGGGTGCGGCGGTGGCCGCCGGCGCCGGCGCGGGCGCAGCAGCTGGCTTCGGCGCAGGCGCTGCCGCCAATCAGACTGCCGGGCTCGCCGGACTATGACTCTGCCCACTCGAAGACCTTCTCCTGCTTCGCGAACCCGCGGTCGCTATCGGCGTAAACCTTGTGGATTCGAGCGAAGGCGATCCGCTTCCGATCGGGCGGGAACACGTCCCTGTCCAAGTCGTTGGTCCAGCTCCTCCCGGTGATGTGGCTCCAGCCGCTCGATGAGAGGCCCAGTCCGTTCCACCTTGGAGTGGCCGATGGTCGAGATGACGAAGGCTGCGTTGGCGGGGGGACAGGACCTCGACGAGAGGCCTGGCGGTGAGGTCGAGCTGCGAGTACGTCGTCCGGATCTGCGGTAGGCCCAGGTCCGGGGTGGCCGCGGGAGGAACCGGCGCCTCGAGACGGAACGGCCCCCGCGGGACGGATGTCCACCAAGAACCGCGAGGGCCTGACTCAAGGAGTCGAGCTGAGCGTAAACGACGGACCGACCGACCGACCGACATGACCCCGATGGAGCTCGGCCACCTGCGCGACGCGACCCGGAGCATGCTGCTCATTCTGCGCGACATGGACCCGGCCCAGGAACAGGTCGCGGACCGGAACCGGGCTCCACGAGCCGATATGGGCGGCGCTGCTCGACGGCTGCCAGGAAACGATACGCTACGCTACGGGCAGCGACACGGCACGCGCGCCCACCTCGCGGCCACCATCGCCCAGCTCGCGGATGAGGCTTGAGGCCGGCCCGGAGACCGACCGCCAAGGCCGACGCCGAACACGTGGCCCAGCTCGAAGAGGAGAACCAGCTCGCCCCGCGAGCAGCTCCAGCGGCTGACGACGAGACTGCTCGGCTGGAACTTCTATCGAAGGCGCTCGTGCCGGTGCTCGCGCAGCCAGACGAACAGCTTGGCTCGACCGATCCGTTGAACGATCGTCCTCTCAGTCTCCGACAGCTCAGCGGCGCGACGCCAGGCAGCGAGACGCATAGGCGGGAATCGGCCTCCTCGAAGTGCTGAGCCCATCTTCCCACCCAGCTACTCGGCAATCGCCTGCGTCCTGGAACCCGACGGTACTCGTCTGGGTGGACTGCCCTGGGTTCGGTTGGTGTCGAATTGGTGTCAGCCGCATCGCCCTGATACCAGAGCACTCAGACATCCCGAGTCCGTCCCACCACGCTTCGAATACGAATCTCTGGCGGAGAGGGTGGGATTCGAACCCACGATAGGGTTGCCCCTATAACGGTTTTCGAGACCGTTTCTGCTACGATCAGAGCCGTCGTTTCGCTCGATCTGCTGAACTGTGCTTGAATACAGGCTGGGGATCGAGCAGGCATGGCGCTGACACCACTTTGACACCACTTTTAGAGCCCGGTGGGTGTCGCCAGTGGTGTCGGCCTTGAGGGGAGGTAGGGCCACGGCGGCGAGGCGGAAGTCGAGGCGCGTGAAGACCCCCAACGGGGGCGGATCGGTGATCCGGCGTTCGGACGGCCGCTGGATGGCCCGCTACACGACCATCAAGCCGGAGACCGGCCTTATGGTGCGGAAGGCGCTGTACGGCAACTCAGAAGCAGAGGCCAGAGCCAGGTTGATCGCCGCCCTGAAGGCCCGCCAGGATGGCTCGCTCACCATCACCAGCGGCCGGACACCGACGTTGAGGGCATACGTCGAGCGCTGGCTGGCGACCAAGCAGGTTCGGCCCAAGACGCAGCGTCGGTACTCGGAGTTGCTGAAGCGCCACATCGTGCCGACACTGGGTTCGATCCAACTCCCCAAGCTGACGCCAACGCACGTCAACGGCCTGTTGGCCCAGCTGGTCGGGACGGGCCTGGCCAGCCGCACCGTCAACCACACCCGAGCGGTACTGCGCAACTGCCTCGGGGACGCGGTCCGCGACGGCTACGCCGGCCGCAACGTGGCCGAGCTGGCGCGACCGGTGCCTCTCACCGACGTCGCGGAGGCCCGTGTGCTGACCGCCGAGCAGACGCGTACCTTCATCGCCTCGGCTGCCGAGCATCCCGATGGCGCCCTCTGGACGATCGCGCTCACGACCGGCTGCCGCCAGGGTGAGCTGCTCGGGCTGACCTGGGAGAACGTCGACCTAGAGGCCGGCACCATTCGCATCGCACGCACGCTCCAGTACAACCAGGCAGGGGGCTTCGACGCGC